>Ga0181565_10004702_pt1 | contig 10462 bp, 12 predicted proteins | sample 101ome_16_FD_129661 | JGI IMG/M metagenome (GOLD analysis project Ga0181565, IMG submission 129661) | Coastal salt marsh microbial communities from the Groves Creek Marsh, Skidaway Island, Georgia - 101401AT metaG (megahit assembly) | ecosystem: Environmental > Aquatic > Marine > Intertidal...
ACCACCATGCCGAACCGGGAATTGATGATCCGCCACAATGCGAACGTCGTTACCGTCAGGGTTCCGAGGATCAGGTAATACATCGTCCAGGGGTCGTACATGTCCAGCCCCTCGAAGAAGACACTGCGCTCGTCGATGGGCAGGCCGTCGTCACCGCCGAACTCTTCCAGGCTGATGCCGAGGAAATAGAACATCTGTGCCAGCGCAAAGGTGATCATGATGAAGTAGATTCCGCTGGTCCGCAGCGAAATCAGCCCCAGAATGAACGAGATAAACGCCGTGCCCACGATGCAGACCAGCAACTGAAGCCAGCCGTTCGTCACCTCGTAAAACGCCAGAATACCGACGGCGTAAGTGCCGAGACCGATATAGAGCGCGTGACCGAAACTGATCATGGCGCCGTAGCCGAGGATGAAGTCGAGGCTCATCGCCGCGATGGAGAAGATCATCACCCGCGCCATCAGGTCGATGTAAAACGGCTCGTCCACCGCCTCGGCGATGAACGGCAGCGCCGCAAGGACAAGGAAAGATCCGATGAGGATCGAGAGTTTGAGTTTGCTCAGCATGACCTGTCCCTACCCCGTCCGCGCAGGGAACAGGCCCTGCGGTTTGAAGAACAGGATCACCGCCATCAGGATGTAGACCAGCATGGAGGCCAGGGCCGGCCCCGCCGTCTGCGCGGTCTCGGAATCCACGATTTCGAGCATCAGAAACGGCAGTATGGACCGACCGACGGTTTCGAAAATACCGATCACGATGGACGCAACCAGCGCGCCGCGGATCGAACCGATACCGCCGATGACGATCACGACGAAGGCGAAGATCAGCATTTCCTCGCCCATGCCGGATTCAACCGACTGCAGCGGCGCCGCCATCAGCCCTGCCAGCCCCGCGAATACGGCGCCGAGGCCGAACACCATCGTGTAGAGAAACCGGATGTTCACGCCCAGCGCGCCGACCATCGGCCGGTTGCTGGCGCCGGCGCGGATAAGCATGCCCATCCGCGTTTTGGTGATCATCCAGAACAGCCCCGCCGCAACCGCCATCCCGACCCCGATGACGACCAGCCGGTATACGGGATACGGCGCGTCGGGAAGGATTTCAACGTTTCCGCTCAGCCAGACCGGCAGCGTCAACGGCTGCGCATCGACGCCCCAGATCAGGCGGACAAGTTCGTTGAAAAACAGGATCAGACCGAACGTCGCCAGCACCTGGTCCATGTGATCGCGCTCGTACATCGTGCGCAGCACGACAAGTTCGATCACCATGCCGACGACCAGCATGACCGGGATCATCAGCACCAGCGCGACGATGAGACTGCCTGTCAGTCCAAAAAACGTCGACGCAAAGTAGGCGCCGAGCATATAGAGCGAGCCATGCGCCAGGTTCACGACATTCATGATGCCGAGAACCAGCGTCAGCCCCGCCGAAATCAGAAACAGAAAGACGCCGAACTGCATTCCATTGAGGAACTGTTCGACGAAAAGTAACAAGGTCATCCGAAGATCCCCGTGCCCCGCCCGCGCGTTGTCGAGCTGATTATCATTCCGCGCAGAACATATCGAAAATGGGGAGCGCCGCAAGGGCGCTCCCCGAATTTAGCTACCGTCTCGGGCGGCTTACCACTTCATCTTGCATTTCTTGTAGTGGCTGTCCTTCGCCATTTCGGCGACACGTCCGCGCACCACGATCTTCGGATCGCCATTGGCGTCCGCGATCACTTCGCGCTTGTAGTAGTTCTGGATCGGGCTGTGATTCACGTTATAGGTGAACTTGCCGCGCGGTGATTTGATATCCGCCGTCCGCATCGCCTTGATGATGCCGTCGTGGTTTTTCAGATCTCCACCGGAACCCTTGACCCCCAGGTCGATCAAAAGCGCCGCATCGTAGCCCTGCACCGAGAACATCGACGGATGCTTGCCGTACTTCTTTATGTAGTCCTTGATGAACTTCTGGTTCACCGGATCCTTGGAATCGCTGTTCCAGAACGTGGTGTGATAGCTGCCGATGGCGTTGGAGCCGTGGGCGCCGATCGTACCGTAATCGACGGTGTAGACGGTGTAGAGCTTGACCGTCTTGTCGAGGCCGGCCGCCTTGTACTGCTTCATGAACGAAATGCCCATGCTGCCCGGCAGAAACGCGAAGATCGCACTCGGCTTGATGGCGCGGATCTGGGAAATTTCAGCCTGCCAGTCGTTGTTACCGAGTTTGTAGAGAATCTTGCCCTTGGTCGGCTGCTGGTAGCGGCGATTGAAGCCCGCCAGCATGTCCTTGCCGGCCTGGTAGTTGGCGGACAGTTCGAAGACATCCTTGATGCTCTCTTCCTTCATCAGCTTGCCCATGGCTTCCGGGATCATGTCGTTGTTCCACGATGCGCGGAAGAAGTAGGGGTTGCAATTCTTGCCATCCATGCCCGACCAGCCCGCATTGGCGGATATCAGGAAAGTCTTGGACCGATAGGCCTGCTTCCAGACCGCGGCGAGAATGTTCGACCAGGTAATCCCGGCGACGAAATTCACGCGTTCCTTCTTGATGTATTCGTTCATGATCGTGCGACCGACATCCGGCTTGTGCTGGGTGTCTTTCTTGATCACTTCGACATCCATGCCGCCGAGCTTGCCGCCAAGATGTTCAATGGCGAGTTCAAAACCTTCGAAGCCGTAGCGGCCGAAAATGCCACGACCGCCTCCAAAGCCCTGCATATAGCCGACCTTGACCGTTTTGTGATCGTCCGCCACCGCCGGCGTTACCGCAGCCGGCACCGCGGCCATTGCTGTCGCCGTCACGGCGGCAACCATCATTCGATTTTTCATCGGACTCCCCTTATTTATGAATTAGAGAATTGGAAATGGCGAAAATAATAGCGTATCGACCGATCAGGACAAAGCACTGACTCGCAATATATCGAAACAGTTTCCTCACCGACCGAATTCCCTTATTGAACGAATATGCTGTTCGCCAGACTATTCGGAAAATCTCCGCCGCACCTCTCGTTTTCGCCGGATATCCCCGAAAACGAACGACCCAAATTGCTGGCAGAGCTCCAGGCCTGCGCTCATCGCAGAGGCGGAACGCTCAACAACACCCGGCGGGCACAGGCGCTGGCAGACTTGTTCCTAAGCCTGTCTCCTGCGGGACAGCAGGTCTTCGCGGACACCCTGAACGGGCTGAACGAAACCGCCCATCGATCGACGGGCGATCGATATGCCGAAATCGAGGAAGCGGAACTGTTTGGCGGATCGGACAGCAAGCTGGCGGTTCTGGATATGTTCGAGACGCCCCGGCGCCGGGTACTTTCGCATCTGCGCAATTCCAATGCGGGTCCTGAATGTCTACTTGAAATCAGACGCTTGTCAGAAAGCGACCTTCAAAACGACATCGACGAAATGGTAAGCGGCGTGACCGGGCCGCCGCCCTCTTAGCCCTCGACCGACCGGCGAAGCAGATTGGCATATACCTTGTATAGTCTGCTGTGCGCTTCGATTTCGGCCGCGGAGGGATTACGACCGTCGGCATTTATCTGCGTGTACAGAGTTTTTGAAACGGAGGACGCTCGAAGAGCGTCTGGCGCATGAACTCGTCCCTCACCCGGCTTTGCACCCATCCGACCGCGCACAACCGCTCGCCCCGGGTCACTTTCGATACGCGGTGAAGATTGCCGGACGAATACACGACCGCGTCCCCTGCCTTCAGCTTCACCGCGGTCTCGCCCGCGCCCGTATCGATGCTAAGCTCGCCGCCGTCATAATCTTCAGGCGGCGTCAGAAATATCGTGAACGACAGATCTGCCCGCAACGCCGTGTGTTCGCCGAGGATCGGGGCATCGATATGGGCGCCATAGTGCATGCCCTTGCCGTATTTGTTGAACATTGGCGGCAGCAGCTTCGCGGGAAAGGCGAATTCCTGGAACTCGATATTTCGGTTCAGCGCCTGTCCGATGATCCGGTCGGCGTCGGTGACCTTTCCGCCCGGCCGGTCGAATTCCTCGTTGGTTTTGAGCCGGTCGTTGATCAACCCCGTGGAATGACGCCCGTCGACGAAACTGCCGCCGTCCAACGTGGCACGCACCTGCGTAACTTCTTCCGGTGTGAGCATATTTTCAATTGTGATGAGCATCGGTTTTTCCGTGGTTCTTCTCGATGCGCTGCCGTCATTTCGCCGATCTGGCGTCAGCCCTGTGCAGCCCCTGAATGAAAACAATAACACGCCATCACAGCACCGTAAGAAATATTATTTTTATTATTTTTCAAATTTTTATTATATTTTCTTAATGTGAAACATAACATCAGGTTGCAGCCCTAAGCGCGATGCGCACAGCTTCGAAAAAATCGAACATCCGGGCGACGTAATGGGCCCGCACCTTGAAACCGGCATCTTCCCCTTTCAGCAGGTCGGCCTCGATCGCATCGACCAGCTTTTCGAGCCGCCTGCGGTGAATTCCGACCCGTCGCTGAACGGGATCGGCAACCACGCCGGCGAATGCCGCAGCGATGGATGACAGCACCATCAGCGCAGCGGTGACACCGGTTATCAATCCCCATGACGGCTCCACTGGAAACAGGCCGTACCAGAGCCCCCCCAGCGCCGTGCCCAGCGGAAACGCGAAAATGGCTGCCTGATGCGCTACAAGAACTGCAAGCGCCGGTCCCAGCGTGAATGCCGTCGGCGTCAGCTGCTGGACGACCAGACCGCCCACGCCGGCGGAGGTCAGCGCTGTGGCGATTTCCGCCGCCGCGACACGGGTGCCTGTGTATCTGGACAACAGATCCCTCAGCCTCGTGTCAAACCCCTGATCCGCGCGGTTTCGATAGGCAAATTCCTTCGCCGCGAAAACGGCCGCCGCGATGTCCGGCTGGGCCAGCAGCAACTCGCCCAGCGCATCGCGGTCCGATACCCGCTCTTGTGTCCGGTACGGCAATTCGAGAAACTCGGTCCAGATCAGCCAGTCGACCTCTCTCGCCACTGCGGTTTCCAGTTGGGTCGGTATTCGGAGCGCGACATCGGCGGCTCCAGCGAAGCCGGCTCTTCTCAGCAAAACGGCACAGACCAGCTTCAAAATATGCGGCAACGCAAGCGCCAGATTGGCCGGCGCCCTTATCAGGTCTGCGCCGAGCGCCACGCGATGAAGCCGAAGCGCTCCGCCGAAACTGAAATGACGACGCGTGAAATAGTCGATCCGGGTCCGTCGGGTCGCGACGTACTTCAACGCAGCGTCGCGAAACGCGGTTTCAACAATTTGTCTGTCGATCTCAAGCGCGAAAGCGCTCTCGTTTTCGGAATCTGCCGCCATAACACCCGGAATGTGTCGCATCCGCCTCCATGTGTCACGAAGGTTGAACCAGCGGGCGTCCGACACTAGGTTCAGCCCGTCTTGTCCTTGTTCGCCAGGAGTAAACGATGAAAATTCTGCCCGCCGCGTTAATCGGCCTCTCCGCGCTCGCTTTTTCCGGCGCCGCGACAGCCCACGATGCCAAACCCAAGGTTGGAGAACGCATCGGCGACTGGACCTTCCAGTGTCAGGCCATCGCTGCGGACGAAAACGTGTGCGGCATCATTCAGACCATCGCCGACAACAACACGAAGCGCCAGGTTCTGGCAATCGCGGTCCGCCCCCTGGGACAGGAAAAGCGGCTTGCCATGTTCGTGACGGCGCCGCTGGGTATTTTCCTGGGGTCGGGCATCGGCGGCAAAATCGACGACGGCGAACAGTTTAAATTCAATTTGCAGAGCTGCACGCAGCGCGGCTGTCAGGCCGCCATCGCGGTGGAGAACGACCGATTGACGGAACTCAAAAAGGGCGAGCGGCTGCTGATCGGCTTCAAGGCGCGGGCAGACGCGAACACGATCACGGTACCGGTATCTCTGAAAGGGTTCACGGCAGGCCTTAAGGCCATGGGGTCCCGATAGGCCCCATGTCGGAACCGGGAACAACTTCGGAGCCGGAAACAACGCTGGATGGCATTCACCTCCTCGAGGATCTCGACGGCGCGGCGCGCACGGCGCTTGCCGCGCGATGCACCTGGCGCAAATACCGGCAGGCCCAGGAGATCATCAGCAAGGAAAACGAGTCCAGCGATGTCTATTTCATCGCGTCCGGTTCTGCGCGCGTCGTGAACTGGTCGTATTCCGGTCGCGAAGTCAGCTTCGAGGAACTGCCGGCAGGCGGCACGTTCGGTGAACTGGCGGCGATCGACGGCGCGCCGCGCTCCGCTACCGTCGTTGCCCTGGAACCGACCGAAGTTGCCAGCGTCGACCCGGACACGTTCATGTCCATAATACTGGAGAACCCGGCGACATCGCGCCGCCTGATGGAACGGCTGACCGCGATCATCCGCAAATCCACCGAACGCATCTTCGATCTCAGCGTATATGGGGCCAATATCCGCATATACGCTGACCTGCTGAGGCTGGCGGAGCCCCACGTGCGGGACGACAACAGTGCCCAGATTGCGCCCATTCCGGTGCATTCCGACATTACCGCAAGGGTATCGACCACACGCGAGACGGTCGCCCGGGTGCTGAGCGATCTGTCCCGCCGCGAAATCCTCATTCGCGAAAAAGACCAACTGATCGTTACAGATATCGACCGGCTGGCGGAAATGGTGGTGGAATAACGGGGCCGGCCGGAACAAGCGCCCCCTCCGATTTAATCGTGTGCACGCACGTAATATTAAGTGTAAATGCAAATTATGCTCTGCCGCGAAACATCCCTCTTTGCGCGAACGCTCATTTCGCCTCCCGGATTGACGGGTTCGTCGTCCGCACGGGACGCCTCCGGCTCGCCGGCAAACACGGTTGGACACTTCGAGGCTAACACCAACAAGTCCGCCGCAATCAACGGAACTATTCCCTAGGAAGATTCAACATCGTAATCCGCTGGCTTAATCCGGCGGGTCTGTCGACGGTATTCGTACATGAATCCGGGCCATTGGGTCGTAACCTTGCCGGACGGGTCCTGAAAGTAGCTGTGGCAAGAACGCGCGACCAGGACGGTCTTGCCCAAACGGCCCTGGATCTCACGGTTGAACCCGTCCTGTACCGGCTGGCGCACGGTTATCCGTCTGACGCCGGGTCGCGCCAGCAATCTCGCGGCATCGACAATATACCTGGCCTGGCTTTCCAGCATGTAGACGATACTGCCCGCGATATTGGTGTTCGGACCGTACATCATGAAGAAATTCGGAAACCCGGCAACCGTCATCCCGAGATAAGCCTCTGCGCCGTCTTTCCAGGCCCGGTTAAGGCCAAGACCGCCAGGCCCCGTGATCTTCAGGGGCGCCAGGTACCGGGTCGGCGTAAAACCGGTGCCGTAGATAAGAACGTCCGCCTTCCGGAATTCGCCGACCCCGGTCACCACGCCGTCCCGGCGAATCCCGGTTACCGGGCGGTCGACCAGCTCCACGTTTTCGCGCTGTAATGCCGGATACCAGTCGTTCGATTGCAGGACCCGTTTGCAGCCCAGCGGATAGGACGGCGTCAGCCTGCGGCGCAGGTCCGGGTCCGGAATTTCGCGTTCGAGACGGGCGAGAAACGCCGCCTGCCCCTGTTCCGTCAGACGCGCCGAGCCGCGCCGCCGCGTGCGTCGCTCCTGCTCGAGGTAAATACCGAGCCGATCTGCGCGGCGGCGCATGCCGTCCCACACGCCGCCTGCCCCGGAAACGGGCCGCCCGTCGCGCGGCAGCACGTATTGCGGCGAGCGTTGAAATACCAGCAACCGGCAGACCCGAGGCGCAATCTCCGGAACGAACTGAACAGCGCTCGCCCCGGTGCCGATGACGGCGACCGTTTTGCCGTCCAGCGCACAATCGTGATTCCAGCGCGAAGAATGGAACTGCGGCCCGTCGAACGTGTCCCGGCCGGGCAGATCGGGAACAAGCGGATGATTGAAGAGCCCAACAGCGGACACAAGCATATCAGCCGTCTCTATGCCGCCGTCGCCCGTCGAGATACGCCATTGGGGACCTGCGCTGTCGAGAGCGGCCTCCTTGATCTCGGTGTTGAAACGGATATGGGGACGGATGCCGAAACGGTCGGCACAATGTTTCAGATAATCCAGAATTTCCGGTTGGCCGCCGAACCTCGCCGACCAGGGATAATCGGGCGCGAAGGAATAGGAATACATGCGTGACGGCACGTCGCAGGCGGCCCCGGGATAGGTATTGTCGCGCCACACGCCGCCGACCTCGTCTCCCCGCTCGTAGATCGTGAAATCGTGGAAGCCGGCCCGCTTCAGACGTGCTCCCAGGCCGATCCCGCCGAATCCGGCGCCGATGATGGCGATTTTTACGGAAGACCGCGTCATGTTCAGGCTTGTCCCTCTTTTTCAGGAACAATCGGTCATTTGTCGCCCGTTTTCCAGTCCCAAGGCATGACGAACTCGCCCTGCCACAAACCGCGGCGGGATGCGGCGGCCTGCCGTTCAATTGGCGCGAAGCGCTCATGATCGCGCGGCATGGCAAGCGCCCAGCCGGTGTGGACCATGCCTTCCGACAGCTCGTAGCTGCCGGCCCAGCAGCGGGCGACGCCGGGCCTGTCTTTGACCTCTCGACACCGGACCTTCACACCGGCCACAAGATCCATCAGGGCAGTCGTCGAAATCCGGCCGCACCTGTATTCGCGTTGTCGGATAAAACAGGTCTGCCGGGGGTCTGACGCATCTATCCCTGCAAGCCGGAACTGCTTGCCGCCGACTTCCAGCGTTTCGCCGTCAATGATCCTGGGCGTGCCGGTGATATCGGCGGCCATTGCCTGCCCGGCCGAAACGGCAAGGATCAAAACAAACACAATTCTCATCATCGGAACATTGAAAACGAAAACCTCTGTTCACGTCCACTCATAACCGGGTGATCGGCGCTACCGAATATGGTCTAAATATACGAACAGGGAGGAAAAGATGACTCGGGAAACGCTTAGACTGGACGGGCGCGTTGCAATGATTACCGGCGCAGCGCGCGGCATGGGCCGCGAACACGCGCTGCTGATGGCCGAACGGGGCGCCGATCTGATCCTGAACGATCTGGATGCGGATGTCCTTGCCAGGACCGCCGAGGACTGCCGGGCGCTGGGGCGCACCGTGACGGAACTGGCCTGCGACAACACCGACATCGGGAATTTCACCAGACTGATCGGCGAGCATGAAGCCGAACACGGGCGCGTTGATATCCTGGTCAACAATGCCGGCATTCAGGGCAACAAATACATGGTGGAGGAAATCGACGAAGAGATCTGGGAAGCCATGACCTTCATCAAGATGAAGGCGACCTTTTTCGCCGCCCGTGCCGTCATACCGGGCATGAAGAAACGCAAATACGGCAAGCTGATCAACGTGTCGTCCATCTTCGCGATGGAAGGCAGCTTTTCGATGTCGCACTACACCGGTGCCGCGTCCGGCGTGCTGGGATACGCAAAAGGCTGGGCCCGGGAGCTTGCGCCCTGGAACATTTGCGCCAACGCCGTCGCGCCCGGCACGGTGGCGACCGATCTGACCATCAATTCCATGGGCTGGGATGTCATACAGAACTTCGAAAAAACCGTTCCCATGGGCCGTCTGGCCGATAAGAAGGAGATCGCCTACGCTGTCGCCTGGCTGGCCTCGCCGGAAAGCGATTTCGTGACCGGCCAGCTGATATCACCGACCGGCGGCCAGACCATCGTCGGAATATAGGGAGCAAAAGGCATGACCGAACAGAAACTCTCCATCGTTCACGCCGAAGACAGCGAATTCGTCGGCGACGGTCTGCGCAAGTGTTTCGAGTACCGCGATCTCGGTATCAAGGCTGCAACCGTCGGGAATTACCACGCCCATGTGATCCGCGCCGTGGATCAGGAAGAGGACGGCATAGGCCTGCACCGGCATAACGAGATCGAGTTCCAGATGGTCTACATCCTGAAAGGCTGGATGCGGTTCTGGTACGAAGGCGAAGGCGAGGTCGTCGCCAAACAGGGCACCTGCATCCTGCAACCGCCCGCGGTGAAGCACGACGTGCTGGAATGGTCGGACGATCTGGAACTGCTGGAGATAACCTCCCCGGCGGAGTTTACGTCGGAGCCGCTCCAGACCGCCGAATAGAAAACTCGAAGAAACGAATACAGGGAACCAAGACATGCTCAACGCTGCGATTGTCGGCCTCGGCTGGTGGGGAAAGATTCTGACTCAGACGCTGGCCGCCAGCGACAAGATAACGGTCGTAAGGCTTCTGGACGTGGATGCCGACGCCGGCGCCGCATTCGCGGCAGAACGCGGAATCGAATTCACGACCTATTATCCCGCCGTACTGGCGGATGACAATATCGACGCCGTGATCCTGGCAACGCCTCATTCGCTGCACGAAGAACAGATCATCGCAGCCGCCGGTGCGGGCAAACACATATTTTGCGAAAAACCGTTCTGCCTGAACCGCGCGTCCGCGCTACGGGCGATGGAAGCCGTCGAAAAGGCCGGCGTGCAGGTCGCCATCGGCCA
>Ga0181565_10004703_pt1 | contig 10462 bp, 12 predicted proteins | sample 101ome_16_FD_129661 | JGI IMG/M metagenome (GOLD analysis project Ga0181565, IMG submission 129661) | Coastal salt marsh microbial communities from the Groves Creek Marsh, Skidaway Island, Georgia - 101401AT metaG (megahit assembly) | ecosystem: Environmental > Aquatic > Marine > Intertidal...
ACAAGGCTACGCCCATAAGGTTCAGTAATGTGTGATAGTGTAGCAGTGGTGATAGTTTTGCCGGCGCCTGTGGCAATTTCTTGTAAACTTTGTGGATGTTGTAAGAAGTTGTTAATTGCTTCAACTTGATAATCACGCAGAATGATTTCTTCTCCTTCTGCAGGATGTCCCTTAGGCCACACAACGCCTTGGTCTGCCCAATAGCGTTCTGTAATAGGTTGGAAGTTAAATGTAACAGGATGTCTGTTATCTTCAATGTCAACTATTTGGACATTATTTTTTTGTAAAGTATCAACAATGACATCAAGATGGTTAACGTAGCCAGTGCCGCCAATCCCAAAGAAAGCAACTTTGCCATCCCAACGCCCGAGCTTATACTGAGGCATGTATCGAGCATAAGGCACTTCGAACTTGAGAGCATTACTAAGTTTACGTCTGACGTCAACTTCTAATCCTTCCAACTTTATGTTTACTTCATCTTCAATTATTAATCTACACGAGGCCATTAAAGTTTCTCTATTAAATTTCTATTCCAAGGACCTATGTCGTCATCGTAATACATTACTAAATCAAGATTACTAACATACGTCTGCACTTTGTTTTCTCTGCCATTATATGCAGTATGATTTACTATAGCAGCAATCGGTTCCCAATCACTTTTAAGTAAAGGCTTTGGAAGTTTATTGCTATTAATATACACTATTTTTGTATTTTTGTCAACCTGATTATTCAGTGTATTACTCTTAATGTACTGATTAAATTCCATACCTTCTTCATCATTATCTAATCTAAACATAACTGAACAACTTTCATTAGGTATTATTCCTCTAAAAGTTTTATGAAACTTAACTAAATTATCGTAGCAGTCTTTATCATTTAGTACAACTAGTAAAGGAAAACGATATAATTCAAACACAGATTCGATAAGATGTTCTATAGTATGTTGTGTTTTATTAACTAGTACATGAGATTGATTTCTTTGTAATAATTTTTTAGATAAAACTGTAAGATTTTTAATTGCGTTATTAATATCACTTTCGTCAAAGTGATGCAAACCGTACCGCTCTCTCTGGTCATAATATTGATGTAAATTTTCTTTTGTAGGTTCTCCTATAGTACTAATAGCATATCCTAAACTTTTTTCGTGTAAGTTTTTTAATTTAAATCCGTATATGCCGGGCAAATAATTATTTTTATTTTCGTTCATGTCCACCAATTTTTCATAATATTCTTTTAATTCTTCTTGTACCTCAAAGTTATTTGATTCATTAAAAATAGAAACTATTTCGTATACAGTTTTTTCGTTGAGTGGAAAGTAATGTATTTTATTTTCTTTATCGTAAGTACCATCTCCAAGAGAACGTTTAATAGCATCAATACTACTAATAAGTTTCTTTTGAAATATAAATCTTACAGCAATCCACGGACCGTCTTCTGATAAAGGTCTATGCTTTGCAGATGTATCTACAACTCTAACCCATCGACTGCGATCTATTTTACGAACATCTAATCTTGTATTTTCAAGAGCAAAATCTATTTCATATCCGTTGCTTTCATATTGATTTCTATAATGTTCTACTTTTTCTTTAGCTAAATCTAATTGTCTATCAGTATAACCTATTCCGCGAAATGTTTGTCGTGCAAGACTTGTAATTAGATTGTAATCGCTACGATCTAAATTAAATTCGCCAGTACGTTCTTGTATACCGGCAAGAATTTCAATGCAATCTTCTACTGTATTCATGTATACAGTATAACTTAAAATAACTTAGAAGTCAAGCGTTTAAGTGGTAATCCTGCAGAAATTTCTTCAACAGTATATTCTGTCCAGGCGTAATCGTTAAGCCATTGTTGTCTGTCTGGTGTAGACGGGTTGTTTATATTAGTAAGGCTTTTCATACTTACGTCATACGCCAATGAACTAGGTCCTACAAATGCCGGAACCCCGTTCAGTATGCTGTGTATACCCGGATTACTGCTCCAGCTTACAGTAGCGTATATGTTGTTAAAATGTAAATTAAAATCATCATATGTGCCTCTTATTTGTTGAGGTTGTTGACGTATTACATTTTTAAATTCGTGTTCTATGCTAGGCAACGAACATCTAGGATGTGGGCGAAAAATAATAGTCCTATCTGTGTATGCACGAATATTATCAATAGTTTCCATTACCCAACGACTCATGGGAGGCATGCCCTCCCATTGTAAACTTTTGTCGTGCTGACCACAAATTAAAATATCGTGTCCGTCAGTCCGCCAAGGTCTTAATTTTAGTCCGAGTCGTTCAGCCCTACTGCTATCATTACCGCCATCGCCAAAAAAAGCATCTCTATTGATTCCATTTAAACCTACCTTCCAAGTTGTTCCACGTTTAATGCCGCCGACTTCTAGGACCACCACCGGTTTGGATTGTGCCACTGCCCTGTCCCATACATTTTTATTCGGAGCCATTCTGCCATTGAAAAGAACACTCCAAATAACATCAACATCAGCATTAGGATCATTCCAAACAACATCATAGCCAAGAGCCATAGCACCGTTAGCAAAGGCATCAAAAATCGGTCTACTATTGAGTGCGCCATATTGTTTCCATATACTAAACTTCATCAGTTAAATACTTCCATATAAAGTACTTATTAGAGGAAACACATGTCAGCTATAACTGTGGTTACAACATTTCATCCGGAAGGATATTCAATATATGGTCAAAGGTTTTTAGAAAGTTTTGCAAAGCAAGTAGACCCTAGAATTAAATTAATAGTATATGCAGAAGGCTTAATGCCTGATAATCCAGATCCAAGAAGAATAGAAATATTAAAACAAGAAGAAGCATTGCCCAAACTTGTAGCATTTAAAGAACGTTGGAAAAACGACCCTAAAGCAAACGGAATACCGCCGGAACATATTAAACGTAAACGACCTAGAGACTGGCATAAAGAATTTAAATGGCATGCTATAAGATTTGCTAATAAAGTATATGCTGTGTTTGATGCTTGCGAAAGAAGTAAAGGATGGTGTGTATGGATGGATGCTGATACATATGTACATAGCCGTTGGAGCTACGAAGATTTTAAAGCTCAGTTGCCTAATGACAAATGGTTAACATATGTAGGTAGAGGTAAAGGATCACAAACTTGGCCAGAGTGCGGATTCTATGGAATGAATTTAAACCATCCTGTTTGTCACGAATTTTTAAAAGAATTTGAGCGTTATTATGAAGATGCAGAAAACGGAATCTTTACACTAGAAGAATGGCATGATAGTTATGTGTTTGGACACATACTTAATAAGTATAAAAAGGATTTCCCTACAGTTTTAGACTATAGTGCAGATATGTACTTACGCGAAGCAAAGTCCGGAGGCGGCGGCCATCCGTTGATTAATGGTCCGTTAGGTGCTTGGATCGATCATATGAAAGGTGCAAGAAAAAATTCTGGAAAAAGTAAGCGTTCTGATATAATGGTTAACCGTAAAGAAAATTACTGGTTAACATAATTTTTCATAAAGGCCCAAGCCTTACCATTTTTTAGTTCGTCAAATTTCCAATGACTCATTGAAATTCTTTCAACCCAGCGTTGTCTATCGTACATCTCAGGGGATTCAATTTTTTCTATAGACTGGTTTGCTACATCAGAATATTGACTATAGTTAGGATCTGGGTCCATTGCAAAAACAGGAACTCCTTCAATAAGACTAGCAACTCCAGGGCTTGAATTGTATGTAACTGTTGCCCAAGCATTTCTTAAATCTTGTTGAATAGATCTTATTGTTATATCACTTATTGTAACATTTGGAATGTTAAGTTGCAAGTATCGTTTAACATTTTTGTCACCAGGATGTCCACGTACTATAATTGGTCTGTCTGTAAATTGTTTTATTTTAGATATTGTAGAAACACACCATTCCATTACGTCTAAGCCTCGCATACTCCAGCCTCCATTACGCTGTAAGCATATTAAAATATGATTTCCATTTTTTCGATACTCTTTTAAACTAATACCAAGGTCTTGTGATATTTGATTCCATCTGGTCGGATCAATGTCTTTATCAAAATAAAATCCTGTATTTTTAAATACTCCGTCAAAACTATATCGAAGATAATGTAAATGATTTTTTGTATCAGCAAAAAGAAAAAGATTGCTGTCTGCAATTAGTGTTTTATTTTTATTTTGTTTTTGAAAGTCTAATACTCTAGATCGTAATTGTAGATGCGGAAGTTGTTTTCCTCTTTCGTGAGTAAACCCTTGTATAAGTGCTACATCACAAGGCACTAAATTCATAGTGTTGTGTAGTATTCCTATATCGCCATTTGAAAGAACACCAGTATTAAAATTTTTTAATATTTCAGGTTTTTCAAGATTCTTGTTCTTTGTCGGGATCCCAGATAGGTAACTCACCACTTTCATTTAACAATCTCCATGCTGTTCCGTTTCTAAGTTCTTGTATTGTAAATTGCTGATATGCTAGGTTAGCCATATATGCATCCATTTCATCTCTATTAGGTATTCTTGGATTGTTTACATTTTCTAACTTTGTTTCTGCAATAACACTAGCAGCATTTTGTCCAAGTACTATTGCAGGCTTACCTTCCATTAACGCTTCAACTGCTGCTATACTATTGTAGGTAACAATACAATGAACATCGTTTTGTAAGGCTGACTGCATAGATTGATTATTAACACGTTCAGTTCTTGTAGGTTTTAATCGCACTTCGATAGGTCTATCAGTATATTTTGCTAATTCACGTTTTACATTTTCGACCCATACTTCGGGTGAAGGCTGTCCAAATATTTCCATAACTTTATTACTAGGTGGTACCAATAATATTTTTGTTCCAGGTCTAAACTTTTTAAATCTATAACCCATATGCCTTGCTCTATCGCCATCTCTTTCATATATTGGACCTAAATATTGAAGAGCATTTTTTGTTACTCTGTGTATCTTTTTTATTTTTCCGTTTCCGAAATATCCTGTATCGATTGCATAAAAAGTTCTATTAGTTTTCCAACAATGTTGTATTGCTTTGCGACTTCCTCCGCCTAGTCCTCTAATGACTAATGCATTGTCTGTATTTTCTTCTTTGCTCCACGATGACAATTTACCGCCAGTTCCGTGAACAAAATCTGCTAGATAAGGATCGTATGTTAGCCCCTTACTAGCATAACTAATACCACCTTCGCTATCAATTGCTGCTATTTTTTCTCCCATATTTTTCACCTTTTCTTCGATAGTTTTTAAATTAGCATTATAGTAATTATTTTCAGGATCAATACTATAATGTAAAACATCTCGAATTAGTTCTTGTTTTTCCTGTGTAAATTCGTCAAACTCGTTTAGTTTCCATCTCTTTTCTTTAGTAACTGTCTTGTTATAATCTTTTTCCATTAACAACCAGTCAACGGCGTATTCACATCTTTCATATTCTTTAAACCAAGGTCCTCCCTCAGTATAATGTAGTGCTTTAGGTTTGCCGTCTTTAGATTGATCATACCAGCCCACTAACCAGTTCCAGTGAACAGGCAACTTTCCAATTTCTTTGTCATCAAGCCAACTAAATCTATGCAAATATTTTCCATCAATATCAGGATTGTTAACTAGTTCTTTTGTTAATTTTTTATTACTGGGATGCTCACAATTAAACAACATCATACTTGACCAGTTTTTTCTTGGATACTGATGTTGTACCTTTCCGTCCATTTTAACTGCGTTATCAGGATTATAATCATGCTGTACACACATTAATGCATATCTAGGATCAGCTAATCTAAATAATTTTTCAATATCGGTGTTAAATAAAAAATCGCAATCACAAAATACTGCCCACCCTTTAAAGTTACATAGCTCTGGTACTAAAAATCGTGTAAAGGTGAATTCTGTAGAGCCTAGCTTATCTTCGTCTCTCCAGTATAATTCTTCTGCTCTTAACTCGTCTTGTATTAACGGAATAACTTCAATGTCGTATCCGTGTTTAGAATTTTTAAAAATGCTGTGCTTACAAACTTGATAAGCAATAGCTTCTCTCGAATCCCAGCCGACAAATATTTTAAATTTCACGTCGCTCAATGTCTTCCTCCACGCATTCTGTTCCTCTTTGTACTTCTAGTATGTGTGCGTTTTCTGTTCCAGGATTGCTTGCACAATGCCATACTTCAATTCCTATATCGTACGGTCTTGAATCAGGTGTTAAAAGTACGTTATTTGTTGTGTTATTAAACTCAGTATCCATCTGAACAGTGCCTTCTAGTATAGTCCATTGTTCAGAACGTTTAAAATGTCTTTGATCACTTAACGACTTTCCTGGATATATTACTAGTTCTTTTACTTTATAACCTTTCTCGGGTTTATGATCTAGTACACGCCAGTAACCCCAGTCGCGTTCTGTTTTTTGTGTTTTCCACTCGTCAAGTATCCAACTACTTGAATTCATCTTAGTTTCGCCGCCAACTCCCCAGGCAAAATCTACCCAAGGCATTTCGCCATATATTTTATATTCTGGAGTAGTAGTATTTGTTCTGTCGCCGCCGTTAGCGAATATAACTTTTGTTCCGCTACCGTGTGTGCTTAATGTATGAAAAATTGCTTGGCATGCACTGTCGTCTGAATCGTCAAACCCAATTACTTTATCAACAATTTTTAATTCTTTTATTATAGCAATGCGCTCGTTGAACGGCATAAATGGCCTACCCTTTTTACGTGTAAGCCAATCATCTGAATTTACACCAACTATTAACTTTTGACCAAGTTGTTTTGCTGCTTTGAAATACTCAATGTGACCTGAGTGTAAGGGATCAAACCCTCCAGTTACTAAGACAATATCCATACACATATTTATATGCGCAGTTAATGTATAAATAACTTTATGAGTATACAGAATCAAATTATTGAACAAATCCTTACAACTAGAAATTACACAATGTATAATGGTTGGGGCAACGCTAGAACAGAATACGGTTATCATAGCTTTAATTTGCCAGATGTAGATATACAAGGGCAAAGAACGCCTTCTACACGTATAGAAGAATTTAAAAAACACGTAAGTTTTAAAGATAAAGTTGTTGTAGATATAGGCTGTAATGTAGGAGGTATGCTTTTTCATATTCCTGATCTTAAAAAGGGCTACGGTTTTGACTATGACGATAAGTGTATCGTTGCAGCAAATAATATAGCAAAAATACTAGATAGAAACGATTTGGTATTTTCTACTATAGACTTAGACAAGGTTCCTCATGATAGTCTAAACAACTATATTAACGAAAAAATTGATGTAGTATTTTTATTGTCTGTAGGCAAATGGATTTCAACACATAAAGATTTATATAAATTTTTTGTAAAACAAGGCGCTGATATTATTTTAGAATTGAATAATAATCGCAAAGACAAAGAACAACTTGAAGTATTTAAAGAATTAGGATTAGAGCCGAAGTTAATAATACAAGGTTCGCCGGACGATAATACCGAAGATAATAAAAGTTATAGAGCAACTTATTTTATAAAAAATGTTTATCCATCCAAGACATAAAATTGAAACAGTAATACGTATCAAATATGATAATCCTGATTATTATAGTTACTACGATAATCAGAAAGAAATATATAATACAATTTTACACAAATGTAGATATGTTCCAAAAATGACTTTTAATGATTATGTAATCGAAGTTCCTCATAGTGGTCGTAGTTTAGATCTAATAAAAAAGAAAACAATGGATATCGAAGATAAACGTATTATTAGACATCAACTAATTGACTTTGTACGATTTATGTACAAAGAAAAAATAGCACATAGAGATTTGTGGCAAAAAAATATTTGCTGGGATGGAAAACAAATTTGGGTTATTGATTGGGAATATGTAATTAGACACAAGCCTAATACTATTCAAGAGCATTATGACTTAACCGGAATAGGTCTTACATCACCGGAACAGACTAGCAATATGAATGTTTTTCATCGACACAAGTTTTCTATGCTAAACTGTGTTTCGCCGCTGCCATTGGCTCCTAAGGATTTTTAAAATTTATTATCTTTTAAAGAAGCAATCATAGATTCTCCGTATTCGTTAATCCATTGATTGTATAAATTACGATCACGTTCCATATTATTGTTTACTTGACTATATGTTTCATCCATCGGGGCTTTGCCCATTGAATGATGAACATGTTCTACTACAATATCTTCTCTTAAAGTAATACAGTTTAATCCTTCGCCTATGTATTGCCAACTATTATCTAAAAAGAAATGTTTTGTAGCAGGATGACCAAACCATCCCACTGCTCTTACTAAGTCTCCACCGCAAACAGGATGTGTAGGCAAATGTTTCTTTTTCTTCTTACCTAAATCGTCTGGATGTGAAATTTTACGAAGTCCTGCCTCTTCTGCAAGGTATTTGTCCCAATAGTCTGTACGAGGAACAATATCGTCTGCACCTAATCCATACCATTCTTCGTTTGGATACTTGTGAAACATTTCTTCCATTGCTGCTTTAAGTCCTTCTCTAGGCCCAACAACAACTTCAAATGTGCCGGGATATTCTAATGCAAGGTAATCGTCTAACTTAGGATCGTCGTCGTCTAATCTAACATAAACTTTACTGCTACCTTTAGTTGCAACATATGCTTCTATAAATCTTTTTAAATTATGAGGACGACCTCTAGTAGGTAAACTCCACATTATAATAACTCCGGATTTGCTGTTAAACTTGCAGTACTAATATTATTACCTTCTGCGTAAAACGGATGTAATCTTGCCAGTGTAGGAACAGTTACTTTAGTATCTACAACCCAATCGCCTATTTGTTGATCGGCAGGTAAATGACCGTTTTCTTTGACCCAATTTACTAATTTTTTAGCGCCTTGCGGTTTTAATATATAACTATATGCACCTTTAAAATAATTTCCTGTTCCTAGCTTTTTTGGATCTTTTGGTGTAGGATTAATATATTTTATCACATCAAGATCGTAATCTTGTTCTTTTAAAATTACTTCATTATAAGTTTTGCTGTAAGGATCGTGTCTATCTAATTTTAATACATCTTCAAATGTATCTAAAATATCGTCTGTGATTGATTTAATAATGTAACCGTCGTGTTCTAATATAATTATAGCTTCGTCAAGTTCTATACACTTGTTCCAAAGATAATAATGACTAAAGAAGCAACCTAAAACTCCTATACGTCCTTTTTTAAATTTTCTTTTTTTGAAAAGTCCAGTTTGTTCATAATGCAGGTCAGCATCATTTCCGTTTATTGCTTTAAAAAATATAGGTTCTAAATTAAATTTAACTGCTTGTTCAAAGCAGTCTTGTGCCATATCACACGAATGAGAGTTTTCTTCAAGACGTATAATAAATGCCTTCATAGACTAGCATCTTCCATTCCTGCTACACGTAATTTAACTACGTTTGTAATTTGCCACTGCTTTTGATCAAGTGCTTTGAGTACACCTAACCATTTGTTACGTAGCAGAGCAAATTCGTTAATAATCTTTTCATAATCAACAACGTCTGCCTCACCGTCGACGTATTTTTCAACGTCGCGGCTAGACAGAGATCGTTGATAGTTTTCAAGATATTTTTTGAAATATGAACTACGCAATCTACGTAGTTCAATGTTTAAATAATTTAATACTGCTTCAATTTCTTGAAGTTGATTAAATCGATGTTCAACAATGCCTGGCATAGCAGCCGCTGCCTTTTCGACATTACCTATAAGTTTTACTTCCTTTTTTGCATCTACTAATTCTTGTTCGTAGTGTGCTACTGCATCTGGAATTTTGCTTACATCGCGGCTTACTTCGCTATACCAACCCATTAATCATCCCATTCATCTTCTTCACCATCGTAATATTCATCTATTTCAAGATAATACTTAATTGCTGCATCTAAGTAAGAGCAGTGACCAAAACAATCTTTAAATGTTTCATCGCTTGCTCCATAATCCGCCATTAAATCTACAAATCTTTCTGCGGCTGTTTCAATGTGTTTTTTATCTAGATACTCCTTAAAAGTCATCCAGACATCAGCAATTTGGTCTTCAGTCATTGGGGTTATTCCTCGATTAGTTCTGCATTATCAACAACATCATCTTCATTAATGTCGTCATCCGAGGTATTTACCACAGATGCCTCTTTTACGAGGTAATCTGACATAACCTTATCGAGTAGTTCCCCAGTCCATTTTTTACGGTAGTCTAGTAGTTCTTCGCCTTCGCTTGTAACATACTTCAAACGGTTACCGCTCTTTTCAATTACACCTTTTGCTTCAAACAATTCAACTAGTCCGCTATATGGATTCATTCCTGTTTCATAAGGAATCTTAACTTGTACGCCTTCGAAAGGTTTTGCGTAACGAGTTTTCATTACTTTACAACCTGCTCTAATACCACGTACTTCACTAATTTTATTACCATCCTCATCTTCTTTTAGTTTCAATTTTTTCATTGCAACTACAATAGATGATGCATAGATA
>Ga0181565_10004704_pt1 | contig 10460 bp, 9 predicted proteins | sample 101ome_16_FD_129661 | JGI IMG/M metagenome (GOLD analysis project Ga0181565, IMG submission 129661) | Coastal salt marsh microbial communities from the Groves Creek Marsh, Skidaway Island, Georgia - 101401AT metaG (megahit assembly) | ecosystem: Environmental > Aquatic > Marine > Intertidal zone...
ATTCACGGTGAAGGAAATCAAACAAGATCATTTACATGGGTGGGTGATGTAGTAAATTATTTTTATTTGCTAGCTCAAAAGGGCTTATACGGAGAAATCTTTAACATAGGTCAAACTGAAGAAATTTCAATAAAAGATCTAGCTGAAATGGTTATTAAGCAGACAAATTCAAACTCTGAAGTTATATTTAAAACTCATGAAGAAGTTTATGGAAATAAATTTGAAGATCCAATGAGAAGAACCCCTTCAATTGAAAAAATAATCAAAGCAACTGGATATGAACCTACGATGACTATTCCAGACATGATTAAAGAAATAATAAACTACAAAATATAAATATTTGAAAATATTAATAACTGTTGGTATTTATCCTCCTGACATAGGAGGGCCAGCAAGTTTTGTTCCTAAAATTGCAAAGTTACTTACGGAAAATAATTTTGATGTAACAATTATTTGCCTCACTGATAAAAAAATTGTTGACAAGGAAAAATACCTAGTAAAAAGAATAATAAGGAGACAAAATTTATTATTTAGATGGATAAAAACTTTTTTTTCAATAATTAGGCATGGATACAATGCTGATGTAATCTTTGTAAACGGATTGCCAATGGAGTCCTATATTGCAAATATTTTTCTAAGAAAAAATCTAATAAGAAAAGTAGTCGGAGATTGGGCCTGGGAAAGAGGAAGAAACAAAGGTTTAATTGATGAGTCATTTGACGAATTCCAAAGCAATTCTCATAATTTACATTTAGAAATTGCAAAATTTTCAAGAGGATGGACTGCTACAAAAGCTAATATGGTTATAACTCCTTCAAAACATTTAAGTGATGTAGTCAGTAATTGGGGTGTGCAAAGAGATAAGCTTAAAGTCATTTACAATGGCACAAAAATATCAAATACTAAAACGGATGCTTGTGATAAATCAAACAACTCTAGTAATACGCTGAACTTCATAACAGTAGGGAGACTCGCACCATGGAAAAATATTGATGTAATTATTGAATCTATGAATGAAATAAGAAAAACAATTGAAAATTTTAAATTGTTTATAGTTGGAAGCGGTCCTTTAGAAAAAGATTTGAAAAATCAAACAAACAAACTGGGTTTAGAGGATAAAGTAATTTTTACTGGACAGAAAACAACTGAAGAACTGAAGAATTATTACAAAAATTCGCAAATATATATTCAAGCTTCAGGTTATGAAGGCCTGCCACATGTTTTATTAGAAGCAATAAACTACGATTTAACACTAATATCAACACCTGTTGGTGGATCAAATGAGGTGATTGAGAACGGAAAAAATGGCTGGTTAATTGATTTAGTTAATGGGGTAAAACCAGATCCGATAGATTTAAGTAAGATTATTGTTGACGTAATTAATTCAAAGGATTCTCGGGATGAAAAAATGTCAAATGCGAAAAATTTGCTTAATACAAAATTCGATGAAGAAGTAAACTTATTAGAATATCTAAAGGTTTTTCAGCAATGAAAAATTTATTGTTATTTGGAACAACTAATTATGGACCAACTCTAAATTCTTCAGATAATTTAAAATTTCAAGAATTATCTAAAAACTTTAATACTTATGTAATAACTTTTGGTCATGAAAATGAATACATAGACCATAATATTGTTGGAATAAAATATATTAAAAAACCAAAAATACTTTTTTTTCAATATTTTAAATTTTATTTTATTAACTTGATTGCTGTTAAAAATTTTTGTGTTGAAAAAAACATAGATATCATATCATCAAAAGATCCTATTTCAGCATTTATACCAACCCTCATAAAAACTATCTTCATTAAAGATATCAAGATTGTGATTGAGCACCATGGAGACTTCTTAAATTTACTATTAAATCAAAGAAGATTTAAAAATAATTTTCTTCTTAAATTGTTAGCAAACTTTCTATCAAATTTTACATACAAAAAATGTGATTTAATTAGAGGTGTTGAAGAAAACTACACTTTGAATTTAGCAAAAAAGTATTCAAAGAAATATATTACTTTTCCTGCTTGGGTAGATTACTCAAACTACAAAATTCAAAATTTAAATCGAAAAAATTTAGTATATGTTGGGAATATTATTCCACGCAAAGGAGTAGATTTTCTAATAAGATCTTTTCATGAATTTGCACAGGAAAATAATTTCAAAGAAAAACTATTAATCATAGGTGATAGCCAAAACACAAAGTACTTTAATGAATGTCAAAACATTATTAAAGATAAAAATATTGAAAATATTGAATTTATCGGAAAAAAAAGTCCAGAAGAGTTATCTCTAATATACTCATCGTCAAAACTACTCGTAATGGCTAGTAATTTTGAAGGGCTTCCAAGAGTACTAATTGAAAGTGGCCTTTGTGCAACTCCAAGTTTGGCAACCAATATTCAAGGGATTAATGATCCTTTTGGAAAATATGGCGGAACTATTTTATATGAATTAAACAATATTAAAGATTTTAAACAAAGATTAAAAAATTTTTTAGAAAATGAAAATTTACAAAAAGATTTACAGGAAAAAAGTTACAAACTGAGTAAAAATTTATCAGGTAAAGGAAGTTTTTTAAATAATTGGATCAAAGTAGATAAGATAATTTATGAAAAATAAACTACTTTATTTCAATTTAGCAATAAATGATACAGATACCTCTTTAGGTTTTGCTATTAAGTGGATTGAAACTATATCAAATAATTTTGATCAAGTTGATGTAGTTACTTTAAAGAAGGTTACTGATACAAAATTTCCTGAACATGTAAGTGTTTATGGTCCAAATGAAGAAGCTGGCAGGTTTAGCAAATATTTCACATTGTTTAAGCTAGTCAAAAAACTCACTAAAGAAAACTCTTATACTAGATGTTTCTCACATATGTCCCCAATTTCAATATTTGTGTCATCTTTTTATCTAATAAGATATAAAATCAAAACGACTTTATGGTTTACTCATCCTGGTCCTAATTTTGGAATAAAAAAAATGATTCTATTTGTAAGTATGTTGATATCTGAATATGTTGTTACAGCTTCCAATTCATCATTTCCTTTAAAAAATAAAAAAGTTAAAGTTATTGGCCATGCCATAGATTTAGAAAACTTTAACTTCAATAGAGAAATATTTGAAATAAGAAAATTCTTAATATTATCACGAATATCTAAATCTAAAAATATTGAAATTGCAATCGATTCATTCTTGCTGTCTAATTTTAAGAATTATCAACTCGATATTATAGGAGGACCCCTAAACAAAAAAGATGAGCAATATTTAAATAGTTTAAAAAACAAATATAGAAATGAAAATATAAATTTTTTAGGAAAATTCAAACACAAGAATCTTCCAAAAATTCTATCAGAGTACGATGTACACTTTAATTGTGCAAAAGATGGTTTTTTTGATAAATCAGTATTAGAAACTCTTTCTTTTGAAATAATTAATTTTTATAAAAATAAAGATTTTAATTATATATTCAAAAATGATAATTTTTTTAACTTTCAAAATTCAGATGAATTGGTATTAAAGCTAAACGAATTAAATAAATTTAAAAGTGAAGAAATACTTTATTTTTTAAAAAATTCTAAAAAACAACTTGAAAACAATTCCTTGAAAACATTAAACAAAAGATTAGAAAATTATTTATAAGTTTTTTTAATCCAATCAATAGTTATTTTGAGTCCTTCTTCTAATGTGTGATTTGGATTATAACCTAAAAGTTTTTTAGCTTTTGTAAGGTCAGGTTTTCTTTGTTTTGGATCGTTTTCTGGAAGATCTTCAAAAATAATTTTTGAATTTGAATTTGTCAATGCAACTATACTTTCTGCAAGAAATTTAATAGTTATTTCATTTTCACTCCCAATATTAAATACATCTGATTCTTCATAATTTATAACTCGCAATAAACCATCTAGAGTATCTTCAATAAAAGAAAATGACCTTGTTTGGTCGCCACTTCCATAAATAGTTATATCTTTGTCATTAATAGCTTGATAAATAAAATTTGTAACCACTCGTCCGTCGTCAATTTGCATATTTGGTCCATAAGTATTAAAAATCCTAGCTATATTTGCGTGAATTCTGTGAGTGGACATGTAAGAATATGTTGCTGACTCTGCAAATCTTTTGGATTCATCATACATACTTCTAGGACCTAAAGTATTTACATTTCCCCAATAATTTTCATTTTGAGGAGAAACTTCAGGATCTCCATAAATTTCCGAAGTTGATGCTAAGAAAAATTTTGCATTATGTTTTTTTGCAATCCCAAGAGCATTTATTGTTCCAATACTTCCTGACTTAAGAGTGTTAATCGGGTAATTCGTATATGCTTTAGGGCTCGCACAACTAGCCAAATGAATAACATGGTGTATTTCATCATCAATATATAAACTTTCTTGAATATCATGTTCAATGAATTTAAAATTTTTTAAATTCATAAATTGATTAATATTTTTTACGTCCCCAGTAATTAAATTATCAACAACAATTACATTGTTTGAGTCTTTTAAAAGCTTTCCAGCGAGATGAGAACCTATAAAACCTGCACCACCAGTAACTAAATAATTAATAATTTACTCCCAATACCTCAAATACTTAAATTTATTTATTTGATTTAATTTATCTTGAATTTCAGTTGAAGATTTAACATTTAAAGGAAACATTTCAACTATCAATGAATCTTCTTTAAATTCATTATGAGCGACGTATTCTCCAAATGAATCAGTATTTAGGTCAAAAATATATACATTTTCTTTTTTAGATTTTAGTATTTCATATACAAAAATAGTTGGAGAATTCCTCGTGTCATCCGTATCTTCTTTAAATGCAAAACCTATTAAATATATATTTTTTAAATTATTGTTTATTTTTAGATTTAATAAATACTCAGCAAACCATTTTTGATGTTGAGTGTTTGATTCAATGATATTTGAAATTAAAGGAGTGTTTAAATTTTGAGAAGATGTTATTGAATTCAGTTCAGTTACGTCTTTAGGAAAGCAGGACCCTCCCCATCCAGGTGAAGGTCTAAAATATTGTTTTCCTATCCTTGTATCTAAACCAATCCCATTAAGCGTCTCATTTAAATTTCCTCCAAGCTTTTTGATTATCTGTGAAGCCTCATTTACAAATGAAAGTCTTAGAGGTAGATATGCATTTGACAAGTATTTAATTAATTGAGATGATATTGGGTCAGTAAAAATAATTTCAGAATCAATATCTTCATAAAGTAATGCAATCTTTTTAGCGTTTGTCTCTACATTTGCTCCAATAACAATTCTATCGGGATTAAAAAAATCTTTAAATGCAGTTCCTTCTCTAAGGAATTCTGGATTAAAAACAATTTCATCGTATGAGAACTTTGAGGATTCAATTGTAGAGTTTATTGCTTCTGGATGAATTGTTGATTTTATACAAACAACTGTTTTTTCATCCACGAAATCACCGATTGATTCAAAAACTCTAACTAGATAGCTAGTATCAACTACATTATCTTCTGATGAAGGAGTTTGGACACAAATCATGACAATGTCTGCATCATCCCAATTTATTTCGTTATATTCATTTTCAAAAGAAATATTGCTTATGATTTTATTATCATTTAAATAATTTTCAAGTTCAGGTTCGTAAAATGGAGAAATTTTATTTTTTAATTTATCTATTTTATGAAAGTCAATATCTAAGAATTGAATATTATGATTTAACTTTGCTAATCCTAAACCTGTAACAAGGCCTACATAGCCAACACCAATTACGACTATATTCATTAATATGATGTTAACCTTATTATTGTTTTTATAATAAAGATTAATGATTTATTATATTGCCCATTGGGATTGGATTTTATTACAGTCAAGATCAGACATTGTAAAAAGCTTAAGCAACAAATTTCAATTTGTAGGTATAACACCACTTGAGAAAAATAAGAATCAACTAACTGACTATGTTGAAATTCTTAACTGGAAAATAAATAGACAACGCTTGATTGATATAAGAGGATTGATTAATTTAAGAAATAAGATTAAAAACTTAAAAAAAACTGACACAATTCATATCTTTACTCTAAAAACGTTAATTTTATTTTTGATAAGTACCTTGCTATTAAAAAAACAAACTTACACGATTGCGTCAGTAACAGGACTTGGATATTTGTTTTCAAAAACAAAGTTTGCGCAAATTCTAAGGGTGATCTTAAGACCAGTTATTAAAAGGAGCATAAACAAAAATATAGATGTTCTTATTTTCCAGAATGAACTTAATAAAGATATTTTTATAGAGTATTCAAAATTTAAAAATAGAATTGAGATTATCGAAGGAAGTGGTTTAAATACTAGCGAAATAAAAATAAAATCAGTATTCAATAAAAAAACAAAAGTTATTTTTGTAGGAAGACTGCTTAAAGAAAAAGGTATTTTTGAATATTTAAAAATAGCAAAATCATTCTCTGATTCAGATGATATTGAATTTTATGTAGCTGGTGAAATAGATAGGGGGAACAAAAGTTCTATTAATAAACAGGAATTGGATGTTTTAAAACAACAAGTAATATATTTAGGCAATATAGATATACCTAATGAATTATTTAAATATGATTTATTGATAAATCCTAGTCACCATGAAGGGTTCTCAAGAGTTGTATTGGAGGGAGCCTATGCAGGGCTCTTTTGCCTAGCTAATGATATACCTGGGACAAGAAATATTATCAAAAATTTAGATTGTGGTTTTGTTGTAGAGAATAATAATGTTGAAGAGTATATAGATTTAATTAACAAAAGACAGCAAATCATTAATAATTTGGATAGTAATAAAGTTAGAGATCAAATAATTCAAAACTACTCAGTAGAAGCTATTTCAAAAAAATTTAGAAAATTATACAATAAATCATGATAGAGAATATTCAATTACCTGTGATATCTGCATCAATTATTTCATTTATAGTTTCATTTTTGATATGTTTTATTTTTGTAAAAATTAATACCAATTTTAGAACAAACAAAAGCAACCAAAAAAGACTCAACTCTCTCAACATTGTTCCATTAGGAGGGGTTGGGATGGCTGCAAGTTTCTTTATCTCAGTAAGACTTCTTGGGCAAGCTGAGTCTGAATTTGTCTACATATCTATTTTTGCATTAGCAATAGCAATAATTGGAGTTGTAGATGACTTTTTAAATCTAAACTGGAAAGTGAAAATAATTTTTCAATTTGTTTTTGTAATAGTCCCTATTTATTATCTAAATTTATTTATTAACTTTGAAAATATCTTTGGGATAGATTTAAATAATAATCTTAATTTAATATTTACTTCTTTTTGGATTATCTTGTTGATGAACTCTATTAATTTTACAGACAACATGGATGGTTTTGCGTCGTTAAATACTGCTTTTATTTGTTTAGCTTTAAGCTTTCTGTCCTTTATTTATAACCAAAATTATTTAGCTGATATAAGTTTTATACTCATGTTTTCAATATTAGGTTTTTTCATTTTAAACTTCCCACCAGCAAAAATTTATATGGGTGATTCTGGAAGTTTATTTATTGGTTTTGTATTAGGATTTATAAGCATTTTATTTGATTGGAATCCCGATGGATCACAAATTCTCTACAGTTCTTTTGCTCCAGTCTTTCTTTTTTTTACTATTCCAGTTTTAGATTTTTTTACAGTATTTGTATATAGAATAAAAAATAATATATCACCTACTACTGGTGGTACTGATCATATTTCTCATAGATTGTTGGCAACTGGTATTGATATTAAAAATATATTGATTATTTTCATTTTGATAAATCTAACAATATTTTCATTGATAGCTTCTTCAATAATTTTTAATAACTTTTCTGATTTAATAATAATTATTTTTTTTATTTTTGTTATTTTGATGTTTTTTAAATTCTCACGGATGGATGTTATAAAATAAGTTTTTTTAGTTCTTCAATTCTTTCTTCCGTTCCTGCATCAATCCACCATGAATCTAGAATTTCAAATTGTATTGAATTTGTTTTAATTAATTCATTGTTTAGATCAGATATTTCAAGCTCTCCTCTTTGAGAAAATTTTAATTTTTTAATTAATTCAAAACAGTTGAGACTATATAAATAAAGACCTACAACAGCTAAATCTGAACTAGGAGTATCGGGTTTTTCTTCAATATCAATTAAATTATTGTTTAAAATCTTAGCTACTCCAAATTCATTAGGGTTTAAAACTTTTTTCAAAAATATCATCGATTCAATATTTCGATTTTCCAGTTTCAGCATAGGATTTTCTCCAAAAAAATTATCACCTAAAACAAATAATAATTTAGAATAACCTTCCACTAATTTTTCAGCTTGAAGTAATGCATGAGCAATTCCTAAAGGTTTTTCTTGTATTATGAATTTGATATTTTTTTCTGCATGATTTTTCACAACATCTTCTTTTATCATCAAATCAAAATCTGGATTTGTAATAATAACAAAATTTTTAATTCCCCAGCTAGATATTTGACTAACCTGAGAAGATATCATAGATTTATTACCAATTTCTATAAGTACTTTTGTAGAAAAATTATTTTTATAATTTTTTAAACGAGTACCCAGACCACCAGCGGCAATAACAGCGCAAATTTCTTGCATTTTCTTATATTAAGCAATTAATCGGATTATAGTTGTGATTTGAATATGAAAATCAACAAACAAGTACTCCTTCTTACAATTTTGTCCTTCATTGCAGTAGCATCCTATATGATATTTCCACAGTTTGAAAGAGAAAACTTTGACACAGAAAATGTTGAAGAAATTTCTAGTGGTATTAAAAAAACAAGTACTACCACAACAGTTGTTAAAAATTCAAATCAAGATAATAACGAAGTCCAAGAACCCGAAATATTTGAACCAAGCATCTATGACACTTTATTAATAAATAACCAAACAAAAAGAATAGATGAAATTTTTAGTGCATATCTGATTATAGGAAGTGACCAGAGGTCAAGCTCATCATCCCTTAATAGAGGATTTGCAGAAGGTAGTAGAGCTGATGTAATTATGATAGTGATATTGGATGAAAATTCTAATCCATCAATCGTTTCATTACCAAGAGATTTACTTATAAAAGACCCTTGCACTGAAGCAATACAAAGAATTAATGCTTCGTTTCAAAATAATGACTGCGGTACAGCTGCAGAAAATTTATCTGCAGTGATACTCAACCTTACGGGTCTTAAAATTAGTCATTTTGTTAAATTTAGTTTTGAAGGTTTTGAACAAATTATCGATAGTTTTGGAGGTATTGAAATTTGTGTAGATGAAACACAAAGAGAAGGGTACTCTTTTGAAATACAAAAAGGTTGTAATTTTTTAAATGGTGAAATCGCATTGAATTGGGTCGTTTCCAGAAATACTGAAGTTCTTGTTGGAGAAAAAATTACAGATGTAAATGGAGATGACATATCTGAATGGAAACCTATGGCTGGAGTTAGTGATCTTACAAGGGTTAAAAAACAGCAACAAGTTATTGTATCCCTTTTAAAAGAAATGAATAATTTTCAATCTTTTAATGAATTTTTTAATTTCGTAAATGCCCTAGAAGAAGCTTTTACAATTGATCAAAATATATCACTTATACAAGCATCTGAATTGTTATGGTCATTTAGAAATTTAGAATTTGATTTAATAAAAAAGTTAACAGTCCCGACTTTCAACTACACAACAGAAAATAACGCTCAGGTATTAATTTTAGATAAAGTATTTTATGAATTTTTATCCGACAACGGTTTGATAGAAGAATAAATCATAGAAATAAATATATTAAATAATAAAAATACATCTGGCGAGTAAATCATATCATTTGTAATGTTCTGAATTAAAAAGGCTAGTAGACCTAAGTAAATAAAAATATTTTCATCATTTAACTTTTTTAACAAAATAATTACAGCTCTAAATATTACGCCAAAAAATAATACTGATATTAATAATCCATATTCAACAGTAAAAGTAAGATAACCATTGTGCGCAGTAGTCAATTGACTTAGGTAAGAAGGATCTACTATCGGAGAACTAGAGTTTTCAATTTTTCCATTTCTTTGGATTAATATACCACTCCTTAAGCTTTTATCTCCAATAGTATTTTCTTCAACAAAAACGCCATCCTCGTTAGTCCACCTAAAAAATAACCTACCATCATCTATATCAATACGCCATGATTGAGTTTGAGCATCAAAAACAGATGTGTTTGAAATTAAAGTATTTGTTTCCCAGGGTATTTCAGGAAAAGAAAGTTCAATAATTAGATCAAAGTCATTTGAAAAATCAAAATTATTCTCAACTGCAATCCAATATTTATTAGGCCTATATAGTTTTATGCCGTTATTTTCATAAGTGATATTTGATTTATAAAAGGTATCTGAATTTGGATTAAAGACATAATATGTATTATTTTGATACTCTTCTGAAAAAATTATTTTTTTTGAATTATCATTGGAAACAATCTCTA
>Ga0181565_10004722_pt1 | contig 10442 bp, 10 predicted proteins | sample 101ome_16_FD_129661 | JGI IMG/M metagenome (GOLD analysis project Ga0181565, IMG submission 129661) | Coastal salt marsh microbial communities from the Groves Creek Marsh, Skidaway Island, Georgia - 101401AT metaG (megahit assembly) | ecosystem: Environmental > Aquatic > Marine > Intertidal...
CCCTACTCAGCCTCGGACTGTTTTGGTTAAGAACCTCATAGGAAACGCGATTGCAGTATTTCGATATTTGATGAATAGAACTATACGTTAAGCAATTGAATTGATGCTTTGGCGAGGTAGGACATTTTTCTTTGTGATAATCATTTGCCGCGAGATCATGCAACAGTGCACTTAAGGCAGCATCTCCTGCACCATTAGTATTTTTAATACGAGCAGGTCCTCCAAGAAATGGATTAATATGAGTATAAATCTTCACAGGTTTTTGACAATCAGACTTTTTCATCGCTCTTGAATATTCATATAAATTATATTCTGAAATTGTTTTACTGTGGATATTGTCCTTCGTTCTTCTTAGATTTTCCTCATCACAATGCCCACCGACATAAAGCCCCCGAGAACCAACCGTCAATAATGAAAGGTCTGCGTAGGATAAGCTTTTATCCAAAAGAAGCAACGGATCTTGGATCTCAAAGAGTGCCCTGAATTCGTCTAAGTTTCCAGCTAAAATATTTACATTTTGTAATATTAAATCTTTAAAAAACTCGCGCCTCTCAGAAACAAGAGACGATGTACCTAGACACAGAACAACTGGAACATTTTTTTCTTTAGCAACAGTGATTGACTTCATCGTTGCCTTAAATAAAGAACTATCTTTTTCTCTTAAGAGAAAAGCGCTAACGAGAAGTGCAGATGAGCGCTCAATAATGTCCTCATTAACATACTCTTCACAAAGCTCATTCATGATTCCCTTGCTGAGAACAAAACTTCTTTCGTTGTCCGGCGTGATTAAACATAACGCCCTTCCCATTTTTCCAGGAAAAGGTTTTAGGTAACTAAAATCAACATGACTATTCGTAGAACAAATATATTTGAATGCATAATCTCCAACTGAGATATTTTTACTAATAGTTCCAAATGCAACACTTCTATTATCAGATAGTACGGAAAAATTATGTAGAGTATTTCCAATTGCACCACCTGCAAACTCACCAGCAACAAAAACTGTATCATCGAAGTTTTTTATTAGGCCATCAACAAACTCATCTGAGCAAACAATAGACTCACCCTTCGGGATATCATTTTTTACTAAAAAATCTTCTGAAACATGTACTTCAATGTCGACGATTAACTGATCAACTCCAACAATGTAATTCCCACTTTGATTTTCATGAGAATATTCAAATGGAACTCTCCCTTCACTATTTACGGGAAAATAGTGTTTTGTTTTACGACTCCCAGGGAAGCGCATAGTTGATCTCCTTGATTTTTATGCAGTCTGTCTAACAAAGATAAAATACTTTTAAAAGTAAAAATTTAAGACATAATAGATATAACAGGTTTATTTATGAGTAATATCAAATACTTAAGTTTTTTAGTCTTTTTTTCTCTTTTTTGCGTTAAGAGTAATGCATCACAAATAGCGATTGTCGTCTCAAAATCAGCTATTATCTATGCACACCCTGACCTAACTGCTCCAATTGGTGCAATCTCTAAAGGAAAAAAGCTTCATGCATCTGAAAGCATTGTCTCAAATGGAAAGGCTCTACCTTTTCAGCTAGGCGAAAAGATCGCTTATATTTCCCTTGATGATGTCATTACAGAAAATGCACATCACGTCCCATTGGGTAAGCTCCCAGAGCAAGATATTCAACATGAGGTAATTAACCACTTTGAAAGTAAGCACGAAAACGATTTTACGAAAGATAATTTCTTCATTTTTGAAATTGGAAAGTCGCTTTTCCTTCAAGGAGACTGGGTAAAGTTTAACGAATTCGTCACTAGCGAAAAACCGGGACTTGCTCAAGACATTTCAATTTTCTTCCAGCACCGCCCAAAAAATCTTCGCCACTACGTTGCCGTTGGATTAAATTATATCTACCAAAATGAAGACGCGTTGGAATTAAGTGCCCCTATTTTAGTCACAGACTTTTTTGTCTCACCGATAAAAAACGACTTTATTAGTTTTGATCTTGGACTGTCTTTATATGGTTCCGGAGAATTCCAAGTCAAGGCCGGTACTCCAAAAAAGAGATTTAAAGGAACACTCTTTGGCGTAGGCCCAAAAATGAACCTTCGACTATTCCCAAATAAAATTATTGGTTTTCATGTTTCAGCCAGATATCAATACTTCAAATTACTTAATTTAGAGAACTTAGAAGTTCCGGGCATTGATACAAATATTACCTTAGATGAAATGAACAATGCTTCAATTTTGATCGGGTTTAGCATTCAGTTGATGTAGCATCACTGCTCTTTCCTCAATGCCTCGTCTAGATAATAATCCATTTTATCCTCGGCCGAGTTAAAATCCGTCTCCTCCATTTGCTGGTAATTTTTAAGCTGCCTTTGTTCTTTTGAAATAGATTCTTCAACTTCAAGTAATGCTTGATCCTCTATTTTATAATATGTGGAGTCCTCTTCTCGAACATCCTCTTTAGATGAAAATGTACGCTTATAACGGCTAAGAGAATACTTGTACAACACCCTCAGCTGCTCATTCATTCCCTTGCCACGTTCAAGTCGATGGATCATTTCCTTCAAAAACTTGTGATCCTCATGATGATGGGACCAAGCGCTAAATAAAAAAACCATTCCATCATGCCCCGTTTGTTTTTTAAAATCCAACAATCGGTAATCACCATAAATACTGATGCTTGCATCTTCCCGAGAATTAGCGAATTCAATATTTGAAATGAACAGGGATCGTATTTTTTTACTTTGTCCGTTCCAATCTTTATACCTAATTCTCACTTTATAGATCATTCCTTCTTGCAAGAAATACAAAATATTATTTTTTTCCCCCGTTTTATCTTTAATAAAACTAATAATCCCAACTGAATGTTCGCTATCCCAACTTATTTGTTCTATATTTTCGTAATCAAAATACATAACCCGTAATTTATAAATAAATAAATTATAAACAAGATCTTTCCAATCACTCTTTAAAATTTTTAGATACAAGTTCTTTGTTAATTCAGGGATTGTTTGATGACCAAAAAAAATATCACGCGCAAATAAGTCTCTAAATATTTTTTTTACCGATTTATCATAAATAACGTCTCTAACAACCGGAATACTAAATAGTTTGTTACGATCAATTTCTGTTTTAAATAATTCTTGTTTTTCTTCAAAGAAGTTAAAAACCTCTGCTCCGGACATGCTCTGGTAAGAAAATCCGAACTCGCTATGGTCATAGCGATAAACAGCGTGCGGAACAACATAGACCAATGGGTGAGAAAAAGGCACTGGAACTTTAAAGTTTTTCACATGAGTATTTTTCCAAATATTTTGATTAATACTTTTATCATGGACACTTTTTTCGATACCAAAAAGAATGTTTTTGTCAGTAGCCGAAATTTTTATATATTCTGATTCGACACCTTCCTTGAAAATTGTGTAATAAAAGTGCGCTGTAGCCCCGTAACCAAGAATAGAAATGAGCGAAATGACGCCAATCATGACAAAGGCAGATATAATTAAATATTTTTTCACATCCTTATATCGGCAAACGATCGAATATTCATTAAGAGTAAACTTCTTTAATTTATATTGATCTTTATTAACTTTATTTTTTTTGGTGCCGATAAAGAGAATGTGAATAAGTTATTAATATTAATTATTATTACGTTTTTCTGTGTTGCTTGCACCAGACCAAATACGAGAGTTTACGATGCAAATTCCACAAACTCCGGCCCGGTAGAAATTATCTACCGAACAGAAGATGTATCAACATATAATAATTCATCATCAGGCGAGACTGGAGGTGGATTAACCGTTCAAGAAGAAAGTGGTCAAACAACAGATTTTTCTCAATCAATTGCAAGTAACCCCGATTTAATTAACTGCACATGGTCAACAGATGGTGTCAGTAATTTTGTATATAATCACTCATCAGTAGGTGATTACAACATATGCTTTATCGCTTCTAAAAATAAAGCATACATACAAATAAAATCGCCAAAGACGACTTCCCCTATTTGTCTATTTCCAACGACCCATTATGAAGGCGGAGGTAGTACATATATCGGAGATGCAAGCTGTAATAACGTCTCATCAAATCTAACAATATACCCAATACAATTTTATAAGAACAGAACTGGATACGAAAACAGTACTATTACAGGCTCAATGATAATGTACGATAGTGCGCATAGTTTTAGTTATCCTTATTATGGTGTCTATAAAATTCCAGATGCCTATTTAATATGTATGCAAGCTCTATACACTAGTCTTGTCTATTCAAATATCGCTGACACCACTTGGTGTGATACTTTTGCAGCTGAAGCTCAGTACGTTTACCATTTATTTCAATAATTAATTTTTAATTGATCTACTAATCACGAGATCAGATTTGAAATTTTTATAAAAACTCACGCTTCTGGATGGGGCAGCAATAACTGGGTAAACTTCATTGCTATCATTGTTTCGACTCAAGCCTTTAATGCACAAAGTGATGTAATAAAAACTTTTTCCATCTTTTTCAAAAGTCTTTATATATGAATAAAATTTATCACCATCGCTATCGACTAATTCGTAAATCTCATCTGGATCATTCATCGTTTTAGGCAAAAAGCTTTGATAATAAGGAAAATCTTCAAATGCAATGTCATCCTCGGACCGAGTCTCCAAAATACTCGATAAGAATAAGCTCTTCTTTTGTTCAATAAACTCTAGTTCTTCTTTTTTAAGTTCTGGAGTTGGGTTTTCTTTATTAATCTTAGCCTTTGCCCCTGTTCGATAATAGTCAACGACAGTATCCGAATCTGTGACAGAACATAGATAAATAAAGCTAGGCTCTTGATTGTACATATGACAGATAGAGACGCCCGTATGTCCTTCTGGAAATTTCTTATGGAAAAAGTATAGCGTTTCACCTACTTCATTTTTTTGAAAATAAACTTCATCAGGTTCGCTAAAGACACGCTCTACAATATCATTATTATTATTTAAATGATCAAAATCACCGGAATGATTCAAATCGGACTTTTTAATCGAAGCATCGTTTTTTTCAAGCTGATCAACAACAGGAAGATAATATTTTTCAATACACATTTCACCGCAAAACCCCTTTTGAGAGTCTTCCTCAATAAAATACAATTCCGTTAATGCTGTCACCTGCTGTCGACAATGAGTGCAAAAATATTTTTTTTCAAATTTTTTCATTATAATACTTTTTTAAAAGTTAAATGCTAATTTAGAGAAATAGGAATTACCATAAAGACTAGAAATATTCCAAACTTTAAGAGAGCTTAACGCATCTTTATCAACCTTCTTGTCAGATGAATAGCGCGCTCCAAGAGTTAGGTTTAATCCTCTACCAAGCCTTAAACCTAATTGAGGAGTTAACTCAGTGTAAGAAATATCTTCAAGTGCTGAAATTTCACCTAGATTAATAAATTGAATACCTAAATCAAATCGAATGTCGCTGCTTACTGTCCACCCTGAATTAATAATATATTTGTTATACGACCCAACTGCCCTTTCGCCGTCATAGGCCTCATCATCCATAAACCAATGCTCAAATCCTAATGAAATATCGATATTACCAAAATTCTTTTTTGATAAAAATCCAACATAAGAATCGCTTCTCTGACTACCAATCTCCGAATCTTTTACACCTAGAGACATTCCACCAATAATATCCATTGTAATTAAATCGAAACTATTGCCAAACTCTAGCCAGGTTGCGCCCATCGAAAACTCTGTGTTTCCCATACTAAAAGAACTACCTTCTGTATTACTTCCACCATAATTCATATCAAGATCAAAATAAACCTTCCATGGGGTCATTAAAGTAACGCCCAAATTATAGCGACTAAATTTAATATCGTTACCATCAACCGAACTAAAGCCTGTAGAAAAGAAAAACATTTTTGATACAGCATTACCTCTTTGAAAAGATGCACTAGTTGATTGATTGCTAGATCGAAGATTTGAAATGTCTATTTTAGGCCCAGAGTGGTTACTCGCCCTTTTTGGACTAGGTGAATAATCAACTAGTGCAAAAGCAGAATTTAAACTAAAAATTAATAACGCTGTTAATATTCTCATTACAACTCCTCGTGAAGAACACTAATATTCTACCCTAAAACGGAATTTTTATCGCAATATCATCAAAATTAGAAAACGAATGATTATTTTTCCTGTCTAATTCACTCATATAATATTTTTTGTATGATTATCTTAAATTAGGAGTATCAATGATCATTGGAACTAAAGAGAAAAATGAAAAAGCGGACGCATTAATTTATATGGCCAAAAGTGGCCATCTACCGTTTATTGAAAAAGAATGGATATACGAGACAGCATATTATAAAGCAGATCGAAAATTGAATAAAATAGATGAAATAACATCAAAAAAAATATTTAAAAAAATCATAACCTATAGGGCCCTTGATAAAATGAAGACATTTTTATTTTCTGTGCCTTACGAACAACGAATAAATTTTATCAAGTACTTTTTAGATAAAACAAATGATAATAAAAAGAATAAAATTCATTAAAATCATTTTTTCATGCTTAATATTTTTGTTATCATTTAATCTGATGGCAGAGTATAGAGCATATCAATACATCGTAAAGCAAAAAACACTTAATAAGCCTTTAAATGAGCAAGCACTTCCAGCAATTATTACCACGAGTCTATCACCAACAAGCTACCTAGCTTATAATGGTGGCCCAACCACTATAGAAATAGAACTTCTGAATACATGGATGTGTCCAGGCAATACATCTCATCGAAAAATATGTTCCCCAATACAACAGGAAAATAATGGAAATTAGTCAATCTATTAATACAGATGCTGGCAATCTTAATACAAAACAATATAATAAAACTCTAAAATCAGAAGCTAATAGAAAAAATAAAACAATTAAAAAAATCAGAAAAGAATCTGAAATTGAAATTAACCAAGAACAAGACCGACTAAACAATAAAATAAATATTTTGCATTTGGCGCAAACAAGAAGACTGGAAACAATAAAAAGAAATTACGACAATTCAATAAAGTTTCTAAAGAAAAGATTTGATAGTGAGCTAGAGAAAATTAAAACATCATTTCTAAATTCAAAAACAAAAATTTATGGCCAAGATAATGACGATTTTATTGATCGAATTGATTTAAAAACAAAAGTGAGAGATAAAGAAAACCACGTAGAAATAGAAGTTCAAATCCCGAAAAATCAAGCGAGTAACTTATTTATGGCCGTGAATAAAAGAGAAGTAAGACTTAACTTAAATCGCCATTATCAAGACATTTATGAAAAAGACAATTCCAAAATTCAGTATAATAAAAAACACAGCTTAACAAAAGAAATTAACGTCAACGACATTTTAAGTGAAAAAAACATTTCAAAAATAATTATGGAAGATAAAACAGTGTTCAAAATACCTAAGGCATAAATTAATCGATTATAGAACTATCTACAGACTTAACGGATCTAACCTTTCTCACAAGTCGAACAAAAGAATTTAAAGTTTTATTATTTGCTTCAACAATTAATTTAACTTTATGATATGAAGTTCCATCATCGGAAAATCCCTCAGCACGCCCTTCACTCATTTTGATCAGCTCTACAGATGAATTTAAAATAACACCTTTCACCAAATCACTCACAGGTGAATCACTTAAAATCTTAATTTTATAGTTTTTAGTAATCATAAAAATTGAATATATTTTATTAGTGCCAATCAAAATCATTAGAACAATTAAAGATACACCAATTGCAATAGATGGAAAACCAAAACCAATAGCAACGCCAAGTGCAGCAACAACCCATATCGTTGCAGCGGTTGTCAAACCAGAAATATGCCCATCACCTCTCATTATCGCGCCTGCTCCCAGAAAACCAATGCCACTTACGATTTGTGCTGCAAGCCTGTTGGGGTCCTGTCCTGCCACATCAGGGTTAATATTTAATAGAGATAAACTTGTATAGAGAGTTGCGCCTAAACAAATCATGATATTCGTTTTGATTCCAGCTGCTTTATTACTTAACTCGCGATTAAAACCAATTAGAAAACCAACTAAAATAGCACAAAGCACTTGGATAACAATTCCAGTTAGAAAGTCAAACTCTCCCAAAAAATCGAGTTTAATATTATTGGTCAAAATCATAGACTTCACTCCTGATAAACATTACCATAGTGTACAACAAATTGGATTTTTTTTGAAATGCTTACTAATAAAACTAGACCTTATTTAATTCATTTCCATTGCATATTGGTAAAGACCAAATTGTCACTAAGGGTTGGCGTCTCCTCTAGGTCTTCTAAGTATTTTTCAAAAAATAATTTAATCCCCTCGATACCAATAAGGGAATTTCGGCTATTAAAAAAAAATAATTTTGTTACAAAAATCGTCATTAAATTAGATGGCAACTCAATTTATGAAAAAGTTTTGGAGACTGACCAGTTTGGGCATTTGAAATTTCAAATAAATTTACAAAATTACACAGAACAACAACTAATTAATTCGGAAGTCTCCGTTTATGAAGTTAGCACCTTTAAGGGTATTGAGTTATCATTAGGGAAGACGACACCAGCACTGATCAATAATCAAAAACCAGTTATTATTACCGACTTTGATAAAACACTAGTTGATACGAAGTACAAGACAACCGTTGAGGTTTATCACTCTCTTACCTCTCCATTAAATGCGTTCCCGACTGTTGAAAAAACATTAGATAAAATTATGCCAGAGGTTCAACAAGGAACTCCACTGTTTGTTGTGAGTGCTTCTCCTCATTTTTATGAAGCGCCAATTAGGAATTGGCTAAAATCAAAAAAGATTAATGATTCAGGTATCTTTTTAAAAGATTATCGACAATTTCTATCATTTCAAAACACTGAACTATTTTCTAAAGATATGAAAGTGCACGGAACTTTTAAACTTTCTCAATTGCTTAATTTGATCTACATGCTTGAGGCACCCTCAAAAGTTATCCTCTATGGCGACAATAGCGAGACTGACCCTTTAATTTATTGCATTTTTTATTATCTACTAGCAGAGCATTTTGATGTAAGAAACACTTGGGAGAAAATTAAGAACTTAGAAGCTTTTCAACTCACACCTTTTCAAGACTCAAAATTACTTAACAAACTTCACATGATTCAAGCATTAAAAAGAAAAACTAATCATATTTTTAAAATTGAAATATATATAAGACAAATTGATGGCCCAAAGGATATCGATCTACCAGATTGGCTCCAAAAATATCAATCAAAAATCGTATTTTATTGATTAAAAAGAAAAGCTTGGCTCAGCAAGTATCCGACAGAAATGTAAAGCCCTGCTTGATGAATATTTTTTCGTTTATTTAAATACTGGTTAAAAACCTTAAAACGACCATAATACCTGACAAATTCGCACAAGACTCGAAGAGAAGCCATAAAAATACAAAAATAATCAAATCTAAAATAAAACAAATTAGTGAGCATAAATAAAAGTGTTTTTTAATTAACCTAAAACAAATTGTGTTTAACAATAACCATATAATAAATTGTGTATATCAATTAACATGTTTAAAATATCGACATAATTAATTTTAAATTTAGAGTCATCCATGCAAATAATTTCATTAAATGGAAATAAAGAGGAAAATTACTACCAATTAGGGTTAAAAGATAGATCAACTTCATCAGAAGTATTTAACATCATTTCATCTCTGACAAAATCAACTAATAATTTTACCAAAAATCTCAAAAATATTTCTTCAAGCTTGGTCTTTAAAAAAAACTTTTCCAATTATCATCTCGTTAAGGCTTACGCAGAAGGACTTGGCAAAAAAGAAAGTGAAGTCATTAGTTTTCTACTTTCTCCAGATTTAATTTCATCTATTAACTCTTTAACTTCAAGCTTTCCCACCTTTCAATTTGGTTGTTCTTCTTTATTTTTCAAGAATGAAACAAACAATATTTCTCATCTTCGAATTTTAGATTTTCCATTGGGTAAATCATATACACAAAATGAAAGATTTATTAGGTACTCATTTAAAGGAGAACAAAAGTATTGTGGCCTTAGCACTAGTGGTCTTCCTTTTCCATCTGTCACTTCAATGAATGAATCTGGTCTAACCTTCGCTCTACATCAAAAATTTGGACATATATTTAATAAGAGTGGAACACCTATTTTTGATATTATGGAAAATCTTGTCTCACAAGCAAGAGACTTAAAGGATATTCTCTCCGAATTGAAATATATTCAAAGTATTTCAACCTGGGGAATTTATATTTCATCTGAAAAGGAAAATAAGGTTTTATCAATAGATTTACTTGGAGATAGTAACAACGTTGAAGAAATAGATTTATTAAATCAGCCTCTATATTTTAATAACACATTTCAAAATAAAAATATTGATATAAGCCATCAGCAGCCATTAAACTTTCATAATTATTGCAAACAAAGAAATAGTGATGCCTTAAAAAAAATAAAAAATCTAAA
>Ga0181565_10004723_pt1 | contig 10441 bp, 8 predicted proteins | sample 101ome_16_FD_129661 | JGI IMG/M metagenome (GOLD analysis project Ga0181565, IMG submission 129661) | Coastal salt marsh microbial communities from the Groves Creek Marsh, Skidaway Island, Georgia - 101401AT metaG (megahit assembly) | ecosystem: Environmental > Aquatic > Marine > Intertidal zone...
AGTGTTGACAAAGAGTTCGCTAGTAGGCTTGACGATTTCATTCAACAAACAGGATACAAAAATCGAAGTATGTTCCTCCGTGATGCAAGTCTTCATTTTGCAGATGCATCACTTAGAGGTGATCTTGACTCGATGGATGCTGAACAGCAAATCGAAGGCACTGCTGTAGTATATTTCCAACACCATGTTGAAAATAAGTTAGCAGAACTAAGGCACTCAAAGGACTTCAATATCACATCATACTCTCATAATTGTCTAAGTCAGAGTCACACATGCGTAGACACAATGCAAGTGAACGGGAAAGCAAGCGCAGTACGAGATATGGTGAATAGCCTCAAGAATACAAAAGATGTAGATAGGGTTGAATTCATTACCGCTCCTTTCAGAGAATCTGGTTGTTGTTGAATCAATCATTATTCGCTAACGATTGCATAACCTCGGGATATTTTCCCCAACGAATTGAAGGAGTGTCGCCGTCGCGGCATAAGTGTGGAGATACCTCCTGAACTACAATCGATGCTCAACGCAGAGCATGGCCCTACTAAGCAAAAGGCTGCAAGATTGGTTGTAGATTTGGCCGCATCTGCGGGTGCTTCCCAATTTACACGATGCGCCCATGCTCACGTTTCTGGTGTCAGCGTGATTACTGGTGGGCATGGTTTGAGGCGCTTCCTTTCTGACCTCTCCGGTGACCCAGAAGGTACGGTATCCATTCCAACCACATTGAATTCAGCAGGTTGCGATAGAGAACAGATTGAAGAAATGGGGATCGATCATGAAAATTTCCTTGAACATCAATTCGAAATTATCCACGCTTACTCAGAATTAGGAATAGATGCCACGCTTTCTTGTACCCCATATGATCGTGGAGTAGAAATGGAATCCGGTATTGGTTCTTGGGCTGAATCGAATGCTGTGTGTTACTCTAACTCCTATACTTCTCTAATGACGAACCGCGAATCTGGGCTATCTGCCCTAGCAACTGCTCTAACTGGTTGGGCTCCACTGTGGGGGCTACATCTCGAATCGAATCGAATACCGAATATTCTAGTCACAGTCGAAGCTTCTATGGAGAATCTTGCTGATTGGTCGGTACTAGGTGACTGGATTGGAATGCAAATCAAACCGGAATGGAATCTTCCTTGGGGATTCATGCCCAGAATAGTTGGCTTACCAACTACTGCAGGATTTGAGGAGCGGAAGGCATTGACTGCCGCAGCAGCGAACTATGGTTGTCCAATGCTCTGGGCTGATGGACTAACTGTAGACGCCCCTGAAGTGCCTCAATTCGAAGGTGAACTTATCTTTGCTGAAGATGACCTTGCTGAAAGATACGCGGAGTTGGCTCCAACCGGCACGGTTGACCTCGTAGTAATTGGTTGTCCTCAGGCAAGTGTTGGTGAGGCAAGAGCGACTGCAGCAGCGGTTCGCTCACACATGGAATTAGGTCGGAAAATTCAAGATAGTCGTCTTTGGGTTTTCACAAGTGGCTACAATTACGAATTACTGCAAGCCGATGGAACTGTGGATTTGTTAGAGGAAGCAGGCGCCTTAGTTCTGAAAGATACCTGCCCTGAGGTTACTCCTTACAATCGTACAAAATACAATCACATACTTACAAATTCATTGAAAGCAGAACATTACCTCAAGAGTGGTTTGAATCGTTTACCAACAAGTGTCGCACCAATCGAAGAGTGTGTCGCTCATGCGTTCAGCCCATCATTGTCTGAAGGTCCACGCCCTGTATTGGATGGAAAGAAAGCAAAACCTCTGGCCTCAAATAAAACGTATCAAACCGGTGCGACAACTCTCTATGGAAATGGCCTTCCTAGTCAGACAGATTGGACAATTACTGGAAAAGCAATGGTTACTGATGTCCCAATCACGTATCTGGGATATGTCAATAGGGATTCTGGTGTAATCGAAGAACCAGGACACCCTCTAGATGGTGTGCCAATTGAAGATACAATCCTAATCTATCCGAAAGGTTCTGGCTCCACAGTTGCTCCATTCGTGCTCATGGGTTTGATTTACACGGGTAAAGGCCCGAAGGGAATTATCAATCGAGACGTTTGTCCACTTACTCTTCCAGCTGCTAGCCTTTTGGCCCTTCCTTATGCCCATGGTTTTGATGATGATCCGACTCTAGCAATCAATGATGGCGACTCGGTTGAAATGAGTCTTGAGAATGGTCAAGTGCAACTTACAGTCATCTCTCGCGCGAGCGAGGATTGATGACCGAAGCGCTTCGCAGCAGGGTTGTGAGTAAGCGGCCAGATCCAGAACCCTGTCGCGATCAGGACCTCGGTAAGTTCGAGGTTACTGCAAGGGATGGGGCCGCTAGGCTGGGTAAGTTATTCACAAGACACGGAGTTTTAGAAACTCCAATGTTACTACCCGTGATTAATCCCAATATTCGTACCATTGAACCCCGAGAGATGTGGGAAAAATATCGAGTGAATGGCCTAATTACCAACTCCTACGTTACTTGGAAACACGACAAGTTGCGTGAACCTGCACTCGAAAATGGAATACATTCCTTGCTAGATTTCCCAGGGGTGATTGTAACAGATTCTGGAACTTTCCAATCCTATGTGTATGGTGATGTAGAGGTAGGTGTGGAGGAAATAGTCGATTTTCAAAAGAAAATCGGAGTAGATATCGGCACCATGCTAGATGTATTTGGCCGACCCGATATGTCACGAGAAGAACTTGAGCATGCGGTAGAAGAAACAGCAAATCGCGCAATGGTTTCTCTGAATACCGCTGGAGAAGATATGCTCCTGAATGGACCTGTTCAAGGTGGCCTTCACGATGACCTAAGGGCTCAAGCAGGGGCTTTAATGGGAGAAGTTTCAGGAGAGCATAGAGGCTTTGCAGTACACCCAATTGGAGGTATAGTGCCTCTGATGGAAAAACAGAGGTATCTAGAATTATTTCGAATCCTTCTTTCTGCTAGGTCAACAATTCCGCCAAATCGACCAATTCACATGTTTGGTTGCGGTCATCCAATTCTATTCCCTATGTGCATTGCTTTAGGTGTGGACCTCTTCGATTCCGCAGCATACGCTTTATTTGCAAGAGATGACAGACTATTGACTCCAAATGGAACCGTCAAATTGGGAGATTTGACTGAATGGCCTCATAGTTCTGCAGCACTATTCTCATACACTCCAAATGAAGTTCGTGAGATGGAAAGGGATGAGCGCTCAACCCTTTTGGCTCACCACAACCTAGAGGTCACTCAAGCAGAACTAGCGAGATGTAGAGAGGCTGTAAGAAACGGAACAATTTGGCAATTAGCTGAGCAACGAAGTCATGCAAATGCTAGACTTCGAGAGGCCTTCGAATGGGTCCTGGAACAATTGCAAGAAACAGAAGAAGGGCCTGTTGCTGAAAGCGCTCTCAGAACGATAGCCTCTACCAACCCGGTCAGAGGTTCTGCTGAGCACATTTCTGACGATATTGATAGCCGTCCTCATCTACTTCATTTGAATGCCTTATTGGCTATGAGATGGAGGCGCCCAGGTTCTTGGTGGGATGGCTCAAATGATGCCGCTGAAAGAGTAGTAATTCTATCTGGAGCAGCGCCTCCATGGCGCGATTCTGCATTAGGTTCAGCTATTTCCGCACTAGCGGAAGAACCACGTTCAATCGTACTAATTTCGACTCCCGTTGGCCTAATTCCATTCTCTCTTGAAGATGTATCGCCATGGTGTCATGTGGAGTGTCCAGAGGACTTCTGGAATATGATCCTTGATGAGGATGAAATCGATGCTTGGTTGGAAGACCTTGGTGTTGCGGATTTACCTCTGGATATCCATGTTTGTCAACCTGATCCAGAGGAAGAAGCTGGCGGTGAATATCGAACCAAAATCCGTGACTGGATTGACCAATGTACAATCGTCGATAAATTATCATTATTTTGTGGGGTTTCCCCCTCATATTCTTGTGATTTTACCAAGAAAATGACCGTTCGTCGCTCTCGAACTGACCGTATGGTAAATATCAACTTCGAAGGGATACATTGCTTATCGCCTCGCTTGCAAGATGGTGCTCTCTCGCTTACTTTGGCTGGCGCAGAAAAATTACATCAATTGAATCCAACTTCGCCGCCTAGATTTGATGAGGGTGAAACATCTAGCGAGTTGGACCATCCGGGAGTGCCTCGTGTTTTGTTGATGGATGATGCGATTCCGTTTGTTGGAAAAGGGCGCAATGTGATCCATGGCTTCGTTCTCGGTGCTGATTCTCACCTAATCGTCGGTCAACCATGTTTGGTTGTTAGCACCAAAGGTGAATTGGTAGCACATGGAGTAGCTAATGCTACTGCTGATGACATGGCATTCTTCGACAAGGGTATTGCAGTAAAGGTTCGAGATGGAGCATTGAAGTAATCCTACGGTACAATTGCAATTGCGACGGGGATTCATTCAAGTGATTCCGGCCCTGTCATCCAGCCGACTCCCCTAGGGAGTCGTCAGCCGGAGTCGATTTATTGAGTGAGGCATTCGTTATCGAAACGCGTGATTTACGCAAGATGTACGGGCCGCACCTTGCTCTCGAAGATGTAGATGTCCAGATACCTCAAGGAGCAATTGGAATCCTAGGTCCAAACGGCGCAGGTAAGTCGACTTTTTTCAAATGCATTCTTGGATTGATTACGACCACATCTGGAGAAGGCAGTGTTCTGGGTTACGATATCAAAACTCAAGGTGACATTATTCGGTCAAGGATTGGCTACATGCCCGAGTATGACTCTTTGGATCCTGACTTGAATGCAATTGACCAGGTAAGATACGCTGGTGAACTTCTAGGAATGAACCCAGCAGCTGCAATGCAGAGAGCCCACGAGGTGTTGGAATACGTAGGGCTTAGAGATCAAAGATACAGGAAGATTGAATCCTTTAGCACAGGAATGAAGCAAGCAACCAAACTCGCTTGCGCAATCGTTCATGACCCTGAGATTCTAATCTGTGATGAACCAACCAATGGGCTAGATCAACGCTCAAGGGAATTCATGCTCAAGACGCTTAGAAGAACTGTTGATGAGGGTGGAGGTACAGTTCTGATGTCCAGCCACGTTATGGATGATGTTCAGGAAGTATGTGACCGAGTTGTAATGATTCACAAGGGTCAAATTGTGATTAATCGGCCAATAGCAGATCTCGCAAATCAAATCGAGAAAGAGGTCGAGGCGGTAATTTGGGGAGGGGCCTCAAAAATGGAAGAAGCCTTGATTTCAAATGGCCTGAAAGTTAGACGAATGGGTAGGGTGATGAGAGTAACCATCCAAGATAAGAATACGATTGAAAGGATCATTTCCATTGCCGCTAAATCAGAGGTACAAATCCGCGAATTAAAGGAATATGAGCCTGATTTGGAAGATATTTTCCTCTTGATAATGGATCAATTAGGCGCCAGGGTAAAGGGTACATCAGAATTGATGACTTCAGAGCATGTTGGAGGTGAATAAGATGATTACAGAAGATTCCAACAATGAAAATTTGGCAGATTCGGAGTCATTTGAAAATCAATCTGCAGATACAGTAGAACCCGAATTAGGTCAGACTCGAATGGAGGTTGCGTATGGTGCCGGTGATGGTGATGATGATGCAAAGGCAATTGTTGCCCGCAAAGCCTCAATGGGAGTACTATACGAGCAAATTTACCGCCCATGGAATGGAGAATTAGGTCCTCGTTGGGTAAGAAATTATGCTATCTTCAGACATCACGTATATGGCCTGTTCAAAGGTACTGGACATCGACACTACAATCCTTTTGTTCGACTTTCAATCTTAGTAATATTCCTCACGTCTCTCACTCCGATTGCAATGATTTTCCTTTCTGTGACAATTTCTGGAGGAGAGGGTTCTGATTGGCTAAATCGTATGTGGGGTGTTAATCGATACAACCTTTGGGGACAAGTACTCGGTTACTTCCCAAGAAATCTGTGTATGTGGCCGCTTCTGACGGCATTGGTAGTCGGTGGAATGATTTCTGATGATAGAAAGAATGGAACGAGTGCGATCTACTTCTCACGCCCTGTTACAAGATTCGATTATACAGCGATGAAATACCTTTCATCTGCAGTAGTTCTTGGATTCGTAATCGTATTTTCATACATGCTTTACTATACCTCAGCGATAGTTTTCAACGGAGAAGGATGGGCTTACCTAATCGATACACTTCCAATATTCCTAGGCGGTTTAATTGCCGGGGTTCTCTTGGTTATTACCTACACTTCAATCGGCATGGCTCTATCAAGCGTTAGTCAGAGCCGCTTCTTTGCTGCAATAGGTTTCCTAGCGATTATCTTCGGTACCAAACTAGTCGCGCTAATGATAGAATTAATCTTTGAAACTACAGTGTTTTACGTCCTGAGTCCGTATGATTCCCTTGCTCACTTTGGTCAATGGTTAGTAGGAATCCCTGCAAATTATGAACACTCATTGGCTTTATCAATAATTTCGATTTTACTCTACAACGCAGCCTCAATCGGTTTGCTTGTCACTAGAGTTCGTTCACTGGAGGTGACTCGTGAATGAGTACAAAAGCCACTCCAGCCGTTGTTATTGACAAGTGCTCAAAATGGTATGGGCAGGTCATAGGACTCAACGAAGTATCATTAGCAATAGATGGAGGGGTTACAGGAATTCTAGGTCCAAACGGTGCTGGAAAATCCACTCTCTTCAAATTGCTAATGGGGCGGTTGAAACCAAGCAGTGGTAATGTTCGATTATTCGGCGTTGATCCCTGGGAAAGCACTGCTCCCTATCGTAGAGTTGGTTATGTTGCTGAGACTGAGAAATTGTATGATTGGATGACCGGACATGACTTTGTTTCAACCTTAGCTCGTCTACATGGTATGACTAGAGAAGAGGCAAGTGATAGGGCATCACACGTACTTGAGTTCGTAGGCCTCGCAGACGTTCAAAATAAGGAAATTGGCAAGTATAGTAAAGGTATGAGGCAGAGAGTCAAAATTGCTCACGCCTTGGTTCATGACCCTGATTTGATAATTCTGGATGAACCTTTGCATGGTTGCGATCCTATAGCCAGGACTAGCATAATGAGCGTTATCCGAGATTTGGGTACTCAAGGAAAAACGGTGTTAGTATCAAGCCATATTTTGGATGAAATTGAAAGAATTACAGAGCAAATTGTTATCCTCCATAATGGGAGATTGCTAGCATTAGGAAACCTACATGCAATTCGTGATTTGCTCGACAAACATCCGCATAGAATATTGATTCGAACAGAAAATCCCAGAAAGCTTGCGGAATACTTTGTCCCTGAAGACCCAGTCTATGGAGTTAGGTTCGCAGAAGAAGGTGCTTTGGAGGTATTGACTAATGACCTATCCGCAGCACACAGTGTATTGCCGAGAGTGATAGTAGAATCTGGATTGAAAATCACTTCGATTGAGAATCCAGATGATAATCTTGAGGCTTTACTTGGATATCTTGTAGGTGGTACTTCATGATGGATAGACAAGGCAGAGGTCTTTCTGAGACTGTATGGACTAGGCTCGATAGAAAGGCTGGAGCGATTACAGAACTCACCATACGTCAATTGAGAAATCGACTTTCTACCTGGGTAGTCTTGGCAGTAAGCTTCCTACTGCTGGTTTGCTTACTTGCATTGTTTATTGGAGGAGTAAGAGATGGTTGGGAACCAATCGACAACGATAATGATTCTCATGATTGGGATGGAGATGGTTATCCTGCGGGACAGGAATACAAGTATGGCAGTGATGCAAACGATCCATTCTCTTTCCCTGGTTCTGGAGATTTTGTACAAGAAGATTACTTTGAGTGGGGGGGCGTAGGACAACATTCAGGAAACCACACTTGGAGATACGTAACTGGGACATTTACTTACAATTGGATAGAAAATAATCCGATTGGAGGAGATGTATTCCTTGATGTCTCCAATCTAGATGATTGTCCAGAAGGGGAAATGTTCGATGATTTTTGGCTAGATTGGGGTAGTGGCTGCTCATTGTCAGAAAATTCCATACTTGTCCATGAAGCATCCTTCACGGGTAATGGTACATTTAGGACCCAAGAAGGATGGGGTGGTGTTTGGGGTTACATGGAGGATGTATTCTATGTTGAACCGGAACCAGCATCGAATTACATCGATGAAGATGACATAGATTGGACTGGAGATCCAAATAAAATAAATGGATTCGATGATGATGGAGATTGTTTACGAATCGGTTGGCCAGGCGAACCAGAACCTCAGTGGTGGTGGGAAAATAGACATGACCCCGATGGTAATGGAAATGGTATAGATTGCGATGTTCAATGGATTCTTGATTCTAATGGAAACGTGGTAGGAATATACCCGGACAATAATGTTGATGAGGACCCAAGCGAAGAAAATCTAGCCTACGAAGATGCACATCGAGCATTCATTATCGGTACCGGGAAAATCGCCTTTGTGATGATTTTAGGAATTTTCTTACCACTTTTCCTAGCCTTGGGATTGGTCAGAGATGAAACGGAAAATGGTACTTTGCACTATCTTCTTTCTAAACCAATCCACCGTGGTGAATTCATCACTTACAGAATTCTGGGTTATCTTATCGTAGCGGGTGGATTCGTACTAATTATGTCACTATTCATGGGTTTGGTTACAGCCTCCCTAGGGCCTGGTGATTCAATATTTAGATTGAAAGATGTAATTGTCTGGTTAGGTATCGCCTTCGCTACGATACTAGCACTCGCAGCCTACGGGGCGATATTCAATACACTCGGGCTTTTGTCCGCAAGATATGGTGTTTACATTGCATTGGTAATTGGTGTGTATGAGTTTGTTATGGCAGTACTTACTCTTGGTGGGGCTGAATTTATTCCCGTTCTTTCGGTCTCTCATTGGACGTTGCAATTAATCGATTCAATTGTGCTAATAGTATGGCCAAATACCATAGAAATGCATCTAATTGCAACTGCTTTCCAACTACCTTCGGGAATAACGGCTTTTTGGAATCCTCCTGTTCATACACTTGGAACTGAAAGTCCATTTGTATCTGGTTTGCTATCGGTAATTGTATTGATGATGATTACATCATTGATGATTCTGTTTGGTCAGCGTCAATTCAAACGTCGAGAGATAATGTGAAGTTAGTAGGTGACCTCTAATGGAAAGAATAGAGGGTGATTTTAGTAAATTCTGGCGCTTTGATGTATTGCCTCCGATCAATCGTCTTTCTTGGTGGTGGTGGTGGGTATTGGTTCTGGTTCCAGACCCAATAAATCCAGAACGTTCTAGGCAATTGATAGTACTTTGATCGTCTAAGGAAACTCCTGCAATTAGAGTCAGCGACCACTGGTGGATACCCAAGGCAAGAATGCTGGTTGACGAAGATGGAGGGTCTGTGATGTCAGGAATGGTTTGTGCATGGTGGTATGATGGTAACAAAATGTATGAGCCGCTACTAATGAAAGAGTGTAGAATGGCCTCTATAGACGATAAGCACCCACTTTGGCCTGGTGAAGCAAAAGAGAAAGGGATGGGAGCAGGCGCAGTTGTACCTCTAACCTCTGAGGATTTATCTTTTGGATTGCGCCCAGGCCGCCGTTCTTTTTGGCTAAATCTAACTAGTGATTCAGAAAAAGTCAGGGAAGGTTCTCCCAAAGATTTCAGCGTAGAAATGCTTCCTTGGTGGGAGCAGCCAAGTACTGCGAAATACAAGAATAATGTGTTCGGTTTGAATATGGGTTATGATATCCAAAGAGTGCACGGAATGAAAGCGAAATTGAATATTGATGGAGAAGAAGTTGAGGGTTCAGCATACATCCAAAAGGTAGGGGTTCAAGCTCCTAGTGTACCTTGGTTTTGGGGGATGTTACATTTTGATGATGGCTCTTATCTAGACTGGTTCATGCCTCACGTTTCTCCTTCGTTTACGATGAAAGACGACACACCTTGGTCAATGCGTGATTTCTTCCGGTCACCAAATGCCGGTTCGGGTTTATTTCATGACGCAAATAGGAATCGAACTGAGAATTTCAAGCGATGTACAGTCGAATTAGAACGTCAAGAAGGAGAAAATGCACTCAGAGATGAACAGGGGAATTTACTTCCTAGATTCAAGATAAAGGTCTGGAATGGTAGGACTCAAGTTTCTATTCATGTTCGGGCAACGTCCCGTGCAAGATGGGTATTCGACCAACCTACTCGAGCAGGTTTCGTAAGTCACTTGACCTACAATGAATATCCTCTTGAAATTGAGAAAATTGCAATTCTGGATGAGAAAGGTTTGCGTTCTATTGATGATTATGAGTGGATTAGAGGCAATGCGGAACATGCCTGGGGTATACTGAATTAATCATTGATGATTTGGAGGTGTTTCCGCCGCACCGTTCATAACAGGTATTGCGGTCAGAGTTACCCGAGGAAAAGAGATGAGTGCAGAAGAGGTAGTCACACA
>Ga0181565_10004726_pt1 | contig 10439 bp, 6 predicted proteins | sample 101ome_16_FD_129661 | JGI IMG/M metagenome (GOLD analysis project Ga0181565, IMG submission 129661) | Coastal salt marsh microbial communities from the Groves Creek Marsh, Skidaway Island, Georgia - 101401AT metaG (megahit assembly) | ecosystem: Environmental > Aquatic > Marine > Intertidal zone...
ACGGTAGACCATTGGCATGCCCAGATTGCTATCGATGCCATGGAGGCAGGCAAGCATGTCTACTGCGAAAAGCCCATGACGCGGTACCTGCCTGAGGCGTTCGACGTCTATGATGCCGTCAAGCGGACCGGAATGAAATTCCAGATTGGCTCGCAGTACACCTCGGAGGCCAAATGGCACAAAGCCGCCGAACTGGTCAAGGCGGGCAAGATTGGGCCTGCTACGTTTGCGCAGAACTCCTACATGCGAAACACGCCGGATGGTGAGTGGAACTATTACCGGTTGGAGGATGGTGTGACTCCCGAGACCATGAATTGGGATCACTGGCTGGGTCAGGTGGCCAACCGACCCAGTTTCAACCGGGAGCATTACCACCGCTGGCGTAAGTACTACCGGTATTGTGCCGGGATCATGGGAGATCTCCTGGCCCACATGATCCATCCCCTGATCATAGCCGCCAACGTGACCGATCTTCCCAAACGGGTCGTGGCCATTGGCAACAAGGCCGTGACGGACATGTTCGTGGGAGAGGACGACCGAAGCGTGGACGACAACACGCAGCTGCTGGTCGAATTCCCGAACGGCATGTGCATGATGGTGGCTGGATCGACCGTCAACGAACAAGGCGTGCAGCAGGTCATTCGAGGCCATGAGGCAACCTTGTACTTCGGTGGCGGCTCTGTTGAGCTGCGGCCTGAAAGACCTTTTGCAGATCTTGTCGATGCGGAGATCTATGAGAACCTGACGCCCGGGCCCGATATCCCGGCCCACGTGGATAACTTGTTCTCCGCCATCCGGAACGACCACGACACGAATGGCAACATCGACGTGGCCATCATTGCCCAGGCCATCATTTCCATGGCTGAGGCATCCAACCGCTACGGGGAGGCTATCTTCCTGAACCACGAAACCCGCGAGTTCCACACGGGTGGTGGTACGCAGCTGGTCGTTCCTACCTACGGCACGTTCGACTTGTCCTGACACACGCTTCCCGTGTCGAAACCCGTCTGCGGGGCGGTTGGCTCGCCAACCGCCCCGCAGTCATTTGAACCCAGCCGATGCAGCCCGTTCGTCTTGCATTCCGCGCCATGGCCACCCGGTTTGAATTCGTATTGACCGGATCCGATGCCGTGTCTTTGCGTGCAGCCGGCGAAGAGGCCATTCGTGAAGTGAAGCGCATCGAGGAGCGGTTCAATTTCTATTCCGCTGCCAGTGAGCTGAGTCGAGTAAATCGCGACGCTGCTTCGAATCCGGTCACGTGCAGTGGGATGATGATGCGCCTGCTGGCTGCCTGCAGGGACCTGCACAAGGAAACGCAGGGCAAGTTCGACCCCACCATTGCACCCGCTTTGTCCGCATGGGGTCTACGTGCCCGTGGGGACTCCGGACGTGTGCCTTCTCCGGAGGCGCTCGAAACCATTCAGGAAACCATCGGGCTGGACCATGTGACCATCGACGAAACCGACAGGACGATCAGGTTCCGAAAGCCCGGCATACAGCTTGATATGGGCGGCATTGCCAAAGGGTGGGCACTCGACGAGGCCCGGCTCATTCTAGAGGAGGCTGGCGTTCAATCAGCACTCCTGCATGGCGGCACCAGTACGACCGTGACCATCGGCACGGACCATGAGGGTAGTCCGTGGAAAATCGGAGTTGAAGACCCATACGAGACGTCTACCTCACCGAAGTGGCTGATCGCTGTGCCTCTGGTATCGCGGGCTCTCTCTGTTTCCGGCGTTCACGGCAAATCGTTTACCGATGCATCAGGCAAGGAGCAGACGCAATTCGGGCATGTCATCAATCCGCAAACAGGGCGCGCAGTGTCCGGGCCGCGACTGGCGGTGGCCGTTGCCGACTCTGCAGCCGCCTGCGATGCCTGGTCCACTGCCCTCCTGGCCTCCCCCGCCCTCCGATTACCCGAGCATGTCACGGGAACCGCTTTCCTGAAAACTGATTCAGGATGGACCGTTACGGCAGGCTCATTGCACCGGACTTGGACGGTACCTTCCCCGCTTCTTACCCATCCAACATCATCAGACGACTGACGACCGTGGCACCGAAACACCTCTCCCGTCGCAATTTCCTCAAGACCGGATCCCTTGGCACCCTGGCTGGGGTGCTTGCCTCCGGCGAACGGATTCCGTCAGCCATGGCCTCGGCTCTGGAAACAGACTTCAACGGAAACCCCTTTCCCTGCGCCGTCATAGGATTTGGCGAATGGGGCCGGGAAATTGCCGCTGCTGTGGAAGACATCGAGGAACTGCAGCTGGCAGCCATCTGCGACAATTTCCCCTTGATGTTGCGCCGTGCCCAACGGGCCCATCCGCAGGCAGCCCGCATTGCGGATTACCGGGAGGTACTCGACAATCCGGATATCGTCGCGGTGTTCGTGGCTACCGCCACCCACGAACACAAGGACATTGTTCTCGACGCCCTGCAGGCTGGCAAGCATGTCTATTGCGAAGCCCCGTTGGCCCACACGATTGATGATGCACGGGCCATCGCGCAGGCGGGTCTGGCCGCTTCCAATCAGATCTTTCAGGCTGGTGTGCTCTACCGCACCGAGCCCCAGTACCGCAGCGTTTTCGGATTTGTTCGAAGTGGCGCCATTGGTCGTCCGGCCATGACCCGCTCACAGTGGCACCAGAAGACCTCCTGGAGACGCTCCTCCTCTTCTGCCGAAAGGGCACGGGCACTTAACTGGCGGCTTGACCAGGACCTTTCGCTGGGACTGATCGGTGAGGTAGGGATACAACAGATCGATGTCAGCTCCTGGGTACTGGGACAGAAGCCGAAGGCCGTCTCGGGATTCGGTGGCATCATGCACTGGAACGACGGGCGGACGGTCAAGGATACTGTTCAGGCCATGATCGAGTATCCGGGTGGTGAAAACATGATGTTCGATGCCACCCTCGTAAGCGGGTTCGACGCGGCCTACGACCTCCTCTTCGGCGACGATGCCACCATCATCCTGCGCGATGGCAAGGCGTGGATGTTCAAGGAGGTTGACGCTCCGATGCTGGGATGGGAGGTCTACGCACGCAAGGATCGGTTCTACAAGGAAACCGGTATTGCCCTCCTGGCCAATGCCACCAAACTGGAGGCACTCGGACAGGATCCAGCGGCCGATGATCCCAATGCCAAACCGCCCATCTGGCACGCCCTCAAAGCATTTGCCGACAATTTGATCTATGGCCCTTTCCCGGCCATCGCGGGTCCCGAGCTTGGGTATGAGTCCACCGTCGTGGCCATCAAGGCGAACGAGGCAGTACAGCAGGGAAAACGGGTCGAGATCCCTGACGATCTGTATCAGCTCTGATCAGGCTGGCTGGGCCCACTCCATGGCTGAGCAAACCTGCTGATACGTCAGCAGATTAACGCATGTATGCGCGCGTCGGCTTGAGCCCTAACAGGTCTCCAGACACCTGCGCACGTCTACGAAAGTCCAAACAGGGCTTTCGCGTTGGCCGTGGTTATTCGGGCTATCTCATCAAGGGTCAGGTCCCGCTCATCTGCCAGCTTTGCAGCCACGAGTGCCACATGGGATGGCTCGTTTCGCTGGCCCCTGTAGGGTGTCGGGGTCAGGTAGGGAGCATCCGTCTCCAGGACAATACGATCCATGGGTACCGTTGCCGTGCGATCAGGCACGCCTCCGTTCTTGAAGGTGTAGGTGCCTCCGATACCCACGTGGAATCCAAGTTCCAGAACCCGCTCTGTGTGATCCGGGGGACCACCGAAGCAATGAAAAACCCCACGAATGCGTTCGGGATGATGGGATGCCTCCTTCTCTTCGCCTAGAATACGGACCAGGTCGTCAGAGGCGTCCCTGTCGTGAAGCACGAGCGGTTTGTTGCATGCCGCGGCCAGTTGGATATGCATTCGCAGGAAGGCCTGCTGTTTCGCATCGAAGGATCGGTCCCAATAGTAGTCGAGCCCCGTCTCACCGATGGCAACCACACGCTCATCCCCCGCCACCTCGCGCACTCGTTGCATGTCATCTTCTGTCGCTTCTGCAACGGCGGATGGGTGGATACCTGCCATGGCGTGGAGAACCGGCCCGCGTTCGGGATCACTGTGCATGTCAGCCAACGCCAGGCACCGGGTGATGGACGCTGCATCGATGGCCGGAAGGAGGATATGCCCCACGCCGGCTCCTCTCGCACGTTCGAGCATCTGATCAAAGTCGGATTCAAACGGTTCAAGGAAAATGTGGGCGTGTGTATCGATCAGCATGGCGCACGTTGGGTACATTCGTTCGCGGGTCCACGCCGCCGGCCTCGTTGGCTTCGGTATGGAATACCCTTTGTTCGTCCGCTTGAAACGATGGCTGACGAAGGCGTTCCACAGGGGGCATTTCCCGGTTCATTTCGTTTCTATATCAACCTTCCCATAACCCCTTCCGTCTCCTCGGACAGGCTCTCACACCTGCGTTGCGCACAACTCTGAAACATATTCGTCTCCTGACTCATCTGGCCCTGCTTACTGCAGCCTTTCTGGCTTGCCTGCCCATAAAGGACGCCGTGCTCGAGTGGCGGGAGATACGAGCCATCGAGGCTGGATTACAGGTATTGCAGCGCCCCTCTGCACGAGGATCTGACTGGGTGGTCTGGGAGGACAGGGACGGAGCGATAACAGCGTCTCATGTTGTCCCGGACGGCCCTGGCTACGTGGGGGGGATCAGAGCAGGCGATGAGTTCTATGCGCTCGACTTCAAGCAATACTTCAACGCTGAGGACCTGAACCGCGCTGTAGCAGGCATTCGCCCCGGGCAGACGCGGGATATGATCATCGTTCGCGAAGGTAAACCCATCACCGTATCCGTTTCTTTCGCCCGCCACCCCACGTTCCTCTATCCGCGATCAAGCGGCGCGTGGCAATTTGCCTTGTGGGCCTTCACGATCGGGACGTTTTTCCACATCCTGGGCCTGGTCATCGCAACTCCGTTGGCCCGTCAGGTTAAGCGGTCAAGGGCCGACCTCGTCATGATTGGCGTGTCGGCGCTGTGGATTATCGGGAATACGCTCAGACTCATCCTGGTCGAACTCTTTGGTCCTCCGCAGGCGGGTTCACGGTATGACCTGGTATTCCAAGGATTGACCATTGCTGGTCTGGTCGGATGGATCGGATTTCCTGCCGTGCTCGTCGAAGCTCTGATCCGCGATGTCCGGCTGTTTCGATTCCGGGGCGGCATTGTGCACCTCTTTATCCACCTTACGCCGCTGCTCCTGATGTACGGTGTGCTCGTTGCGGCGTTCAAAGGCCACGTGGGGCCTTTCACGCTGGAGGAGATGCTCGTCCCCATCCTTTTCTATACGTCCTGCTTCATTGGTGGAGCGGGGCTGGTCTCCTTCATCATGGGTTTCGCCCCATCTGATGCATTTCACCCACAGTGGAGCCGCCACGAGAGCCTCTCTATCCTGTTCTTCTCCTTGCTGGCAGCCTTTGTGGTGACGGATGTCATCCCCGTATTCGCCTCCATGAGCGAATCCACCGCCGCCTGGACCATTGTTTCCGCCCAGCTGCTGGCCGTCGTGCCGATCACGCTTTATACCATCGGTACTCTGCGCTACGGCAAGGTGGATGAGGTACTGAGCCGAGCCATTGTTTATTCCCTCTCATTGGGGTTCATCTTTTTTGCCTTTGTCGGCGGTTTGACGCTGCTCAACCGGTTCGTAGATCTTGCGGGTACGCCCCGAACAGTGGTTGAGGGTCTGTTCGTGGTTCTGCTTCTCGTACTGTTCGAACGTTCATCGAGACGCTTGCGCTCATTGGCCCTGTCCATCTTCTCTACCGAGCGGCAGCGAGGCCGGCAAATCATCAACAAATTCCAGGAAGGGACGGCGGACATTCTGGACGTGGAGAGCCTGGCCCAACAGACCATCGATGTAACCGGTCGTGTCTTCGGTGCGCGCAGTTCCATCCTCTTCCTTCGCTCGCCTCTGAAGGACGAATGGATCGTCAAGCGCCATCGTCCGGAACCGCCATACTTGACCGAACAGGTATTCGCTTCCATCTGGACGCACTTCGAGTATGCTCCGACCATCTGGGCGAGCAATCCGGACCTGAACGAGCATCAGATGTCCAAAACTGATCAGGCCGTGCTCGAGACTCACAACGCGGCACTCGCCGTGCCCATCCGAGGGGAAGGGCGGGCGGCAGGTCTGCTCATCCTGAGTCACAAACTGCGTCGCGGTTCGGTTTATACACTGGACGATCTGGATCAGCTGCGCAGTCTGGCCGGCAATCTTGCCCTGGCCGTCGAGCGACTCATGCTGATTGAACGGGAGAAAGTCCTGGCGGCCGAAAGCAGCGAAGCCCATCTGGTAGCCCTGCGCTCCCAGATCAATCCGCACTTCCTCTTCAACGCGCTCAATACCCTCCTCGTTCTGATCAGCGAGAAGCCGCATGAAGCCGAGGATGTGGTCGAGCATCTGGCGGCCATCTTCCGCCATACGCTCATGGCCGGCAGCAAACCGTTTGTATCCCTGGAAGAGGAAACCAGTCTCATGAAGCACTACCTGGCCATTGAGAAGGCTCGCTTCGGAGATCGATTGACCGTCTCCATCAATCTTGATCCCAACCTGCGCCACCATCCTGTCCCCGCATTTGCCCTCCAAACACTCGTTGAAAATGCCATAAAACACGGCTTGGAGCGCTCTCGTGAGCGGTGTGTCCTTACGGTCTCCACTTCAGCACGACCAAACGATTCCCAGGAGCAACCCGACCTACGTGTTTCGATCCAGGATACGGGGATCGGGATTCCCCAACTGTTCGGACGAGAGACGCCTGCGGTGGAGCGGATGGATTTCTTCGGTATCGGACTCTCCAATGTCCACGAGCGCCTGTTGCAGTTGTATGGCAGAACCGATTTGCTCGGATTCGAAAGCGGTCCAGATACCGGAACGCATGTTACGCTGACCTTACCGCCTGCGCCTTCCCCACACTGACCGCGAACCCCTCAACAACCGTACGTACCCATGGCTCGTATTCTGATTGTCGATGACGAAGCTCCGGCCCGAAAACGGCTACAAAAACTGCTCTCTGACAGTACGCTCGCTTCCTTGGTCTCCGAGGTGCACACGGCAGAAGACGGTGTGCACGCCCTCCAAATCATGGAAACGGAGCGTTTCGACATCCTCTTGTTGGATATTCAGATGCCGGGTCTGGACGGATTTGACGTTCTGGACCGTATCGATCCGGAGATACGCCCCGTTGTCATCTTCACCACGGCCTTCGATGACTATGCCATTCGGGCATTCGAAGCGAATGCGGTGGACTATCTGCTCAAGCCTATCCGGGCTGATCGCCTGAAAAAAGCGCTTGAGCGCGCACGGACCCTCTTGGGGCATACGAAAGACCACGATGATCGCCTGGGTACACTGCTTGAATGGATCGATTCACAGGCCATAACAACGGTCGAGGCCTCCACTACCCATGAACCATGGCTGGAACAGCTGTCCATCCCCTACAGGGACCGGATCCTTATCATTCCAGTGGCTGACGTCGTTTCAATCGAAATCGCCGAGGGCATCACGCGGGTTTACATCCTGGAGGAAGACCCAGGCGCCCCGCGACCGCGGCTGAGGCAGCACATTGTAAATCTCACGCTCGACCAACTGGTACGCATGCTGGATCCCGCTGACTTCATGCGGGTCCATCGCTCAGCCATCGTGCAGTTCAGCCACATCAAGGAGCTCATTCCCTGGTTTAGTGGTCGCTACAAGCTTGTTCTCTCGGGTGGCCACGAGGTCATTGCCTCACGCGAGCGCTCGAAGGCAGTAAAGGAACGGCTGCGCATCTGACGGCTGTGTCAGGGCAGTATCACGAGTGAACGAACTATGCGACTTCGCCCCGCACGAATGACGACCTGATAGACGCCGGGGGCCACCCGCTGGCCGCCCGCGGTCGTTGCATCCCAAGCTACGTCCAGCAGACCTGCGGACTGGTAGCTTGCCATGAAGGGTTGCGCTACCTGCCGCCCGAGAATATCTACGACCCGGACCTCGACGTCGGCCGGCAGTTCAAGGCTGATCTCGAATCGGACACGCGAAGCTGCTGGGTTGGGATAGATCTCTACACTCCCCAGCGCTGGCGAGTCGGCAAACGCCTCGATGGCCGTACTCTGGATCAAGACCGTGACCAGCTCCGGATCGACGCTCTCGATGGAGTTGGGGGTCAAACCAGTCACAACGTAATGGTACTGTTTTCCAACTTGAAGCGCCTCTTTATCAGTCCATTCAGGCTCCCAGGAAACGTGGAGCAGGTTGGCTGGATCGTTGGAGATAGCCAGTGCATCCGGAGTAGAACCGTCACTGAGAGCGCGATAGACGGCGAAGCGATTGGCATACGTCAAGCCACTCAAGGGAGGGTCCCAACGTAAAAACCGGCCCTCAGCTGTATGTGTGACTGAAAGGTTTTCAGGTGGGTCTGGTGGCCAGGTATCCTTGTATATCATGTACGGCGTTAACGCCTTGAACTGATAAAACTCAGTTTTCAGCCAAGATGTAAGCCCTTGGTTTTCGGCTGGACCCAAATTCCTTGCCCTGAAGAACAGATTACCTTGTATGCCATCGATTAGTCGGCCAAAAGACAACTGCGCCCGAATCTCACCGGCCTCCCACGGATCCCCCACCCCATCTCCATCGTAATCCAGTGCCGTTGTCGGATCGTTCTTGTATGCAGCGATCCCCGGATATATGTGTACACCACCTGCGTTCTGTCCCCACCATTCTGCTAGGGCTCCAAAATCCTGACCACCACCAAATGGCCAATACAGCTGCGGAACCAGGTAATCCACGCTTCCGTCAGCGATCCAGGCAGTAGGGTCGGAAAAAATAATGTTATAAGCGTCCAATCCTACGATTCCAGGCGGTACTCCGGGACGTAAAAAGCCAAATGGACTAACACCAAAACGAACACCCGGGTCTATCTCCTCGATGGCTGAGCTGATTTCGATCATGAACTGATTGATATTATCTCTTCGCCAATCATCCATAGACGCGAATCCAGACCCAAAGGCTTGGAAAGTAGCCTCATCTTCGAATGATATCTGATACTCCGGGTAGGGGTAGAAGTAGTCGTCAAAGTGAATGCCATCCACAGGGTATCGCCCGACGATGTCCTTAACGACATCCACGATGTAGGAACGAGCCTCGGGGTGACCAGGGTCCAGATGGTGTACATACGTCCCTTTTCTAGATTCCGCCGTGCCTTTATAGGAGGTTGACAGAATGAGGTCAGGTCGAACGTTTGTGATGTGTGCAGGGGACAAACCAGCGGTGCCCAGACCTGAGACCGCACGGAATGGGTTGAGCCATGCATGAAGCTCCATGCCCCTTTCGTGAGCCAACTGGATGGCTTCTGCGAGGGGATCCCAAAACGGCTCAGGAGCTTGACCTTGCGTACCTGTCAAATAACGAGACCATGGTTCATACGTGGATTCATACATCGCGTCGGCTTCAGAACGCACCTGGAAAAAGACGACATTCATGCCCGTATCTGCTAGATCATCAAACAAGTCGGTCAAGTCAGCGCGCTGGCTTGAGGTGGTGGCATACCGACCACTCAAACCTAGCGGCCAGTCCAGGTTGTAGGCTGTGGCGACCCAAGCTCCTCGCATTTCATGCTTCTGCGCGTGTATCACTGGAGGATATCCGGCCAACGCACCCATCACGAGAAAGAGTAGCAGACGGTTTACGCTACCGGTTGGGGGGGCAGGTTGGGACCATCTGCAATGCAAGAGAATCGGCATCGTTTTCAGAAACAAGGTTGACAGGTTAGCTCGGGTTTAATAGTATCCTGATTCAATCGTATTTGGGACGGCATCGCCCAGTGTGTGCAATATCCGACCCACTCGATCAAAACACACCCTACTTGGAGGCCCCATGCGCAGAGTTACGAGTCTTTTGATGATTGCGACTTTCCTGTTTGCAGGAAACGCTTTCGGTCAAAGCACAGATTATTCGTGGACCGTCCCCGTGACAGAGGACGCCCAGCGAGCTTACACAGCCGGTCACTCCGGTGCCAGAACCGTCGTCGGTCCTTTTGACCTGGATGGAGACGGCATGCAGGAAGTACTGGTATCCGACTATACGGGCGGCGCTCGTATCCACGTCATCGAATCCATCGGACCGGATATGTGGGAGTGGGTTTATTCCACACCTTACCTCGACGTTGATGCGTCCACCAACAACGGCCGTGCCATTGCGGGCGGTGATATGGATGGTGACGGCTTTGGCGAGATGTACTTTTTCGGTGGCCGTGGCTACGCGGATGGATCTGCTTACCCTGTTGGTCTTTACGTTTTCGAGCACACCGGCGCTGATAACGACTACGGCATGGAGCCCGCCACAGTCTACGAAATGCCCAATACCCCGAACCGCTGGCGTCAGGAGCAGATCGTTGTACAGGATATCGACGGCGATGGCGCCCAGGAAATG
>Ga0181565_10004732_pt1 | contig 10428 bp, 5 predicted proteins | sample 101ome_16_FD_129661 | JGI IMG/M metagenome (GOLD analysis project Ga0181565, IMG submission 129661) | Coastal salt marsh microbial communities from the Groves Creek Marsh, Skidaway Island, Georgia - 101401AT metaG (megahit assembly) | ecosystem: Environmental > Aquatic > Marine > Intertidal zone...
AGCGCGCGGCGGCGTTCGCGACTGACCTAAACCCTCACACGATGCGCCTCGACCCGTCCCCTCGCGCGCGCGCGCGTCACTCGGCGCCCGCGTCGCCGCGCGCGTCACCGCTTCGCGAACGCACGCGCACGCATATCGTCCGTCGTTCGTTCCGACGTTCGAACGCGAGAGTGTCGGCGTGAAGACGACGACGACGACGGGAACGTCACCATCGTAATCGCATCGTCGTTATCGTAATCGCATCGTCGACGTCATCCGCGCGCGATGTCCGGACCGACGCTGGCGAACGAGATCATCGATGCGGTGCGCGCGTTGCCGCTCGTGGTGTCGGTGCCGATGGCGCTGACGACGGTGACGATTTTGGTGTTTCTTCTGGATCAACTCTCGCACGGTCCGCTCAAGCCGAGAGGATCGCCGCCGGTGATCGACGTCGCGCCCGTGTGGGGCGGTATGGTGGCGTTCTTGGCGGGACCGATGCGATTGATGAAGAACGCGATGCCCAAGTACGGTGAGGTGTTCACGGTGCCGGTGTTTCATAAGCGAATCACGTTTTTGATCGGGCCCAAGGTGAGCGAGTTTTTCTTCAAGGCGAAGGACACGGAGATGTCTCAAAAGGAGGTGTACGAGTTCAACGTGCCGACGTTTGGAAAAGGCGTGGTGTTCGACGTCGATCACACGACTCGGGCTGAACAATTTAGATTTTTCGCGGACAGTCTCAAGAGTAATCGCTTGAGAATGTACGTGGGGATGATGGTGAAGGAGGCGGAGGATTTCTTCGCCAAGTGGGGCGACGAGGGCGAGGTGGATTTGCTCGAACAGCTCTCTGAATTAATCGTGCTCACGGCGTCGCGATGTTTGCTGGGAAGAGAGATTCGTGAGACGCTCTATTCCGAAGTAACGAGCCTCGTGCACGATTTGGACAAGGGCATGGTGCCGTTGTCGGTGTTTTTCCCGTACGCTCCGATTGAAGCGCATCGCAAGCGCGACGCCGCTCGAAAAAAGCTCGCCATGATTTTCGACAAGGTGATTCAGGCGCGACGAGAGAGCGGGGCGAGCGAGCCGGACGTGTTGCAAACCTTCATCGACGCTCGTTACAAGGACGGTTCCAAGCTCACCAACGACCAAGTGCTCGGCATGTTGATCGCCGTGCTCTTCGCCGGTCAGCACACCTCCTCCATCACTTCCACCTGGACCGGTTTGCTCTCCATAGCCAACAAGTCTCGCGTCATCCCGACGCTCGAGGAGGAACAGCGTAAGATCATGAAGAAGCACGGTAACGAGTTGGATTTCGACATCTTGGCGGGCATGGATGAGCTTCATTTTGCCGTCAAGGAGGCGCTTCGCATGCACCCGCCGCTCATCATGCTCCTTCGCATGGCCCAAGTACCCTTCGACGTCGAGACGAGCGACGGCAAGAAGTACACCATCCCCAAGGGTCACATCGTCGCCACCTCTCCCGCTTTCGCGCACCGTCTCGAAAACGTCTACTCCGATCCCGACGTCTACAATCCGGGTCGTTTCCGCGAGCCCAATCCCGAGGACAAGGCGGCGTTCGCCTCGTTCATCGGTTTCGGCGGCGGTCGTCACGGATGCATGGGTGAAACCTTCGCCTACATGCAAATCAAGACCATCTGGTCCATCCTGCTCAGAAACTTTGAATTCGAGCTCGTCGGCGATCTTCCCGAGCCCGACTACGAGGGCATGGTCGTCGGTCCGAAAAAGTCGTGCGTGCGCTACAAGCGTCGCGCGCTCAAATAAAGTAATCCATCTCTTCATCCTCCACCACGCACCGACATCCCCACGACAGGCACACCGACACATTGACACACATTTTCCCCCCCGTTCCACCGATCCGCGCGCGCGTTCGCCCGCGCGCGACCCTCGACCCGGTCGGCGTCCGTCGCGGCGTTCGGCGCCCTAAACCGAGGTCACGCCGTGTGGACACCTTCCCGCACACGCGCGCGCGCCGTCATGCGTCGAGCGAGTCGACTCGCCCGCGACGCGATCGCGCGCGCGTCTCGCGCGCACGCGCCGGCGTCCGCGACGTCCACCTCCGCGCCCGCGCTCGCGTCCGCGCTCGCGCCGTCGTCGCTCGGCGTCGTCGATCGTCGCGCACCATCATCCGTCGGCGCCGACGTCGCGCTCAGGCGCGCGCTCTCCACGAGCGCGCGGATGATGCGAAAGCGAGGGGGCGATCTCTCGCGCGCGCCCGTGCGCGCGGAGGACCTGCGGTACGATCGCGTGGTGGCGGTCGAGGACGCGTCTCGCGCGCTCGCGCCGGTGGACGGGACGCTGTACGGGACGCCGCCGAAGACGTGGGTCGAGCGCGAAGGCGCGTCGTGGGACGATGAACAGGCGAAAATTGTGGATGAGTTGTTTGAGTCGTATGATTCGGAGAGTAAATACGTGCGAGGGTCGGGGATGCCGACGCTGGAGGAGGTTTTGGCGGGCGCGAGGGCGGCGCCGCGCGGGGACGAAGAGGAGGACGGCGAGGAGGATGGTGAGGAGGACGGTGAGGAGGAGGAGGCGGTGGACCCGAACGCGCCGCTCGTGCGTGTGCCCATACGAGACGCCGCGGGGAGGAGTTACGGCACGGGGAAGCGGAAGACGGCGGTGGCGAGGGTGTGGTTGGCGCCGGGCTCGGGCGAGCACAAGGTGAACGGGAAACCGTACGACGAGTACTTCCCGTCGCCATCGTCTCGCGCCGAGATGGTGGCGCCGTTCTTCGTGAGTGGAACTCTGGGTCTGTTCACTGTCGTCGCGGACGTGCGTGGCGGTGGAATCTCGGGTCAGGCGCAGGCGATTCGTCACGGCGTCTCGGTGGCGCTCCAAAACTACGACCCCGCGTTTCGACCGGCGTTGAAAGCCGCGGGCTACCTCCGACGCGATCCTCGCGTCGTTGAGCGTAAGAAGCCCGGCAAGGCCAAGGCGAGAAAATCATTCGCGTGGGTGAAGCGTTAAGCGTTAGACGACCCGACGTCTCATTCATATCAACACATCTAGCGTTCCTTTCTCTGTGCTTTCGCCGCGCGCCTCCGATTCGGTTCGCCGCACACGCCGCCTCGCGCGCGGCCGGTCGCGATGTCGCTCCAGTCTCGCGCGTCCCGCGCGCTCGGTCTCGCGCGCGCCGTCTTCGCGCGCACCGCCTCCTCGTCGCGCGTCGGCGTCGACGACGTCGCGCGCGTCGGCGTCCCGGTCCCGGTTCCACCAGCGTCGCGCGCGTTCGCCGCGCGCGCCACCGAGGCGTCGACGCGGAGCGCGTACGGGGTCACGGATGACGACGCATATAACGTCGCCCGCGCCGAGGGCGACGACAACGCGCGGGACGGCGATCTCGCGGTGATGAAGCCGACCAAGAGGAAGAATCACATCAAACGCATGCGCGCGAGACAGGAGTTTAGACGAGAAAACATGCGCACGCATCGAGAGAACGAGCGAAGGAACGCGATCGAGCGTCAGGAGAAACGAATTGAGCGTTGGCGCGCGGCGGGCGCGCGAAAGCGGGCGTTAGAGGCGGAGAGAGCGGCGGCAGAGAGCGAGACGTGAGAACGTGGTTAGGTTTGGCGTCGAACGCGAGGTGTAGCATCGAGAGAGCATTTGTTTTGTAAACGATGAAAGACGTAGAGTGAGACGACGAAATATTGAAAGTGCTCGTTTGCGGAAATGTTACAAAAAAAGAACTACTGCTTTTACTTGCTGCTGCGGTGCGAATCGCGCGCGCTCGAATCCCAAGGCTCTGGGACCCACGACGCGTCGAGTTTCTCGGGAACTGCGAGAGTGTTTGAGCCCGCACCCGTGGCTCTCCGGATTGGCTCGATGCTCGTGAGAGCAGCGTGCACGGTGTGCGCGAACTTTTCTTTCGCCTTGTCGCCGAGGGAAGGATTGACTTGTTTCGGACTGAGCTCGGCGGCGTCGAGAAATCGATCAGTCGCGGCTTCCCAAGACAAGCGATAGGAATCCTTCGCGCTCAGAGGTTGCGGCTCGGTCGTCAGCGCTTTCGTGACGCACTCGCTGAACTCTTTGGGGTTATCGTACACGAGACAGTTGGGGAAAGTGGAGAAGAATTCGTTGCTTGGATGTTTGGCGCAGACGACGAATTTGCCCATCGCCAACGCCTCGGCGGTCGTCGTCGCGACGACGTCCGAGAGCGAGGGATTCACAAAAACTTTGTAATCGTGGATATCCTTCGCCGCGTGATCTTTTCGTCCGTGAAAGTGAAGAGGGAGCTTCATCTTCTCCGCGCTCGTTTTCACCTCGGTGAAATCGTCGCCGTTACCGAAGACGTCGAGCTCGAGCGGGCAATCGCGACCACTTTCGCTGCCGTTGTGCTCAAAGACGCGATCAAGAAGTTCTTTGTATCCCTTACCCCACACGACTTTGCCGAGAAAGTACGCACCCTTGCTGAACACTGGCGTGTCAGCCTTTGCGGATGCTATGTTACGTTGCGTCGAGGCGCGACCGATGGACGCCAACGGTCCCTTCACCGTATCGACATCGCTCGTTCTCGTCGTCGCTTCCTCGGCTTTCTTCGCGCCGACGTCCAGGAAGATTGGGGACACCCCGTGCACGTTCATCGTCGTGCTCTTCGGGAACTCTTGCACCGCGTCGGAGAGTTTGATCACCTTGTGACAGTGCACCGACGACACGACGTTGTTGACAAACTTGAGCGCCTTCTCTTTCACGTCCCCGTTCTCTTCGAGGCGGACGTAGTCGAGATAGTTTGTGTGAACGATACCAACGACGTGCTTGAACTTATCCGTCCATCGTTCGCCCGAGTGGTACCAATTCAAGTGCTCGGGTTCCTCCAAAACCGCAATGTCTGAATCGCGGTCGCCCGGGACGTACTTGGTCAAATCGCCCACTGGGATGATGCTGTACTTATCCGTGGCGTAGCGCCCTGGATAAAAGGACAATTTCATCTGTGGTTTGAACCCGCAGCGTTCCTCGACCCATTTGTTGACGTACTCGGCCTGTTCTTCGGGTGTGTTGAAGATCATGTTTGGATGGATGATTTTCTGCTCGCTCGGCGCGAGGAACGGTATGACGAGCGTGACGTCGTGAAGCCCTCGTCGGGCGAGGTAAGCGGCTCGTAACAAAGGATTAACAGCCGTTCCCGTCATCCACGGAAGCGCCGCCGTCGTCACGATGGCCACGGATCGTCCCGGCTCTCTCACCGATCTCGGCGCGTCTTTACCGCGCGCGGCTCGTGCGTCCTTCGCCTCCATCTCCGCGGCTCGAATCTCCTCTTTGCTGCTCGACCTCTTGAGCACAACTCCAGGACTGGAGAGATCGGCGTCGTACGGCGAGGAGACGGTGATTTCCTCGGGTTTGCCCGCCAGTCGTCGAACGGCGTTTTGTAAATCCGTCGTCATCTTCGGCAGACTCGGCGGACGAGGTAATCGACTCGTGATCTCCTTCTTGATGTTCTCGAAGACGTTTTCACGTTCAGATTCATCGCGCGGTGTTGTCTGTTCGGATGTCTTCGCGACCGCATGGAACGTGTCCTCGCCGAACGACTCGCTCCTCGAGAGCGCGCGCGGCGGCGACGCGTCTCTCGTCATCGACGACGACGTCGTCGGTTCCGGCGCCGCCGTCGCTTTCACCGCAGCCGCGCGAGGAGACGTCACGATCGGTGCGCTCGTCGAGATGGTCTCGGACTGCGCGCGACGGCGATTCAGCGTGCGAGGCCGTCCCAGCGGTTCGGCCTCCGCACTCTTAAAGTTGGTGCTGATCGCCTTGAACACGTCCCACTCCTCGCCCCATTTCGGTAAGCTCGGCGCCTTGGACATCCCTTTCGCGATGAGCGCTTGTAAATCTTGCGGCGACGTTCGCGCGCTTCGCGAATCCCCTCGTGCGTCGTCGTCACCGTCCTCGTCGCTCCCCGAAAACCGCCTCGAACCGCGTTTACGCAAACGATCCAACCGTTCCATGAACTTCGCGTCGTCCAATTTCGCCAACGAATCTTGACTCGCCCGTCGCGCCATCGCCGCGAACGCGCTCACGCTCAGCGTTTTCCGTCGCCGCGCTCGATGACTCGCCGCCTCTCTCGCGCCCTCGGCGTCGTCCGAGTCCCTCTCCAACGCGCCCCCGACGCCGGCGCCTCCGCCCGCGCCGCCAAAACTAAAACTCCCCCCGAATGTCTTCGAGCTCTCCTTCCACGCCCGCTCCATCTCGTTCGATATGTGTTTATGATGTCGATCCACCGCCGCTCGCAGGTGTTCCATGTTGAACACGTTCGCCCCGTTTCCGCTCGCCGAGCTCGCCGCGCTCGTCGTCGTCTCGGCGCCCCTCGTCCCGACGTCCCCGCCTCCTCGACCCGTCGTCGTCCCGCGCGACGCCGACCCCGTCTCGCGCGATCGTCCGCGCGAGTCCCCACCACCGTCAACGCGCATGATCGACGACGTCCGCGCGCGTCGCCGTCGTCGTCCGTCGTCGTCGTCGGTCGCGCGCGCGCCTTATCTCACCGTTCGGTCGTTCGATGCGTCGTCGACGACGCGAGACGCGCGACGGCGCGTTCGGTCGAGTCGCGTCGCGTCGACGTCCGTCGTCGTCGTCGTCGTCGTCCGCGCGCGTCTCGTCCGTCCGTCCGCGCGGCGTCGAGTGCGACGACGACGCGGTGCCCGCTGGCGCACGTCCCGAATGAGGGAGGGACTCCTCGACGGGTCGTGACTCGTCAAAATTGGTGACGGGACAGTCGATTTCACGATTTCATCCACCGGTGAGAACGACGACGACGACGACGACGCGATTCGACGCGATTCGACGACGCGCGCGCGAACGTGAACTCGAGGACTCGACGCGTTCTCCACGTCGACGCGCGGCGACCGCGCGGACGACGACGACGGCGGCGACGGACGACTCGATTTGATTTGATTTCTTTGAAATCTTTCACTCATCTGGAATCGAGTCGACGACGAAACGGCGCGACGTCATGGGGGATCGCGCGCGCGCGAGACCACCGGTGAATAAAGCGCCGACGCATCGGCATCGCGATTTGGGCGCGCGCGCGGCGGATGCGGTGCGCGACGCGGATCCGTTCGCGTTCGGGGCGAACGCGACGGCGTTGTTCGAGGACGTCGACGCCGAGACGCTGGCGGAGGAGGACGACGACGACGACGAAAAGGAGGAGAACGCGCGCGTCGGTGCGAAACGCGGGGTGGGTGTGAGCGTGTTCGAAAAGGTTCGTCGGGAAAAGGCGAGCGCGGCGGCGAAGGCGACGAAGGCGGTGGGGGAAAAGAAGACGAACGGGACGGCGAAGGCGAAGGCGAAGGCGAAGGCGCGTGAGGACGACGACGACGCGTTCGACGATCCGCCGGAACTGGTCGTTGTGGACGTGGTCGAGGCGACGAAAGAGAAGGGGAAGGGTGGTCGTGGTGACGGTGACGGTGACGATGACGACGTCGTGCTAGTCGCGGACGACGAACCGACGGCGCGACCGGCAGAGGATTTGTTCGACGAGGTCTCCGCGCCGTCGCCGAATACGAAGCGCGCGACGAGAGCGCCGAAGACGCTCTCGCGGGCGATCGCGAAGAAGCGAGCGCAGACGGCGGCGGCGACGAACGACGAGTCGTCGAACGCACCGTCGACGAGTCGACCCGTGGGGTCCGCGTCCGCGCCCGCGCCCGCGCCCGCCGCGAAGAGGAAAAAAGTGACGCTGAAAGAGTTCGCCGGCGAGGAGGAGGAGGAGGATTACGGCGCCAGGGACCACGACGAGTTCGGGGCGATGATGCCGCGTTCGGGGGCGCAGCTCGCGGACATAGACGAAGCGAACTACGCCGTGTCGGGGTTGAGTTCGGTGAGAGACGTCAAGGAGAAAATTAGAAGTGTGGGAGTGTTAGTCAATTTGCTCGGAAACCAGCGCACGCGTCGATTGTTGACGTCGTACGGGTTACCGATCAAGATAGTCAGAGCTGCGCAGGACGCCGCGATGAGCGCGCACGCGCCGAAAACGTTACAATTTGGTGCGAGCGCGTTGCTCTACCTCGCCGCGGGCGAGCTGAAACCTCCGGCGAGCGACGCGCTGCTCACCGTCAAATCCGCCGACGCGATTCGGGCGTTGCTTCGCCCGGTGAGCGCCGGTGACGACGCCGCGCACGCGCAGACAAACGCCGCTGTTCGCGCCTGTCTCAAACCGCTCAAGTTTTTACCATACGAGACCAAAGACGCGCAGACGCTGGCGCTTCTCATCGCGCACAGGGCGCTCAAGGGCGAACAAGACGCCGTGCTCGCGTCGGGATCGGGACCGGGCGCGGGTGACGCCGAAAACTGCTTTCGAACCGTGCTCGCCAACAGAGGCGGCGTGCTCGCCGCGTGTGAACTCGTCGCCCAGGCGACGTCGACGTTGCAAAACTTTGGCGCGGCGTGCATGTCGTCGTCAGAGGATGGTGACGGTGATGCCGAGGCTCACGACGACGACGCAACGATCGCTGAACACGAACAAGCCGCCGCGCGCGCCGTCGCGCGTCTGTTTCGGTGTTTGCGCGTGCTCGAGTGCGCGAGTTTTGAATCTCCGGCGTCGTGTTCCGTCATCACGTCGGCGCCTCTCACCGGCGCCAAGAAGAACGCGCCGGCAGTGGCGACGCATTCGTCCATCGAACTCATTCCCGTCGTCGACGGACGCGGTGATCGCGCGCAAGGACGTGTCGTCCCGTCGGCGGCGCGCGTCGACGCCGCGTCGACGCCGTCGCCCGCCGAGTGTCGATTTCCCGGCGGCATGGCGATGACGCCTCCGAGCACGCCCGGCGCGATCGCCGTCGTCGCGAAAGAGAACGACGAGGACGACGTCGGCGTCACGCCGCTCTCGTCGCCCGTGCCCATCGGTTTGCTTCGGAACAAGATGGACGGCGAGGCGAAGGGCGCGACGATTCAATGGTTGGCGGAGAACGTGCGCACGCCCGTCAAGGGCGGATCGCCAAACGCGAGAACGGCGTGTCGAGCGCTCGTGGAGACGCTCCCGACGCTCGCGGCGGCGACGGTGGCGGCGGTCGTCGGCGCGAAAAAAGGTGAATACGTGGGTGACGTGAAAATTCGATACGACGGCGCCATCGCCATCGATCATCGCGTCGCCGTGGGGACGCTCAAGTCGGCGCTGTGCGCGCTCGCCAACGTCACGAATGAAAACGAGGAAGGGTGTAACGCTGTCGTCGGCGATGACGGTCGTGGGTTACTCGTCATAGCGAGTCTCGTGCCGTTTCTCGCGCGAACGATCGAGGGGTACTCGTTGGAAGACGCGAGCGATCGACGACGATCGAGAACGCCCGCGGACGATTCGGGTTCGTCGCTCCTCGCCGCGACGTTGGTGCTTCTCGTGAACATCGTCGAGGCGGATTCGACGACGGCGGAAACACTGCGCACCACGTTCGTGCGTTTGGGCGGCGGAAGAGGACGGAAGACGGCTTCGGCTTCGGCGCGAACGCAGACGTCGTTCGTGGACGCGCTCGCCGCGCTCTACCTCCAAGCCGGCGGCGCCGACGACGTCGAGGCGGATTCGACGCAGACGGAACGCTCGACGGACGTGGTCACCGCCGACATGGTCAAGGCGTACTCGTCCAAAACGAACGGCGACGATTTGATCTTACAGGCGTACACGGGACTCTTGCTCGCGTTTCTCATCGAAAACCAACCCGCGTGGCGCGCCGACGTCGTCGCGCGATTTCCCGGAAACGATCGCGACGGGTACAAATCCCTCAAACCGCTCGCCGACACGTTGGAACGTTTCCACGCGTTTCACGAGAGTTTGAATAGCATCTCCGCGCGATCGAGCGACCGCTTAGAGCGCGTCGTCGCGTGGTTACGAGGATGAGGGCGTCGTCGCGCGTAATCGTCCTCTCTCCTGTAGTACCGACTTTTTCGATGCGCGTCATCAGAAAACATCACACACACACATCACGACGAGACGAAAGAGGCATTCGCGCGCGCGTCCGTCGAACCACTCGTCTCGTCTCCTCTCGTCTCGTCTCCTCTCGACGCGTCTCCTCTCGACGCGTCTCCTCCACTTTCTCAACCGTCCACCGGGTCGTCCCCGCGCGGCCCGTAAGAGTGTCGCGCGATCGAACGACGAGAGTTTACATGCACACAAGTCCCGATTCGTGCCGTATAATATGGCTCGGTAGCACAATGGTAGTGCGTCAGACTCCAGCACCCCGGCGCGTGTGCGTGGACGTCTCCCACGGATGAAGGTTAAACTGACTCCTGTAAGTGGGACAAATGTACCGTAGTGTGACAGAGAATGAGACATCTGAAGGTTGCGGGTTCGACTCCTGCCTGGGTCATTCATATTTTATAGGCTTATTTCCTTTTAAGTACGTGTCAAATGTCCGATTATGTATACAATTGTTTATCTGTTGTATCCATTGTATGTATACATTGGCGCATGTTTTCTTTTTGTAAGCCCATCAAAGTTCAATTGTTGTATGTATCGCCTCTCAC
>Ga0181565_10004734_pt1 | contig 10426 bp, 9 predicted proteins | sample 101ome_16_FD_129661 | JGI IMG/M metagenome (GOLD analysis project Ga0181565, IMG submission 129661) | Coastal salt marsh microbial communities from the Groves Creek Marsh, Skidaway Island, Georgia - 101401AT metaG (megahit assembly) | ecosystem: Environmental > Aquatic > Marine > Intertidal zone...
CGATCGAGACTCGTAAGCAAGCCATTCTGTCAGGCCTCATCGGCACCCTTTTGGTGCTTACACCGGGCCTCGGACTACACCTTAGCTTCAGCGGTCACTACCCTGCCATCCTCGAGGCATCATTACCGATCTATACCATCTTTGATCTTCTGCAACAGGATGCATTGAAGTTTGCCTACCTGATCATGCTCATGGGCACTTTCATTGAATCTGGCGCAGGCAACCTTCAAGGCTTTATTGAGCGAATCGACAGCAAGCTCGCGGAGCAATCAAAGCCGCTACTGACCCCACTACAAAAGGCGTTGATATCAGGCGCCGCAATGGTGGTCGCGATATTGCTTGCCCAGTTCGGTATCACACGCTTGATTGCCGAGGGCTACAGCGCCCTTGCCTGGGCTTACTTTGTCGTCTTTATTGTGCCTTTGTTCACGATTGGGATTTACCGGATCTGGCGGCCGGCCAGGCAAACCCCGACTTCGCGATCGACGTGACGCAAGACATCCTGGACACCCAAGCCTTCCACCAGCGCCTTGATCGGCTGCGGCCTTCAGACTGGGCGCGCATCAATGTGGTCGGCAGTAGCGGCAGCGGCAAATCAACACTGGCACGCCAGTTGGCTGAACGGCTCGGGCGGCCACTTATTGAAATCGATGCGCTTTTTTGGGGGCCCGATTGGTCTGAGACCCCCGATGAAATCTTTCTGCCAAAACTCAAGACAGAACTCAGTCAACCGTCGTGGGTCCTCGATGGCAACTACGATCGGACCCGCTCAATCAAGTGGCGTGACGTAACGCTGGTGATTTGGCTCGACCCGCCCTTCTGGCGGGTGTTTTGGCAAGTTTTAACGCGCACGCTACGACGGGCGCTCTTTCGCGAGGTCCTGTGGAGCGGAAATCGAGAGTCATTCACCCGATCTTTTTTTTCAAAGGACTCCATCCTATGGTGGTCCCTTTCAAATCTGAAAACCATCCGCGCCCGCTACCAAGGCGCCATGAGCTCTGAAGATTGCCCTCATTTTCACTGGTTGCGCGTGCGGTCTCAAAGAGAGATGAACACTTTGCTCGCTCAGGTAGACAGCGCGGCCGCCCAGCGACCGTAAAGCAATCAGCGCCCGGTCGCGGGGCCTTCCGCGACCCCTTCACCCAGCCCATTCGAGACAGAAGCTATAGCCGTCAGTGTGATAAGCTGCGCGCGCACAAAATCGGAGGCAGCATGCAGTTCTCACCCCTCACCTTCAAGCGCGGTCCAGACATGCCCAATCGTTTCATGCTGGCGCCTCTTACTAACTCTCAAAGCCATGAAGACGGGGTGCTCTCGGATGCCGAGCGGCACTGGTTGACCTTGAGGGCCCAAGGCGGTTTCGGCTTGACCATGACTTGCGCCGCCCACGTCATGGATTGGGGCAAAGGGTTTCCCGGTCAGCTGGGGTGTTTCAGCGACTCGCACAATCGTGGGTTGAGACAGCTCGCTCAAGAGATCAACAAAACGGGGTCCGTCTCCAGCGTTCAGCTCTACCACGGAGGTATCCGCTGTCCGGAGGCCCTGACTGGCAGACCGCCTCAAAGCGCGTCTGATGACACCGAAACCGGTGCCACCGCGATGAGCGAGAGCACCATTTTAGACGTCATTGAAGCCTTTGTTGCCGGTGCTGAGCGGGCAGAGGCAGCAGGTTTTCATGGCGTCGAGCTGCACGGCGCCCATGGGTACTTAATCTGCCAATTTCTATCCTCCGAAACCAATCGAAGGGATGATCGCTGGGGTGGTTCCCTTGAGAATCGTGCGCAATTCCTGATGCAGATTATCGACGGCATCCGGTTGCGCACTGGGCCTGATTTCCAGCTCGGATTAAGGCTATCCCCCGAGCGCTTTGGCATCCAGCTCAGCGAAGCCACCGACCTCTATGCTGAACTCGTTCGCCAGAATCAGTTGGAATACATCGACATGTCCCTATGGGATGTCTTCAAGCCTCCCGCTGATGGTTCCAGCGAGACTTCTCTGCTGGAGATCTTCAGCACCATCCCAAGACAAGAAACGCGGTTGGGCGTTGCAGGCAAGATCAGCACGCCTGAGGATGTCACGCGGTGTCTCGACGCGGGCGTCGATTTCGTCATTCAAGGCCGTTCAGGCATATTGCATCATGACTACCCTAATCAACTGAAGGCCAACCCGGATTTCACGCCGGCCACCTTACCCGTGACAGAAGCACACCTCAGAGCTGAAGGCTTGAGCGACACCTTCATTCAGTACATGCGAAACTGGAAAGGCTTCGTCGCTGACTGAACTATTTTACCACCGCTCTTGCGATGTGCGGAGATCTAACTCGAAGGTCCACGCTGTTCTCGGCTGTCGATACAAAAAGGCATAGCTCTCGGCGATTTGCTCTAAGTTGATCATGCCGCCTTCGCCCAGACGCTCAGCGTATTCCGGGAAACCCTCCGTAATTTTGTCGCCATTAATGGGGCCATCGATCACGATATGGCCCACGTGGATGCCATCGGCCGCGTACTCTTTAGCCATTGCCTGGGCTAAATTTCGAAGCGCACCTTTGGCTGAATTGAAAGCGCCAAATTGAGCACGACCGCGGAGCGAGGCACTGGCACCGGTGAAGATCAACGTGCCGCCCTCGGCGCCGAACGTCTTTACGGCTTGTCGACCGAAAAGGAACCCCCCAAAGCAACCCACGCGCCAAGTGGCCTCGAAGTATTCAGGTTCCATTTCTACTATTTTTCCCGGCCGATTGTTGCCGGCGTTGTATATCGCAATCGACAGAGGCCCAACCGCTTGCGCGTACTCAAACAATGCCTCGACATCCGCTTCTTTCGTTGCGTCTGCGACAAAAGCGCTGGCCACTGCACCCTCGGAGCCCAAGGCACTGACCACGCCGTCCAGCGCTTCCACCGTTCGTCCGGCAGCGATCACGTGGAGGCCTTCCTGACCCATTCTCCGGCAAAGCGCCGCGCCCAACCCATTCATTGGCCCCACCCCTAAAATCACAGCCACGGCTCGGTTGTGTTCCATCGGATTCACTCCTCTTGCTACCCGCTTTTCTATACCGAGATTTTTCGCTTGTCACTAACGACCGGATGCCGCTTCGTTCTGGACGCCGCTTTTAAGCTACCCCACTCTCACTTTTGTGCGTTCGTTGCAGACCCCAGCGCCCGCTCAGGCACTAAGGCTTCTTCGCCTCTGGGTCTCAACCCCTGGTCCTTGGATGGTCCTTGGATGGTCCTTGGTTGGTGCTTGATTGGTACTTGGCTGTTTCTTAGTCCTCAGCTCTTCGCGCTTAGCCCTCCGCGAAAGACGCCTTTTGAGGGCCGATGCCCGCGATCTCTCGGTTCCCGGTTGGCTAGATCACAGACGGGTTTTGCTAGCCCATCCGAGCCATCATGAAATTCGAAGCAACGTACGATGCTCAAAGGCGACCTCCAACTGACTGAATCAAGGGGACGGCGCCCCACTTGCTCATTCTCGGGGCTTCGAACAACCTTGGTCGCCAAAACGGGCAAGTGGCCTCTCCGAGCGGAACAGCTCACTCAGACGGTGAGGTAATCCCTCGTCGCGAACGTAGCCCCACCCAGATGGAATAAATCAACGCGGCGTAAAACACATAATCAAGCCACCTACCCCAACCACCCAGGTCTAGAGCCATGGGATTCATTCCGCCTAAGGGGGCAACCATCGACAAAGCGAATAAGCCGACAAAAATAGCGATCGATTGTGTAGGGGACTGCCCTAATGCACGGCATCGCCGCACCCAAAGCGAGATCATAGGCGACACGAGCGCGAGCGGAAGAAGGATCGACGCCCACGTCGTTAACAACATCAAATCAAGCCCAGTCGCCAGCGCGACGACGGCCACCAAAACGCCCGTCAGGATTGTTGCAAGGCAATACGTCAGAAAGAACCACCAATACTCAGACCGTGTGGCCTCTCCGTCCATCCGATAATAGTGATCGACTAACGTCGAGCGAAGCGACTCCTTAAATGTCATCTGTACTCTCCAGAACCATTGATCCTATTGTCCACGTTGGCCGCACCAGCGCTACCCCTTTGTAGGCTGCTTGCCATTTGATTGGGGGTCCTTCAACCTTGCCCCATGCTCGAATTTGCCGACATCATGGTCATGGCCGCTTACTTAACTGCCTTGCTTGTAATCGGCATCCGCACGCTTCGAATGCGAGACTCAACCGAGGTTTACTTCTTGGGCGGGCGGGCACTCAAGACGCCATCACTCACCGTCCTATGGTTTGCCTCATGGATAGGCGGCGCCTCGATTGTCGCAACGGTCAATCGAGCTTACACGTTGGGCATCTCTGCCATTTGGTACGTTACAGCCCTAGCCACGGGGTGTCTGCTCTTTGGGCTCCTGATGGCTGCTCGCGTGAAACGTCTAAGTGATGAACACCATTTCCTGACTTATCCTGAGTTGATGGAGTCAGCCTTTGACCATCGAACGCGAATTGTCGCCACCATCACCACCATTTTGTCTTTTCTGGCCTATGCCGGTGGACAGCTCGCGGCTGCTGCCGGCGTGGTGTCCATGCTGCTTGATCTCGCCTACGGCGAGGCCCTATTGATCACCGGAGGCATTGTGGTGGCCTACACCACGCTAGGCGGGTTCAGGGCCATCACTCAAACCGATTGGATTCAAGCCCTGCTTATCTTTTTTGGCCTCCTATGCATCGGGCTTCCTATCGCGTGGCTCGAGGGCGGTCAACCTTCAGCCTTTCACGAAGGTTTGCCGGTCCAATATTTCGAGTTGGGCTCCTGGGGTTGGAGCACCATCATCCCCATGGTGCTATCCATTGTGCTGAGCTTTTTTGTTGCCATGGACAGCTTCACTCGGTGCTATGCTGCGGACTCGACTCAATCCGCTCGAAGGGCGCCTATTCTTGCGGGTCTACTGATCTTGCCCATGGGGTTAGCCGCGGTTTGGCTCGGCATGACCGCGCTGATCACATTGCCCCCGATTGAATCGGGAGATGATGTTTTAACCGCATTTGTGATGGCCTACTTCCCTGCGGGCGGGAAAGGCCTGATGCTCTGCGGTGTCCTGGCCGCAATCATGTCTACGGCCGATATCTGTATTCTGACCGCCGCGGGCAACGTCACCCATGATCTTTATGAGCGCTTTATGAATCCAAAGGCGCCACTCAAAACGCTTCTGGTCGTCAGCATGCTAGCCTCTGCGATCGTGGGTTGCGGGGCAACCTTTCTGGCCTGGCAAATGCGTGATGTGATCGATCTCTTGGTTCTAGGATTCACGATAAACGCCGCGGCACTCTTGCTGCCGACATTTTGGGCCGTGTACCGATGGCGAGGGGATGCAACAGCCAGTTTCTATAGCGCCATGACGGGACTGATGGCCGTGCTGGTTTGCCGCTTCGCAGTGGACCATCTGCCGAAGCATCCTTTCTTCGAGGATCCGCTTTGGCCAGGCTTAGTCTCAGCGAGCCTGGTTTACCTAGGCATTCTGCTTGTTCGTCACCGATTACCGCTTCGGAGTACATCTCCTTGACTCGAGTCGCATTTGAAAGAGCAGATGATCCAAACCTCATCAACTTTGCAGTGGGCCAACCCGATCAAGCGTTGATTCCGATCGACGCGCTCAAACAGGCTTCCGCTCACGTCGGAGCGACCTTGTCCTCCGGGTCCGTCAACTACGGGGTACCGCAAGGTGAGCCCCAGTTCTTGGAACCGCTCGCCCAATTTATATCCGCTAACTCCCACCATCTCGTTGCAGCGGAAGAACTCATGCTCACTGGGGGCGCATCTCAAGCACTCGACATGATTTGCCAGGCATTTACGTCTCCCGGCGATACTGTGCTCATTGAGGACGCGAGCTACTTTCTGGCTTTCCAAATTTTTGCGGATCACGGTTTGGAACTGGTGACCTTCTCGAGATCAGCGGGAACGATCGACACACAAGCGCTCGGACAGCTGATCGAGGCCCATCAACCAAAACTTCTGTATACCATTCCATTCTTCAGCAATCCCTTGGGCGACAGCTTGTCCACTGAAGCTATCGCGTCCTTGATTTCATTGTGTTCGAAGTCAGGTACTTTGTTGGTCAGCGACGAGGCTTATCAATACCTGGGATTTGACCACCAAGTCGAATCCAGCCTCGCCAGTCGCGCAGCCGATGCAAAGATTCTCAGCTTGGGTACATTTTCAAAGATACTCGCACCAGGGTTGCGAGTTGGTTGGATCCAGTGCCGTGCGCCCCTTCGAGAACGCCTGCTCGACCTCGGCTGGGTGAATAGCGGCGGTGCCATCAATCAATGGGGATCCATCTTGGTGGGTGCGATTCTAGAGGCGGGTCGGCAACCGTCATTGCTTGAGACCACGCGGACCATTTTGCAAACCAGAGCTCGCGTAATGCATGCGTGCCTGACCCAACACCTTGGATCCATCGCCACTTGGGTCGCGCCCAGAGGGGGATACTTCGTGTGGGTGACGCTTAAAGAAGCAGCCGACACGACAGCGCTTCTCCCCCGCGTCCGCGAGCAAGGCGTGGGTTACCAACCGGGTGCCAGTTTTTCTTCAACGGGCGCCCACGCCCAGTCCATGCGTCTCTCTTTTGCGGCTTATGACACGCACAAAATCGAACAAGGCATTAACCTTCTCGGCACAACGCTGAAGGGACTCATCGAATAAGACCCGCGCAAACAAGCCAGCTGAGCGGAGCTTTAGTCCAACGCAAATTGCTCTGTGGTTGGCGCACCGCGCGACGAGTCATCCGCCATCATCATCGCCTGCACCAATTGCCCACGCAATTCGGCAGCTAAGCCATCGGTGGGGGACAAAGGCTTCATTTCTTCCGGATCTTCTATGAGATCAAACACCTGCTCCTCACCTTTAGAATTGACGGAATAGCGATATTGAGGCGTCACTAGCGTTCGCGTCCTTGCAGGAATCGGCGTCAATGACGCGGTCACGATCGGCAAGTCGTCCTCAATCAACACGTGGTCCCGAATGGCGCTTTGATGATCGAGCGTTTCTCGCAAACTGTGCCCTTGCATACCATCAAACGCCTTGAGCCCCGCGAGATCCAGAAGCGTCGGCGCCAAATCGAGCGTTGTGGCAAGCGCATCCGTTCGACCTGCAGCCAAACCTGGACAACGGATAGCGAGCGGTACCTGGAGCGTCCCTCGATAATGCATAAAGCCCTTGAGGAAAAGGCCGTGCTCACCCATCATGTCGCCGTGATCGGAAGTAAAGACAATTAACGTGTGATCGAGCAATCCGCCCTCACGCAAGGCTGTCATGAGTCGGCCCACCCCCTCGTCGATCATGCTGATCATGCCGTAGGTCGCCGCAATGGCTTCGCCAAGTAGCGCATCGCTACCATAGCCACAGGGCGCAACCCAATTGCGCTGATCTTTCGGGTGAATGCTAGCGAAGTGACGCAGATGCGCTGGGGCGCCCTCCAACTTATCATGGCGCGATTCTGGGAGTGGCATGTCCTCTGGTCGATACATGTCAAAAAAACGACCTGGCGGTGTCATCGGGTGATGAGGATCAGGATAAGAGCACCAGGCGAAAAAAGGTTGCTTGCGCGCGCTCTGCGAACGAATGAACTCAAGGGTTCGCTCAGTCACGTAATGCGTTGAGTGCCACGCCTCTGGATAAGGCGGCCGATAGATCTGACGCCAGTTCTGACTGCGATCAGAGCCTCCCATGTCGGTGTCCTGATCGATGTACAGTATCGACGGATCACCGCCTTGATCGACCGCCCACTGCAAGTGATGTCCGGATAGACAAGCACCGTGATCGATCGATAACTCAATGTGGTCGAACCCGTAAAAATCTATTGGATCCTCGGGCCGAGACCGAAGATACCGCTCGCCGTCCTCAACCGTATCCCAGCCTTCTGCGAAGGGCGATCGGCTAGACCCTTGGCCTCGGTAGGCAAGAACTGCGTTTCGGCTCATACCGTGCTGAAGGTGCGACTTCCCCAGCAACCCGGTGGCGTAACCTGCCGCCTTAAACTGCCTTGCAACTGTGTTGACGTTCCAGTCTAGCGACCGGTCATTGAAGACAACGCCATGGGCAGACGGCAAACGGCCGGTCAACATCGTCGCTCGATTTGGCATGCAGACAGGATTGGAGACCCAGGCATTGTCAAAAACCATGGCTTCTGCAGCGAACGCGTCCAGATGGGGTGTCGCGACGACTTTGTTCCCCATAAAGCCAACGTCTTTAGCTCGATGCTGATCGGTAACAATAAACAGCACATTCATTGGCGTTTCCCGCATGGCTAACCCTCCCTTGTCAGACCCTAGCGCCAGTCGCCCTGCCCCAGCCAAATGAGCCAAATGAGCCAAATGAGCCCAACCACCCGTGGGTCATCAGGCCAGCAGCTCGGTCAGCGCAGACGCTAATTTCTCGATATCCGCCGCGCTGTTGTAATGCACAAAGCTGAGACGCAACACCCCAAACTCGCGATCGATACCCATGGCATCAAGCACTCGACCACCATAGAAATCACCGCCCCCGGCAATGATGCCTCGCACGGCAAGATCTTCAGCCAGCGCCATCCCGGGGCGATCACATAGCAAGGAAATGGTGGGCGCTTTATGCTGAGCCTCCCTTGGCCCAATGAGACGCGCACGACCCAACGCATCAACCTGCGCAAGCAATTGTTCCGTGAGCTCAAGCTCATGGGCTCGAAACAGGTCATGGACTCGATCGGGTGCGCCGCTACGATCGAATTCAGGGTAATGGTGGGCATCAACCGCTTCAAAGTAATCGATCATCCCCGCTAAAGCGGCCGTCTGCGCATGATCTGGACCCGCCGGCGTCAACCGCTTGGTGGGATCGTACCCATTGAAGACATGACCTTGATTTGGAAGCTGTTCTGCAAGATCCGGGGACATCACCATGATCCCTTGGTGCGGGCCGAACGTCTTGTAACTGGAGAAGAGATAGATATCAGCACCCAGCGCTTGGAAGTTAGGTAAGCCATGGGGCGCATAAGAGACGCCATCGACGCACGCGAGCGCACCCGCTGCATGGACCAATCCCACCCACTCGGCGACCGGATTGATCTCGCCCACGATGTTGGAGCAATGCGGAAAAGCAACCAATTTCACCTTGCCGTCCAATAAGGCTTCGAGACCTGATGCGTTCAACCTTCCGCTCATCGGATCAATGGACCATTCTCTAACCTCCACGCCGCGCGCTTCCAGTCGCCGCCAGGGCCCGGAATTCGCCTCGTGATCCTGATTGGTGACAATAATCGCATCACCTTTTGACAGCCAATCGCCAAAAGCTTTCGATAGGACGTAAGTGTTTTGCGTGGTAGAGGGACCGACACTGAGCCAAGACTCGGTCACGCCTAACCACTTGGCTAAACGCGATTTAGCACGATCCATGGCTTCGCCGCCTTCGGCTGAAGGCTCGGCTGGCCAATAGGGTTGCATTTTGGTTCGCGAGTAGAATGCCGAAAGTTGATCAGTCACTGCTCCGCAAGGAAAGGATCCCCCGGCATTTTCGAAAAATAACCAGTGACTGAGACTTGGCTCAGAAAACGCTGGAAATTGGCTTCGAACAAATTCGAGATCGATTGGCATCACTTACCCTTACAAAACCAAATTCGAGAGCGTCTTATTCTAACGATGCGCGTTTTGTTTGTCCTCGACCTGAGAGCCGACCGTCTCAATCTGGGCGGCCCACCCCTCTTCGGTTATCATCGATGTACTTTTGTCACAAATTAAACGCATGTTAGACACGACGATTAAAGGCACGCCTGCCTCAATGCGCCGCCAAGCCATAGCCCGATACGCAAACTTTCTTCGCGCGTGCTGGCTAAAAACGATCCTGATGGGATTTTTCGCGTTCTCACTCGCGACGACCGCCATTGCCGAAACCAGGATCTTACCGTCGCCCGCATCTGATGCGAGCCAAAACCAGCGCATTCTTGACCGCTTTGGTATTCAGCTCCAGCTAGAGTTTGCTTACGAACGACTGAACTCAGATCAGGCACTTCCGCAGGGCTACGTTTCACGGGTCATTATGGGGGCCAATAACCAGGCGATCATCGAATTTGGTGTCATTCACTCCTCAGGCGCGGGATACGAACTCTATGCGAGAACGCTGGCCGGCGCAGATGAAGAGACAGGCTCACGCATCCTTCAATCGTTTGCTCGAACCGTCGATGCCGCGCGAACCAACCCGAGTAAACCCGATGCAACCGATCTGACCTACCAGGTCTATTCCCTCAGCTACCTGCAGGCTGATCGTGCCATCGCGCTCCTGAAGGCGCTCGGCTACACCACCGTGGAGTATACCGAGGGTCAAGGCGAATCCATTTTCGATAAATTTTATAACCCACGACAAAATGGAACCTGGAAATTGCCGGTCGTCATCAAACTCATTGACGCGGCCAAGACCAGCTTGATGGATGTTGCGCCCAATGCTCAGC
>Ga0181565_10004742_pt1 | contig 10418 bp, 9 predicted proteins | sample 101ome_16_FD_129661 | JGI IMG/M metagenome (GOLD analysis project Ga0181565, IMG submission 129661) | Coastal salt marsh microbial communities from the Groves Creek Marsh, Skidaway Island, Georgia - 101401AT metaG (megahit assembly) | ecosystem: Environmental > Aquatic > Marine > Intertidal zone...
TCAGTTATGGAGGAGGGGAAAGACTCGGTCTTTACAGTTCGATCTTTCGATTCTCGAGGTTCAATAATATCTAATTCCTTCGCAATAAGAAAGGCATCTTTTAGCTTGGCAATTTCCTGACCCAAACGACCTTCATAAATAGCAATCAATCTACTTTTTTTATCATTTAGTTGCTTGATTTTCATATCTATTTCAGAATCAAACGCAAGGGATATATTTGTGCGATAAAACCCTATAGCAAGATCAACAAATTTATTTGCAAATTTAGCAACTTGCTCTGCATCACCAGATTGTAAATTGATGGACACCCTAGAAATTTGTTGAGCATTAATATTTGTCAATGTATTTTTGGGTAATTGTACTGTGAGATCCTTGTCAAGATTGGATAGTTCTTCGATTGCATTAATTACAAGTATTCTTTTTGGTATTTGAACTGAGATAATCTTCTCAAGTTTAACCAATGCTTCCCGCTTAGTTGTTTCTTCATCAAAAAGAGAGTTCATTACGCCCTCTTCCTGAAGAAACTTCTCTCGGAGTTGGTTCGAGTTTAATATGGATAAAAATTCTATAAAAATCTGTTTCTGTGAAAAATTTAAATTATCAAACTTTTGAAGCTCTACAATATCTGAGATCGAAGGAGGTGAGATTTTAACTCCAGTCTCATAAGTTGGTGGAGTTAAAAGAATATAACCTAAACCAATGAATGTGATAACGGCAGTTATCGCAAAAATTAACACTTTCTCTTTCCAAAGAGATACGGCGAAATCAAAGAGATCAATCTCATGACCCACTTGCTCGACTTCTTTTCTAGTCATCTGTGTATTTGCGATCCAATTTAAGAGTCTTATGATACCCTAAATTTAATAGGACAATATTCAGATGGAATTCCATGCAGAAATCTGTTATCTCGTTAAGACCAAACCTCGATCCGCTAGAAAAATTATGCATAGAGGCAACTGGAAATCAGAAACCAATGCAATGAGATATCTTCGAAATTGGAATAACCATGAGTGACTTTTTTGTTACTGGCCATCATAATTAGACAAAGCAACTTCTGTCAAAACTTTGCATGTTTTTTGAACCTCTTCATCGGTCAAAGTTGGATGAACTAAGAACGTCAAACTACTTTCTCCTAGTTCTTTCGCAACTGGAAGCCTCTCCCTAGGTCTAAAGTCAGTATTGTCGAACGCCTTCTCAAGGTATACCTCTGAACAAGAACCGGAATAACAAGGCACTCCTTTTTCATTAATTTCTCTTATCATCTTATCTCGAAGCATTGCATTTCCTCGAACAAATACATAACACTTGTATGCTGCATGCTCTATATATTCAGGAATATTCGGCACTCTTAACAGTTGACACCGTCTTGCTATATCCCAGATTTTGTTAGCATTTTTCAAACGCTTTCTATTCCAATCTGTCATTCTTTTTAATTGAATTCGACCGATAGCAGCTTGCATTTCAGTCATACGCCAATTAGTGCCAAATGACTCATGCAACCACCTAAACCCCTCAGGATGCTCTCGCTCATAGACAGCTTCATAGCTTTTACCATGGTCTTTATATGCCCACATTTTTCGCCACAAGGATTCGTCATTGGTAGTTACCATACCGCCTTCACCGCCTGTAGTCATAATTTTATCCTGACAAAAACTCCAACAACCAATATGTCCAATCGAACCAACAGGTTTGCCTTTGTATTTAGCGCCATGCGCTTGGGCACAATCCTCAACCACATACAAACCACGCTCATTAGCAATAGTCATTATTTCATCCATATCACAAGGCCAACCAGCCAGATGGACACAAACAATTGCTTTAGTTTTGTCAGTAATAACAGGGAGGATAGTCTCAGACGTAATATTTTGAGAGTCTAAATTCACATCAGCAAAAATAGGGGTTGCCCCAGAATTTACAATAGAAGAAATCGAGGCAATAAAAGTCCGAGAGGTCACAATTACCTCATCACCATTTCCTATATTTAGAGATTTGAACGCAACATCGAGAGCCAGCGTTCCATTACCCAATGCAATCGCATATTTTGACTCAGACCAACATGCGAATTCTTTTTCAAATTTACGACATTCAATGCCTGTCCAGTAATTAACTTTATTAGATATTACAACATCACGAACTGCATCAGCCTCTTCATCAGTAAAGTTAGGCCATGATGAAAATTTAATGTTTAACATTGCCACCCACTATAGTTTTCCATATGTAGGAGAAATCTTTAATAAAAGAATAATTTTCAATGTATTTTCGATTAATTCTCACCTTATCAGGCCATATTATCTCGTCATTGTATTTAATCGCGTCATCTTGATTAGCCAAAATTTCTTCCTCATTTTTATAAGTTAGTTGAGCAGGTCCAGTTATACCTGGTCTTATAGACAAAATAATCCTATCTTTGCCTTTAAGTTTGTCAGCATAACCAGAAACATCAGGCCTAGGACCAACAAAACTCATTTGCCCAATTAGTACATTCCATAATTGTGGTAATTCATCAATTTTGGTGTTTCTGCAAAACGCACCACTATTGGTGATACGCAAATCATTAGAAATCGTAACGCTGGTATCAACACCTGTGACTTTTTTCATGGTTTTGATTTTAACAATACTGAATAATTTACCATGCATGCCAACTCGACGCTGGATAAAAAAACCATTTGATCGAGTTTCAATCGCTGCAACCAGTCCACCAAGTAAAATAATAGGGAGTGTGACTATAATTCCACTAAACGAGAATACAATGTCAAAAAATCTTTTTAAAAAGGCATCTTGAGGTGTCAACCCTTTATTCATAACCATGTCTTTTAAGCGTATCTGAGATCAATTCTATTACCGCTTTTAATTCAACTTCATTAAATGCTTGACGCCCCTTTCCAATACTCGTTGCCCTTACATTCTTAACTGACTCTTTAAGCTGGTCATATGTGTGTTGAATTTGAAATTGATTCAGTATTTGCTCCAACACTTCAACAGGGTTATTAACAAATTCTTCATAATTGATTTTAATAATCTTTTCTTCCGACATTCTATCAAATGCCCGCTCTGATAAATCTACACAACGCTGCCACTGTAGAGCGCAAACCTCCTCTAAAGAAAGGTTCTTCAGTGCGGTGTTTAACCCTAAAAATCTAGGGCCCCAAAACAACAAATGATTTTCTTTTGAAAAAAACTTATGAATATGGTTGCCAATATACCTAAATCCATAATATGGTAGATCAACAATAGGGACATAACGCACCTTTTTAAATAAATAAGGAATGTCTAATTTTGCCTTCCAGCGTATTGTTGCAGAACCGGCAACATCGACACCATCTCTAACAATAAAAATGTACTTTGCATTTGGTATAATTTGATCAACAAACGGTACGCGTAATGAATTGGCACAGGTTTTTTCAACCAGAAAGGTTAAATTATTAATGGATGCAAAATCGTCAAACTCTTTACGTATGAAATCTTTAACTTTTGGTTGAACCATATCAGTTGAGAACTCGTCCGTTTCTTGATGAATGTTACCGTGTCTCCAAATATAATTTATTTCATCGCATGGCCAAGTTCCGACTCCATTAAATTGGCATAATATGTCTCTTAGCATATTTGTTCCAGATCGAGGTGCGCCAATAATTATTATTGGTTGATAATCCATAATTTCCTCATAAAATATCTTTTAATAGATGTAAAAACTTTAACTGAAATTCACTTTTCGGAAACGTTCTTCTGAAGTATTTTTGAATATTAGTTTTTTCAATTAATTGAATTTTATTCTCTAAATTAGAAATGACGTTAGACAAATTTTTCACATCTTTTGGCGGGCAAACAAAACCAAGATTATGATTTATTATAGTTTTAGCTAATTCTGACTCATTCTCAACTAAAGCCAAAATAGGAACTCCTAATGATAAATAAGTCATAGTTTTGCTTGGATAAGCATAACGGATTACTTTTTCATGAAGACTAATAATTGCAATTTGAGAATCTTTTATAATCTTTTTTGCAACTTCCAGAGGTTGATGCGGAATAAACCGAACAAATTCCTGCAACTTTAATTCTTTCGTCAAATTTTTCAATTGATTTAGAGCTGCACCTTCTCCAACAAAAATCAGCTGCAGATTAGCTTTATTACTAACATTACTTAAAGCTGTAATCATGATATCCAAATTTTGAAAACACCCAATATTGCCCGCAAAAACTATGCGAAATTTTCCGTCATTTTGATTAAAAAAATTTTGCTCTTCTAATTGATTATCGCCCAAGTTATAGTTATTTATAATTTCAATCTTGTTCTTTAAAGCGCTGTCTCTTTGAGTCAAACTATGCTTCATATCTCCAGATAAGACAACAATACGACTTGCCACACGACAAGTAAAGTGATCTAACTTTATAAGAAAGTTAAAGATCCATTTATTCTTGAAATCTCCAGTTATTCGACCTATTTCAGGATGAATATCCATGCAATGATATACGAGCTTAATTCCCCTAATTTTACAAGCTAAGGCAATGCCGAATGCCAATAATACAGGCGGTGCGGTTGAGACTATTGCAGCCTTATATTTTTTTCCGAACAACATAGCCCAGAAAGAAATAAACGGGAACCAAAAAAAATTAAGCATTTTGTTAACTTTTTGATTATTAAACCTAAAGACAGGAAGTCGACGAACAGTACCTAGATCATCTTTGACCTTCCATGCAATACTCTTAAACTTGTCTTCAAACTTATATGATGGCTGCGATGCAAGAACATCTATACACCCATCTCGAAAGATTTGCATTTCTCGCATATCTTTAATAATTGATGCATATGGCGGAGAGTCTGGAAAATAATGTCGATGGACAAGCAAGATACTCATCTTTTTTTCCTAATACTTCTTCCACACAACACGGTTAACATAATCTGTGTAACTATGAACTATTCTAACTATCTTGTCAGAAACATTAGGCATAGAATAATCAAATACTTGCCTAACAGACCTATTAGAGTCTCTCAACTGAGACTCTAATATAGTTAATCCTTGCATAATTCTCTCGCTATCAAAACCGGTCATAATAACTGCAGCCTCTTCCATTCCCTCTGGTCTTTCATGAGATTCACGTAAGTTCAATGCTGGAAAGTTCATAATAGAAGACTCTTCATTAATGGTTCCACTATCTGACAGTACTGCCTTTGCTGAGATTTGCAATTTGTTGTAATCTTTAAACCCAAGAGGTTTCAATAACTGAATTAAACCGTGAAACTTAATACCTAGTGAATCGATACGTCTCTGGGTGCGCGGATGAGTTGAAACTATGACTGGAATATTGTAAGTTTCTGCAATAAGATTTAACGAGCCGGTTAACTTTAAAAAATTAACATCTGAATCTATATTCTCTTCACGATGTGCACTAACAACAAAGAATTTATAAGCTTTAAGTCCTAGTCTCGTCAATATATCAGAACTTTCAATATCATCACGATAAGTATTTAACACCTCAAACATAGGGCTGCCAGTTTTAATAACCATATCCGCTGGCAAACCTTCGCTCAAAAGATAGTCTCTAGCAATACTGCTGTATGTTAAATTAATATCAGCCATATGATCAACTAGACGACGATTAATTTCTTCAGGAACACGCTGATCAAAACAGCGATTACCCGCCTCCATATGAAATGTCGGTATTTTCCTGCGCTTGGCAGATAAGAGCGCCATACAACTATTGGTATCACCCAAAATAAGCATAGCTTCTGGTTGAAGTTCTTCTAAAACTTTATCAACATTAATGATTACCTTACCAATAGTTTCGACACCAGTTGCCCCAGCAGCATCTAAAAAATAATCTGGTTTTCTAAGTCCTAAATCATCGAAAAAAATTTCATTCAATTCATAATCATAGTTTTGCCCTGTATGAATCAGAATGTGTTCACAATACTTATCAAGTTTCTTAATCACACATGCAAGACGTATGATTTCTGGACGCGTTCCAACTACTGTTGCAATTTTTAACTTTTTCATATCATATTTCCCTTTACACTTTGTGAGCTATAGTGTCAGGACTGCCAGGATCAAAAACTTCATTAGCCCAAAGCATAACCACTATATCCTCTGAACCAATATTGGTAATATTATGAGACCACCCTGGTACAGTTTCAACAATTGTCAATTTTTTACTTGTTGTGACAACCTCATATGTTTCATTTGAAACCACGTGCCTAAAACCAAATTTTGCCTCACCCTGGACAACTAAAAATTTTTCAGTTTTGGAGTGGTGATAATGACCACCTCTAGTAACGCCTGGACCTGCGGTAAAAAATGAAAACTGACCACTATCTTTTGTTTTTAGCATTTCTGCAAACATCCCACGCTCATCGCCATGTAAGGGTATTGAATATGAAAATTGCTCAGGAGAAAGATAACTGACATACGTTGAATACAACTTACGAATAAGTCCATCGCCAACCCTTTCAATTAAAAGCGAGTCTCGACTCTCTTTAAATATTCTAATCTGATTGGCCAAATCACCTAATTTAATTTTATGCACTGGTTGCACTGACAACTCTTTTTTGTCACCCTTCACTCCTTGTATTGTCTTAACAAACTCTTCAATCACATCATCAATGTAAACTAGACTCAATTCAAAATCTGGATCATTAACTTGGATAGGTAGATCATGACTTATATTGTGGCAGAAAGTCGCTACAACAGAATTATAATTAGGTTTACACCACTTGCCAAATACGCCAGGCAAACGATATATATACGTGGGGCAACCTGGATCACTTTCTAGATCTTTTACAGCAATCTCAGCATCCAACTTGCTTCTACCATATGCATTATCAAAATTGACCTGGGTAGATGAAGCTAGGATAATAGGGATATTTTTACCTGAAGAACGTATCGAATCACAAAGCAACTTGGTCAAACCAACGTTAATAGTATCAAAATCCTTATCATCTTTAGGTCTGCTTTCTCCCGCCAAATGAACAATAAAATCAGATCTTTCAACAAATTCTCTTAACTCTTTGATTGAATTCTGTCGGGTATAGGCTATAACTTGAATATTTTGCTCATTCAGACATGTAATTAAATTTTTTCCAATAAAACCATTAGAGCCAGTTACTAGTACATTCATGTCACTCCTCAGGATCTATTATTTCACCCGTGGAGGCGGCTTGAATAAATTTTAACTTACCTAATAAAACTTTCATTCCTTCGATATCTAAACGCTCTGTGTTGTCAGAATTATACTCATCATAATTGGCAATATTTTCGTCTCCAAGATCTACATATTTAGCATAATTCAGATCCCTTAAGTCAGGAGGGATTCTGAAGTAGTCGCCCATATCTATAGCACACGCCATTTCTTCTTTAGACAATAAAGATTCATATTTTTTTTCACCATGCCTTGTGCCAATAATACGAGTTGGATAATCCGGTTTTCCCATTAATTCGCACAATGCTTGTGCCATAGTTCCAATTGTTGCTGCTGGAGCTTTTTGTACAAAAATATCACCAGCTTCCCCATGATGAAAAGCAAACAAAACTAGATCAACTGCATCATCTAAAGTCATCATAAAGCGTGTCATATCTGGGTCGGTAAGTGTTAATTCTTTTTTTTCATAAATAAGTTTTACAAATAGGGGGATAACAGAACCTCTGGATGCCATCACATTGCCATAACGTGTTCCACAAATTATCGTAGAGTCATCACTCTGTCGAGACTTGGCAATGATTACTTTCTCCATCATAGCTTTAGACATACCCATAGCATTAATTGGATATACTGCTTTATCAGTGCTCAAACAAATAACTCGCTTAACTCCTGCGTCAATCGCTGCAGTTAAAACATTTTCCGTACCAATTATGTTTGTTTTTACTGCCTCAATGGGATGGAATTCGCACGATGGAACCTGCTTTAGTGCTGCAGAGTGAAATACATAGTCCACACCTCTAATTGCATTAATAATCGACTCATAGTCCCTGACATCACCAATGTAGAATTTAAGTCTATCGTCAGCATATTTACGTCTCATATCATCTTGTTTTTTTTCATCCCTGCTAAATATGCGTATCTCCTTAACATCAACATTTAAAAATCTACGCAACACCGCATTTCCAAACGATCCTGTACCACCTGTTATTAATAAAATTTTATTGCTAAACATACTTCACCTACATTTTGTGTAATTCAGATATATCCTTCATGGTAACCACCTCAACAACTCCCTTATCTCTTAATCTAGACAGGGAGTGTAAAAAAGTAACAAACAAATCAAAATGTTCTTTTGACTCAGCCAAGTTGAAAGGGTGTAACCATATATGGCAGATGGACGATTTATTTGTTATACTTAACACTCTGCTGGCCTGCATTTTGACAAGTATTTTCTTAAAATATTCATACTTTCCACCCAGCCAGTTGAAATACAAAGACCCTGTCTGATAAAGCTCTCCATATGATCCCAAAATAACTCTAGAACTGGGTGGAGAGCTATAAACTCTAGACACGCCGGACGCAACTCTGAATATAGTCGACATGTTCAAACCATATCTCGGATTTAAACGAAAATTTAACGGGCGGTATGACGCTATTTCGTTATTAAAGTCTGACTGATCTCTCGGAAAAATAAGGGTCTCAATTTTTTGATTAAAGTAATATTCAAGAGTGCTAATAGATTTCTTAACATCGCTAACATATTGACAAGCCTTTACATCTTTTTGTTTTGCGTAAATATGCGTACTAGTATGTGAGGCTATCTCAATTAATGGCATATTCAACTGCAAACTATCCACCAAATCAAGTCCACAACGAGTTGAGGCTTTAGAATTTCGATAAAATGAGACTACGTCGTTCTTATAGCTAGATGGTAAATGCTCAATGTCTAACTCACTTTCAGATTCAACCAATAATGATGAAACTATAGCCCAGGTTGTTTGGATTTCTGTCTCATTCAGTACATGCATCAACTGACCAAACACAGGTCTTAAATTCTCATAAAGGTCGGAATTTTCTCGTATTCTCCAAAGCTCTGAATCTAGAACACCCCAACCTAATTCAAAATCAAAACTTATAACTATCTTTCTGCTCATCTTTCTCCCCGAGAAAGTACTCCATTAATCAATTTAATCTCTTTTTCTAATTGCTCAGAATTTTCAATAAAATCTGATGTATTTATTTTTTTACTTGCCGCCTTTACCTCCAGTTTCCTTGAACCATAACTCAGCACATTACTCTTAAATCTTAAGCCTGAAGAATCAAGATTCAAGAAATTATAAATTTGAATTAACTCCTTGTACGGGTCAAGGATGAATTTTTCATAAGAACAAACATAAGTATCACTAGGATTGCTCCTATAATCTTTCAATAAAAACGAATAAAAAAATAACCACTGTCTAAGCAACAACCTTACAGGGTACTCTCCATTATTTAACAATAATCTCGCCATTCCAGTAGGATTGCTTCTATTTTGTATCCCTGAAACAACTGTATCAGCATGCCTTGTAACACATACAAATCTTGCATTGGGAAAATTTTTTCGCAAAATAGGCACCCTGAACGAATTAGAGATAGACTTCTCAAGAAAATTCTTTTTATTGTCGATCCATGGCCTTAAATCTGAAATAAACTGCCCACTATCAAAAAAGCTACTCTTTCGCTCAGCAACTATATTAAAAGAATTTGCCACCATACATCTTGGCCAACCACCTTGCTCATGACGATCCATAGCGCTAGTAAGCAAATCACCCTCAACTGGAGCACATGAAAACTCTGGATGTAACGCTATTGCCTGTTTTATAACTGTTGTACCTGAATTGTAGCAACCAACCACAAAATGCACGTTAATTGGCAAACTTTCTTTGAACAATGGTCTAAGTAAAGATCTAAACAATCTCCTCTGATACAGCCTAATAAAAATCTCATAAAGTAACGCCTTCGGAGCATTCATGTTATGCCGTTCAATTATTTTCTTCATAATAAACAATGGATTACCTATACTCATTTTTTTAATCTATTCATAGCCTTCATTTTTTTTACCCACTGTCTAGGCTTTCGAAGAAAAATTTTTGATAGAAGGTCATAGATTCTAGAAAACTGATACTTTGCATGTGCAAATTTAGTTACAGCACCTGTAAGATTGTAACCATTTTCACTCATCAACTCTCCAAGATATAATTCTAGAATAGCAATATCTCTATTTTTAAGTCCCTCCCTCCATTTATCAATACTTGAATTAAATATCGGTTTGAGCGTATTCTCATGGTGAGTCTGTTCTGGGAAATAACCATCATCGCTCCTACGATAGTAGTCCAATAAAACTTCGGAGTACTTAATGCCAATAAAATTACACATACTCTCAATCTCTCTTGAAGGGTTAGAAACTAAATTTTCATACTTCACATAGTGGTAACCAGTCGAATCTTTAAGTTTTTTATGCATTTCCA
>Ga0181565_10004747_pt1 | contig 10417 bp, 2 predicted proteins | sample 101ome_16_FD_129661 | JGI IMG/M metagenome (GOLD analysis project Ga0181565, IMG submission 129661) | Coastal salt marsh microbial communities from the Groves Creek Marsh, Skidaway Island, Georgia - 101401AT metaG (megahit assembly) | ecosystem: Environmental > Aquatic > Marine > Intertidal zone...
CCCCCCCCCCCCCCCCCGCGCGAAAGACGACGAGGTTCGAAACGTCCCAGGGCGACGATGGGCTCATGGCCCCGACGCGGCCCGTTGGGGCTGAGGACGTGCTGGCGTGGCGGACACCGGGTGCCTCGATGCTCGTGCTGGCCATCGCGCCCGCTCTGCTGGCCGTGTGGCGCGGGTGGGGTCCCACCCTGGCACGGGCCATCGCGCTGGCGTTGACGGCGGTTACGCTGGCGGGACGGACAGCGACCTCGGCGGGGGGGTCACGGGCCCGGCGCAAGCTGGCAGAGAGCCTTGTGGCAGACAAGGAGCGTTGGCGGTGTTTCGACCACGCCGCTGCCAAGGCCGCCGCTGGGGGGGTCGTCGCCATCCTACGGTGGTCCCGGCGCCTGCTCTCGGGTCGAGGGGGCCTGTTGGAGTCCGTCCTCGGCATTGTCCTCCTCGCTGTGCTGGCCGAGGCCCTGTCCCCGGGGCGGCCCGCATGGGAGCGCCTTGGCTATGACGCTTACGGCCTGCCCCATCCGTGGTGGCGCCTCACCTTGCGTTATGTCGACCACTACGCAGCGCCCACATGCTTTGTCACCACGCTTGCGCTCGTGGGCCTGCGTGTATTCCTGATCCGGCGTGTCAGCAACGGCCCAGATGCAGAGGCGTTGCTTGTGGGCGGCATGACAGCGCGGACCGTCGTGATGGATGCCGTCGCGAGCAGGATCCGGTCCGGGGTCGAGTCGAGGGTAAGCGTACGCGACTCTGGCAGGCGGCGCACCGGGCTCTTTGTCACACGGCACTCGGCCTCAGGCAACGCTAACCCTCTTGGCGAAAACGATGACGACGACGACGTAGATCACTGCGGAACGCCGAGCCCCGACCAGCAGGTGCCGCTGCCCAACGAGACCGGGCCCTCGACGCAGCTCGATCATTCTCCCTCGAATCAGCTTAAATCACATCGGGACGTGTCGGGCGCATGGTCCCGGGCGTCTAGCAAGCGTACGCGTGGGGCAGACTCATGCGCCCGATCGGAGTCGGGTGGTCCCGTCTCGTTTGGGTCCCGCCGGTCCCGCGCCGCGTCGCACACCGAGGTCACAACGCCTAGCCCCGCGATGCCCCGCGCGGTTTCCCGCGACCGCACATCGCGGCGCGAGGGCACATCGCGGCGCGAGGGCACATCGCGGCGCGAGGGCACATCGCGGCGCGAGGGCACATCGCGGCGCGAGGGCACATCGCGGCGCGAGGGCACATCGCGGCACGAGGGCACATCGCGGCACGAGATGTCGCGGCATGAGAAAGATGTCGTCAGCGTGTCGGGGATGGAGCAGACGGCGATGGCGGAGCGGGCGGCGGCGATGGCCCGAGCTCGGCTATCCAGAAACACCTCGCTGGCGAGCCCCAACCGCCGCGGAAGCCCGTCGGGGATAGCCGGAAAGGGATGGGGCATCGGCTCGCTGCGGAGGGAGCGGACCGTGTCTGCAGTATCCGCGCGTAAGTCGACCGACCTCCGCAAATCGGCGCTCGTCGCCGACGATATGGGCTCCGTCGCAGTGTCGGCGTCCCCCACGTCGCTCCGCCGCGCCCCGGCCTCTGCCCTTGGGCAAACCACAGCTTCGCACTTGCCCGACGAGGGCCTGCGCGGCGAGGGGATCAGTCCGATGACGGGGCGCAAGAAAGCGTTTTATGGCGACATCTCCGAGGACTCGGACGGGAGCGACGTGATGGCCAAGTCCCGAGCTGCCTACTCGCGGAGAAGCTCTCGCCGAGAGGCGAGTCGTACCTCCCATGACGGTGCGGCGGGGCAGGACCGGTCGCGCAAGTCGTCACGTTCGCAGCATGAGGGCGTGTCGCCTGCAATCGAGCGATTCCTGTCAAGCTGAAGCGCTGGGTTCGAGGCGGTGGTGATGAGAAAACTCTTAAACCCAAAATCATGCCGCCGCGCTACCCGCGGCGAAACAAGCTGCGGCGTCCCCCCCCCCCAGCGCACACGCGAGAGCAGCACGCCCCGCCGCCGACGCTGACGCGGCAGCCCCGTCCACCGCGGGCGCGCCGAGAGCGTCGCGCATCTGGCGCAACGTGACGATGGACCGCTCGAGAGTGGAGAGTTCACTGGTGCGCTCGCCGGCGGCCACCACCTCGGCGAGTCCCCGCACGAGCCCCGGGAGGGCTGCAGGGTCGCCTACGAGGGCTGGGTGTGACGCCTCGATGAGCCCTTGGAGCCGCATATGGCCGCTCTTGGCCTCGCTCTCGTCGCCTGACCCGAGGGGCAGGAAGCCCACGACGGCTGCCGCGACTTGCGCCTGAAAGGCAGCGTCAAAGCCCGGTGGCGACAGAGCCCCGCAGTGCTCGAGGAAGCAGAGGATGGCCGAGGCTGAGTTGTCCGAGGCCGCCGCATTGTCGTCCGACTTGGCCGTCGGCTCCGTCAGCTTCGAAGCAAGGGGCCCCGCGGCCCTGCCCACCAGGGGAGAGGCCTCAGCGGGCGCCCGGACAGCGGCAAGGCCGAGGGCGTAGGCGGCCGCTTGGCGTAAGGGCGCGTGGGGCGACGAGCACCCCTCGATCAAGGCATCCGTCAGGGCCGGGAGGTACTTGCCGGAACCGCCGCCAAAACAGTGCTCGAGTAGGTCGCAGAAGACGCAAAGGGCAATGCGACGCTCTTCTGGGGTGCGCTCGTGGCCGAGGAGGCGTGCGACGCGGGGCAGGAGGGGCTCAAGGACGGCAAGGGCGACGTCGCCATAGCCCCGCGCAACAGCGCCGATGAGTTCCTGGGCGGCGTCAAGGGCCTCCTCCTCCATCTCCTGCTCCTCCTCGAGGAGGGTGGCCTCCTCCTCGTCAAAGTCCTCGGTCTCGCGGCGGCCAGCACGCTCGGCCCGACGCTCGTCTGAGGCGTCGAGGACACTGGCGAGGACAGGCACGACACCCTGCTCGCCGCCCAGCGAGGCCAGCGGCAAGAGGACGCCACCCGGGCGACGATGTCGAGGAGGCGGCTGGCGGCCTGGAGCATGTCGACGCGAAGGTCGTTTTCGGGCTCGCGGCTGAGGGCCAGCATGAGCTCGGACCAGGCACCCCGCGCCTGATCGCCGAGCCAGGCGGCGTCGCGCGGCTGTCCCTCAGCTGACGGATGGAGAACGACGCCCTTTTCGAGGGCAACCCGCGCCGACGACAGCAGCTCGGGAAGGCTGAGCACGGCCGACCGGCGGACCTCATCGTGAAAGTAGAAAACGAGGAGCTCGCGCACGATGGGCAGCGTGTCGCCAACCCAAGGGGCGAATCCCTCCTTGAGCTCGTCGACATAGCAGTAGATCAGGTTGCACGCTGTTGCCATCTCCTCCATCTCAGTGGTGGAGAGGACGATGCGTTTGGACCCGAGGTCTAGGACCTCTTCGTCGCCATCGACCGCGTCATCCTCGCCCTCAGCGAGGACACGGACGCGAGGCTTGCGCGCAGCCGATGTGAGGAGCGAGGGCATGACACCGCCAAGGTGGGGCAAGAATTCAGGGCCAAGGCACTTGCAGATGCGCGTCCAGGCCTGCTGAAGGTAGCCGTGGACGGGGTCGTCGGCGTCGAGGCCCGACTCCTGGAGCTGCCGCATGAAGGACATGACACCGTCAGCGTGGGGCCGAAAGACATCTGCGCCGACGGCCATGCCAACGAGCGAGACGCACTCAAGCGCCTTCGCACGCAGGAGGCGCAGCTCCTTGGTCGTGGCATTGGTCATGACGTGGCTCAGCAAAGGCACGACCTGGTCATAATAGCGCTGGAAAGCCTCGCCAGCCGAGTCGGCGACGGACGCCATGGCTGTGAGGGCGCCCTCCTGGACAAGGCGCGGCCCTGTCTGCACGAGGGTGAGGAGTGCCGGGAGAAGAGCGTCGAGGTAGGGCGACAGGAGTTCCCCAGGCACTTCCTCGGAGAAGTTGACGAGGGCTGCAGTGGCGTGGGCCTGGACGCGGGCCGATGACCCGTCAGCGAGGAGGGCCGCAAAGGCGGGCACAATGCGGGCGTGCTCGCGCATCTGGAGGGCCGGGCCGAGGTCGGTGCAGAGCTGCCCGAGGGCCTGGCAAAAAGCCCAACGCACGCGCGGGTGTGGATCCCGGTGCAGCGGGAGCACTAGCGTGACAAGTGCCTCGACCTGGCCCACCATGACCTTGGCACACCCCTCGGCGACCTGGGCAAGGGCAATGAGCCCTGCCTGCCGCGCCTGCCACTCGGTCGACTGGAGGAGTGGCGGGAGGGCCCGTGCCGCGATGGGAGCAATCTGGGCCGCGCCCGATGACATGGCCTGCCGGTCGAGGTACTCTTGTCCAGCGTCGTAGAGCTCGCCCTCACCAGCGCCCTCGCGCTCAGCCTCGGTGGCGTCGGGATTGTCCCAAACGGCGTCCTCCTCGACATCAGCGAGGAAGCCCAGCGCCACGTTGAAGAATCGCTCGAGGAAGCCCGGCAGACGGCGCATCATGCCCGGTGCCTTCTCGCGCTGCTCGCCCAGGCACACCAAGAACTCGAGCGCGAGGCGCCGCGTGGGCGCCTCGAGCTGGTCAGCGGCGGCCACCTGGAGGAGGGCGTCGGCGTAGGATTGGAGCGTGCGCCGGAAGAACCGGGGCTCTTCATCCGCCACTTCGATAAGGAGCTCCAGAAGGTCCTGCGCAGCGTCCTCGTCCTGCCGGTTGAGGGCGTCCTGGATCGACTGGAGCAGGTGGGGGGCGAGGGGAGCCAGGGCCTCACGGGTCTGACGCGCTTGGGGGCCGCCAGCCGCAGCACAAATGGCTGACGCGCACGCCTCAGAAGCAGCGAGGCGCACGTCGGGGTCGGCGGCCGGGCCCGTGACGCCGGGCCCTAGAACGCCGACGAGAAGGGGGGCGAGCTGGACGGCGTCGGGGCCGATGCCAAGCCGACTAAGCTCAGCAAAGACACGGAGGCACGATGCCGCGAGGACAGCCGAGGGAGGAGAGCCCGTCTGCCCCGTCAGCACGCCCCAAAGAAAGGGCTGAAGCTCGGGCCAGCCCGTGGTGGCTGTGGCCTCGTCTGACGCGCCCGCAGCGACCTCCGAAACCAAGTCCTGGGCAACCTTGCGTACGCCGCGGTCGGTGGCATCGTCCCTCAACACGTCGATGAGCTCCCCTTTAATAGCCATCTGCGTGTCGCGTGACACGTGGTGCCACAGGGGCGCGTCTCCGGCGACCAGCAGGCGCCGCAGCAGGACGGCACCGAGGCTGCGGGCCTCGGCGTGCTGGGAGCCGCGGAGGCTAGTTGCCAACAGGCGCACAACGCCATCAGGGCTGTCACGGCGAGCCTCGTCCAGCACAGCCGAGCCCCGCTGCACAAGGGCCGTGTCGGGACTCATCAGCACGCCGATGAGCTCCTCTAGTTTCGGAAGCCCGCCCTCGAGTAGAGCGCGGGCCTGGGCCGCGACCTCGGGGTCGGTCGCGGGTGGAGCCGACATCGGCAACAAGGGCGAGCGGCAGCGAAGGCGACCTCGAAAATGGCCGGGAGCGGCGAGCCAAGGGAGGCCTTCGGAAGGCCCTGGCGGCCCTGAAGGCCTGCGAGAGGGGTCTAAACGGTGATAGAGGTGTCGAAAAAGGCGTGGGGGCCGGAACTTTCCCAGCGGCCGCCATTTTCGAGGGGCCCCGACCCTCCTCGTGGTCCCCGCACTTTCCGGCCGACGCGCTATCAACGGTACGAGAGAACGACATGAAGCGTGGTAGGGGAGCTCCGCCGCGCGCGAGCGAAGTCGAGGGGAGCGTCGAGAGCACTGGCGCCCCTCCCCGAGCTCTCTCTCCCGCGGAGTGCGTCACGTTGGCCGCCCATGCGGCGTAGCAACAACCAAGATACGCCGCGGAAAAAACTGGGCGGCACGCTGGCGCAGTCGGAACCGGCCGACGTGAGGAGACCCATGGCCAGCCAGCCGCGCTGGCTGGCCATTTCGCTGACGCACCTTTCTGCCCGTGTTCTCGCCTTAGGGCACCTACCCGCGACTTAACCGACGTAGGCGGGGGGATCGGGGGGGTGGAAGAGAACCTTGCTCGAGCCGAGCTCGACACCTCTCGCGGCGCAGCGGCGGGGATGAGGTCATTCTTTCTTTTTGGGCACAAAATCCCAAATCCCATCCGACCGACTACACTAACTATAATATATATTATAGTTAGTGTAGTCGGTCTGCTCCAGGGCGACGGTCACGAGCAGGGTGAGGCTCGGGCCCACGTGTCCATGGCGGTGAGGGCGGCGGGAGCCACTTGCGCCACTCCTCCCCGACCTTCCCCCCTCACCCCTTGAGCACGAGGGAACCTTCGACCGACATGCGCCCGGTCCGAGGCTGGGCCCACGCGGGGGGCGGCGCGCCGGCGTTTGCCTCGGCCCTTAGCCCCTCGAGGAATCTCCGGACGTCGACCTCGCCGTGGCCCTCAGCCTCAGCGACCACTGCTCTTATCTCGGAGGCAGGCACGCCGAGGCCCACCTCCTCCACGCCGGTTGCCAGGGCGCGCGCAAATGCCGCCTGCGGCATCCGGGATGGCGGCCGAGACGACGATGCGCCCTCGGCCGCGGCGGCCGCCGCCCGGCCCACAGCATCCGCCAGCTGCCGCGCCCGCCGCGCCCGCGCCTCTTGGGCCGCTACCAGCGACCGCGCGGCATCGTCCAGCGTTCCCCAGGGGGGCGCGTCCGCGGCTCCCGAGGGGGGGCCGAGTGGGTAGCCCGAGCCCGGCCGGTGGCCGACGGCGCGAGCAGCCGCAGCCGCCAAAGCAGCGGCCTCGGCCCGAGCCGACGTCCCACCCAGGGCCGCCGTCGTTGCCAGGCCCGCGTCCGACCCCCAGCCCGAGGGCGGGCGAACTCCCCCGCGCGCCCCTGCGGCAGCGGCGGCGAGGTCGCGGGCGTCGATCCAGGCGCCCGACCGGGCGTCGCCACCAGCACCGCCGCCCGCACCGGCTTGGTGCCGGGCAACTGACCGCGCCAAACTTCTGAGGACGCCGGCGTCAACCGGGGGCGCGCCGCCCGCCCCGGGGCCGCGGGCACCGCCGTTGGTCATGCCGAGGCGCTTGGGGTCGGCCGTTTCGGCGGGAGCGAGGCCCATGTCGGCCAACGCGGCCGCGAGCGACTCGGCGTCCAGCGCGTGGCGGGCGACATCGGACACGCACCCCGTCGGGGGCCGCACGCCGGTCACCTCCTCCTCCTCCCGGAGCGTCGCGAGGGCCGCCTCAGCTGCCGTCTTCCGGCCCGCGTGGAGAGTCAGCGCCCGCAGTAGGCTACGCGATCCACCCCCGGCCTGGGCCACCCGGTGCCGTAGAAAATCAACGAGGCCGGCAAAGGCTGCGGCGCCTGGATCCGTCGCGCCCCCCTCGGGGCCCGCCCAGGGGCCGCCTCGCCTGGGCCACAGGGCCTCACGGGACCCTGGTGTCCACCTGCCGCCCTCGGGACCCAGGAGGGTCTCGAGCGCTGTTGCGTCGAGCTGACCCCACCCACGGTCGGCCGAGACGCCACACGCCAGGTCGGCGAGGCAGCCAACGCCCGCTAGGCGCCGGGGGCCCTGCCAGTCGATGGGGACGAGGGGGGGGGCAGCCCCGGGGCCAACCTCTCCCCTATCTTCCTCTCCCTCGGCCGTGGCGCGGCCGGACTCGGTCAACCCTACGTCGGTCGGCGCCGTTCCGGGAAGGTCGGCAATGGCCTTCGAGCCTACGGCGGCCGTGCCCGGCGGCGGAGGCAGCGGCGGCGTTGGCGGCGGGGCCCACTTGGGGGGGGCATGGGGCCCCGCTAAAGCCAGTCGGGCGTATCCCCCACCGCGTCGCAGGGCGTCCTCAAGCGCCTCGTCGACGCCGCTAGGGGCCCCAGGGGCTGGTAGGGCGCCCCCCAGGAAGCCGTTGACGTAAGCCGGGTGGAGCCACTTGTTGGTGGGACGCCACGAGTGAGAGAGCACGTCGCGGCGCAGGGCCAGGGGGCCACCCTCGGCGCCAGGTGGCGCGTCGGCAGGGAGGTTGCTGACTCCGCCGTGGCCGCCGCCGCCAGCCCGGGCATCGATGACGAGGACGTCGGCCTCGGAATCGACACACTCCTCCCCTTCTTGCCCCTTGGCGCCCCCCTCCCCGAATGGGCCCGCAGTCGCAGGCGTCATCATAATTGTCGGATGGACCGTCCTGGGGCGCCCCCCTCGTCCCCGGGGCCCATTCGGATTCAGGGGCCAAGGGGTCACGGGCGGGTGGAGATCGAGAGGGTGGAAGGCCCTCGCCCACGGCGCCTCAACGTCAGCCGTTGGTGGAGGCCCTCTCTCTCCTCCGACGGCAGCCGTGCCCACGCGGAGGCCCGTACCCGGGCGGGATGTCGACGACGCCGCCGCCGCTGTCCCCAGCTTAAGGTCAAGGGGACGGGCCGAGGAGGGCCGCCACTCATCGCGCGAGGGCGGCGCCGCGCCGGTCGTGCCCGGTCGGCTGCCGCCCTGGGCGAGGGGAGGCGCACGAGCGAAAGCACGGGCGTCACGGACGCCCTCGTCAGCCAGGAGACGCAAGCTCTGCTCGAGCTGGATGGCCCGCCGGGCCTGGTTGGCGTCCCCACTCGCCTGGGCGGCGGCGATGACGGCAGCAGCGTCAGCGGAGACACTAGTGCAGTCTCGGACGACCTCGTCACCCGCGGCGGACGCAACACCGTCGCCGGGCCGGGCAAAGCGGCGGAGGCTGGCCTTGGACGCAAGTGCGGCCTCAGCTACGGGGAAGGCCGAGTCGCCCGGCAAGGCGACGTCACCACCGTCGTCAGCCTCCCATGGCGCGGGCTCACGCCGGGATCGCGCAGCCACGCGCAAAGCCTCGTCTCGATCCACGTCGGTCGTTCCCTCTCCTCCAGCGTAATGGAGCCGGCTACCAGCGAGGGCATCGACCGTCACCTCGAAGGCGGCGAGCGTGCGATGTGGCGCCACGTTCATTGCTGATGTCGGCAGAGTGACGGAACTCCAGGGCAGTCGACCGCCCACTGCCACGCCCCGCCCGTGCCGCGGCATCGCGGCCGGATCGGCTGGGGCGGCGACAGAGGAGGGCTCGGCAGGCTCGGCCTTGGCCGTGGCGCGGGCGCCAGAGCCGAGGGCTTCTGCTGCGCCTGCCCCCTCGCCAGCCCGCCCGCCAGTGCGAATGCCCTTGCGATCGGCGTCACGGCCCACCCCGCCGACGCCCCCCTCGCGCACGCCACCGCCACCGCCAATGTCCCACGGCGCAGAGACTGTGCCAACCGTCGGGCCCACAGGCCGCGACGCCGCGCCAGACCGCTGCGAGGGACGACCGCCCGTCAGTCGCGTCGCCGTGTTGGCGGGGAGCGCGTAGGTCGCCCCGGGCGCAGCGCTCACCCCAACCTTGAGGGTGGGTTCGCGGACACTCTGGCCCCCGGCCGCCACGGTGCGGGCGGCCGAGGCAAGATAGGCAGGGTCCCCGGGCGCCTGCTTTGCCGATGCGGCGAGGAGCCTGGCCAGGCGCTCCTCCCTCTCCCGCCCAACGCTTGGCAGCGTACCGGGTAGCAGCCGCGCCGAGGACCCCGGTCGGGCGCCAGGGGGCCCGGGGGCGAGGAGAGAAGACGATGTCACCAAGGGCGCAGGCGGCGCGCCTGTTCCGGGCATGCCCTCAGGGGCCGAGGCTCCGGGCAGATTGGCACCGCCCGAGGTCGGGGGGCGGGGGGGCAGAAAGTCCGCCGTGCTCAGCAACCCGTCCACTCGCGGGGTAGGTAGAGGCGGTAAAGGTGGAGGCGGGGCTGAGGGTTGTGAGAAAAGTCAACGCGGTCGACGGGGGGAGGGGCATGAGGCGGCGTGCAGCCTTGGAGGTGGGACGGGCGGGTGGCCTTGGTGGCGCGCTGGTGACGCGCTGGCGGACAAGAAGTGCACGCCAACGAATGGAAAGCGCGTCAATAGAATGCGAAGGGAGGTAGATGTGGTAATAATAGATAGATACGGAGCAAGTATGGCCCAGAGAACACCAGCGCGCGTCGGCCTGGGTCCCTCGCTGTCAGCCGCTCTCACCGTCTGTGGAAGACATCTCGATCCACAATGAAGAATTCCGCACGAGCCTCCAGTTGAAATTACCGCGCTGGACTTTTTCCGATGAGAGTGGATGAGGTTCGGGCGTGCTCAGGGCCTGACACCGGCCTGGGGACTTTCGAGCCCCAGAGCTAACGGAAATGACGTTGATAGCTGGCAAGACAGCAGAAATCCTCTCTTTGTTTATCACTCTGAGGCGCAGGGTGTTCCATTCTATAGCCGGATTCCCCTTGAGACGCCAAGGACGATGTCTGACGCCGGCTCGGCTAACTTCGTTCAGGAGCTCTCCGTGAGGCAAGAGTAGGCCCAGTGAGCTCGTGAGCTTTTTTTCCGAGCTCATAATCTCGAGAGTGCCGCCGAATGGATGTTGACCACGGATGGCGCCCCGGCCGCCGCCGTCGTGAGAAGGGCGCTGCCGTCTCTCCTCTTTCGCCACGTCACACC
>Ga0181565_10004748_pt1 | contig 10416 bp, 10 predicted proteins | sample 101ome_16_FD_129661 | JGI IMG/M metagenome (GOLD analysis project Ga0181565, IMG submission 129661) | Coastal salt marsh microbial communities from the Groves Creek Marsh, Skidaway Island, Georgia - 101401AT metaG (megahit assembly) | ecosystem: Environmental > Aquatic > Marine > Intertidal...
AGTTCCGCATCCCCGCACCCTAGCCATTACACAGGAACAGACATGAGCACCGATCTCGACACTGAACAGCAAATTTTAGCGACAATTGATAAATGGGTGGGGCAAGAGCTTCGCCCCATTGCGCGCGAGTACGACCAAGCAGATGAGTACCCCGCCGAGCTGGTTGAACAAATGAAATCACTGGGTTTGTTTGGTGCAACCATTAGCGAGGAATACGGTGGTCTGGGTTTGAGCGCAAGCACCTATGCCAAGATTGTTTCACGTATTTGCGAAGTCTGGATGGCGCCCTCGGGTATTTTCAACTCCCACTTAATTATGGCTAGCTGTGTTCAGCGCGCCGGCACCGAGGCACAAAAAGCCGAATTCTTACCCCGCTTTGCAACCGGCGAACTGCGCGGCGGTATTGGCTTGACTGAGCCCGATGCGGGGTCTGATTTACAAGGTATTCGCATGGTCGCCCGAAAACAGGGTAACGACTACGTACTCAATGGCACCAAAACCTGAATATCGAACGGACTGCACGGTAACTGCTTGGCCAATTTGGCTAAAACTGATCCGCAAGCCAGTCCACCGCACAAGGGTATGAGCCTATTTTTGTGCGAGAAAGGTCCGGGCTTTACGGTAGGGAAAAAACTGAAGAAATTGGGTTACCGAGCCATCGATAGCGCCGAGCTGATCTTTGAGGACTATGTGGTTAGCGCCGATCGCATGATCGGTGGTGAAGAGGGCCGGGGATTTCAACAAATCGCTGGCGGCTTAGAGCTGGGACGAATCAACATTGCGGCGCGCGGCGCCGGCATGGCCAAGGGCGCGACGGATATGGCGCTTGCCTACGCCATGGAGCGGAAAACCTTCGGCAAACCCATCAGCGAGCATCAAGCCATTCAACTGAAACTGGCTGAGATGTCTACCCGCGCCACCGCTGCTCAGCTATTAGTTCAGGAAGCCGCGCGTAAATACGACCGTAACGAGCGCTGTGATCTTGAAGCCGGCCAAGCCAAATATTTTGCCTCGGAAAGCGCTGTGCAAAATTCGTTAGACGCCATGCGCGTATTTGGCGGCTACTCCTATTCGCCGGAGTACGAGATTGAGCGTTTTTATCGCGATGCGCCGCTTTTGTGCATCGGTGAGGGCACCAATGAAATTCAACGGGTCATTATTGCCAAGCAAATGGTATCGCGGGCGGGGTAACCCTATTCATCCAAGAAGGTGGTGAATTCGTCAACGACCAAGCGATCAGTTCGATAGCTGTTGATAGCGGCATCGGCTGCCGGGTAACCCAGTGCCATGCCGCAGACCAGCATTTGTGATGCGTCTGCGCCCAGCACCGACATCACTGTCTCGTGGTAGGTGCACCACGCTGCCTGGGGGCAGGTCTCGAGGCCGTGTTCCCGTGCAGCCAGCATGATGGACTGGATGAACATACCGTAATCCAGCCAGCTCCCCAGCTCCATATCCCGATCGATGGTAAACATCAATCCCACCGGTGCACCAAAGAATTGATAGTTGGTGACGCGGTACGCTTGCACAGCCTCAGCATCGGCTTTGTCTATTCCCAGCAAGCCGTAGAGTCCAAACCCGGTCTTCCTGCGCCTACCGATATAGGGCTGCCGCCAAGCTTTGGGGTAGTAGGCATACTCGTAAGCACCTTCATCCCCCGCCACAAAACGCTTAACGCAGGCATCCACCATCCGCTGCTTGGCAGAACCCGTCAGCACATAGACCTGCCAAGGTTGAATGTTGGATCCTGAAGGGGCGCGACCTGCCGTGGTTAGGATTTCAGCGATTAGTGCTTTGCTCACCTCTCGGTTGGCATCGAAGGCACGGATACTCTGTCGGCCTGTAATGGCCTCTGACACTTTCATAGCGCTACTCGCGTCCTCGGTCGTTGGTTATGCGCTTTGCTTAGACAACCAATAGTGAGCGCGTCCGCCCTGGGGAGTTCCAATCATGTCACTGAGCGCGCCAATCGCCGACAACAATGCTGGCATGTCGATACCTGTGTTGTACCCCATAGCCTCACACATCATCACTACATCCTCTGTAGCAACGTTACCCTTGGCGCCGGGGGCAAATGGACACCCACCCAATCCTCCAGCGGCCGCATCAAACTGCCGGACGCCGGCCTCGAGCGCCGCGAAGACATTGGCCAAGCCCATAGCGCGGGTGTCGTGAAAGTGACAACCCAATCGCTCAGGTCCGTAGGCAGCCACAAGATCCGACATCAATGCCCCAACTTCGCGGGGATGCGCTGCGCCGATGGTGTCGGCTATGACTAGGCGCTCTGGTGAATGCGCCATCAAGCGCTGAGCTTGTTCAAGAACGACCTCTGGGGCAACAGCGCCCTCATAAGGGCACACAAAAGCCACGGCGAGGTAGGCATGGATAGCGACTCCCTCATCGCGCGCTCGATCCAAAATATCCTCAGCCATCATCAAGGTATCATCGAGGCTCTTACGAATATTGTTCTGATTCATCTGCTCGGTAGCGGAAATCACAATGGCTTGAGTACGCACCCCGGCAGCCAGCGCCAACTCATAGCCCTTCATGTTGGGCACCAGCGCCGAATAGGCCACATTTCCTGAGGGTAAATCGGCAGCCAACTGGTCAGTACCCGCCATTTGAGGAACCGCTTTCGGAGAGACGAAACTACCAATTTCCAGTTCCGGCACACCGGCGGCGACCAACCGCTGAATCAGCTCAGCACGTTGCTCGAGCGTTAAGTGTTTCGGCTGGGCCTGCAAGCCATCGCGGGGCGCCACTTCTTTGATAATGACACGATCACTCATGGGTGTTTCCTCTACTTTATGCTGCACGGACAAACTGCGCTGGCGATGGTAACGCAAATTTTGGTCGACAGGCGTGGTTCGCCGTCAACAATCAGGATTCTTCCTCTGTGAGCTGCAAGGCCGCCCCCGCCACGCAACTCGGATCGAGATCAATTACCCGCCAGTTATCCAAGCCTTGCCGCGGTCCGTCGTTGATAAAACCGCCTCCGCCGTCAGTCACCCGCACCATGGCGTCATCGAGCGAATCAACACCAAACGATAACAAGAACAATCCCTCACCCTGCTCACGCAAGACACGCATCGGCTCCCCGTCGGCAACGGGTTGTATCAATACCACCCACGTGCCACCCGCTTGAAAACGTGCCATGCGCACGCCCCGCCCGGGCAACTCATCCCACTGAAAACTGTCGACACCCAATTGGCGTCGGTATTGCTCAACGGCCTGTTCCAGATCCCGGACCAGTAAATTGATGTGGTGAACGCCGTTAATCATGGCTCACGCTCGAAGACTTGGCGCCCGGCCGAAAATGTCCTGTCGACGCGAATTCGGTGTATTTCGTGAGCGGCAGCGTAGTAAGGATCGGCATCGAGAATCACTATGTCTGCTTGCTTGCCCACCTCAAGTGTGCCGATCTGATCTTCCAATCCCAGCTGCCAGGCCGCATCGGTGGTGTGTGCGCGAATCGCCTGATCCACACTGAGTCGCTCGCTAATTAGCGCCTGCACCGGGTAGTCAGGATTCCCCGCTGCCTGTCGTGTTACCGCCATCTCAATGTTGAACAAGGGGTTCAGCGCATCTTTGCCGATCCAACTGACCGGATAGTCACTACCGAGAGTAACTCGCCCACCCCGGCGCCGTATTGAGGCTAGCGGATACAGCCGCTCAAACCGTTCGCGACCAAGATAATCTAACGCGACGTAGTCGTATTCAAACCAGGTGGGCGTGGTCTGTGCCACCACACCTAAGCTGCCGAAACGCGGCGCATCCGCTGCATCCACCACCTCAATGTGACAAATGGTGTAACGTGATTGCGAGTCAGGGTGCGCTTTACGCGCAGCCTCAACCGCATCCAAAGCGTTTCGGACAGCGCCATCGCCAATAGCATGTAAGTGCAAATCCACGTTTACCGCACTGGCCGCCACCACCGTCTCAATGACAGCTGCCGGGGGCAAAAGGGGTGTGGCTCGATGCCCCTCAGGTTGTTTGTAAGGCGCGAGAGTGACCGCCGTCTTAGCTTCGACGGTACCATCTAATGACAGCTTCAAGGTGTTCACGTGGAAGAATGGCTGTCGATAGCGCGCCTCGAGCGCTTTGAGTTTGGATAACGCCGAGGGTAAATCGGCAGGGCGGTTAACATAGAGCGAGGCTACGATACGCACTGGAAGCTCGCCGTTGTTGGCCAGCTCGCTCGCCAGTTCCCGACCCAACTCGGCGGTATCGATCATGCCCGCATCAAAAGCCGCGGTTAGGCCTACCGCCGACATATCACGGAAGAATCCGGGAGCTGCCTCGCGCAGGGCCGGCATCGACACCAAACCCAACGCATCACTTACCGGCTCTATGGCCGCACCTTCAACCAACCAACCGGTGGGTTCACCGTTATCATCGCGCTGAAAAAAATGTGCCCCTGGCACCGGATCAGGGGTATCAGCACTGATGCCTGCCATGGCGAGGGCTCGACTGTTAGCCCAAGCGGTATGCCCGCCCTCATCAATAATTAACGCGGGCCGATCCGAAACCACGGCATCCAGTTCTGCTGCGGTGGGACCGTCTATGCCGAAGGCCCGCGCCAAAAAGCCCGACCCTAAGACGGGATTTTGCTCGGGGTAATCCTCAACATGCTTTTGCAATGCGGCGATGACTTCTTCAGCACTCTGTGACGGCGACAACATGGCACCATTGACCAGAGGCAGCGTATCCATGGTATGAATATGGGTATCGATGAATCCTGGGAACACTACCCTGCCCGCCAGATCGATGACGCGGGTGTGTGCAGTGATAAGCGACGCCATTTGCTGGTCGCTACCCACTTGGATAATACGATCGCCGGCTATCGCAATAGCTGTTGCCGTTCTACCGGCGGGATCCATGGTATAGACCGTACCCCCTTGAAATACCCAGTCTGCCTTAACAGACGTCTCCGCGAGTGCGGGCGCAACCGACAAGACCGTCCACAGCAGCGCAATGTTGCGCCATGCTTTAATACTGTTCATCCGCATCACTTTCTCCCTGAGCACAAAACCAAGCCGTTTTGCCCGAAACCCCCTTTCCTTTTACCCGATTTAGCGTTATCACGTCTGCATCTATAAAAGGATAGCCACTAGGATAAATCACATGAAGCCGATTCGAACCCTTGAGCGTCAGTCGCAGGGACTGGGGCAGCGCCCTGCACTGGTGGTGGTAGATATTGTTAAAGGCTTTACCGACCCTACCTGCCCACTGGGATCAGAAGCCGATGACGTCGTGGCCGCCAATATCACGCTGATGAATGCCTTTCACGAGCGTTCGCTGCCAGTGGTCCTGACCACCGTTATTTACCGCGACGATCAGCAAGCCCGCGTCTTTAGAGATCGCGTACCGGCATTGAACTTGCTCACACCGGACGCTGAGTGGGTACGATTTGACGCCCGTCTACCGCAGCATGCCAGTGATATTGTCCTCGAAAAACGTCATGCCAGTGCATTCCATGGCACTGATTTAGACGGGCAGCTTCACGCCCTGGGAGTTGACTCGCTAGTGGTAACCGGCCTGACCACCAGTGGCTGTGTTCGCGCCACAGCAGTAGACGGCCTACAGAATAACTATCCGGTGGTGGTGCCGCGGGAGGCCTGCGGCGACCGCAACCACGAGGCCCATGCAGCCAATTTGTATGACCTCAACGCCAAGTATGCCGACGTCTTAGATCTTGAAGACGTCTTGGCGCTATTGGCCTGACGGCGGATGGGTCTTCTCGAATGCCGCCATCTGCTCTGGTGTCGCCTCCGTTTGATAGCGCGCTTTCCAGTCGGCGTAGGGCATACCGTATACACGTTCCCTAACCGCTTCGTAGTCGACAGTCTCACCCTGTTCCTCGGCGGCCGCCACGTACCACTTTGACAGGCAATTTCTACAAAACCCTGCCAATGCCATCAGCTCAATATTCTGAACATCTTTGCGACTGTCTAGGTGCGAAAGCAACCGGCGAAACACCGCCGCTTCGATAGCATCGTTATTCATTGAGTTTGCTCCTCTCTTCATCAATCAATTTTTTTAATTGCGCCCCCTGCTCTGCATACCGCCATGACACGCTGGTGAAATCCTCGGGGTCAAAATAGCCGAGCCCATACACTTCCAAAGGACGCCTCACGTAAGGCGACGTAGTATCGTTAGGCACACACCAATACAGGTGAAAGCCATTGTCAAACTGCCTTGCTAATTCGCCCACGCTCACCACAATTCCAGTTTCTTCCCAGGTTTCTCGTGCGGCGGTGCATTGAGCTGTCTCGCCAGCGCCTGCGCTGCCACCAGGAGGACCCCACTGCTGGCGCGGGCTTTCTACTAACAGCACCCCTTCACGGGTAAGTACCAGACAGCCCGCGCTGGGCGCCTGAGCAGCCACACCCATGAATTGACAGGTAGGGGGGGCTTCACAGCCGGATAGTAACGCGGCAAGTAAAAGAGTAAGTGTGCGACAGCATTTAGGTGTCATAGACCAGTTGAACCGCCTCGCCTCCTACCGTACCGCGCAGTTGATCGAGCAGCGCATCACTCGGGTTTACCTGCCATACCTCACCAAAACGCACCCGCGCTAGCCCGTGTGGCTGTTTGTAATCCACTGTAACGGGACAGTTACCACCCCGTCCCAGCGTGAGAACGTCTTTTAAGGCACTAGCGATTCCCGACTCAAGCTGGGTTCGATCAAGACTCAATCGAATCTCACTCACCCGCGCCTGCCGAGCATCTTCGAGTGAGCGAATCTCTTTGGCGCGCATGGATAACCCACCTGAGTATTCGTCGTTCTGCACGCGCCCTTCCACCATCACAATGGTGCCCTTAACCAGGAGATCACGATGATCACTGTAGGCCTCAGCATAGACGGTGGCCTCTATAGTGGCCGATTTATCGTCAAGCTTCAGTACCGCCATAACACCGCGTTGTGTCTTGATGGTGCGAACATCGACAATCAAGCCCGCCACTATCGCATGGTTATCCGGCTGAAGCTCACGAATCCGTCGGGGCACAAAACGGCGCAGCTCCGCTTCGTACTCATCAATGGGGTGTGCACTCAAAAAGCTCCCCAGACTTTCCACCTCGCCGGCCAACACCTCTTTCATGGTCCACGCTCTAACACGCCGATGCTCTGCGTAGGCATCCTCTGCGGTACCCACTGATGCCATATCACCAAACAAATCGGTCATGCCCGCGGCATCATTTGCCGCACTCTGCTCAGCCGCGCGTAAAGCATCGTCTAAGGCAGCCATTTGCACCCAGCGCTCGACGCCAAAACAATCTAGCGCACCACTTTTAATAAGGGCCTCCAACGCACGTCGGTTGACTTTGCGAGGATCGGTACGTGAACACAGGTCGAATAAGTCTTTAAAAGCACCGCCCGCATCGCGCGCCTCCAGCAAGGCAGACACAGGGCCCTCACCCAGACCTTTAATCGCACCCAAACCGTACACGACCTCGCCCTGCGCATTAACTGTGAACTGGTACACCCCTTCATTAACTGACGGCGAGCGCACCACCAATTTCATGGATGCGCATTCATCACGCAGGGTTAGTAGCTTATCGGTGTTATCCAGCTCAGAGCACATGACCGCCGCCATAAACTCAGCCGGGTAGTGGGTTTTGAGCCAAGCGGTTTGGTAGGACACCAGCGCATAGGCCGCCGAGTGCGACTTGTTAAAGCCGTAACCTGCGAACTTTTCTACGAGGTCGAAGATCTTCATGGCCAGCATCGGATCGATGCCCTTAGCCTGGGCCCCTTCCTCAAATACCGAACGCTGCTTGGCCATCTCCTCGGGTTTCTTCTTACCCATGGCACGCCGCAGCAAATCCGCGCCACCTAGTGTGTAGCCCGCCAACTCCTGAGCAATCTGCATCACTTGCTCCTGATACAGAATAATGCCGTATGTAGGCTCAAGAATGGGTTGTAACGACGGGTGCTGGTACTCAGCGTCGGGGTAAGCGAGCGGCTCGCGGCCGTGTTTACGGTCGATAAAGTTATCAACCATACCGGACTGCAAAGGACCTGGTCGGAACAGCGCCACCAACGCGATGATATCTTCAAAGCAATCAGGTTGTAGTCGTTTGATCAGATCCTTCATACCCCGGGATTCAAGCTGAAAAACCGCCGTGGTCTCAGCCGCCTTCAACAGGCTAAATACAGCAGGGTCATCGAGTGGAATGGCGCTGATATCCAACTTGCCACCCTTTGATTGGTCGATCATATTGACCGCCCAGTCGATGATGGTGAGGGTACGTAATCCTAAGAAGTCGAACTTAACCAAGCCCGCGTCTTCAACGTCATTTTTATCGTACTGAGTCACCAAGCCCGCACCGGTGTCATCGCAGTACAACGGAGAAAAGTCGGTGAGCTTAGACGGCGCGATCACCACACCCCCGGCGTGTTTGCCAGCGTTTCGCGTAACGCCCTCCAATTGCAGCGCCATATCCCAAATCTCTTGGGCGGAGCTATCCTCCTGCAGAAGCTGTACTAGCAACTCCTCTTGCTCGATAGCTTTACTCAAGGTCATCCCGACCTCAAAGGGGATAAGCTTAGACATCTTGTCTGCTAGGCCATAGGGCTTGTCCTGAACCCGAGCCACGTCACGCACCACCGCTTTTGCCGCCATCGTGCCGAAGGTAATAATCTGCGAAACCGCATCCCGACCATAGGCTTCGGCCACATAATCGATAACCTCATCACGCCGTTCCATGCAAAAGTCGACATCAAAGTCAGGCATGGATACCCGCTGGGGATTCAGGAATCGCTCGAACAGCAAGTCGTATTCGAGGGGATCCAGATCGGTGATTTCTAGGGCGTAGGCCACTAGAGAGCCTGCGCCGGAACCGCGACCTGGACCGACCGCAATATCGTGATCTTTAGCCCAGCGAATGAAATCCATCACGACTAAGAAATAGCCGGGGAAACCCATTTGATTGATTACGTCGAGCTCAAAGTCCAAGCGCTCTCGGTAAGGCGCGGCGTCAGCGACAACTAACTTTTCGAGCCGCTTATCCAAGCCCTGATGAGATACCTGGGCCAGATACTGCTCTATAGTCATGCCCTCAGGAACCGGAAAATCGGGCAAGAAAGGTGTTCCTAACGGGATGGTTACCGAGCAACGGCGGGCAATCTCAACGCTGTTTTCAAGCGCCTCAGGGATATCGGAAAACAATTCCGCCATCTCTGCTGGGCTGCGCAAGTATTGCTGTTCTGAGTACAAGCGCGGTCGACGCGGGTCATCAAGCGTGCGGCCATCACCAATACAAACCCGTGCCTCATGAGCTTCAAACTCATCGGGCTCGAGAAAACAGACATCATTGGTCGCCACAACCGGACAATCCATCGCCTCGGCCAACTCAACCGCCGCGTGCAAATAATCCTCTTCCTGAGGTCGGCCGGTGCGCTGGAGTTCCAGGTAAAAACGATCGGGAAAGGTGGCCATGTAACCGGCTAGTGTCTCTCTCGCCGCTTCCGGGTGATTGCCCAATAGCAATGTCCCGATCTGGCCCCGACGGCCTCCCGATAACGCCAAAAGCCCCTCGGCGTGCTCATCTAGCCACGCGCGTTGCACGCGCGCACGCCCATGGTACTGACCTTCCTGCCAACCCCGACTAATCAACTCGCGCAGGTTGGCATAACCGGTTTCATTTTGCGCCAGCAGCGTGATGTGCCAAGGGCGTTCTACATCAGCGGGATCCTCAATCCACAAATCGACGCCCACAATCAGCTTAATACCCGCAGACTGAGCTGCTTTGTAAGCTTTAATCAAACCATAGAAATTACTGATATCAGTAACTGCCACCGCCGGCATGGCCAGCTCAGCGGTTTTCTCCATCAGGCGAGGTATGCGGACTAGCCCATCAAGGAGCGAGTACTCAGTGTGTAAGCGTAGGTGAACGAACTGGGTCATGGTGACAAGCTAGCGGAACCGGGCTTAGTTAAGCAAGCGTTTTACGGGACCAAAGCTGAAACGGTGCAGATCAGTGGGACCCAGGCGCTCCAGGGCCTCCAAATGCTGCGCAGTCGGGTAGCCCTTGTGCTTAGCGAAGCCATAACCAGGGTATTTTTGTTCTAACGCCACCATCTCGCCGTCCCGCTGCACCTTAGCCAAAATCGACGCTGCGGAAATGGCCGGTTCTGAACCGTCGCCACCGACAATCGCTCTGCTTTCATAGGGCCAGCGAGGCAAGCGGTTGCCATCAACCAAAATAAGATTGGGTGTTTGCGCCAGTCTTTCTACCGCCCTGCGCATCGCCAAAAGGGAGGCCTCTAAGATGTTGATCTCATCTATTTCTGCCGGACTTGCTCGACCGAGCGCCCAGGCCAGAGCGGTCTCCCGAATGCTACTTGCCAACTGCTCTCGACGGGCCTCGGAGAGTTTCTTAGAGTCATTAAGGCCCTCGGGGACCTCAGGC
>Ga0181565_10004787_pt1 | contig 10370 bp, 8 predicted proteins | sample 101ome_16_FD_129661 | JGI IMG/M metagenome (GOLD analysis project Ga0181565, IMG submission 129661) | Coastal salt marsh microbial communities from the Groves Creek Marsh, Skidaway Island, Georgia - 101401AT metaG (megahit assembly) | ecosystem: Environmental > Aquatic > Marine > Intertidal zone...
AATGACTTCATTTTTAATGATTTAGCAATAATTTCTACTAAAGGTATCATTGTTAAAAATTTTCTATGAGGCCCGTCACCTAATTCTCTTTTTTTACCTTGAACATAGGAGATTTCATATGCCCTTTGTAATACTCCTATAGTCAATTCTTTACCACACTGAGGACATAGGTCATTTTTTGGAACATGTTTAGGTGAAAAAATACAATATTGGCCTTTAAGATGTAAGTTAGGCCTTCCTCTAGACTCTCTATGGCCAGTAAGAAAATATTTTCCCTCTGCAGGATTAAACTCGGTTGTTTGTATAATCTTATTCTTTCTTATACTATTAATTAAAGATTGGTAGTCGAAATTTTTCAAATTATATGTGGTAAATTCACGACCAATTCTATTTAGATTTGAAGAATGTGCATCTGCATTGCTAATCAATGCAATATCATCTAATTCAGGGATTAATCCTAAAATATTGGGATCTGCGGATAATCCTGTTTCAACTGCATTTATCTCTTTAGTATAATCTCCAAAAAAATCTGACATAAAGTTAATTCGTTCTCTTCCTCCATATATTCCTTCAGGTGTCATTATATGAGCTGGTATAATTTCAATATAAGAATTAATATCCTTAATTTGAAAAAGTTTATTGGCAACATCTTCACTTCCCTCACATTTTATAAATGGTCTAGCCATATTTTTATGTTTTACCCCCCAACTATCAAATATGGTAATTAGATCATCTACAGAATTAAAATTAGGAAATAAAATCAAAATGTGATTTTTTTTTCTATATTTCGTATTTTTAACAGAAGATGTAAAAATAAATTCAGACTGTAAGACAAACTTAGGTAAATTATATTCATGGCTATTTGGTACAATCTCAGACTTAGGAATATTTTTTTCTAAATTATATTCAAAAAATCCTTTATCTTCAATAAAATTTTTCTTAACAAAAGTATTCCACCATTCAAATTGTATATCTCCAGTCCCTAATAATTCTACTCCCTTTAATGGCGAAAATAAAGAAATATCATGAAATCTCTTTATAATTTTTTTTTCTCGATCGATTTTTGACTTACCTCCTCCTCTTGCCCCCCCTGCAAAAGCAGAATGGGAATGCAAGTCTCCTTGAATTTTCATTATATGTTATCCTACGAATTTTGATATTTTAAAAAGAATTATTCAACTTTATTTATTACTGCAAAAATTATATTAAATTACTAATTAAACCATCAATTTACATTTTTTTGCAAATTTCCACCTAAATCTTTCTGTAATTTTTTAGCATTTTCTTCCGCATCTATCAAATCTATCCATAATCCTAAACGTATATCTTCCTTATCATCATCATTGTTATTCAACTTAATATAGTATCCTCCTAAATCATCTCCTTTTATTTCAATATCTCTATTCTTATCATTTATTGAAAGGATTTGCCAATCAGGATTCATCGTATTAGGAAATCCTGATTTAAACTTTAATTTGGTCATATTATTTTCAAGTGAAATTACTACAAAACAAATATTGCCCATTAATTTTTTACCCCTCTTAACTAATCGATTGTATATCACAAATCCCATAGGCAGAATAAAAACCGAAAAATATATTATTGAAATGGGACTAAAATTTTGGTTAGATAAAAATAAGATCCCTATTAATAATAACACGGAAACAATTATTATACCAGAAATTGATCCTGTCATAATATGTCCAAGAATATTCATGGGGGTGGTTCTTTCTATATCAAATTCATGTCTTTGTTCCATTATAACCACTCTATAGACAAATTAATTATTAAACAATTTTTTTAACCATCCAAATATTCCTTTATTTTGCTTTTGTGTTTCTAATTCTGGATTTATATCATATTCGATTTTTTGGTTGTTTTCCTCTTTTGCGTCTATCGTACTAATTTCAAAATTATCAAATGATGCAGATACTTTCTCCATTCCTGGTAAGTCATTAATATAGTCTTTTTTCTCTACGATTAACAAAACTTCCTCCAGTAAACTTTCAGAGATAAACTCTCTTAAAATTATTTCAATCTTAGAAATTAATTCGCTTTCATTTTCATTCTCTTTAACCGTTAAACTACCATTTACTTTTATTGTGTAATTATCCTTAGTAAGCATATTATTTCCAAATTCAAATATCGAGTAATTATTCATCCAATTACCAATTTTAATTAATTATAATAAATTTTGTTTTATGTTTACATAATTTATATAATTTATATAATTGTTATAGGATATCTTACTTTTTTATTAATCCGCTTTTTCACAGCATCTAATATTTCGGTACAAGTATCTATCGACTCATATTAATATGATTGAAATAAAAAAATTATGAAAAATTATAGTACATCACTACTTAAATTTTTCAATACATTATATTGCGACTGTAGTTAAGTGGTATAATTGGGCCCTGCCATTGCAGGTGTTTAATAATACATATGCCGTTGATCGGCTCGGTCCCGGGTTCGAATCCCGGCGGTCGCATTATTTCTCAAGTAAAATTATTTTTCCATCTAATATTTCGTATCCAAAAATATTTTTTTTCAATTCCCAACTTTTACCGTTATAATCGTTCAAATACTCATTAAATTTATCATTACTAATAATTTTAATTTTTTTTCTAAAGGCTTCTTCAATTAAATGTTTATCATCATCAATCCCCCCCTCAACCTCAATAATATTGTAAATATTAATAAGTCTTAACAACTCCGTCGGATGATCGATTTGATATTTTAATGCAGAACTAACGAAGATTATAGGATTAAAATTCTTTTTCACTAAATAACTTCGCATAATTTTCAAATTTCTCAACTTTGGATTTCCTCCAAAATATGCTACATTATTTCCATCAACCACTATCTGTACTTTTTCTTTTAGTTTTTCATCTCCTTTCATATTTCTTTGTAAATTTGTTTGTATTTCCAATAATTTTTCTGAGTGTTTTAATGAAATATGGTTTTCCAATTGTAGGCCTTTAATTTCATTTTTACCACAAAAAGGACATTTAGGCATTAATAACCCTCTTTAATATCTACTAAAATTTCTACTATTCATCTGCTTCTTCAAGATCAAAAAAATGAAAGACCAACGCAAATATTAAAGATCCAAACATTCCTAGAATTAATAAAACTTGTAATACATCCGGAGCAATCATAAAATATCATAAAAATTGAAGACTTTAAAGTTTATTAAGGAAACAAACACATACAAACATTGTCGATTAAGTTTCAAACATTCTTTCAAGTAGCAAATTAATTCTCAATTTAAGAAATTAAGTTAATTACATTAAATAATAATAATTTTTTTATTAGATATATGGATATACCTCGCATAGTTGCGTATGTTCAATCAGGAGATGCAGATCCAACTCAAAATCACTACATTCCGTTAGTTAATAAAACCGGTCAGACAAATAAATCTTTGATCAAATTAAATAATAAACCCATGATACAATATGTCTTAGAAGCGATAGATGGATGCCCATATATCTCAGATATAGTGATTTCAGGAATTCAACCAAAAGACATTGAACCTTATTCTCCTTCAAAAAATTGTTATTATATTCAATCTGGTAAAACTGCATTTGAAAGCACTATAATTGGTATAAATTTTGTAAACTCCTTTGAAAATCCACCAGATTATATGTGTAACATACCATCGGATTTACCTCTTATAAGCACCCAGATAATAAATAAGGTGTTTGAAAGTATCGATTGGTCAAAAAATTTTGAAATTTACCAAAATTGGGTCCGAGAAGAAACCATACGACGTCACTATCCAAAAGCAACAAAGAAAATTCAAAAATTCAAAAATGGTCATTTCGCAGGAGGTGATTTCTACATTTATCACCCCTCAATTCTAACTCCTAAAAGACTTAAAATAACTGAAGCATTAATGAAAAACAGAAAGAATTTTGTAATGGGGGCAAAAGTGATAGGGATGAGTCTCTTTATTAAAATTATCCTTAAAATATTATCAATAGAAGATATTCTTCGTCGTTTCAAAAAATTAGGAGTTCGAGGTTCAATATATATTACTGATTTTCCTGAAACTTGTGTGGATTTAGATTATGTCGAAGATATCGACATATTTGAGGAATATTGTCAAAACCTTAATCGTGATATTACTAACGATCAACAAATCATATTTATGTCAACAGATGACGTTTAAAACTCAAATTTTACTAATTGAAATTTGGTTGTATACGGCCACAATGGGCACAAAATTCAGCCCCAATGGAAGTTCTTCCAAAGCAATATATGCATTTTGGGAGTATTTTATTAATTAAAAATGGCAACAGAACTATCACCAATATCATAAAGATTATTGAAACAATAAAACTTTGAAATAATGCGGTTACTATGTTAAAAACAGCAATCCCTACTAAAATTGAAAATAATTGTGGTGAATTACTCCAATCAGACCTCCATTGAATATTTTCCATATGACAAATTATTAAGTATAAGATTTGAGTATTTCTAATAATGAAAGAAATTTCGTTTTATAAACTTTCAAAAACGTATACAAATTTATCAGAAGGATCACAGTAAAATCCAAAAATAATCTTTATTGCTCCATATATATCATAAAAATAATATCTAATAATATTATTCAACAATTATTGAAATTATTTTGTCTTGCTTGCAGACAACCTACTTCTGCAAATTATTCATATTATTGTGAAACATGCTATATTCCAACTTCATTATACTCTAATCAAATTTACTTAGGGCGTGAAATCGCTTATTGTCCAGAGTGTAATTCACAATTATCTAATGACAGAAATTCTTGTGAGAAATGTAATTTTTTCCCCTCTCCATCAAAACCTCCAAAATTTACCGATGTAGCGATCTCCACAAAAAAATTAGTAACAGATATAATTGATAGAAATATCCATTTTTTCAATGATAATCGAATGATCTTAGAGTTTCTAGATTTATTAGGACTTTCTGAATTAAATGATGAAGATAAATGTTTGACTCTAATTAGCTTAGCTAAAGAAAAAATGCACTTTTTATCAGAGGAATATAATCTTAATGAAGCTGCTATATTATTAGGACTATCACATAATATTAACTCATCCAATCATAATTATTGGGTAGATTATAATATAAAATTACAAATCTCTATTCTTTATATTAGGGAAGGCTATGCTTTAAAATCGATCCCCATATTATTAGAAATATTCAATAATGCAAAACAGGCTTCATCATTAGATCAACTACGTAAGTTAGAATTACTCTCTTATATTGCATTAGCTCATTCTTCTGGTGGAAACTTCACATTATCAAAAGAAATCATTTCTTCTGTACATGAACAAACTTTACAGATGTTTCAAAATATGGAGACAGCCATATTTGACATAATTAATCATAAGAAGAATGGACAAAACTCTAATACCAATGTCTCACATATTAACGAATATCCCAGAGTAGATTATATATTTTCCATTTTAATGATTATATTAGAAACATCAATAATTCAAAATTCACCCAATCCTACCATAATCAGTCAAGATACTCTCGGTCATTTAATGGAAATTGATAATTTAATTTTTATTTTGGGTGAATTTTCTAATAAAAACAATCCTTTATACTTCTTTCAATATTTTAGAGATTATGTACGAATATTTAATGGCCTTTTTTGGTATGGTGATTTATTATTAAATAATGATCAATCCAGCCGCATATATCTTATTGAAAATTATTACCAAAGAGTCAAACAATGGTCCTCATTCACTCCAATACGCAATATTCTATTACTTCGTCCCGCTAGATTTCTCGATATATTCATCAGAACTTCTGCATTTCTTAATATTGATTATAATGAATTATATCAAATATTTATTGATAAATCACCAATTGATATAATTCCACAATGGGGTTATATTGTCGCAGATGCACTTTCAAAAAATAATAATTTTGATAAAGCAATGGAAGAATTAAACAAACTAACTGACCCACAAAATAAATCTCAAAAGTACATTGATGAGGAATTTCGGATTATTATTACTAATCTCAAAAATTCAATTTTACTTACTTCATTAGGATTATTTGATAAATTTACGGTAAGCAGTTCTATATTTGAAGTCTCTCCAATTTACATAACATTAGAAGACAATACCGAATTAATTTTTAATTCAACTGACATGAGTTATCAATTAGCAACATATTTTGAAAATTTATTTAATAAATACAACATTTCAAAATATATTTCTAAAATTGACTCAATTCCAATCAATAAATTGGATTTATCAAATCAAATAATAATCCTCAACGTAAATTTATCAGAGGGATCTATATCATTTCTTTTCGAACGTTTGTATAATAATGATGATATAACTCAACCAAAAATCCTCAATAACCAATTATATTATCTAAAAGGTGTTTCATCTAAATACGAATTTACTTCTCTTGAAATTCAAAAACTTTTTATTAAAATTCTCACAAAATCAGATTTCACAAAAAATCATGTATCAGTTTCATTAATTCAAAAATAAATTCAATTGCAAGCTGTCTTAATTAAACTTTCATAAATTATCTTTTTTGACAACTCCAATTGACTCACTTCCATTCTTTCATCAGTTTGATGTAATAATTCTGTAGATCCAGGACCAAAGATCACAAATTCAGGTTGATTTTTTAAATATTCCATAAAAACTGCTCCATCCGTCGCATAATATGCTCCCCCAATTTCAATTTCTCTCGATACATATTTTTTAGTATTTTCCATCAATAATTCTGCAAAATTAGTCGTTTTAGATAAAATTGAGCTAGCACTTTCTATCAAGTCAAAATCAAATTCAATTTCACCATCAAATTCTTCTACAACCTTTTTGTATCTTGATATGACCTCATCATTAGTTATTCCTGGTGTTACCCTACTATCGAATCTAGCACGAGCATATTGTGGAATTACATTGGCAGCAGTTCCTCCCATTATAGTTCCAGTGTTTAAAGTCGTTTTACCAAGTAAATCATCTTCCCAATCTGGAATAACATTATGAAGTTTAGGTATTAATCTTGCTAGTTCTTCAATCGCATTTACCCCTAAATCAGGTCTCGATGCATGAGCTTGTCGTCCATTAGAATGAATATCGAACCAAACTATTCCTTTCTCTCTTGTTTTTGGCTCTAAATTTGTAGGCTCTGCAATCAATATATTACTTGCATTTTTTATTAACTTTTTGTCAATATAATTTTTTGCTCCTAACAACCCTGTTTCTTCCTCTGCGGTCAATGCCAAAAATATTTCTTGTTTCAAATCAGACTCATTTTTTAATAATTCAATCATGACACATGCTAAACTAGCAGTCCCCCCTTTCATGTCAACTGATCCTCGCCCCCATAATTCTCCATTTATTATTTTACCAGAATATGGTTCATGTGTCCAATCATCAATTTGACCAATAGGTACCGTATCAATATGCCCAGATATTATGAATTGATCGGTATTGCTAGGTCCTAAGCTAACATATACATTAGCTTCTCCCTCTTTATAATTATCAATTTGAGGATTTAAACCAAATTCTTCTAAATAATCAAATATAATATTTGCAACATCTACGGTATTTCCTTTAATCGAAGGTGTTTTTACTAATTTTTGAGTTAGTTTAACAACATCATTGTCCATAATTAAAAATTCAATTCTCATTTTTGAACTTATTTCACTTCAATTAAATTAATTCCAAAAATATTTGATTACATATCAATTTACATGTCATATTTGTATATCATATATGCGTAAATCTAAACATAACTTAACTTTAAACTTATATTTACTTCTTAATTCTCTCATTATAGGCATTCAATGTCTAATTTTGCCTCTGTAGCTCAGGCGTAGAGCGACACATTGGTAATGTGTAGGTCGCGGGTTCAATTCCCGCCAGGGGCTTTTTCTTTAAACTCATTCATAAATAATTGATTTTTAAAAAAACAGATCAATTTTCTTTGTCTATGCACATGAATTTATATTTTTTATAGAGAATGATAAAATATGGTCGATTATAGAATTGAAAAAGACTCCATTGGTGATATAAAAGTTAATAATAATGTCATGTGGGGTGCCCAAACACAACGTTCAATACAAAATTTTGATATTTCTCAACGAAAATTTCCAATTCAATTTATAAAATCCCATGTAGAATTAAAAAGAGCTTGTGCAATTGCTAATAAAGAATTAGGTATGTTGGATGAACAAATCGCTGACGCAATAATTAAAGCCTCTGAGGATATTTTAGAACGTAATTTATATTTAGATATGTTTCCATTGGATATTTTCCAAACCGGTAGTGGGACTCAAACAAACATGAATGTGAATGAAGTTCTAAGTAACATCGCCATAAAAAATTTAGGAGGTACCCTTGGTTCAAAATCCCCTGTCCATCCAAATGATCATGTTAATTTGGGACAATCATCTAATGATACAATTCCTACTTCTATGCATATTGCATCTATCCAGTCAATTATCAAATCATTAATCCCATCTATAGATCAATTAATAAATGGATTAACAGAAAAACAAAATGAATTTTCTGAAATCATTAAAATTGGAAGGACTCACCTACAAGATGCAGTTCCACTAACAATAGGACAAGAATTCTCAGGTTATATTGCACAATTATTAGATGCTAAATTAAACATATCTCAAACCAAGGATTTTCTAAAAAAATTAGCCATAGGAGGAACCGCAGTAGGAACGGGTATTAATGCTCATCCAAAATTATCATTAAAAGTATGTGAAATATTATCCAAAAGGATAGGTGTAGACTTTGATCATACAGGAAATAAATTTTCGCTTATAGCATCAAAAGATCTTTTCGTTATGCTATCTGGCTCATTAAGGACACTTGCAATTACTTTAATGAAAATATCAAATGATATTAGATGGTTAGCATCAGGACCTAGAGCAGGATTGGGAGAATTAATCTTACCATCAAATGAACCTGGAAGTTCAATTATGCCCGGTAAAATTAATCCAACGCAAAATGAAATGTTAATCCAAGTAGCAGCTCAAGTAATCGGTAATGACACTGCAGTATCCACTGGTGCTCAATGGTCTTATTTAGAATTAAATCTCATGAAACCAGTTATTATCTCAAATATTCTTGAATCAATTGAAATTTTAAGTAAAGGTATGACTTCATTCAATAAAAATGCAATTCAGGGTTTACAAGTAAATAAAGAAAGGATCAGTAATCTATTGGAACAATCACTTATGTTGGCAACTGCTTTAACTCCTCATTTAGGATATGACAAAGCTGCAGAAATTGCCAAAATAGCATATAAAAATAATCAAACCATTAGAGAGGTTTTGGAACAAGGAAAATATCTAAACAAAGAAGATATTGATAAATTCTTAAATTTTCAAAATATGATCTAAATCTCTTGTAATTTTGTTTATTTTTTAATTTAATTAAAATAATTTTAAATTAGTATTAAGAATAGTCATGTTGTTGAATACTTGTAAAAAATGTATTTTAGATGATGGTGGGTGTTGCACCTCCGTCCATATAACCATCCACAAAAAAGAAGCAAAAGAATTTATCAAAATAAAAAATAATAATCAAATTCCCTCCGGCCATAGCTTTCAGATAGATGAGGATGACCCAAATCTCTATACATACAAATCAGGAGATGATCCATGCATGTTTTTGGACAAAAATCAACTCTGCGAAATTTATGAAAATCGACCAACTATTTGCCGAACGTTTCCTTTAATGTGGATTGAAAATAAACAGAAATTAAAATACTATGTAGATACAAATTGTCCTTTATATGATACTAATACGCCCTCCGAGTTAATGAAAAACATCACTAATCTTCCGTATCCTAATTTAATAAAAAAAATAGGGGAATTAGATTTCGATATTTCAGATAATGATTATATTGAATTAAATCTAATCTAACTCTTCATCGCATATTTTTTTCCTCAAAATGAATTCTTATTATATATTATAAATTCAGAATATTATGAAAACATATCTTATAATTGGAGGTACAAGTGGAATTGGACTTGAAGTCACTAAAAAATTATCAAAAATGGGACATCATATATACGTTTTCTCAAGAAATAATCGAAATTTAGATGCATTGCCAAATGTGGTTTTTCATGAAATAGATGTAACTTCCGAAAATAACACTTATCCCGAAATTGAACAAATAGATGGTGTTGTTTATACACCTGGAAGTTTAAATTTAAAACCTATCCGAAATGTTTCAACAGATGATATCCAAAATGATTTTTCAACAAATGTAATTGGGATAATTAAAATCATTCAGCAATATTACAAACAAATTAGAAAATCCGGTAGTTCTATTGTCCTATTCTCATCAGTTGTAGCAAAAATAGGTATGCCATTTCA
>Ga0181565_10004788_pt1 | contig 10370 bp, 11 predicted proteins | sample 101ome_16_FD_129661 | JGI IMG/M metagenome (GOLD analysis project Ga0181565, IMG submission 129661) | Coastal salt marsh microbial communities from the Groves Creek Marsh, Skidaway Island, Georgia - 101401AT metaG (megahit assembly) | ecosystem: Environmental > Aquatic > Marine > Intertidal...
AGGAGAGCGCGATCGCGTTGGGGCATCAGCTGGTCGGTGGCGATATCAAAACACAGCGTGTCGCCAGCTGGCGGCGTTTTGCTGAAATGCATCCCGGTTGCGCCCTATTTTGTTTTCGCGGCGGCTTACGATCGGAAATTTCCCAACAATGGCTTGCCGATATCGGGATCACACTACCCCGCGTCGCAGGCGGATACAAAGCCATGCGGCGCCTCCTGATTGATGAAACGGACGCGATACTCAGCAACACGCCGATACTGCTTTTGGCGGGCCAAACGGGTGCGGCTAAAACGCGTCTTATCAACGAAGGCAACCGCGGTAAACCGCTGCCGGCCGCTATTGATCTGGAGGGTCTCGCGAATCATCGCGGATCAGCATTTGGCAAGCGCATCACATCGCAACCGACGCAGATCGGCTTTGAAAACGCGCTGGGAATCGCTCTTCTAAAACATCGCGCAAGAGATCAGTCCCATCTGCTCCTCGAGGACGAGGGTCGACTCATCGGCAAGTGTGCGCTACCACTCACATTGCAATCGAGCCGCCAAGGCGCTAACTGGATTCAGCTTGAAGCCAGCCTCGAGGACCGCGTTCAACATTCCTACGAAAACTACATACTAGACAACCTGACTGAGCTGAGCGCAGAGGAAGAAAATCCCGAACGGGCATTCGCGCGGTTCTCTCAAGACTTACTGGACGCACTGGAGCGAATTCAAAAACGCCTCGGCGTCACGCGCTATCAAGCGCTGTTAAAAATGATGAGAGGCGCGCTCGAGTATCACGCCGAGGGAGAACCGAAACACCACAAGCGGTGGATCGAGACCTTGCTAGTGCAGTACTACGACCCTATGTATGCATACCAGATGAAGGGCCGCGATCGACCCCCTATTTTTAGGGGGAACGAGATAGAGGTCGTTGATTTTCTGCGCGATAATTTTTGACATCGGCCAAACACCGCACTGCCATTGCTGAACGGGCTCGCTCCGCCAGAGCATGACTTTACGCTAAACTAAGCGGCTCTCCCCGTAGTTAAACAGGATATAACTACCGCCTCCTAAGCGGTGATTCCAGGTTCGAGTCCTGGCGGGGAGGCCCTGAGCTTTCGAGCCAGCAGAGGTCACAGAACATGATCAAACTTGTCTATTGCATTCGGAAGCACGCCGACGTCGACGCGGAACACTTTTATCGCTATTGGCTCGAGGAGCATGGGCCCCTCGTCAAGGCCGTCTCCGACGCAATTGGCGCGTGTCGTTACGTACAAAGCCACACGGTACTGCCTGAGCTTAACAATGCCATGCTCGAGAGCCGTGGCCTGCGAGAGCCCTATGACGGCATCACAGAGGTATGGTGGGAAGACCGGTCAGCGCTCGAAAAAGGCCTGTCCACCCCGGAGGGTGTCGCTGCGCAACAGGCGCTTATTGACGACGAATCGCGCTTCATTGACTTCAGCCAATCTCGGGTGTTTATGACAGAGGAACACCCCATATTCTGACGCCCGACTCGCCTGCGGCGGGCCAAGGAGCCGCTCGCCAGTACCGCTGCGGAGTGGCTCGTCATAAAGACCGCGGCTGCACACATCCAATAGTGGTCACGACCGGTATATAACTTCGTCGGGCAATCGCCCCTTGCTGAAAAAACGCCATGAGCGGCACTTTGACCTTGCACCACCTCGAGTACTCACAGTCCTTTCGGGTCTTGTGGATGCTGGAGGAGCTCGAGATACCCTATGATCTGATTGTCTACTCGCGCGACGCTAAAACCATGGCAGCGCCGGCCGAGTATAAGGCGCTATCGCCGCTCGGCACCGCGCCAGTCATTACTCACGACGGCATAACGCTGGCAGAAAGCTCAGCGATCATGGACTACATTCTGGACATCACGCCTGATCAGCAACTACGGCCGTCTTCGGGGACCGCGAATCGCACTCGCTTTTTATTTTGGTGGCATGCCGCTCAAGGATCGATGATGCCTCTGCAGCTTATGATCACGGTGATGACCCTCTCGCAAAAGCGTCTGCCGTTTTTTATGCGGCCATTGATTAAATTGTATGTGAGCGCACTCAACGACCTATTTATGCAACCCCGCCTCGCACGGCTGCTCGCCCTCGCGGAGGCGGATCTGGGAACTGCGCCTTGGTTTGGCGGAGACTCATTGTCCGCAGCGGATTTATTGATCGCCTACAACATGATCGTCGGTGAAGAGCGCGGCATGATCGACGCCGAAAAACACCCGCGATGTACTGAATGGGTCTCGCGGATGAGAGCGTTACCGAGTTTCGCGCGCGCCACCGAAAAAGACGGCCGGCCCAGCATGGCTCTCAACTACTGAGCCCAACGATGGGTCGGGCTCATTCCGGCTCATTCGCCTAGGTATTTGGCGAGCGTCTGGTGAAAGTGCCGGATACGCAACTCCTGGTAATCCGCCGTCAGCGCCTTACGCGTTTTTGATGCCATCAGACCTTTTTGAACCTCTGGCAAATTGTGGGCGTCCTGGTCGAAAAGCGCCCCCAGTAACCCTAACCCCTCCGCATCCGCATACCGCTGATCGTAATCGAGACGGATAGTCTTCGCGTCTGCCGGGCGCGGCTGGCCCGAGGGATAGCCGTCGAGCAAATAAATATCCATGATGCAGCCATCAGGATTCATCCCGTCGGGCCTGTAGCGATATGTAATCTGGCTCTGGAAGCCACCCCAAGGGGCAAAGTTAGGAAACACCAGATACAAGATCGAGTCCATTGTTTCAGCATCAGTGACCGTTGCCAGCTTTTCCGGATCCATAAATGTCGCAAACTGATCTCTGCGCACAGCGCCGATCGCCTGCCTAGAAGAGATTGCATCGGCGTCGATCCCGGACAGCGACACCCCGCGCTCAAATCCTCCAGGACCGGTCATTGCTTCTACCGACTCTTGAATACTGTAGCGATCTGCTTGTCCCGGATTTGGAATGCCCTGTGCCGTGATTGTTCTGCTCAGGTGGTCACCAAATACGTCATATTGGGAGTTATCCCCTCCGGTGAAGGACAGAATCTGAGGATGTGTCTGAATCGCGTGATAAGACTCGATGAACGCCTCCATCGCGATCTTCCAGTTGCAGCGAATCTTCTTTTCGACATGCAGCGATACATAACGATCTTCGGGGGACCACCGCTTGAAATGCTCGCTCAAAACAGATGCGTATTCCTCGAAGGGCGGCGCTTCGAGATCCATATTGATCAGCACCCACCCCCCCCATGTCGTGACTCGAACCTCCGGCAAACTCAAATCCGCTAACGACGCCTGGTCGAACTCCCAATCGCAATAGGCCTCCTTGAAGCGACCATCTAGGTGCCAGCAAAATCCGTGATAAGGACAGCGTAGTTCCCGACTCGTGCCACGCCCTGATTTCAGGGCCCTACCTCGATGCAAGCATGAATTATGGTAACCCTTGAGCTCACCAGACTCCGTTCTAACCAGCAGAATCGAGTATCGCGTAATATCGTAAACCCAGTAATCCCCAGCTTTCTGCAATGCGCTTTCCCGGCACACCATCTGCCAAACCCGCGGCCACATATGCTCGACTTCGCGGTCAAACACGGAGCGATCAGTCCACACGTCCGTAGCAATCACGTGGCTTTCAATTTTCGGCTGCGTATCCAACCGCAGTGCGTCGGGAACGGGTACGGCCTCTTGGTCTAAAAGATCTTGGTAGGAGGGAAAGTGGGGCTTGTTCATAACGAGCAGTACCTGCGTCACCAAAGCGACTTTTTATCTAAGTGATCAGACGCCCAAGTCATGGGCACCGCAATTCAACCGACTTTATCAAAAGCAATGTTGAGATCCATCAATCCACGCAACAAAACGTTGGGATGGTGCCTGAGAGAGTTTTTCCCCTCAACTAATGACCAGTTTGTGGTGCGACGAAGCAACGCCGTCAGCGCAACATTGAGCTCCATACGTGCCAGCTGCGCCCCCAAACAAAAGTGAGTGCCCTGCCCAAAAGCAAGATGGCTGTCGGCATTGTCTCTATCCACCTGCAACGCGCCAGCGCACGGGAAGACGGATTCATCGCGATTGCCCGCCGCAAATCTCACCATCAGAAGCGCGCCCTCCGGAATGGGAACGCCACCGATCTCGGTATCCTCGGTCGCCAGACGCCACATTCCCGTCGTCGGAGTTTCTAAACGCAAAATCTCCTCTACGGCGCCGGGGATAAATTCAGGGTGCTCCCGAAGCTTGGCCTGCTGATCGGGGTTGTCTATGAGCAGCACCACACCCCCCGCAATCGCACTTGTCGACGTCTCGTTACCCGCGACCAGAATTTGTTGAATCATTCCGAGCGCCTCGGGTTTAGTCAGCAGACGACCCTCATCAATCGTATTGTTGGCCAAATCAGAAATAATATTGTCCTCGGGATGGTCGCGCATCCTGTCCAACAAGTCCGCAAAATAGTGCTGAAACTCAACAATGTCCTTGGCATTCTGAATCTGCTGATTCTCATCTGCCAGACGACCTAGACGGCTCGCCGAGGCATCGGACCATTTTTTAATCAACGCAAGCTCAGAGCGCGGTACCCCTAACTGGTCGGCGATCACATAGATAGGGAGCGGCACGCAAAACCGATTGAGCAAATCGACCTCACCCTCTTCTATCCACTGATCTATGAGGGATTCGGTAATGGCTTCGATATCAGCTCGCATACCCTCTATACGCTTATTGGAGAACACTTTATTCACCAGATTCCGATACACGCGATGACGTGGCGGATCTTGTGTGAGCAGAGTCTCCACCATCTCATAACCCTGCTGATAAATAGCATTCGCTTCCGCGTTCGACGAACCAGAATTCAAAAGCGCACCGAAGCTACTCGAGAATCGGGCCGGATCCCTTATGATTTCACGAATATCGTTGTAGCAAGTCACCACATAGACGTTGGTCCCGGGCATTTGCCATATGGGGGCTTCTTCTTGTAGCTGCCGATAGACGCTATAGGGGCATTCCTGCACCTCCGCGCTGAAAAAATCGAGCGACGCTAAATCGATGCGACTCATCCGAGAGCCTCCTCCAAAATTGAATTTGCGGTGGGAAACTCACGGGGGCCAAGGGCCCGATCCTTTGTTAACACAAAGGCGCCGAAATCTCCGGTGACGATCTGCCATACAAAGTAACGCAGCACACCCTCAATCTCCATCGGGAATGGCGTGAACCCCATGGGTATGTAGGCGAACGCGCTGTCAGAGCCATATAAATGGGCCAGCTGAAACGCCTTCAGCGACTCCATCTCCGACTCAGACACCATATCGAAAAAGGCGACTGCAGGACTCGCCACTCGCAGTCGCTGCAGGAACTGAGCAGGGAAAAGCCCGCCCGTCCAACGGGCATTGATCTCAGTCACAATGACATCATCGCCCAATACAAAATAGTCTATTCCACAATTGACGCCCTCCGGCGCCACGTGTCCGTGCTCGCGGGCGTACTCTCCCACCCGCAGCAAAATGCTCTTGTGCGCGGGAGGAACGTCGAGTTCGGGATCAATAAAATTGCCTACCCACTTTCCACCGGCAAAGAGAATTTTTCGGACGTTACTAATCTCGACTGATTCGGGCGTGATCGAGAGATCGACCGTCATCTCCTGCCAGCGATCCGTATCGAGTCGCTCTTGCAATAAAACTTGCGCGTCTTCACCAAAGCCAGCGAGCGCTTCTCGGCACTGCTGTATCGAGTCCGCGGGAAATACGTTCCTCGAGCCCGCCAGCCCCAATAACTTGACCATTAATCCCTGCGAAAACCGTGAAAACAGCGCTTCCGCAGCTCCCTCGTCAATGGCTTTTTTGGTAAACACCTCCGTATGCGGCACCGGTATCCCAGCAGTGGGTGCATGGGTCGCGAAGTGAATCTTGGAATTCACGTTGCGGCTTACCTCGAGGGAAAGATCGCTTTGGTGTAGCGGCTGATTGCTGCCGCTCACCATGTACAAATTGACAAGATCAACATCAGGCAGCGCCGCTGAGACACTTTCGTAATAACGTTGAAGCGGATGGTACTGCCAATGCGGCTTAGGAATAATCTCAAGCCCCATGGACTTAAACATGGCAGCGTAGTGATCAACCATGTCAGCCCAGGGGGCTTGCTTGAAAGGCTCGCCAAGGGCGACGTGGTCAACGGACTTCCCGAGGCCCACCAAGGCAACCTGTAAGGCACAAGTCAAAACCTGGTTTTCAAAATGATCGTTCTGCTGCTTCGGCGTCAGCGCGTCGAGATCGTGATGCAGGGAACAATCGTCACCCGCCATTGCGTACAGCACCGACTCTCGCTGTACTGGAATATAAGACCCAACCTTCAGGACAGTTCTCCCGACATTTTTAGTGGCATGAGAGACGCAGGCGTGAAAACGTTATCCCCGAATCCCAAAGATATGGTACCGAGGAATGCCTGGGAACAAAATAACCTAGTGCAGTGGCTGGGTGTAGTGAACAGGTGTAGTTGCTGGACCTCGTCTAGCGCCCATGCAACTGACGAGACCGCAACAACCACGGCTGAGTTCAGAGCGCCAGCAAGCACCGCTCTGTAGATAGCAGGTCCGCCGCGTCATGGTGATCGGTAAAGGCCGCTTTGTACTCGGTCATAAACGCCACGCCCTCCTCGCGGATCCGACGTCTTTGTAGCGCACTACAGAATCGACGAACGTCATCTTCGCACTCCAAGATTAACGGTGGTACGTGAGCTGTGCTCCCGTCAGCCGACTTGGCAACCATGGTGAAGTAGCAGGTATTGGTGTGCTTACTCACACCATTTTGTATGTTCTCGGCCATCACTTTGATCCCGACTACCAAGGATTTTGTGCCGACGTAGTTGACTGAACCCATCAGTGAAACTACCTCACCCACCTCAACTGGTTTCAGAAACTGGACGTTGTCGACAGATACGGTGACACAGTAATTGCCCGCGTGTTTGCTGGCGCACACGTAGGCGAGCTTGTCCATCAACGACATTAAGGTACCACCATGCACCTTGCCGCCAAAATTCGCATAGCTGGGCACCATCAACTCAGTGATGACGCTACGGGAATACGCTACGGGATGCCCTTCCATAAAACCCCCTGTTCTCAACTCGCTATACGCGCCCCTGAGCCATTGGGATTAAGACGAGCGCCGTGCTGCAACGCCATCACCGTGACGCCAGGCTAAATTGCCCCCCCCAAACGGCCCTTTTCACTCTTGACGCGATACCCATGGGGGGTATAGTTGCGGCACCAATATACCCCAGCGGGGTATGCGGTCGGAGCCGGAGGCGCCTGCATGAAACCCGAAACAAAACGAAAAACTGATGCCCGCCTGGCGCGGATTGAGGGGCAAATCCGCGCGGTAAGGCGGATGGTCGAAGAAGATCGCTACTGTATTGATGTCGTCAGACAAGTACAGGCCGCCCGATCGGCGCTCGCGAGTCTGGAATCGGTCATCATCGATGACCACGTGGATACTTGCGTGCACCACGCCCTGAGGGACGGCTCTACAGAGTCACGGGAAGAAAAAGTCGCCGAACTGGTGTCCATCCTGACCGGGAAACTAAAGTGAAACCAGCGCTAGTCGTCGCCTTGGCGCTCACCACCGCTCTCAGCACATCTCTGACGGCAGCGAGACCGGTATCCTACACGGGGGCTTGGACTCTGATTGCGGAATCCGATCGTCAGTGGACCGGCGCGCTGCTGCATTACACCCCTTCCCCGAAGTGGTCTCTAGGGGTGCGTGGCGAAATAAACCGGGATCACGATTATGCCATTTACAGCCTCCATCCGACGGTGCTGGCAAAACGCTGGTTTGGCAGCAACTACCAGGGCAACTTCTATCTACATGGCGGCGTGGGGCAAGCGTCAGGCGTTAATGGCAACCCGTTAGGCAGCCAGTTCGCGGCATTTGGTGGCGTTATGGCCGACTGGGAAACACGATCACTGTTCGTTGGTTACCGATCTCGCTATACAGACGCGGGGCATTTCGGTGATCAGTTTATGCAGGTCTTACGAGCAGGCTTTGCCCCCTACGAGGGCGATAGTGGCGATCTGCATACATGGTTAATGCTTGAACTTGATCATCGGTCCTCGGATCCAGATAGCGTCACCGCAACGCCCTTGGTGCGGTTATTTAAAGGTCAACTGTTACTGGAGCTGGGCTACAACCTGACGGTCAATCAACCGCTTATGAACTTCACTTACCGGTTCTAACGGAGAACTAAAGACCATGAAACGTATCCAGATCGCCTGTTTCGTAGCGGCCAGCTTGATGGCCGGCCCGATCGCGGCCAGCCAAGAGGAGCACTCGCACGATGGCCATCACGACGCCATAACCGAACACGCCCAAATGTCTCACGAGCATTCTGACGCAGCTGGGCATGAACAAGATGCGCACGATCACTCGAGCCATGATTCACGGGCGCAAGACCCCAGCGAAGACGCACATGCCGCCGCATCAGCAGTGACGCTCACTCGCACCTCGGAAATCGATGCAGCACTGGCTCTCGGAGGGGAACCGGTGGTAGCCGATGTGATGGGTGTAGTCTGTGACTTCTGCGCGTTGGCAATGAATAAAATATTCAGCAAGCGCGACGAGGTCGCCGCCGTTTATGTTGACCTTGATACAAAAGCCTTGAGCCTCGTATTCGTGCCCGGCACCAGCCTGAGCGATGACACAATCGCCGAGCTCGCCGTGCAAGCTGGCTACAGGATCGCGGCAATCCGACGGGGCGATGCTGCGCTCGGTAGCGCGATATGAGAGGCGACTGGCGCGACTCGGTCGCGCCCACCCTAGCGTTATTTGGCAGCACTTCGACGCTACTGTGCTGCGCGCTTCCCGCATTGCTTATCTCTATGGGTGCGGGAGCCGTGATGGCGGGCCTAACTTCCGCTATCCCCGGCATTATGTGGTTGTCCGCGCATAAGGACGTGTTGTTTACCTTCTCAGGACTGATGATGGCGGTCAGTACGGGGCTTTGGTGGCAACAACGACATGCGCCCTGCCCCGTTGATCCAGCCAAGGCCGCGGCCTGCGCCCGGCTGCGAAGAATCAATGCCTGGCTGTTAAGCGTCGCATGGGCGGCATTCGCTTGCGGTATCTTCTTTGCTTATCTTTGGGTGCGCATATTTTATTAAAACGTCGCGTTCCGTCGCGTCTCGCGATACAGCCAAAGCCCAAGCACGGCAGTCAGGAGCGCCAACAGCGAGAATGTTTTCAAAAGCCAGTTCCCGATCGTGTCGCGATCGGAGTAGCTCATAATGTGCAAAGACCATAGCAGATCCCACCAGCGCCATGCCTCGTGGCGTACCGCTAGGATCTCTCCAGACATCGCGTTCATGTAAGCAACGCGGTCCGGGGCGTTGCTATCCCATAGCCGCCATAATGGCAGTGGCGCCCCGCGATACTCGCTGCCCGGAACGTCGTTATCAACCCACTCAGCCGCATCGGGAGAAAAGCTGGTGCGCTTCATGCCCAACATCAGCGCCTGCTGCTCATTGAGCGCCTCGAGCGGTGCACCGTTCTCGCCCCGCCACAGAACCTCGACGTCAGAATGGACGCCGACGATAATTTCCCCCGGCAGACGCTCCAAAATCGTCAGCTTGCGAGCCGCTGGATACTGATGATCGATGCGGGCGAGATCTATATGGACAAGATCCGCTTCAACGCGAAACTGGCCGCCGCGCACATAGTCAATATCGACGAAGGCAAAATAAATTCCGCTGATTGTCCACAACAGTAACTGCACGGATGTCAGCATCGCGATGCCTCGGTGCCACCGCCTGACTTTTCTTTGTCTAGAAATAGAGATTGCCATGAAATTTAACAATGCGACGGCATGTCAGCGGCCTCATACACAGGGATAGCATATGCGCATCGGCATATTTTGATCGTCATACTCTACCCGCCCCTCGGGCAAGAAACATCGCCTGTCTGCGTCAAGCGTTGCCACAATGCAACAGACAAACGCATCAATCACGTCATCTTGCACCAATTGACGGCGCTGGGTCTCGTTCATTACAGCCTCCAGAAGAGTAGCCACCTCGACAAGAGGGACAAACTGTTGCAGCACCGCCATCCGCTGCTTCGCGCCATCGGCTGAACTCTTGGGGGCCGACATCGGCACGCCATGGCTAAGGGCTGCGAAGCAGAGCTCAGGATGGGTCTCGTGCCAGCGCTCGATGAACGATGGATGCCCCCTCAGCAGATTCTCTAACTCTCTGATTTTAGGGATAAGATAATACGCCTGCTTGCTGACGCCGCGACCGAATCGCACCTTGCTCAAGGCGTTTAACTCCGCATAAGGCATACCGTCCAGCGCAATTCGTGGTGGTGGAACAAAAACGCTGCTACCGCGCCGCCCCAATCTTTGCCGCGCCATGACGTCACAGGC
>Ga0181565_10004792_pt1 | contig 10366 bp, 3 predicted proteins | sample 101ome_16_FD_129661 | JGI IMG/M metagenome (GOLD analysis project Ga0181565, IMG submission 129661) | Coastal salt marsh microbial communities from the Groves Creek Marsh, Skidaway Island, Georgia - 101401AT metaG (megahit assembly) | ecosystem: Environmental > Aquatic > Marine > Intertidal zone...
GCTCGCGTTCGACCCGGATAACCTCGCCGCGACGCCGCTGGTGTACGCGGTGGCGGCCCAGCCCACGCACGCGGACGACGGGTCCGTCGCCGGCGAGCTGTACGAGTGGGCCGAGCCCGTCGACGTCGCCGGTAACGCCACCGACGAATCGTCGTCTCCCGTCTGGGCGTTCGACGCGAACACCACGTTCGTCGACTCGCGGGTGTTGCGCGTCGGGGACGTGTTCGGGGACGCCACCAGGGCGCCGCTCATGATCTTCAAGCCCGCGGCGGGCGTGCACGGCGAGGTGACGGTGCATTTCTCCGCGACGGACGGTCTGGGCGCGGTCGGTCCGGCGACGACGGTGACGTTCGCGGTGCAGTGTCCCGGCGGCGAGTTCGTCGACGGGACGCGGTGCTCGCCCTGTCCCGCGGGGCAGTACAACGACCGCGCGCTCGTCGACCAGACGTCGTGTCAGGCGTGCCCCGCGGGGACGCAGACGCCAGCGCCCGGGTCGACGCGGTGCGAGGCGTGCCCCGCGGACACGTACGCGCCCGAGCCCGGCACGGGGTCGTGTCCGAGTTGTCCCGCGCGCATGCGCAGCAACGCGGGCGCGGACGCGTTGGAGCTGTGTCGGTGCGAGATCGGCACGGTGCAGCTGAGCGACGCGGCGTGTTGGCCGTGCGATCTGGTCCGGACCAAGTGCGACGCGCTCGGGCGGACGCTTCCCGTGCCGTTCGCGGGGCACTGGACGGACCCGAACGAGGCTCGGCGGACGTACGACTGCATCCCCGCGGCGGCGTGCGTGGAGAAGTTTTCCGAGGACGAGGTGCGGGACCGTCGGTGCGCGCCGCAGCGGTTCGACCCCGAGGGCGCCGACCCGGCGTACGTCGGGGACGGGTGCTACCGGTGCCAGAGCGACCACTTCAGGCACGCGGGGCACTGCCACCACTGCGGGAGCGCGAGCCAGCGCAACGCGCGGTTCGCGCTCCTGATGCTCCTGTACCTGTTCTTCGTGGGGTTTTTGATCGAGGTGGCGGGCTCGCCCGCCGTCGGCGCGCTGGGCATCTTCGTCACGTTCGTGCAAATCACCGCGAGCTTCAAGTACCTGAGCATCAAGTGGCCGGAACACCTCTACGCCTGGCTCTGGGCGACGAGCGCGAGCTACCTGGACATGGAAATCTGGGGCGCGGAGTGCGTCGCCCAGGACTGGGACTACTTCACCAAGTACCGCCTGAGCATGTTCCAGCCGCTCGTGTGGCTCGTCGTGTTGGCGTGCTCCGTCTTGGCGAGGACCGTCCGACGCGTGTTCGGGCAGTACGCGCGGCGGATCCAGCTCGCGATCCGAAGGCGGTACACCGCCAAGAACAGGTGGCTCCACTCCAAGGTGGACCCGGACGCGAAACGATGGAAGGACGTCTCGGACGACCGGTTCGGCGAGCCGCTGGACCGCCCCGAGCTCCGCGACGCGACGGACGTGTTCAAGCAGAGCGAGCGCCTCGACTACGCCGTCAACGCCGACTACGACCGCAAGGTGGACTTCGCGAAGGATAAGGGCCACGACGTCGGGGACGAGGACGGCGACGCGGGGCTCTCGTTCTCGTACCTCGCGCGGAAGTACTTCGCGGAGACGCTCGAGACGACGAAGCCGACGGTGATGTTGTTGTTCCAGTGGGGATACTTCCTCCTCGCGCAGCAAGCCGTCGCGTTTTTCGATTGCCAGAGCGATAACGACGGGAAGCTTCGCCTCCGCGCGGACCCCACCGTGCAGTGCTACGCGGGCGCCCACCAGCAGCACCTCCTCCTGGGCGTGCTGGGCCTCGTCGTGTACCCGTTCGGGATGCTCGTGTTCGGGTACTGGTTCGTGCGCAGGCACCGCGTGGGCGGGCCGAAGCCCCGCGTGTTCGCGCGCATGCGCGCCGTCGTCGAGGGCGCCGACCCCGAGACGCTCGACAAGATCGATCGGTTCGAGAAGAAGTTCGGTCTGCTGTACGGCGACAGCAGGCCCGAGTGGGTGTACTGGCACGTCATCGACATGGGCAAGAAGCTCATGGTCGTCCTGCTGAAGGTCCTGGTCGTGTTTCCGATCGCGCAGACGCTGTTGGTGATGGCGATGCTGATGGGCGTCGCCCTCCTGACGGCCAAGGCGGAGCCGTACAGGCAGCGATCGCTCAACGTCGCCGAGCAGCTCTCGTGCAACGTCAACATCGTCGTCCTCATCTTCGGGTACTTCTTCCAGCTCGGCATCTGGAGCGAACGGACCATGGGCGCGATGGCGGCGCTGTGCATCGCCATCGTGGTCGTCACGCTCGCGTACCTGACGTTCACGATCGCGATGGATCTGTTCCCTTGGATCCGGCGTTTCATCCAGATGCTGCTCAACCACGCCGAGACGGCGGACGAGAACCACGTCGCGCGCGCGCTCGAGCCCAGCGTCTCCGGCCCGCAGGGGTACGCGCTGTTCGTCATCCCGCCCTCGAGCGCGTTCAGGAGGAAATGCTGGGAGACGGTCAGGAGCGACCTGTTCGACCGGTTCATCATGGTCGCGATCGCGATGTCGACGGTGATCACGTTCGTCGAGCTCGTGCCCCTGGCGCCGGGCCCGCTGTACCGCGTCGACGTCATCAACGATTTCTTCACCGTCGCGTTCGCGCTCGAGGCGCTCGCGAAGATCATCGCGCTCGGGTTCGTCCTGGGCGAGCACGCGTACCTTCGCGACACGTTCAACCTGCTCGACTTCGTCGTCGTGTGCATGAGCATCATCCTCTGGGTCGCGGAGAACGGCGGGGACGCGTTGGGCGGGATCCGTTCGGCGCGTTTTTTCAAGTACCTCAAGTTTTTCAAGCTCAAGTACGTTCGGTTCCTTCGCATCGGTCTGCAGCTGCGGAACATGTCCGGCGGGCACGTCGCGGCGGTGTATCGCAAGGCGATCGAGCCGGAGTCGCGGCGGGTCAAGGAGGCGATGAAGAAGGTCCGCGCGGTGTTCAGCGAACACTTCTGCGAGGAGATTTACGCGAACCTCCGGAGTTTACCCCCGGAGCTCGCGGACTCCGCGGTGGATCTCATCGAGGAGTTCCACAAGGAGGGGTACGACGTCGAGCACCTCCTGGCGGTGTCGCAGCAGCTCCACGCCGTGCGCAAGAGCGTCAACCCGGAGCACCTGCACATCGTCTACGACTGGCTCGCGTTCAAGGCGAAGCACAGCGAGAAGATGGCGTTCCTGGACACGATGATCTTCGCCCGCGATTTCATGGCCACCATCGGGGAGAAGGCGGTGCAGAGCACGATGGAGGACCTCGGCGAGGGAAACCCGCGCGCCGAGGCGTACGAGATGTCCGCGCAGGAGGCCAAGTTCTCCGTCGCCATGGCGAACGAACTCCGCAGGCGCAAAAACGCGGGCGGCGGCGGGGACTACCGCGGCTCGAGGGCGGTCGACGGCGACGGAATGAGGAAGGGCGTGGAGGAGAAGAAGCTCATGGAGGAGCGGGCAAAGGCGGCGGGGAAGAACGGCGCCAAGCTGCGGCACGGGCACGGAGTCGGAAGCAAGTACCGCTCGGAGGAGGAGAGGCTCAACGACTCGGACGTCGAGTACGAAGGCGAACGCCAGGTGGCCGCGTTCGAACAATCGTTCGAGCGGAAAATGCGCTGATCGAAGGGGCTCGTGCCCCGACGACGCGCGTAGCGTCCAGGGAGACGGACGCGAATCGGGGTGGACGCGTCGAGCGACGCTCGACTCGAAACCCAAAACAAAAAAAATCCAAAATTCAAAAAAAAAACAAAAAACCCGCGCGTCGGACGGAGAACCGAAACGCGCGGACGCCGCGAAGACGCCGACGAATCGGCGACGCGCGCGTCCGCATCGGGTCCCGGGAGGTTACGGCCCCGGCCCGAGAAGAGACGGTTTCGGGACCGTCCGCGCGCTCTCACACACGTAGCAGTATCATATCATCACACACCACTTAGCCGGCGAGTTTGATATTTTTAGACGGTGGGTACATATGATACGCACCATTGTAATCCAATCTCGCGCGTCCGGAGACTATTATCCCGTATTCGTTCGCGAACCCTCGCCCTCGCCTTCTTACCCTCCTTCCTCCTCCCCGAGACACGCCCTCGCCGGGTCCGCGAACGTCGCGCTCCGGTGCCTCCCCTCCTCGCCCCGCTCCCCCTCGTCCTCGCACCCGTGCTGGAACAGGCTCGGGTTGGCGAACCGCACGCGCCGCGGGGGAGCCCCGCCCCGCCCCCTCGCGACGTCGCGAACGATTTCCTCGATCCCCTCGATCCCCTCGCCGAGCCGCGCCGAGACCCGCTCCGCCGTCGCCCCGGCCGCCGCGCCGGGACAGAAGAGAACCGCCTGCGTTCGACCGTCGAACGCCCCGAGGTGGCCCGCGGGCTGCGCGTCCCGACCCGCGCGGTACGCGACGAACATATCGAAATCGCACGTCCAGGTCCGACCAGCGCCTTTTCCGCCTTTTCCGCCTTTTCCGCCGACGACCAACGCCTCCTCCTCCTCCTCCTCCTCCTCCTCCTCCTCCGAAGGCGCGTCGACGAACGGCCCCGCCTGCCGCCGGAGCTTCGCCTCCCAATCCACGGTCGGGACGACGTCGTCCTCGAGGAACAAGACGGCGGCGCCGTCCCCGGCGGCGAGCGTCGCGGCGTGCGACAGCGCGCCCGCGAAGTCCGCCGTCTCCCGCCGGTTCCGCTCGAACCGCCGCGCGTCCGAGGGTCTTTGTCGATCGTTTTCATCAGAGTGCTTCGTCTCGTCGGGCGCCGACCTCGCGCCGACCTCGCACCCCGCGACGCTCGAGAGGAGCTCCGCGCGCCGAATCGCGGCGCAGACGCTCGCGTCGGACGTGTACACGAGAACGCGAACGGGGGGCGGCGCGCGACCGGCCGCGTCGCCGCCGGTCGTGTCCGCGTGGTCGAGGAGCGCGGGGAGGAGGACGCGCGTGAGGTGCTTCGCTCGCGCCGCCGCGGCGGAGATGACGACGAGGAGGGGCGCCGCGAAGGGACGCGAGGATCGCGCGCGCGTCAGCCGCTCGGCGAAGCGGAGCTCCACCTTCCCGGCCTCGTCGCGCGCCATCTCCGAGCGCTCGGATTCAGCCACCTCGCGCGCCGCCTCCTCGAGCCGCGCGTCGTCGGCGTCGTCGGCGTCGGCGGCGGCGGCGTCGGGGTCCTCCTCCGCGGCGGCGTCGGCGTCGTCGGAAGACGCGTCCTCGCCGCGGCGATTCGACTCGCGACGATTCGCCTCCCCGCCACCCTCGTCCCCCTCCTCCGCCGCCTCCTTCTCCCCAACATCGATCGCGTCGCCGAAGACGTCTTTCCCGATGCCGAGCTTCGCGCGCGCCTCTTCGAAACTCTCCGTCCCGGCGCTCGCGAGCTTGTCGCTGACTTTTTCGATCTCGTCGAGGTAGGACCCCGAGAGCTGGAACCACCCGTCCGCCTCCACCTTGAGCCTCGCCGCGAGCTGCGCCTGCGTCTCGAACGGCTCGTTCTCCTCGCGCTCCGCCGCCCTCCGCGCGATGTCCGCGAGCGAGCCCCGCAGGGTATCGGCGGGGATGACGACGTCGCCGGGGTCGTCGTCGCCCCCGGAGGAGGCGGAGGCGGCGAGCGCGCGCTCGTCGAACACGGGCGCGGACTCCATCCCGACCGCGGCCGCCGAGTCCGAGTCGGCGTCGCGACGCGTGGGGACGGAGTCCGCGGCCGTCGTCCGCGCGAGGCGCGCGGCGCCCCCCGCGAGGCGCGCGGGGTCGGCGGCGGTCTCGTCGGCGGCGTCGCGAAGGCGCGGCTCGTCGCGGCGCGTCGCGTCGTGGCCCGCGTGGCCGGCGAAGACGCGCATCTTGTCCGCGGCGGACGCGTCGCGATCGAGGCGCGCGGCGCCGTACGGGCGCGCGCGTCCCTCGCGTCGCGCGCGGGCGGCGGTGGACGTGCGCGCGGCGCGGAAGCCGGCGTGTCCGGCGTGGTCGCCCAAGAGCGCGGGGCCATCGGTGCCGGGGAGGCGACGCGCTCGGGACGCCGCGCTCAGGGAGGCGTCGAAGCGCCCGTCGTCGGGAACGGCGAGGAAGCGCGTGAACACGAACTGACACGCGAACGCCCACGTCGCGGCGAGCGCCAGGAGCGCGGTCAGGGCGCGCTTGCGCATGCTCGCGGGCGCTCGGGCGACGCCGAACCCGCGCGCGACGCACTGACGGCGCCCGCGCGGACGAGCGACGTCGGATCGGAAACTCCTCGGATGCGACGACGCGCTCGCGCTCGCAGCATCGAGCAAACATATTTTACCGAACGTCGAATCGTCGCGCATCACGACGCGCGCGGCGTCCCGGGATGTGCCGGATCTGCCGCGCGCGCCTTGCGCGGCGCGGCGGCGTTCCGAGCGACGTCTTCGTCGCCGCCGGCGTCGTGGACGACGACGACGAGGGCCCCTGCGCCGCGGCGTGCGAGGTGGACGCGCCCCCTCCCTGCGCCTCGGCGAGCGGCGGGCGCTCCGCGTCGGCCGCCGCCGCCGCCCCGACGCACCGCGTCGTCGTCGGCGCGGGCGTCGCCGGCGTGTGCTGCGCCGAGGAGCTCGCGCGCCTTCGCCCGGACGACGTCGTGACCCTCGTCGCCCTCGGCGACGCCGTCCAGAGCGTCCGGGACGTCGAGCGCGTGACGCGCAAGACGCGCCTCCTCGACGTCGTCGACCGCCCCGCGTCCTCGCTCGAGCGCGCCAACCTCAGAGTCCTCCGCGCCGAGGCGACCGCCCTCGACCCGGACGCGAAGACGCTGCACGTGCGACCCCACGCCCCGAGCGGCGAACCGCCGAACGCCGACGCGCGCGCCGCCCTGCGCTACGACCAGCTCTGCGTCTGCTCGGGAGCCGAGCCCGTGACCCCGTCGGAGATTCTCGACGTCGTCGACGACCGAGACGAATCGGACGCGCGTCGCGCCGCCGCCTCCTCCTCCTCCTCCCCCTCCTCCTCCCCCTCCTCACGCGCCGCCGTCGAGCGCGTCTGCGTCACGGTTCGCGACGCCGCGAGCGTGGACGCGCTCGCGGATCGGCTCAGAGGCGCGCGGCGCGTCTTGCTCGCGGGGAACGGCGGCATCGCCCTGGAACTCGCGGGGGCGCTGTGCGGAGGTTTCGGAGAAACCGGCGGCGGCGGCGGCGGCGGCGGCGGCGAAAACGCGCCCCCGAGCTTCTCGGAAGGCGCCCCCGAGCTCGTGTGGGCGGCGAAGCACCGAACGGTCGGCGACTCGTTCTTCGACCGGGACGCCGCGGCGTTTCTGTTGGACGTTGCGAGCGCGCGGGGGCTCGGGCTCGCCTGTCCGCTCGCCGGCGCCGAGGAGATGCTCGGGTCGGACGAAAACGCGTTCGAACCGTCGCGAGGGGACCCCTCGCCGGCGAAGGAAACGCCGCCGCCGCCTCGCGCCTCGCGCCGCGCGTCCTCCCGCGCGTCCGCGGGTCCGAGCTGGGTCGCGAGGCTCCGCGCCTCGGCGCGCGGCGCGAGCCGTCCGTTCAGGCTCCGGCTCTTACCCGAACGGTCCGTCGCGTCGATTCGCGAGTGGTCCTCTCGCGACGCCGCCGAAAAAGAAAAAGTCGCCTGGCCCGCGGCGGCGACGCTGAGCGACGGCGAGGTGCTCGGGGTGGACCTCGTCGTCATCGCCGCGGGCGTTCGCGCGGCCCCGCGCGTCGCGTGGCTCCCGCGCGATCGGTTCGCGCGCGCCGAGGACGGCGCGTTGGCCGTCGACGGAGAGTTTCGGTGCCTCAGACCGTCTCCTCCGCTCGAATCGTCTCCCGCTTCAAAGTCCCGCGCGTGGGACTCGGTGTTCGCGGCGGGGGACTGCGCGAGCACGTCGCGCGGCGTCGGCGGCGCGGGCGAGGATGCGTCGTGTCGCTGGTTTCAGATGCGGCTCTGGTCGCAGGCGGCGGCCTCCGGGGCGTACGCCGCGCGCGTCATGGCGGGGGAGGCGGACGAGCTCGCGTCGGGATTCAACTTCGAGCTCTTCACGCACGCGACCCGGTTCCTGGGGCAGAAGGTCGTCCTGCTCGGCTGCTACAACGGCCAGGGTCTGGAGGGCGAGCCGGAGTCGGACGTCGTGACGTACGCGCGGAGCGACGACCCGAGCGCGCCGAACCCGCGGTTCGTCAGGGTGTTGCTGCTGCGGGGGAGGATGGCCGGCGCCGCGCTCGTGGGGGAGACGGACCTCGAGGAGACGTTCGAAAATCTCATCCTCGACGGCGTGGACCTGTCGAGCTACGGCCCGAGCCTGCTCGACCCGGACGTGGACGTCGAAGACTACTTCGACTGAACGCGAGACCACGCGGAGGGACGAGACCGTAGAAACACTTCGTCTGACGGATAGGCGCGAGCGAGTGTTTAGAGCTGAGTTTGAGCGCGTCGGCGAGCGAGCTCGTTTTAGGGAGAGAAGGCGACGTAGGAATCGCGGAGAAGAGGGCGCGGCGGCGAGCGGGGCGGGCGGAGCTTCTTTCGCTTCGACGCCTGATGTTCTTCTTCTTCTTCTTCTTCTTCTTCACTTTTTGTTTTTTTCATTCATGAAAACAACGTACGTTCGGGCGCACTCCCTCGTTCGTTCTTCTCCGCGATGGTATTACGGTTCGTCGCGAAGAACGATTTAGAGGGCGTTGCCGGCGAAGACGGCGGCGCGCTCGGCGGCCTCGAACGCCTTGGCGCAGGCGGCCTCGTCGGCGGTGCCCGCGCACTGCTTCTCCATCGCCTCGAGGGCACCGGACTTGCCCATCTCGAGGACCTCATCGGCGGGGATGAGGTTGAGGCCGTTGACGAGCTCCTGCGCGACCATGCCGGAGATGGCGACCATCGCGACGCGGCCGTTGTTGACCTCCTTGAGCTTCATGTCCGCGAGCCAGGTGGCGTCCTTGCCCTTGGAGAGCTGGAGGGGGTCGAACTGGTAGTCGCCGGGGGTGTACTCGGGCTTGAGGAGGAAGAGCTTGTCCGCGTTGAAGGGGTTCTGCCACGCGTACTGCACGCGGTTGGACTCGACGACGAAGATGAAGGCGCCGATGAGGCCCCAGAAGGTGGCGGGGACCTGCTGGAAGTGGTTGATCGCGGGGCCGGTGACCTGCGCGTCGAAGAGGAAGGCGGAGCCCTCGACCTGCTCGCCGACGAGGAAGCCGAGCGCCGCGAGCATCGAGACGCGGCCGTGGGTGATCTCGACGTCCGCGTAGCGCTGGGCCTCGGCCTCGTCGATGCCGTTGTAGAAGCCGAAGAAGTCGACGCCCTCGGGGAAGGGGGCGCAGCCCTGGACGATGCCCGCCTTGGTGGCCGCCTTGATGTCGGTGAACTTCTTGCCCGCGGTGACCTTCGTGGGCTTGCCCTTGGCGGCGACGGCCTGGACGTTGAGAGCGGAGATGCACATGGCAGCCATTGTGAAGAGTTGAGGTGTGTGAGGGGAGGGGAGTGTGTGTGGAAGAGTGAGCGCGCACGCGCCGCGGGAAGCGCTTAACGCGCTTTTCACGAAGCGTTGGAGGCCGAAATCGACCCGTCAGATTGCCAACTCGTGGCGCGAAAGCCAATCCCGACGGTTCGGGTGACGTGGTCGATTCTGGGCGCGCCCCGCGGCAGGGGCGGCTAATAAAAAGCGACCGATGGGACGGGTGACACACCTCGAACTGATTGATGATCGGGGCGCGTTTTCTGGGTCACGAACCGTCGACGCGCGAAAAAAACCATCCGATCCTCGATCCTGGGAACGGACGAACGTCTTCGGACCGCCGGATGGCGAGTCGTGATTGGCGGAGAGACCGCTTTTTTTCGACGACTCGCGCGCGGTGTGACGGGAAAAGAAAAGAAGAGCAACGAACGCACGTCGCCGGCGCCGGGAGCGCGCTCTGGTTTTTCTGGCACCTCGTGTTTTTGGCAGCGACGGTCGCATGTGTGTTTGGCAACAAAACCACCTCGGTGGCTTGGCGAAATCGCCTCCCCCGCCCTCCCTCCCTCCTCCCCCCGCCTCGCGTCAGTGCGGCTTCGGCACGAACCCGTCCACGGCGAAGTTCCTCGTCGCCTTCGGGAGCGAGAGGCTCATCCCGTCGAGCTCCCTCGCGGCGATGACCTGACACCCCAGCCTGCTCGTCTCCGTCAAGCCGAACGCGAGGTCGAGCATGTCATTCTCGTCGTCGTCGGGCTCGGGAAGCGCGTCGTACGTCGCCTGGTCGTCGATGATGACGTGGCACGTGCTGCACGCCAGCGAGCCCTCGCACGCGCCCTCGAGCTCGATGTCGTTGCGGTGAGCCACCTCCAGCATCGACTGCCCGATCGGGGCCTGGGAGATGAAGAAGGGGTTCGGGGGCGAAGGGGAAAGGGGCGGTGAGAGGGGGGGGGGGGGAAACGCGGGGAGGTCGGGGGCGGGAGGGCGTGGTAGGTGGGGCGCCGCC
>Ga0181565_10004799_pt1 | contig 10360 bp, 9 predicted proteins | sample 101ome_16_FD_129661 | JGI IMG/M metagenome (GOLD analysis project Ga0181565, IMG submission 129661) | Coastal salt marsh microbial communities from the Groves Creek Marsh, Skidaway Island, Georgia - 101401AT metaG (megahit assembly) | ecosystem: Environmental > Aquatic > Marine > Intertidal zone...
AGACCTATTCCAACCACGATGGATGCCACTGCAATTACAACTAATAACTCGAGTATACTAAAACCATTGCGATTCATCTTCTTTATTGTAATGTATTTACAATGAATTGGTCGATTTTAAAAACTAAGTTTTTCTTGCGCGTTTATCTCATGGTCACCTTTTCTTGTATGGTCAATATGGTTTCAGGAAAAGTTTTACTAATATCCATGAAACATTTTATTATTGCTTCAAAAGTAGGTTTGGTATGTGCTGGTGGCTTTGCGTTAGTGACGCTTCTCACATCAAAACTGATGCAGAATAAATATTTTTTAGCAGGATATGTTTTTTTAGCCACTGGAGTGATTGATTATTTTACTCATCCAACACATTTTGGAAATCATTATACAGAAGCAGTCACGACTGGACTTGGAGCGGCTTTGATTTCAATACTTGTATCTTTTATTTTAGATAAAAAAAATCAACCAACAGCCTGACCTACGCTGAATATCGGTAAATATAAAGCGACCATTAACAATCCAATAATTGCACCAATGACCACAATCATTAAGGGCTCAATGATTGATGATAAAGCTGCAACAACAGTATCAAACTCTTCTTCGTAATAGACTGCAATCGATTTAAACATCTCTTCCATATTACCTGTTTTTTCACCCACAGCCGTCAATTGGGAAAGCGCAAGAGGAAAAACATGAGTTTCCTTTTTTAAGAGTTCGGATAATGTTTGGCCAGTTACAATTTGTTTTGCAATTCGATCTAATGCATAAACAAAAACAAGGTTTGTCGTCACTGTTTTTGCAATTCTAAGTGTTTCAATAATACTCACCCCTGCTCGTGTTAGATTTTCCATAATCATACACATCCTAGAAACCGTTGATTTAACGATCAAATCTCCAAACAAAGGAAATTTTAAAAACCGTTTATGCATCATGTGCCTGTAGCTTTCGATATTGTTGTATAAAAATTTGTAAATAAATCGAATAACAAAAATAGCGATGGCAATTCTCATGATGTTTCCGCCATCAGCAATAAACCTGCTGGCATCAACAATAATAAGTGTTGGCCCTGGCAATTTAACACCCATGTTGGCATACATTTTTTCAAATACAGGGACCACTTTCCATAACATGAATATGGTAATCGTTGTGGCTACCGTTAAAAGCATAATGGGATAAAACAAGGCACTTTTAATTCCAGCTTTAATTTTTTGATTTTTTTCTAAAAGCTCAACCAACTTAATTAAAAACTCATCTAATTTACCACTGGCTTCTCCTGCTGAAATCATATTGATATAAATATTATCAAAAACCTTGGGGTGTTTTTTAAAAGCATCAGTCAGGTTCGTTCCAGAGTTTAAGTCTTTAATAATCTGATGTGCGGTAATTTTCATTTTCATGTGAACCGTTTGGTCCCTAATCATCATAATCGACTCTAAAATAGGAAGACCCGCTTTAATCATCGTTGATACTTTTTTTGTAAATTGAAGTAATTCTTTTGCAGGAACACTCGCCCAAGGTCCAAAATTTAGATATATGTTACCCCCTTTGAATATAATAGGCGCATTACTTACCGGAATATCTTCAATTTGATTGGTTTGTTTTTTTTGTTCTGAAGCTTTTTTAATTCCTGTTACAATTATTTTTTTTTGTCTAAGCGCTAACGATGCTGCTTTTGGGTCAGAGGCATTGATTTCACCATTAATTCTTTTTCCAGCTTGAACCCCTGAATATGCAAATGTTGCCATATGATTAAGTAACTAAAACCCTTGAATACTCGTGAATATCAATGATCCCTTTTTTAATAAAACCTCGTCCAATATCTTGCATGGTTTTAAATCCACCTTTTTTAGCAACCTCTAACAATTCGTCTCCTCTTGCATCTCTTAAAATGGCAGATTCAATTTCAGGTGTCTTTTTTAAAACTTCATAAATACCTTGTCGTCCTTTGTAACCTGTATTGCCACACTCATCGCACCCCGCACCCTTTTTAGCTTTAAAAGTCGACAGTTCTTCTTGTTTAAATCCTAATTTTAATAAACTGGGTTCGCTTGCCTGATCATCATCGACTAAACAATTTTGACATGATTTACGTGCAAGACGTTGAGCGACTATTAACGTTAAAGCTGAAGCCACCATAAAATTTGGAACACCCATATTCGTTAACCTGACAACCGTCGAGACGGCATCGTTAGTGTGAAGCGTACTTAAAAGTAGGTGCCCCGTAAGCGCAGCCTTGATTGCAATATTAACGGTATTCTTATCCCTAATCTCTCCAACAAGGATAACTTCTGGATCTTGCCTTAAAAAAGATTTTAAAATGTTTTCAAATGTTAAACCGATTTCCTCATTCGCTTGGACCTGTCCTACGCCTTTTAAATAAAATTCAACAGGATCTTCTGCAGTCATAATATTTTTTCCAGGACTATTAATTTTTTTAATACACCCGTAAAGCGTTGTACTTTTTCCACTTCCCGTTGGACCTGTCACCAAAACCATTCCTTGTGGAGCGGTAATGGCAGTGACTAAATTTTTATAATCTGCTTCATCTAATCCAATTTGTTCTAATCCAAGATCTGGACCCGCTGCCAATAAACGCATCACAACTCTTTCACCTTCTTTTGCTGGAAGCACTGAAAAACGAACATCAATATCCTCATCATCTACGGATCTAGGTCTTGGATTTTTAAATTGTAATTTACCGTCTTGAGGTAATCGACGTTCTGAAATATCACATCCTGCCATGATTTTTAAACGAGTAATGACAGCATTATAATTTTGCATGATAAAATCTTTAAATTGTGTTTGCTCTTGCAGAACCCCATCTTTTCTAAATCTCACTCTAGCCTCTCCTCTTCGATACGGCTCGATATGAATATCTGATGTGCCTGTATTAAATGCCTCTAATAATATAGCATCAACAAAACCTACAACATCATTCTCACCTGGCTTGGCCCCAGGTATTTTAATCCCGCTAACTCCTTTTGGAGCAACTTTAGGTTTGTTAACTTGATCTGAAGTTGATTGAGACTTTAAAGTATCAACAAAAACTTTAAATTTTTTTGCACTTTCAATATTTGAGGGTTTGGCAACATAGATTTCAACATTGCATCCTGTCATGCTTTTCATTTTACTTGCCAGCGTAGATTTGGTTGGATCAAAAATTGCAACTTTTAGTATTTTACCAACAAGATCAAAAGGAATAATCTCGTTTTGCTGAATAAACTCTTTAGGTAATTTTGCTAATGCTTCTTTTTTAACCATCTGCTCGGTTAAATGAATTTTTCTTAATGCATAATTCCTTGAAATAGCAGCGACAATGTCATCTTCTGTAACTTTTTTATCTTCAATTAAATAATGAAGTACACCAAGAGGAACTTTGCCGTTCCCATCATGTTTTTTCTTAGCTTCAGCAATCATAGGGTCAGATAATTTTCCCATGCTTTTTAGAAGGTTGGTAACTTTTAAACTAATCTCAGGAGAAATTGACGGCATTTAACAAAGTATAGTGAAGTTGCTAAATTTATACAATATTAGCGGTAAGGAATATTAACAATTGGTTCTTAGTGTCATCACTACTTTTACTTTGAAAAAATGAACCAAGAATAGGTATTTTGCTTAAAATTGGCACAAAATTAATACTGTCAGTTTTTGTATTTTTATAAACCCCACCTAATACTGCTACACCCCCGTCAGATATTTGCACTGTTGAGTTAATCGACTCACTGTTAATTGGTACATCACCACTTGCAACCCCTGCAACAGATGTGCCTGGTGAATTATTTTGAATTTGAACAACCATCTCAATTTTATCCCCTCTAATTTGTGGAGTAATGTTCATAGATAAGTTTAAACTTATATCTTGAGTGGTGGCTGCCTGTCCATCTGCAGCTGGAATAATTTTTTTAATCGATAAACCCTGTTGGATTGTTGCAGCTTCTCCGTTTAAAGCGAGTAGCTTTGGATTTGATATGGTCTCGGAATTTGTATCATTCACTGAAGCATTAATGACCGCTTGCAATTCTGCTCGTCCAATATTTCCAAGTAACAACATCCCCCCTTGTAAAGTAGCATCTGCAAATCCACTTTTGCCAACATTGGCGTTCGTAATAGCTGCAGCTCCTGGGTTGGTGCTAGCAACACCCGTTGTGATGTTCGAGCCAGTGGTTCTTCCAGGTAACGTTGTATTGGCAACTAAGTTTGCATCGAAAGATTTAGCAAAGCCATCTTCAGCGTTTATAATATAAGCTTCAATCATGATTGCTTTTTTTGGAGTATCAATGGTATTTAAAACTGTTTCAACTTGATCTAATTGTTGCGATGTACCAGCAATGATTAACTGGTTATTAATCTCATCATCTGTGATTGTTAGATCTGCGACGGTTGCTTGTAATAAAGGAACAACATCTGCCGAGGTATTATAAAAGATTTTAAAAATTTCTGTTTTTTGATCTACTGGGTTCTCATTATTTTCAGCGTTTGTATTCGTTGATAACGCTGGGACAATACCATTAGATAAAGAAGCTAATTCTTTAGAATTGTTAAATTCTCTTTTTTTAAAATCAATATATTTATTTTTATTGTGCACTCTCAACATACCTGATGATTGATCAACCATCATCACCAAGTCGTTCATATCCAAAATTGCATGAACTGCAGAGCCCCACTTAATATCTTGAAAATCTAGAGTAATATTGCCATCGACCTCGTCTCCAATAACAATATTTCTTTTAACTAAGCCAGCAAACAACTTCAGGGCTGATCTGATGTTAATGGAATTGAATTTTAAAGTTACGGGTACAGTTTCAAGGTTTTTTATATTTTGATTTAAATCCTGAACGACAAAATCCTGACCTTGTTGAGACCCACTTTCTAAAGAAACTCTCCTTGTCACACTTGCTCTTTGAGAAACAGTATTTTGCATAATATCATCTGTCTCCTTTTTAAATCGCTCTGTCTCTTTTTTAAAATTTTTTGCAGTTGATTTTTCTTTAAAAATTTCAGCATGCATCGTAGCGCTTTTATCTTTTTCATTTTTTGCCATCTTAGGTCTCTTGGGCCCACATGATGTTGTGAGCAACAAACTTAAAATTGAAAATAAAACAAAAAACTTTTTCATTAATTAAATAAATCCTCTACATTTGTAATAGAATTTTCAGCAGCTGCAGAACTACTTGTATTTTGACCAGTAGATTCTTGAGCATTCGAGTTGTCCGTTGATGAACTGTTATCAGACATCTCCCCTTGGGTCACAGAAGATGCATTAGGGGGTATCGTGCTTTGCGGAAGAGAAGCTACTTGCTTTAAAATAGGGGCATTAATTTGAAATTTAAATTCCTCATAATTTTGAAGAACCTTCATTTCATGATCAGTTATTTTAACAATATAACCATCATCAATTCCAAGCCTGTCTCCTTCTCTTACCATGAACTGTTGTCCTTTAACTTCAATGATAGCTAAATTTTTTGGATTAATAGAATAATTCATGATGCCTCTTTTTGACTTCATGCTTTCAACGTTGAGAACAGGATTAACAAAAATTGGAATTTTCACATACTGATCTTTGTTTAAGTTATCTTCTTTTTTAAGATTATTAATTGAACTTAACTCATCAACCGTTCGAGAAAACTTTTTAGCAATCTCCTTTAACGTCTCTGGATCAGATGTTCTGTATACATAAAAAGGTAATAAAAGCTTCTCTCCTAATCTTAATTCATCGCCTGGCATTAAGTTGTTAAAACCAACCAAATCTTTTAAATCGAGATTATAAATTTCTGCAATCATTTCTAGCGTTTGTCCCTTTTGAACCTGATGAACTCTTGCAGGCAAAGTGATTTTAGTTCCCATGACTAACTTTGAACCTGGAACAATGGAATTGGCTATTTTAATTTCATCCTCAGTATACCCATATTTCGTAGCAATAGATTTAACGGTGTCGTTTTGATTAACGATGTGAGTAGTTTTAATTTTTCCATAATCAACCTTAAGTTTAGACCCTTCTCGATTAAATGAAATATTTCCTATTTTGTTTATTGAGTTTAAGGCTGTCCCTTTCAAAGTGTATTCGGTTAATTCATAAGCAATTAAAGGATCTGGTGCTAAAATATTACCAATAGGTTGAATTTTTGTATTTGCAGCAGGCGTTGATACTACAGAGGTCTGTTGAGATTGATTCATGTTTTCAGGAATGCCATTTTGAGCCGTTTGACTCATATCTTGACCTGATGAACTTTGAGATGTCTGATTAGGCTTTTTGCTTTCATCTTGAATAATTGAAGGACCATCCCCTAAAGTTCTTGTAAAAGGGTCTTCAATATTAGCAAAAGACTTTTCGAATAGAAAAGTTGAGACTAGGAAAAATAAAATAAATTTGTAATTCATCTCTTTTTTTTAATAATTTTTTCTAAAATTTTAAAATTATCGAATTGCTCTCCTTCGGTTGGCAGCATTACAAGTGTTGCCGTAAATTTTTTAGTAATGTCTTCATTGGGTAAGGTTTTAGGAGCTGGTTGACCTGGTTGCGAATAAAGTTGAGCACGATCTTGCTGGGTAAAATTATTAATGTTTCCAAGCTTAGCTTCATTAACAATTGCTGAATTAGAAAAGGCATCCATCATTTTAATGATAGACTGATCATCACTAGCAATACCATCAATGGATACGTTTCTTTTGCCGTTGATTTCAAATTTAGTTAAACGAACTTTTTCAGGAACACTTTTTGAAAGTGCAGCAATGATATCAGTCGATGTTTTTTTATTTTCGCCAAAATAGTTGATGTATGTTACCTTGCCTTGTATTTTGCTTACTTTTCCTTGGTAAGCTTGTATCAATCTTTGTTTTTGTTCAACGTCTTCTGAAATTCCAGACAATCTGCTTAATTGTGAAGAGTTCTCCATGATGGTGAGGAGGTTTGATGCTACGATATGAACGGAGCCAATTAAAAATACAAAAGCACTAATTGCAAAACAATAGTTTGAAAATGATATCGCCTTTCTGTTTACCTTTAGCTGTTGAGCGCGTGGCAATAAATTAAAACTATACATCTCTTGATCATAATTTGCGCCATATGCATTTAATCTTCTAATCCCAGAGCCAATACAATTGATGATTTTCGATTTGTTTGATAATGCATCGATATATTTTTTAGCTTCATCTGAAAAAGTGATACTCTCTTCAGGATCGTAAGTTTTAATTACAATTTCACCTAATTGCTTTTCAAGACCTTTGAATAAATTTTTTATTTGAGATTTATCGGTTACCACTTGAACTAATGATATAGGATCACATTCATATTGGGTTTCGAATTCTATGAGTCCTTGTTTAATTTGTGAAGCTAAGCGATCAAAAATTTCATCCCAAAATTCTGTTGTCACATCCTCAACTTCTTCAATGGTATCAAGAAGCACTTGATCAGCCTCTACAACATTAATGTCTGAAATTAATAATCCTTTATTAGACGAAACAATTAAATAATTGTTATCTTTGCTATAATTAAAAATAGCAACTGGACTTTCAAAACCTTCTTTGCCTAGCACCGTAAATAATGCATTAACTTGGGATGCTGGATTAATATCTATAATAACTGGATTTAAGCCTGCTAATCTAAAAATATTTACATACGCTTCTACTAATTTTTTTTCAATTGTAACTAATGTTACATTCATCACCCCTAATTCTTCATTGGTAGATATAATTTGATAGCTGCTCTCAAATTCTTCTAAACTTTCCGGGGTTTCATCAAACTGTTCCCAAAATCCGCCAAGGCTAACGGTTTCAGCCAAGTCTTTGGGTTCCATGATTGGAATTTGAAGATTGTAAATTGTAGTATTGAGCTTATCTAGCGTAATAGCAACATCTTTAGCTTTAGAATTAATTGAGTCTAAACAGTTTTTAATTTGGTCACTTAAATAAGTAGAGGCGGTATAAATGTCTTGATCTTTTCCAATACCTGCAATTTTTTGGTAAGTATAATCTTTAACATGCCAGGCTTTTTTTTTGTAAATAAGATCTATAATTTGTATTTCGTCATCTTTAAAAGATACACCTAATAAATTTTCTTTTTTAAGCGCAATAGATCCAAGTTTTTGAAAAACTGGTTCTAATTTTTTATTTAAAATTTCAGTAATGTTCGCCATATGTATTTAAAAAACAAATCAACTTGTCGTTGTAAATGTAACCTTAGTTAATTAGTGTTTATTTTCAATGCTTTTGTTGATATTGCTTATGAATCGATACTTAAATTAATGTTGCAATTCAAAGGTTTTAGAACACTGTGCTAGAAGATCTTCTCCGAGATTTACCAAAACAATATGACCTATCCGATATTCATATTAGATCGAATCAACCCATAGCAATAAGAGAAAATGGTGAGATTAAAGTTTTTAACGAAAATGTTATTCGAAGAGAAGATTTAGAAAGTTATTGGAAAAAAGCATTAGACAAATCTCAATTTGATTATTTGATTAATAATGGAGATTTGGATTTTGCAATTGTGGTTGATGGACAAAGATTTCGTGCCAATGGATATTATTGTTCTTATGGACCCAGTATGGTCCTTAGAAAAATTGTAACTGAAATTCCAGATATTAATAAACTTGGATTACCAGAAGCTGCACATGTAGCGATCACGCATAAAACAGGTTTAGTTTTAGTAACCGGTCAAACTGGATCCGGTAAATCAACTTCGCTGGCTGCAATGATTGATCAGATTAATTCAAACCGTGCAGAAAATATTATTACCATTGAAGACCCAATTGAATTTGTTCACCCTGCAAAAAAAAGTATTATTTCACAAAGAGAAGTTGGGAAAGATACTGGTAGCTTTGCAAGAGCTTTAAAATCAGCATTAAGACAAGATCCTGATGTGATTCTTGTGGGTGAGATGAGAGATCTTGAAACCATATCCTTAGCGTTAACCGCTGCAGAAACGGGTCACTTAGTTTTTGGAACCTTGCACGCCAGTAATGCAGGATCAACAATAACAAGAATTTTAGATGTATTTCCTGCGGCACAAAAAACACAGGCACAAACGATGTTGGCGGGTTCTATAAGGCTTGTCATGTCACAACAGTTGTTAAAAAGAAAAGGTGGAGGAAGAATTGGTTGCCATGAAATCATGACAGGAACTCCTGCTATTCGAAACCTTATTCGTGAAGGAAAAGTTGAACAAATCCCATCAACATTACAAACCTCTGCAAAAGATGGAATGTTTACGATGGAAAAATGTCTTGAGGGTTTAAAGCTTAAAGGCTTGGTTGAGTAATTATTTATTAATTTCTGGGTTTTCGACAAACCTTTGCTGAGGAAATTCTGCAGTAAATTTTCCAGTTCCTTTACAATTATTTTTTGTAATCTCCCCTCTGCCTCTATTCACGGTATTAGAATTTGGTGAGGTTGACCCTGTACAATCTAAATCAAGCTGAACATCTCCTGTGATTTTTACAGTGATTTCTTTAAAACTAATTCCTTTAGCGATGGTTTCGGAGGTAAAATTGTTGTAAACAAAATTTGCGAATAAAAATGCAAAAAAAGCTAATGCAAAAATTTTTAAATCTTTTTTACTCATTGAGCGCTAGTTTAATAATTTTAATTTTATTAAGCAATGGATCTTTTGCAGATATTTATGGCATTAATTGTGCCAATAAAAAAGGATCAACGAAATGGGTTTACTCTTTAAAACGAAAAGCAATTGTTTTGTATGATCAAGATGGAGCTAAAACAAAAGTCAAATTTGAAATTAAAAGAGAAACCCCAGGTTTTTTAGAAGCTAAAGGGACGCTTAATGAATTTAAAACAACCGTCACCTTTGATATGGGAAAAAAAGAAATTACCGTTTTGCAGTCTGCAATCCAAGGTAAAAACTATTTTATGCAATGTGATGGACCTACATTGATTAAAAAAGAATAATATTTTTTTAAAAAACTAAAGTTAACAGCGTACCTTGATCTTGATGCTGATAATTCATTTCTTTACTAATTGATCGAATAAAATGCACTCCAAGCCCACCTGGTTTTACATCCTCTAAGTCTCTGGGTTTAATTTGCTCGATGGGTACTTGCTTACCGTAATCTCGAATTTTGACAATTAAATCTGTATCTTTTTTTTCAAATTCAAAATCAATAGGATGTGTTGGATTAAGTTGGTAAGCATATCTCATGACATTTTGAACCGCTTCATCAACAGCTAGGACGATACTTCCCTCGTCCTTGCCTGTAATCTTATGAGAAGAGATAAAAGTTGATAAATTTTTTCTAACTATTTTTAAATTTTTTGGATCAGATTGAATTTGAAAATTTATTTTGCTCATTGATCTTATTTACTTTAACGACACAAATAAAATATTCCAGTGTAAAGAAAGATTGATAAGC
>Ga0181565_10004802_pt1 | contig 10357 bp, 8 predicted proteins | sample 101ome_16_FD_129661 | JGI IMG/M metagenome (GOLD analysis project Ga0181565, IMG submission 129661) | Coastal salt marsh microbial communities from the Groves Creek Marsh, Skidaway Island, Georgia - 101401AT metaG (megahit assembly) | ecosystem: Environmental > Aquatic > Marine > Intertidal zone...
AAAGATTAAATTCCTGCTTTCTATAATGGGATAAGCCTTTTTTGCGAAATCCTTCGGTTTTTCCCTGACCCGCAATTTCCTTGAGAAATTGATTGGCGATCAACTCACTGTTTTCATCGGTGATAATGTTAAAGGCCATTTCGGCAGGGCCCAACTTGGGGGAGGGCCGTTCTTTGGGGAGGTTGGGTCTCGGACTAGAAACCTTGTGGGAAGTGTTTTGTTTGTTTTTAAGGATGGCCGAATTTTGGGCTAAGGAGTTCAGTGGTTGACGTTCTTGATCGGAAATAGATGAGGGGCGTTTAGGGCCCTTGACTAGCAAATTCTCGAAGCGCCTTAGTTGTAAGGCGGCTTCAGAGGAACCTGCGTTCGAAGCCTCCCTCAACCATTGAACACCATGATCTAAGTTTCGCTCAATGCCATCTCCCAAGGCGAGTTTCATTCCTAATTGGAGTTGTGCCATGACTAAGCCTTTATCCGCTGCAGCACGGATCCAACGGTTTGAAAAGTCGTTATTTCGAGATAATCCATCCCCAGTTGAGTAAGCCATACCCAAATAAAACATGCCGAGGGGTAGCTTACTCCGGGAGGCTTTAGATGACCACGATACCGCCTCTTGGGGGTCTCTTGGCACGCCAATACCGGTGAAATAAATCATTCCAAGTGTAGCTTGAGCCGTGGCTAAGCCAAGGTCTGCAGCACGTTCCAAATTCCTCATGCCTTTTTCTACATTCCTCGGAGGATTATCAATCTCCATCAATCCCACACAAAAGAGGGCGATAGGGTCTTTCGCTTTGGCTAAATCTCGCAGGTTGGAATGCAGGTAGGCTTCATCATAAAGGAATTGTCCGCGTTCAATCTTATTCCGTTCCAATTCAATCGATGCAAGAACGGCCATTCCCACACCTCCATCCACTTTGGCTGCAAGCTTCGCCCACCTTTCTGATTCGCCAAGATCAATAGGGAGACCTTTTTCACCATATTTATAAAAAAGAGCGAGTGCACCCTGATAGTATTTGTCACCGTCAAGTGCTTTTCTTTGGACTGCAGTGAGCTCTTCTTTCAAAGCAGATCCAACTGAAGTGTTGATTGGGGAAAAGACACAAAGAACAACGAGGATCCAATGAAAAGAATGGATCGGGCAAAATTGGGCTGGGCTGGTACCTTTCATCTAGGTGCTGAAGAAGATATTTCTTTTTAAATTATAAGATTTGTGCAAGGTCAATCATCACAAACGGTTATTTGAAGCAATGAATGATGATTTTCATACCTGTCAAAAGTGCGACTTTGAGTGGCATTCAAAAGACGGTCTCTCCTGCCCAATTTGTTCCCGCAAGATGTGCGTAGAAGAAAAAGAAGAAAGATACAACGAAGGTATGTTTGGCTCAGGGAGTGGCCGAAAAAGATTGAAGTTATATTACCAAGCAATCGGGTTGACCGCTTTAATTCTATTTTTATATGCAATCTTCCGGCTTTAGAAACAGTAAAGATTTGTTGATCAGTTAAGTTCCGGAGGTGGAGTCTTATGCGATTGCGGCAAAAAGGGATCCACAAAAGCTTGCTGGAAATCATACCCTTGTTCAAAGTCCTCCAGTGAATCGTTTTCGGTTCGACCAAGGATTCCATGTTCCACAAGGTTGAAAACAATTTCGCCAAAGTCCCGACATTGTCGAATATTCCAATGATCCATGAGGGTTTGAGTCATGGGCCCAAATCGTTCAAGAGCATATTCTCGGATACCTTCAAGCAATTCATTACCCGATACATGGCCGCCTTTGCCCTGCTGGTTTTTTTCCATATTTTTGAGGGTGTGATCGAGTGCTTCCCGGATGAAATAATAGGCCCCCTTACCAAACCTTTGGTCTTGGTCATGAATCTCACGGATTACATCGGGAAAGTTTTTATCGCTCATTCTAAGAACTTGGGTTAAGGGTGGTGACACTTTCTTAAACCCATTCTACTTTCTTGAGCAAACACAATTCATGAAAATTTCATACTCTTTGGCCAAAGATCGTGCATCCCCACATTGCATTTCCTGGACCTATCGAAAAAAAAGGTACCGAAAGTATTTTCGCACGCGCATCGATGCTTTTCATTTTCGCAACCAAAAGGAAATGGAACTTGGTGTAAAAGATAGGGAAGCGATCGAAAACGAAGTTATTTTCCTAGTTCTCTCTGAAATTAAAGATAAACTTAATAACTTGGATGAAAGAATCGGAAAAATGGAGGAATCTCTCTTGGATCAACAGGAATCGATGAGGGAAATTCGCAAGCCCCCTGCTCCTAAAATTCTTAAAATATCAGAAGCGGCTAAGGTACTGCGCATATCTAGGCGAAAGCTTTACTACCTGCTTGATAAAAAAGTCTTCAAAAAATATAAATTACCCCATACAAGAACAACTTTTATTAAGCTTGATGAAGTGGAGAAAGCCCTTGGTTCTTCCAACATCGATGACTTGTTGAACTGAGTTCTTTTAGCCATAAATCTTGGTAAACCCCCAAAATTTCTTTGCCTGTGATTCTTAGTTGTGGCAAAAAAAATCGAAAACCCAAAAAACTAACAATTTTATTATGAGTAAAAAATTTCCAGGTGGAGTAGCAACTGGAGATGCCGTTCAGGCAATCTTCAACGATGCCAAAGAAAATGAATACGCCTTACCCGCGGTCAATGTGGTCAACAGCCATACCGTAAACGCTGTGATCGAAACCGCGGCGGCGGTTAATTCTCCTGTGATGGTTCAATTTTCAAATGGAGGTGGACAATTTTTTGCTGGTAAAAGCCTGAATAATGAAGGTCAAAGGGGTGCGGTTGCTGGTTCTGTTTCCGGAGCTTTACATGTTCATGCCATGGCGGAAGCCTATGGTGTTCCGGTGATCTTGCACACCGATCACGCTGCCAGAAAATTGCTTCCTTGGATTGATGGAATGTTGGATGCTAGTGAAAAGTTTTATGACCGTGAAGGGAAGTCTCTCTACAGTTCTCATATGCTGGATCTCTCGGAAGAGCCTATTGATGACAACTTGTCCACCTGCAAAAAGTATTTTGAGCGGATGGATAAGTTGGATATGACCATTGAAATCGAACTTGGAGTGACCGGAGGTGAAGAAGATGGAGTGGACAATACCGATATCGATAGTGCCCGTCTCTATACCCAACCTGAAGAAGTCAATCAGGCCTATGAAACGCTCTCATCGGTGAGCCATCGGTTTACCGTGGCGGCCGCTTTTGGTAATGTTCACGGCGTGTACAAACCAGGAAATGTTGAACTAACTCCCATAATTCTTAAAAACTCCCAAGAATTCGTTAAGGAAAAGCATGGTCTATCTGGAAAACCAATTGATTTTGTTTTTCATGGTGGTTCCGGTTCTTCCCGGGAGCAAATTCGTGAGGCGATCGGATATGGTGTGATTAAAATGAACCTCGATACCGATATGCAATGGGCATTCTGGGATGGAGTCCATGGTTACTACAAAGAAAAGAAGGATTATTTACACGCCCAACTGGGAAATCCTGAAGGAGATGATAAACCAAACAAAAAGTTTTATGACCCTCGAGTTTGGCTAAGAGCCGGGGAAGTTGCTTTTGTTGAAAGGTTAAAAAGATCTTTTGAAGATCTAAATTGCATTAACCGAAACTAACTCTTGCTGATCCTATACTTTGATTCCATATCATCTTTTGAGATTTACAGAACTATTTCAATTGCATCTTTCACCTTACGACACTGAAATCCGTTCCTAGAGACCTAGTCCATGCCAGAGAAAGATGATTACAATTTGCCCAAGAGAGTGGTTCGTACGATCACACTCACGGAAGATGATTTGAATAGGCTTGATGAAGTGGAGCGGGTTTTATCCAAGACGGGTCACAGGGTGAAGACTGATTCCAAATTAATCCGAGCCGCCATTAATGTGGCTTCCTTGGTTTTGCATGGAAAGCCATACGATGTAAAAGAGATCGCAGAAAAAGTGGTCCGCGAAGATGGTCGTTCGTTGAGTAAATTAATGGCGAAGAAGAAATCCTAGTTTTACTGCTCCCAAATTTTTTCGATCATTGCCTGTGGGGTGGTTTGGTTTATTTGAACGGGTAGTTGATTAATTTTGATTTCCACTTGGGGTTGTTGCCTGAAAAAGATAGGGCGATAGGGAAGGCACTCCATTTCATCTACAATGGCTTTTAATGTAGTTATGGGTGCACTAATTTGGATGAGTCCAATCGCTGCTTCGGTAAGTGCACTAAGGGCATGTCCGATACCATCCGGTGTAACTTGGGCAATTTTGGGGTAACCGCCCAAGGCTTCCTCATATTCTAATTTCCACTGTTCTGTTTTATTTCCTATTTCACTTAAAAGATTAAAACAGCGAAGAAGGGATGAATTACCAGAAGGCATGGCATGATCATACCATGATTTTTTTCGAGTAGGTCCAGGGTCTGATAGATCATTGGGACATGTAAAAAAACCAGGAAGGGTGGTGTCTTTAAATTTTTCTACGGTCAAATCTAAAAGGGTTTCTGCCTTTTTGACCCAAGATTCAAGTTTACCCAATCCCCAAACTTCAGAGATCGCACCAAAAGTTAGAATCGCCTCGGTCCACAGTACATAATCTTCAAGGAAACCAAATGCACTTTGCGAATGGTCCGGGTAGTGCAGGGAGGATACGTTGCCATCGGGTAGCCTAAATGCTCGATCCATCCAAGATAATAATTTGTGAGCCCGCTCGATCAGAGAAGGGTTTTTCAATGCGATTCCCGCATCGACCCAAGCCCGAACCAACAGGGCATGCTGGGCACAAGATCGTTTAGGGTCTATTTGAGGTTTGTCTGAATCTCTCTTTCCTTGAGCAAGTTTTTGAAGTATGGCTGAATTTTTGTCCCGAGGAATCGACAAGTCATCAATCTTCTGGGGAAGGTATGCAAAACCTGAATTCAAGGGAATGTTTCTCCAGTTGCCTTGAACCAATGCGGTATCCGCTTTGCCCAGGGTTTTGTGTAATTCATCCGTGGTCCAGAGGTAGTACGCCCCTTCTGTATCGTTCGATTCTGCAGAAAGAGAGCATGCGAATCCATCTTCGGTGTTTCCCATTTCAATATCGATCCATTGGAGAGTTTTCTCCATGACCCTACGGTCTTCGATATTTCTAAATCTCCTCCAGGATCTTGAAAAAGTGGAAATCATCAGAGCATTATCCGATAGCATTTTTTCAAAGTGCGGTATCTGCCATTCTCGGTCTTGGCAGTAACGAAAAAAACCGCCTCTTACATGATCAAATAATCCTTTATTTCCAATGCTGTGGAGGGTTTTTTTGAGGCAGGATATGATTTTGTCGGCGAATTGTGGATTGTTTCTGGCGATTTGGGATTCACCCAAAGCAAACAAAAAATCCATTTTCATGGGCGATGGAAATTTGGGTGCCGGAGAAAAGCCCCCCTCCTCATTATCATGAGATTTAATGAGAGATTCAGCTGCTTCTAAGATCAGTTCATTTCTCCATTCTCTTGGGTCAGAAATTTGGGAATGGTTCGAATGGCTCAAATTGGCCAGGGCATTTTTACCATTTTCTTTGAGCTCATCCTTTTTATGGCTGTAATGTTCTGCAATACGTAGAAGAACTTGAGGCCATGGAGCCAGACCTTGTCCATTATCATTCTTGGGGAAATAGGTACCGCACCAAAAAGGAGATCCGTCGGGCAAGCAGAAAGCATGTAAGGGCCATCCTGCGGACTGATTAAACATACGCGATGCCTCCATGTACAAGAGGTCCAAGTCGGGGCGTTCTTCCCGGTCTACTTTTATACAAATAAAACAACGGTTCATTAACGATGCGATGTATGGATCTGCGTAATTTTCCCGAGACATCTGTTTGCACCAATGGCATGAGGAGTAGCCGATGGAAACAAGTACGGGTTTATCTTCTTTTCGTGCCTGTTCGAAGGCAGGCTTCCCCCAGGGTTGCCAATGAACAGGCTGATCCGCCAGTTCATTGAGGTATGGACTGGCTTGGTTCTTTAATGCATTCGACATAATAAGCAGTCAAATACCTATGTCAGAGATTGTTATACGTCCCAAGCTCGAATCCATTTTATCTTTTTCCCATTGTCGACCAGCTTGTTCCGTTTTACGGAAGAGAGATGCCCGAAATTCGTATTCTCGCAGATCAAGTAGCAAACCAAATCGCCGCGGGCGAAGTGGTTGAGCGCCCCGTTGCTGTTCTCAAGGAACTGGTCGAAAACAGTATCGATGCAGGAGCCAAGAAAATAGAAATTGAATTTCGCAATGGGGGAAAGTCCTACCTCAGGGTAGAGGACGACGGTATCGGGATGAAGCAAGATCAAGCCCTGTTATCCCTTGAAAGGCACGCGACCAGTAAGATTCGTAAGGCAATTGATCTAAATCAAGTTCAGACATTCGGTTTTCGAGGAGAGGCCCTCCCGTCAATAGCCAGCGTGAGTCGATTTTTACTTAGAACACGATCGGAAAAGGCATTGGATGGTTCCGAGATCTTGGTCAATGGAGGCAAGATGATTCATTGTAAGGAGTGTGGCATGCCTCCAGGGACCAGGGTTGAGGTGTCCCATCTTTTTAATTCTGTTCCGGGACGGAGAAAATTCCTTAAGACTGAAGTAACTGAAGCCACTCATCTCATTCATCTGGCTAAGTTATATGCTCTGGCTCATCCATCGATAACTTTTTCACTCATAGAAAGCGGTCGGACCCTTTTCCGGTCTCCTGCATGTGAAGTTCCTATCGATCGGGTAAGAGAAATTTTTGGTGGCGTGCTAGCAGACGTGCTGATGCCTTTTGACTCAAGGGGAGAAGGTTTTGCCCTGAATGGCTTGTTGGGAAAGCCAGGCCAAAGTCGTTCTACACGAAAAGAGATGATGTTTTTTGTGAATCGAAGACCGGTGGATAGTAAAACCATATCCTATGCCGTGATCGAGGCATTTCATACTTTTGTACCGAAAGGAAGATTCCCCCTCGCCATTCTTTTTCTGGAAATTGATCCTGCCGCAGTGGATGTAAATGTTCACCCCTCAAAACGTGAGATCCGCTTTCGGAATGAGCCAGAAGTAAGATCCTTCATCATTAGTAAAATCTTAGATCATAATCGTTCGATGTCTTCGCCAGCACCTCAATCCCAAAGTTCGGAGGGGATAGTCGAATATGAAAAGGAAAATGGGAAGCTGGTTCCTCAAATCGATCCTCAGGCCCTCAAGATTTTTGGAAATTCGAACAGTACATTGGATCCTAGCTTGAAAGAAGAAACCTTTGAATCTGCGGAGACTCTAACCAATGAGAGCTTGCTGTTGGATGGCCAACTGAACCACAAAAATGAAGCGCATCACTTTCCTGCCCAAGAAATTATCGAACGAAAAATAGTTGGTAAACGAAGGGAACTGGGTGCGGCATGGAAGTTTCTCGATTGTCCTCACGGAAATCTTGCCATTTTCACCACCCCCCACGGGGTTGTTGCTTTACATGCCCGGGCTGCCTACGAGAGGGTTCGCTTTGAGCAATTGGAAGATAGTTTCAGGGATTCCGATCAAGCATCGTCACAAACTTTACTCATACCCGAAGCCCTTGAGCTTGACGGTATTGATAGTGCGAATCTTAAAGTCAGTTTAAGCAAACTCCGTAATTTAGGTTTTATCATAGAAGAATTTGGCAGGAATTTTTACAGGTTAGAGGGATGTCCCCACTGGCTTGAATCGGAATATGCATCGAACTTTTTGCGAGACTTTCTTGAGGTTGCCAGGGAAAGTGATGGTGCCCCTCGAGTGGAGTCACTGGCCAGGCAAGCTTTGGAAAGGCAGGCCAATTACAAATACGAAAATAACGAGGGCTTTACCGACACAGAAATGATTCATCTGGTGGAACAATTATTGGGTTGCCGGAACCCCTATGTTTGCCCCAAAGGAAAGCCCACTTATTTCGAGATTCCAGTCAGAGATTTTGAGAATCGATTTAAGCGCAAACTATGATTGCCAGTGCCCTCATTGATTAGTTAGATCGTAGGCCTTCGAAGAACCTTGCTTTTCAGATATGAGAATGAATCTTTATTTCCAACTTTTTTTGATCCTTGTTTCAACATCCTTACTACCTTCCTGTTCTCTTAAGGAGATCGGACAAAATACCCAAAAAAAAGCTGAGGAAGGCTGGTCCTACCTAGTCGAAAAAGGCACTGGTTTTTATGAGACTGGAAAAAACACCCTTGGTCTTGATAGCCCAGATCAACCCGACATTAAAAAGAAGATGACTATTTCTAAAAGAGTTTTTGGTCAATTGGCCGATGGTTCCAAAGTCCATGAATTCCGTTTGATTAATGAGAATGGGGTTGAGGTAAGTATCCTTGAGTTTGGAGCTGCCGTTCGGGAAATCATCCTCCCGGATCGTGATGGTAAACTAGAAAATGTGTCTCTCGGTTTTTCCTCCCTCGATGATTACCTTAGCAAAAGCCCTTATTTCGGTTGTATTGCGGGTCGTTATGCCAACCGAATTGCTGCCGGGCAATTTTCCCTAGACGGTATCCATTATCAGCTTGCAACCAATAATGGGGCCAATCATTTGCACGGTGGGTTGCAGGGCTTCGACAAGCGTGTTTGGGCTGGCAAGGCAATGGAAAGCGATCTCGGTGTTGTTTTTAACTATGTAAGTCCAGATGGAGAGGAAGGCTATCCTGGCAGACTGATTACCCAAGCCACTTACATCCTTACTTCAGATAACGAACTTAAAATCCAAATAAAAGCCACTTCAGATAAGCCGACGATTGTGAATCTTACCAATCATACCTATTTCAACCTGAGTGGAGCAGGAGAATCCTCTATTCTTAACCATCAACTAACCCTGCCAGGTAAAGAGTTCGTTGCGACCGATGCCAGTGGTATACCCTCTGGATTTGAGCAGGTAATGGGGACTCCATTTGATTTTCGTAGAGCCACCCGGATTGGTTCTAGAATCGATCAGGATCATGCACAACTGATTGCAGGAAAGGGGTATGACCATACCTGGCTTGTTCCAAAGGGAAATCAAGAATTGAATTGGGCTGCTACATTAAAAGATTCAGAATCGGGAAGGTGTTTACAACTGTTTACCAACCAACCTGGCATCCAATTTTACAGTGGCAATTATTTGGATGGTTCCCTTGTAGGGAGTTTAGGAGAATCCTATCCTTTTCGCTCGGGTCTATGTTTGGAGCCTCAGCTTTTTCCTGACAGTCCTAATCATGAAGGGCAAGATCGTTGGCCGAGTTCCGTGCTTCGTCCGGAAGAAACCTACTTTCACAGTACCGTTTACAAATTCTCCGTGGAATAATTGCGAGTCACTGAAAGATTGTATTATATATTTCCTAAAATTTAAATTTAGAGAGGTGGCACAAAAACTGCCCCTGCAGATTCAATTCCACACCCATGACTACAACCAATATCGCTCCTACTGTTTCCTCCAAAATAGAAACCCAACATCAAGTGAATGATTTGAAAGAATCAATCCTGCACCAACTCCGGTTGACCCTTGCTCGTCAGTTGGAAAATGTTTCCCCTCAGGAGATGTGGACCGCCGTTTGCCTGGCCGTGCGTGAGCAAATCATGGAAAAGTACATCCGCACCCAGAAGGCTCATGTTGAACAAGATGTACGCCGAGTTCACTACCTGAGCCTCGAATACTTGATGGGCAGGTTGCTCGAATCGAATTTGTGTAATCTAGGAATCAAAGAAAACCTGAGCGAAGCACTGGCCGAGTTAGGTTTTGACCTTTCGGAACTCTTAACCGAAGAACATGATATGGGCTTGGGCAATGGCGGTCTTGGACGGTTGGCCGCTTGCTTCCTTGATTCTATGGCAACCATGGACCTGCCTGCCATCGGTTACGGAATTCACTACCAATATGGACTATTTAAGCAGGAATTTGAGGACGGAAAACAAATTGAAAAGCCCGATGACTGGAGAAGGTATGGCAACCCCTGGGAAATTGCCCGCCCTCAGTTTATGCAAAAAGTTCAGCTCTACGGCCGGGTGCAGCATGACTATGATAGCCGAGGAGACTACCGTCCCAAATGGGTCGATACCAAAGTGGTGGATGGCATTCCTTTTGATATTGCCATTGTGGGTTATGATACCAACACGGTTAATTTTCTGCGCCTATGGGAGTCCAAGGCATCGGAGGAGTTTGACCTCGATGTTTTTAACCAAGGCGGATATGTTGAGGCAGTCAGGGAAAAGGCGATGGTGGAGACGATATCCAAAGTGCTTTACCCCAATGATGAAACCGAAAATGGCAAGGAACTACGGCTAGTCCAACAATACTTTTTTGTTTCCTGTTCTCTCCAGGACATGATCGCCCGTTATCGCCGGAATCATGATGGATGG
>Ga0181565_10004803_pt1 | contig 10357 bp, 10 predicted proteins | sample 101ome_16_FD_129661 | JGI IMG/M metagenome (GOLD analysis project Ga0181565, IMG submission 129661) | Coastal salt marsh microbial communities from the Groves Creek Marsh, Skidaway Island, Georgia - 101401AT metaG (megahit assembly) | ecosystem: Environmental > Aquatic > Marine > Intertidal...
CTTGGTACGACGATGACAGGACAGGTTGCCTTCTCGATCACTGCTGCCGCAGTGCTTCCTAGAAAGATCTTCTGCAATCCGGTCACCCCCGCCGTTCCCATTACGATCAGATCCACTTCGTTCTTACGAGCAAAGTTGGTGACCGTATAAATGGGGTCGCCGTACTCTGAAACTGTGGAAATCTCAATACCAGGATAGTGCTCCTCGAAATACTTCTTCTCCTCCCGCACGGAATCCTCAGACGCCTCTACCAAAATGTCTTTCAGGGACACCATGGAAGTAGCCGTGGTCTTAGGTTCTTCGTAAGCGTTGAGGAGGATATACTCATGCTGAGGGCCGAGAACGGCCAGTCCATATCGAAACGCATTACGCGCGTCGTTGGAAAAGTCGGTTGGTATCAGTACAATGCTCATATCGAAACGACGTGGTTGGTGGTTCAGTTCTGAGGATCAATCCACCAGATCTGAAAACGGCTCGAAATCTTGTTTGAGCTCCTTGATCTTCACGGAAAGAACCGGGATGTTGGCATGATTCAAGTGTGGTTTCTGTTTGGGTTTAATTGTCTTGAATGGACTCCTTCTCAAAGGCCCCCAAAGGTCACAACAATTGCTGTGCACGCCTTTTATGGCACTCAAATAAAACACTGAGATTGCTCAGGTAAACGGTTAGACGCCGCCCATGCTGATGCGGCTCAATTTCTCGTAGTCTTCCACAACGATCGTCTTACCTTCATTTGAAATGAGGTTCTCGGATTTGAAATCAGAAAGGGTTCGGATCAAGGATTCAGTAGCGATACCGGCATATCCAGCGAGTTCTTCTCTTGAGATGGCCAGTTCGATCCTGTGACTTCCTTCATTTCCGTATTTGTCATACAGCGACTTTATCACGGTGGCCACACGCTCCCGCACGTTACCGTAGGCGAGCTTCAACAGTCGCTCTTCCTGCTCCATGACCTTACGCGAGAGGATCTTGATGAAGTTGTTGGTGACACCGCGGTTGGTGTACATCAGTTTCTTGAACTCCTCGATTGGAATCAGGGCTACTTCCGAATCTTCAATGGCGGTAGCTTCTTCGGTGAACGCCGAGTTCTCTAGTAGGGCTAAATACCCCGGAAATTCTCCTGGTCCACAGAGTTGGGTAATGAACTCCTTGCCATAGTCGCTGCTTTTTGAAAGCTTGACCTTTCCTGTTTTCAGGTAATACAAGGCATGAGGATACTCCCCTTCGCGGTAGATGGTATCCTTCTTCTTAAAGGCTTTGGTATCGCGCTCGTTGATCAAGTCTTCAATGGAGAGCTCACGTTCTACATCGCCCAAGTACTTTAGGACATCCTCATGATTATCCAATTGAGCCGGAGCTTTCAGATTCTCTGATTTCTTGAGGCGTAACTCAATGGCGTCCAGTAGATCTGTCTCTTCGAATGGCTTGGTGAGATAATCATCTGCCCCCATATTCATGCCCTTGCGGAAATCACCTTTCTCAGATTTAGCCGTCAAGAAAATGAAGGGCACAGAAGACGTTTTTGGGTTGTTGTTGAGAATATGCAAAACGCCGTAACCATCCAGTTCCGGCATCATGATATCACAGATGATCAGGTCAAACTCCTTTTCGTTAGCCAGACTCACGCCCACTTTTCCGTTCTCTGCGCTGTCCACATCATAGCCTGCGAGTTCCAGGATTTCGGTGGTATTCTCACGGACGTCTTGATTGTCCTCAATCAAAAGGATTCGATTCATGCGTGATCTTTGTTCGGTATGGCAATAACGAAGGTGGTTCCTTCATCGGGAACATTTTCAAATGTAATAGTCCCATTCAGAAGATTCAGGTATTTGCTCACGATATTAAGTCCTAGTCCTGTGCTTTGGATATTGGCGGCATTCTTCGCGCGAAAGAACCTTCCGAACATGTTTTCTTGATCGTTATATGGGATGCCGATGCCACGGTCGGTAACGCTGAAGACGAGTTCCTTCTGGGTAACCCTTACTCGCAGTTCAATGCGCTTTCCCTCACCGGAATACTTGATCGCGTTACTGAGTAGGTTGCTGCACATGATATCCAAGATCAGCTTTCTCAGGACCAGTTCTTCTTCATTCAGTTTATGTCCTCTGAACACCGGGAATTTGCCTTTTTTCACTTGCTCCAGGTACTCCTCCCAACGACCTTCAAATTCTGGCAGGCTGAACGAGCACTCAAGGCACTAAAGCACGCCTAGTAAACCTTCTCTTGAGGGAATCCGTAACTTAGATGTTCAAACCATCTAACAATGAGATCTGCTCTTTTCCTTGGTTCACTGCTTTGCCTTCTTCCTATAAGCTTCTTTGCTCAAGGTATTCAGACCTACGAAGGTCCGTTTGAGAATGGAGAGGCAATTTTCGAGTACACCGAAAAGGACATGCACGAGAAGATCATGAACGGGAAGTTCTCTTACACAGAAACCCGACACATCCAAACGCGAGGTGGTGAGCATGAAGTGTTGATCACAGGTAATTTCAAAGAGGACAAAAAACACTTGACTTGGGCGATCACGATCAAGCCGACGGACGCGACCACTGGTCTCACAGAAACCATCATTGGAAATTACTCGGATGGGGAGCGTTCAGGTCTTTGGACTCACCGGGTCGTGGACAACACCAGCAACGAAGAGATCAAGCTAGCGAAGGTGTCCTATATCAAGAATCACTTTCGCGGACCTTTTAGATTCAATTTCCAAGACAGCAATGCTGTGGACATGCTATCATTAGCCGTAAAAGGCACCTTTGATAATGAAGGATTGACGCATGGGACCTGGATCCTAAAGTACACCAACGGTGTGGGCACGCATTTCCGAGATAGTCTGATCTACGTCCATGGAGTCCTGGGCTATCGAAAACGCCTAAATTCCACAGAGGCCACTGTGATTGAAGAAGTGGATGAACTAGCGCTGGCCAATTCGTTTTTCGTAAACATGAACAAGGCAGACTCCTTCTCTGTGTTGGAAGGAGAGAAGTACGGCCTTCGAGCTACGAAGATGGATCACCCGATCTTGAAACCTCTGTTCACGACGTGGATGAACCTCTATGCCAATGAGATCGGCAATGCATACAACGCTCCTCTTCCTCTCGTGTATTTCAAGCGAGGAGAAACTAGAAATCCTGGCCTTCTATATAATACCATGAAGATCATCCCTTGGAAGGATACGCCAAAGGGCAAAAAGGAATACGAAGAGAAACTAGCCCAACAGCAAGCCTACGATACAAAGATCGGTGTAGCCGACTTCCAATTTCAGCAGAAGAACTACCGACAAGCTAACAAACTCTATCGTGAAGCAGTTGAGATCAAACCGGAGCCCTACGCCCAAGACCAGATCAAGAAAGTGGAGGAATTCATCCGCTTGGAAAAAGAGAAGCAGCAGCTTCTAACTGCGGTCTCGAGTAGAGAAGAGCTCTGGAAGGGCAATAACACCATGTTGGAAGCTGAAAGCTATTATGGCAAGAAGGGCAAGTTGTATGAGGCGAGCCAGCGCGCTCTAATAAAAATGAAGCAGGACCTCCTCTCAGAGTACAGAGATACCCGCACTCTTTTGATCCAAGAACGCACCGAGGAGTTGACCAACGATCAGTTGGAAGAGTATCAAGCAAGGCTGGATGAAGCCATCGCTTTTCAAGAATTGATCAAAAAGATCTCCAAACGGGAAGACACTAAGGATTTGGAAAAAGAACTGAAGAAGATGGAAGATCCTTCAGCCATCATCACTCGCATCAAGCAGGAATAAAAAAGGGGGCCCGAAGAACCCTGAATCATTTCTGTTTCTAACAATCAATTCCGTGAAATCGATGAATTGCCGCTTGCCCTCTTCGAGTTCCAGAAAATCCTTGTTTGCGTGGTTGGACTTTACGGTCGGCCCAAGGGTTTCCGGCTCAATATCATAATACGAAATCAGCCCGGTGTCATTGAGCATGGTATACACTGCCTTGCAGCCATGACAGCAAAAGTCATGTCCGTCGTGAAGGATGTGCTCTTCCACACAGTCCTCACCGCAGTGATAACAGCTAGTTTTTTGTTTGGCTTGCTCCATAAAAAAGCGAGGCTACAAAAGTGCCTCGCTCATTGAATGTAAGATATGACGTTCGTCAGTTCGCGCTTTGAACGCGATCAATGACGTACGGTAAACTTTCGCAAATAGCTTCCGCCATCTGTGTCGACCTTCATTAGGTAGACTCCGGCAGCAAGATCCTCAGTTGAGACAACTATGCTCGTTGCGTTCACTTGACCTTGGATCACCAAGTTTCCGAGTAGATCTGTGACGATATACTCCGTAATCATTTCGTTGCTAGCAAGCGTTACGCGATCATTTGCCGGATTGGGGAACATCTTGAATCCTCCGTCTACCGGGCCACCGATTCCTGTCAACTCAACAGCAAATACCGCTGAGGTATCACAACCATTGGCGTCGGTTACAACAACGGTGTACTCACCAGCATCCAAGTTTCCGATGTCTTGAGAAACGGCAGTGAAACCATTCGGTCCAGTCCATGAGTACGTGTAAGTACCTGTTCCACCTGAAACGTTTATGTCTATTGCGCCATCCGCACCCAGATTCACTCCTTGCACCGCCCCGGCAATGGAAACCGGATTCGGCTCGTTGATCTCCACGGTCACCTCATAGGTTCCGGTATCATTGTCTGAAATGGTCACCACATAGGTGCCGGCACAAAGTCCTGATTGGGTTGCTCCAGACCCGCCACCTGGCCACGCGTAAGTGTAAGGAGGTAGTCCGCCAACCGCAGAAACGGTAGCCGAACCGTCGCATGCTCCGGCACACGATGCCGATGACTCATTCTCCACAAAACCGAGAACCTGAGCGCCGATAACGAACTCAGCGGCAAGAATGTCTCCCCCTGCAGCATCCGCCTGGGCACTTAGCACCGGCCATTGCTCGCCATTGGCGATCCAACGGTAGGTGTGTTCGGTAGAAACACTATCCAAAAACACCGACCAACCGATGAATGGAAGCTTGGTCCAAACGGTATCCTGATTATCAGCACGATAATATTGTCGAATGGTAGTGAAGTTTCCTCCAGGAGTTGAAATATCGCCGTAGGCATCCACCAAACTCGTGGCTACTACGATGCGCTTCAGTCGAGCTGAATCGCAGAAAGCGATGCCGAACTCCATGCAACTGACCGTCGTGTCGAAGATGGCCGTGTCAACGAAGGATGAGTTGAACGTAGATGGAAACTCGATCTGAGTGGAATTCGGGTTGAAGTCGGCGATAATATTGATCGGAAGGCCAAAACCCGCTCCGGCAAATCCGTCCACCACCAAGGCTGAACTGCTGGATTGGAAGAAGAGCGTATCACTCTGTCGCTCGATGGCGAGATCCGCATTCGGGAACTGCGCTCCGCTGGCAGTCGTAGCAGGATCTACGAAGCTTAATGTATTGATGTTACTCAACGACATGGTCGAAAAATCCCATGTCTGCATGCCCGTGCCTCCAACATTGAGTCCGGTAGGAGGTGCGTTGTCGTATCCTACGACGATGCTATCCCCTGCCTGACCGTAGTCGGCTTGGGTAACTGTGATCTGCGCGCTGAGCGCAGTAGAAAATACAAGTGCGAGCGCAAGGAGTAATGATTGTTTCATAAGATGGCTTTGTAACGTGTAAAGGTATAGACGAAACTCGTACACATAAGGTTTATTCAAGAAAGTCAGAAAGAACACATGCACCTAAATGATGATACCTTTGTGGTATGGAAAGCGTACGTCAGCAAAAGGTTTCTCGATTGATTCAGAAAGAGTTGAGTGGGATATTTCAATCTCAGTTCAAACATCTGGCACACGGAAGTATGGTGTCGATCACTGTGGTCAGGATCACTCCCGACCTAAGTTTTGCACGCGTTTACCTCAGCGTCTTTCCCGCCAACAAGCCGAAAGAAGTGGTAGACGCCTACAATGAGCATCTGAACGAGATCAGCCATTCGCTCTACCAAAAGATCCGCAATCAGTTTCGCAAGATGCCTGAGATCCGATTCTATCATGACGACTCTCTTGACTACGCCGCTCGTATCGACGACATCCTAAGCAACGATTAGTGAACCTTCCTCTTTCCATCGCACGACGCTACCTCTTCTCGCGAGGGAATCGAAATGTCATTAACATCATCTCAGGCATTGCCGCTACCGGTGTGGCCATCGGCAGTTTGGCCATGATCATTGTACTCAGTGCCTTCAACGGGCTGGAGTCTCTGGTATCAGACCTTTACACCACCATCGACCCGGATATCCGAGTCAGTCTGGAAAGGGGCAAGACCCTTGCGCTGGATACCATTGACTTTTCAAGCATTGCTGAGGACATAGACGTGGAGGCCGCAGCGCCTGTGCTAGAAGAAACCGCCTTTCTCCAATACGGAGATCACCAGACAATCGTCACGCTTCGCGGTATTCCCGAGCCTTATCTGCCCTACTTACACCTGAGCGACTTTGTCATCGAAGGCACGCATGGCTTGAGCGAGCAAGGCTTCCCCAGAGCGATGATGGGGTACGGCATCGCCGACAACCTCGGCTTGTTTATCAGCGATGGCTACGAAGGGGTGAAGGTCTACGCAGCCAAGCGCGACGCCCCTGCCAATGCTATGCTTCCGGAAAGTCGGTTCGTTCAAAAGCGAATCGTCGCAAAAGGGATCGTGGCTCTGAATCCAGAGTTCGACTTCAAGTACTTCTACACCCCGTTTGATTTTGCCGCCGAACTCCTCCAGCACGAGGGGCGCGCATCCTTCATTGACATCACCTTGAAGCCTGGTGTGGACGCGAAGCGTTTCAAAGAAGAGCTATCGGAAAAACTGGGCGATGGCTATGATGTGAAGACGCGCATTGAATTGAATGATGTCATCTTCAAGACCAACGCGACCGAAAAGTGGGTCACCTTCTTCATCCTGAGCTTCATCTTGGTGGTAGCCACATTCAATCTGATCGGCAGCCTGACCATGCTGATCATTGACAAGAAAAAGGACATCTCATTGCTCCGTTCCATCGGGCAAACGGTGAAGGATGTTCAGCGCGTCTTTTTATTCGAAGGTTTACTCATCACTGCCGTTGGTGCAGCCTTGGGTGTCGGTCTCGGAATCATACTCGTATTGGTTCAATACTACATCGGATTCTTCCCCCTTCAAGGTGGTTTGGTCGAGTACTATCCGGTAGAGCTTGAATTGTCTGATGTGCTCGCTGTGCTAGGCGTGGTATTCCTGATCGGACTGATCGCCAGTCTTATTCCCGTACGGGTCTTGCTGAATCATCGACGACTTCAGGTCATCGTATCCTCGTAGACATCCGTGATCGAATCGAGGATCTCAAACAAGACGCTGGGGTCCATCTCTGTAACCAAATGCATCCTGGTCTGCTTAAAGTGCGGAATCCCCTTGAAGTAATTCGCGTAGTGTCGGCGCATTTCCAACACACCCAAGGTGTCCCCTTTCCATTTGATCGAGCGCTCAAGGTGCTCCTTGGCTACGGCTGCGCGCTGCTCTAGCGTCGGCGGAGCGAGATGCTCCCCGGTCTTCATGAAGTGTTTGATCTCGTTGAACACCCAAGGGTATCCAATAGCTGCACGACCGATCATGACGCCATCCACGCCATAGCGTTCCCGCATTTCCATGGCCTTCTCGGGGGAGTCGACATCACCGTTTCCGAAGATCGGGATCTGGATGCGTGGGTTGTTCTTCACCTCACCGATCAAGGTCCAGTCCGCCACACCTTTGTACATCTGTACCCGCGTGCGCCCATGGATCGAGAGGGCTTTGATGCCTACATCTTGTAGTCGTTCGGCCACTTCAACGATGTGCTTTGAACTATCGTCCCATCCCAAGCGGGTCTTGACCGTCACCGGGAGGCTGGTACTTTCCACGATAGCTTTGGTAAGGCGCACCATTTTCGGGATATCTCTCAAGATCCCTGCGCCCGCATCCTTGCACACCACCTTCTTGACCGGGCAACCAAAATTGATGTCCAACACATCCGGATTCGTTTGCTCCACGATCCGGGCGGACTCGCGCATGGGCTCCTCATCCCCTCCGAAGATCTGGATACCGATAGGCCGTTCATCTTCATAGATGTCTAGCTTCTGCACGCTCTTGGCGGCGTCGCGTATCAAACCTTCCGAACTGATGAACTCAGTGTACATCATATCAGCACCATGGCGTTTGCACAAGGCACGAAAGGGCGGGTCACTCACATCTTCCATCGGAGCCAGGAGCAACGGAAAGTCGCCGAGTTCTATGTCACCTATCTTCACCATTTTTGAGGCTGTAAAGTTACAATGCAATCCACTGAGCATGCGACAACTCCTTAAAGAGTCCCATCCGTTGATCCAAATACTGGTGCTGATCTTGGTCGGAATCCTTGCCATGTCTGCCCTAGCTGGACTTTTCACCCTGGTCTTGATCCTCGTGGGTGTGGCCCCCAACTTCGTGCAATACCCACAGCACATCGTTGACCCATACGGCGTTGAAGCATACAGCTTAAAGGTCTATCAGCTTATTCAAGCGATCGGGTTGTTCATTATTCCCTATGTGCTTTATCGCAAATGGATGGGGCAGTCAAGCTATAGTCTTTCCTTGTCTAGTACGCAGGTAAGACCCTTGGTCATCTTTGCGATGGTCGTATTGAGTTCCTTGCCGTTGGTGAATTATTTAGCCGAATGGAATGCCTCACTCCCCTTTCCTGGTTCCATTCAGGATTGGATCGAAGGTCGAGAGCAAGCCGCAGAGGCGCTTTTAGAGTTATTTCTTCGAATGGACACCCCATTCGACCTTATGGTGAACTTCTTATTGATCGCGGTGGTCACAGCTTTTGCCGAAGAATTCTTTTTCCGCGGAACACTGCAGCCGATCATACTTCGGTTGATCCCGAACGTCCATGTGGCGATCTGGTTGACGGCCTTCTTATTCTCTTTTTTCCACTTGCAATTCCTCGGCTTCTTTCCTAGGATGCTTCTAGGATCTGTGTTTGGCTATGCTGCACATTGGACGGGTTCACTCGCACTTCCCATCGCAGGGCATTTGGTCAACAATGGCGTTGCTGTACTTCTGACGTATCTTATCGGAATCGAGACATTAAGCGAGGAGGCAGAGACCCTAGGTGCCAATGAAGGCGAGTGGACTGTTGCTCTGTTGAGTGGGGTCATCCTTTTAGTGGGCATGTGGTCGGTTTATCGACAAAGGAGCGCTGGCGCAAGGCAGGAATAGAAAAGCCCCTCTACGAAACGCAGAAGGGCTCCAAATCCAAATGATGTGGTTGTGAATATCAGTCAGGCAATCGCTCTCGAGTCGAGTAATTGATCTTCAACGCCTGAACTTCTCGTAATTCCTGTTTTATATCGGTCACGACTCCCATTTTGGTTTCTTGATCCACCTTCATAGAAACAGTGATCTTACCTTGTAGCGCCTCAGGACGATCCGCTCTTCGAGCGATGATATAGTCCTGAATGTCGTCCACGTCAGCAAAGTCATCGTCCAATTGGATCTTAGGAACCGTACCGTACAATTCGGTATTATAGGGTTCTCCGATGTAGATGTAATCCACCAATGCCTTGTCTTCCAGCTTATCGATCTCGGTTGCTTCAGGCTGATTCAGCTTGATCTTGAGATCGACCTCACGCATGACCGTGGTCACCATGAAGAAGAAGAGTAGCATGAACACGATATCCGGCAATGGAGCCGTACTTACCGCGGGTGTTCCTTTGTTATCGTCTTTTTTAAACTTTGACATATCAGCCTCCGATGTCTTTAGGTTCTGCTTCCGAGATACGCTGAGGATAGACATCACGAATGGCGTCTACCATCTCCTTGTACTTCTCACCGCCTTCTTCCGCCTTGGCCATCTCTTCGATCTGCTCGTAGCTCATCCCGAACTCGCGCTGTGCCAACTCATTTCTGAGCTCAGTGTAGGCCGCCGCTAATTCGTTTTGGACCTGGATATATAAATCATAGGATGTACCGCGGTCATTTTGCAGAGAGATAACCTGCTTCGAGACCTGCATGATTCCTAAAAGAGGAATGTCAACAGGCTTGAATTCAGGAAGATCCTCCTTACGATTTGGGTTGGCGATGAACTCCTTCGCTGCTGCGCGCAACTCACCGATCTCCATCAAATCACCTTCGACCAAGAGTTGGTCATTAGCATTCGCCAACACGACGAACACGTTGCGATCCTTAATGGGGGGTGGGTCCGGCTGGTTCTCCAACAGGGGTGGTGGCAGTCGACGTGCCAAACCCCAGCTTGTGTCCATGGTTGTGGTCACAAGGAAGAAGACCAGCAAAAGGAAGGCGATGTCTGCCATCGATCCTGCGTTGATCTCTTGTAGTTCTCTTTTCTTCCTTGCCATA
>Ga0181565_10004830_pt1 | contig 10328 bp, 8 predicted proteins | sample 101ome_16_FD_129661 | JGI IMG/M metagenome (GOLD analysis project Ga0181565, IMG submission 129661) | Coastal salt marsh microbial communities from the Groves Creek Marsh, Skidaway Island, Georgia - 101401AT metaG (megahit assembly) | ecosystem: Environmental > Aquatic > Marine > Intertidal zone...
CACGGTCATGTCAGAGATGGGCGCGGCTATGATGGGTACAGGTAGTGCGTCGGGTGAAAACCGCGCACGTGAGGCGGCAGAACGGGCAATTAACAGTCCGCTTCTGGACGACATTAATATTAGTGGTGCGCGCGGAGTACTGGTTAATATTACTGCTGGATTAGATCTGTCGTTGGGTGAATTCGCCGAAGTTGGCGACACGATCGAGGAATATGCGTCGGAAGACGCAACAGTTGTTGTGGGTACGGTTATTGACCCCGAGTTGAGCGATACGCTCAAAGTCACTGTGGTGGCAACGGGTCTTGGCCAGGCAGAGGGTAAGCCCTCCCTGTCTGTTGTTGACAGAGCACCCGCGCCAGCTGTGGCCACGGACTTAGGCCAAGATGAGAACTATGATCTGCCACCGGGTAGGCGCGCACGGGTTGCCGCCACGTCGGGTACAGGTCAGGCGGCCGTGGCTGCAGATACAGGTGGCGAGGAGTATTTTGATATTCCAGCGTTTTTGCGCCGCCAAGCGGATTGACCCTGGAGCTTGACAAAGGCGTTGTAAAAAACCCTTAAGCAGGCTCACTGAGGGTGGCGTCCGTGGGTGAGCTGAGGTTGCAGTGGCAACACTGGAGCTGGCGTATATGTGCGGTTGTCGACACCAGTGGTGAGATGCAGGTGGTCACGGCCGACGACATTAGGGTGAGACAATGATAAGACAGAGAACGTTACGAAATCCGATAAAGGCCACGGGCGTGGGCTTGCACACAGGTGAAAAAGTGTTTCTCACCTTGAGTCCAGCACCTGTCGACCGCGGTATCGTGTTTCGTCGCACCGACCTCTCTCCAGTACAGGAAATCCCCGCCTGTGCGAAAGCGGTAGGTGACACAACGCTCTCTACCAGTCTTGGTCTCGGTGACGGGAGGGTCACTAAGAATGAGCACCCATTGTCAGCTATGGCCGGATTGGGCATTGATAACGCCTATGTTGACGTAACGGCGCCAGAAGTGCCCATTATGGACGGCAGTGCCGGCCCTTTTGTGTTCCTGTTGCAGTCGGCCGGTATTGAAGAGCAGCAGGCCGCGAAAAAATTCATCCGCATCAAGCGTCCGGTTACTGTGCGCGACGGCGACAAAGAAGCCAGCTTACTCCCCTTTGATGGCTTTAAGGTGTCGTTTTCTATCGACTTTGACCACCCGGTTTTTCACGACCGGGCGGCCTACGCCGAAATCGACTTCTCCACCACGTCGTTCGTGAAGGAGGTGAGCCGGGCCCGGACGTTCGGTTTTATGCACGAGATAGAATTTTTGCGCGCCAAAGGCCTGGCTCGCGGTGGCAGTGTTGACAACGCCATTGTGGTGGATGAATTTCGGATTCTGAACCAAGACGGTCTTCGGTATGAAGATGAGTTTGTGAAGCACAAGGTGCTTGATGCCATTGGCGATCTCTATTTGCTGGGTCATTCGCTGATTGGTGAGTTTCGCGCACACAAGTCAGGCCACGCGCTTAATAATGCGGTGCTACGCGCACTGCTTGAGCAAGAGGACGCTTGGGAAATGGTGACCTTTGAAGACACCGCCCAAGCCCCTATTTCTTACAGCGCTCGACCCACGCTGGTTACGGCCTAAGCGCTTGAGCCAGTGGTTTCTAGCCCTCGGCCACCCAGAATGCTGCAAGGCGTGTGTGGTGTGCTGATGGCACATAAATCCATCTGATGCCCTAAAGGCACTTTGCTGAAGCCGCCGACCGTGGCATAGTTCGCCCCATGACATTAATGACATACCCTTCGTGAAACTGATACTCGTACAACGCACCGCGGCTTCCCGGACCCTTGAGTTGGGTAAGTGGTCGTGGGCGGCTTTGTCGCTGGTCTGTATTGGTTTGCCGCTAGGACTTATGGCGCTGGGCTACGAAATAGGCCAGCGACAAGGTGCCCATCAGGCGCAGGAAGCGCGATTGTCAGCAGCGGAAATCGAGGCGAGCGACCGCGCGCGTGACCTCGCCCAGCTGTCAGCCGATGCCAAGCGTAAACTGGAAGCCATGACGCGCAAGCTTGCCGCGTTGCAAGCGCGCATGACCCGACTCGATGCGCTGGGCTCGCACTTAACCGTGTTGGCGGGCTTAGACGAGGGCGAGTTTGATTTTTCGTTAGAGCCTGCCGTGGGTGGCCCCATGGAGCCCCTGGCCATGTCACCGGTTTTGCCCCCCGAGCTCGATGCGCAATTAGAGCTGTTATCGGTGACCTTAGACGACAGAGATACCCAGCTCGATGTGTTGGCAGGTCTACTGTTTGACGCCGAGGCTCAGGCCGAGGCGATCCCCTCGGGCCGACCCGTAACCTCCGGTTGGCTGAGTTCACACTACGGATACCGCAACGACCCATTTACCGGCAAAAAAGCTTGGCATCAGGGTATCGACTTTGCGGGTAAAGAGGGTGGCGAGGTGATTGCCGTTGCCAGTGGCGTGGTGAGTTGGAGCGGTGAGCGCGCCGGTTACGGCACCATGGTAGAAGTGGCCCACGGTGACGGGTTAATTACCCGTTACGCACACAACAAAGAAAACACTGTGAAGGTGGGCGATCTGGTCCGTAAGGGTGAAACACTGGCCCTGATGGGCAACAGTGGCCGATCAACAGGCCCTCATGTTCACTTTGAGGTGTTTAAGCACGGCCGTCCGGTCGACCCCTCAAGTTATATCCGACGCACCCTGCGTTAAGCACGCCACTCGCGCTTGTCTCGTCGCTGGCAAGCGACACACCATTTAAAAGCAATCTGCTGCAAATGCGCCGCTGTGGAAGCCACAGTCGCACGCCTGATTTGAAGACATAATTATGTTGATGAACACACTGAAAAAGATTTTTGGTACCCGCAACGACCGAGAGCTAAAGCGTATTGGCAGACTGGTTAAGCGTATTAACGCCTTTGAAGAGCCGCTAGCTGAATTAGACGACCACGTGCTACGCGCCAAGACCGACGAATTTCGCAATCGATTGACGGGCGGTGCCAGTGTTGATGAGTTGTTACCCGAGGCCTTCGCCGTGGTGCGTGAGGCGGGTAAGCGCGTGATGAGTATGCGTCATTTCGATGTGCAGATGATTGGTGGCATTGTGCTGCACGAGGGCAAGATTGCCGAGATGCGCACGGGCGAGGGCAAAACTCTGGTAGCCACATTGCCCGCCTACCTCAATGCGCTGGGTGGTGACAGCGTGCATTTGATTACCGTTAACGACTATTTGGCCACACGCGACGCGGGCTGGATGGGTCCGCTGTACGAGTTCTTGGGCATGACGGTGGGGGTTATTCGTTCAGGGCAGTCGGCTACCGACAAGCGTGCCGCCTATGCCTGCGACATTGTTTATGGCACCAACAACGAATTTGGCTTTGATTACCTGCGCGACAACATGGCCTTTAACATGGCCGACAAGGCCCAGGGCAAGCTGGCCTTTGCCATTGTCGACGAGGTGGACTCTATCTTGATTGACGAGGCGCGTACGCCGCTCATTATCTCCGGTGCCGCTGAAGACAGCTCAGATTTATACCGCGCGGTAAACAAGCTCATTCCCCGACTAACCCAAGAAACCGAGGCCGAGGCGGGCGATTTTACGGTAGACGAAAAGTTGCGCCAAATTGAGCTTACCGAAGCGGGCCACGAAAAAGTGGAGGCCATGCTGATAGAGGCCAAGCTGTTGCAAGAGGGCGATAGCCTCTATGCGGCCACTAACTTGGGTCTCTTGCACCACGTGCACTCGGGTTTGCGCGCCCATGCGCTGTTTTTTCGGGACGTGGAATACATTGTGCAAGATGGCCAAGTGGTGCTGATTGATGAGCACACTGGCCGCACCATGCCTGGCAGGCGCCTGTCGGAAGGTTTGCACCAAGCCATAGAGGCCAAAGAGGGCGTGCAGATTCAGAGCGAGATCCAAACGCTGGCCAGTACCACGTTTCAAAACTATTTTCGTTTGTACAACAAGCTGGGCGGCATGACCGGTACCGCCGATACCGAGGCCTTTGAATTTAAGCAGATCTATGGCTTGGATGTCGTAGTGATTCCTACCAACAAGCCCATGGTGCGCAAAGACTTAAACGACTTGGTGTATCTGACCCGCGATGAGAAGTTTGACGCCATTGTAGAAGACGTGAAGTCGTGTATAGACAACAACGCCCCGGTGCTGGTGGGTACTGCCTCGGTAGAGACGTCAGAGGAGCTTTCGGCGCGGTTTAAGAAAGACAACATTGCCCATAAGGTACTCAACGCCAAGTACCACGAGCAAGAAGCCGAGATTATTGCGCAAGCCGGTCGTCCAGGTGTTGTAACCATTGCCACCAATATGGCGGGTCGGGGTACCGACATTGTCTTGGGCGGCAACTTAGAGGTAGAACTGGCTGCTGCCGGCGATGTGAGTGACGCGCAGCGCGATCAAATTCGCGCCGATTGGCAAACCCGACACGATACGGTGATGGAAGCCGGCGGTCTTCATATTTTGGGCACCGAGCGCCACGAATCGCGGCGTATCGATAATCAGCTGCGCGGCCGTGCAGGGCGACAGGGCGACCCGGGCGTGTCACGCTTTTATCTGTCCTTAGAAGACAACCTCATGCGTATCTTTGCCTCCGACCGAGTGAAGGGCTTTATGCAGGCGCTGGGCATGGAAAAGGGTGAGGCTATTGAGCATCGCATGGTGACTAATGCCATAGAGAAGGCCCAGCGCAAGGTAGAGGGACGCAACTTTGATATTCGTAAACAGCTGTTGGAATACGATGATGTGGCCAATGACCAGCGCCGCATTATTTATCAACAGCGCGACCAATTACTGAGCGATCACGATATTTCAGAAACCATTACCACCATTCGAGCCGACGTGGTCAACAGCGCTATTGATACCTTTGTGCCGCCCATGAGCGTGGAGGAGCAGTGGGATATTGCGGGTCTAGAGCGACAGCTTGAGGCCGAGTTTGGCTTGGCTTTGCCGGTGGCGGCCTGGCTAGAAGAAGACACCCGACTGCACGAGGAGTTGTTGCGCGAGCGCATTGTGGGCGAGGTACAGGCCGCTTACGACACCAAGAGTGCGGCTGTGGGGCAGGGTATGCGCCAGCTTGAGAAGCAAATTATGCTACAGGTGTTGGACACACTCTGGAAAGAGCACCTTGCCACTATGGACCAGTTGCGCCAGGGTATTCACTTGCGGGCTTATGCCAACAAAAACCCCAAGCAAGAGTACAAGCGTGAGTCGTTTGAGCTGTTTGAGTCGTTATTAGAGCGCCTCAAGTACGAGGTGGTGCGCTTTTTAAGTCATGTGCAGGTGCAACGCCAAGATGAGGCTGCAGAGATGGAGCGTCAGCGCCGTGAGGCTGCTGCCAAACAGCAAATGGCCTTTGAGCATGCTCAGGCGGCCACGGTGGCCGACGAAGCGGGAGCAGCGCAAGACGAACCTGTGCCGGCGAAACCCCAAACCCAGGTGCGCAACACCCCCAAGGTAGGGCGTAACGACCCCTGCCCTTGTGGCAGTGGTAAGAAGTTTAAGCAGTGTCACGGTGCACTGGGCTGAGCAATGGGGCTGAGCAATTCGCGTGGCCAATTGGCCTGGGCATAGCTGAGCAGAAGTATGCTTACGTAAGCCTAGGTGAGCTTGGGTAAGCATACGTTAGCGTAAGTAAGCATGGGTACGTCTAGGTAAGCATTCATAACGCAGCTATGCTGGCAAAGGCTAAGGCACCCGGGGGCAGTGACAAGGCCCCCGCAGAGCCCATATCATTAGCACCGCGGCGCTTTTGGGCACAGTGGTTGGTGTCTGGCTTGCCGGTCATCACCGTTTTCATAGAGTCTCACACAGGTAAATGCTATGACCTTGCCCGTTGCAGGTGTTCGTTTGGGTGTGGCGCAAGCCGGTATTAAGAAGCCCAATAAAGACGACCTGACCCTTATAGAAATTGCGCAAGGCGCCACGGTAGCGGCCGTGTTCACACAAAATGCTTTTTGTGCGGCGCCCGTGCATATAGCGCGCAACCACTGGCTAGCCGCGGGTAAGACGGCGCGCTACTGGCTCATTAACACCGGTAATGCCAACGCCGGTACCGGAGAGCCCGGTATGGCAGCAGCACTTGGTACGTGCAACAAGGTAGCAGCCCTGGGCGGTGTGAGCGGCGAGCAGGTTATGCCCTTCTCCACCGGCGTGATTGGCGAGCTGCTACCTGAGGCGTGTATTAACGCGGCGCTGCCGGCGGCCTTTGAGGCACTGACACAGGATGGCTGGGAGCGCGCGGCTAATGCCATTCTCACCACCGATACCCGAGCAAAGGTGGCTAGCCGCTCGCTGCTAATTGATGGCAAAACGGTAACCCTTACGGGCATGTCGAAGGGCGCCGGCATGATTAGGCCCGACATGGCCACCATGCTGGCGTTTTTTGCAACCGACGCGGTCGTAGAGGAAGCCCTGTTAGCGTCGCTGTTCAAATCGGCGGTGGCCGCTAGCTTTAACCGCATAACGGTTGATGGCGATACCTCCACCAACGATGCTGCGGTAATCGCCGCAACCGGTGCCTCGGGTGCGGTAGTGAGCCCACACGACACCGCCAACCTAGAGACGTTTTCAGAGGCGCTAATGTCGCTGGCCATAGAACTTGCACAGGCCATTGTGCGTGACGGTGAGGGTGCCACCAAGTTTGTAGAGGTACGGGTAGAGGGCGGTGCAACAAATGCCGAGTGCGACGCAGTAGCCTACACCATAGCCCACTCGCCTCTGGTAAAAACCGCGCTGTTTGCCAGCGACCCCAACTGGGGGCGCTTGCTGGCGGCCATTGGCCGAGCGGGGCTGAGCAACTTGGTAGTAGAAGACGTGGGTGTGTACATTAATGACGTATTGATTGCCGAAAACGGCGCTCGTGCGGCAAGCTATACCGAGGCGCAAGGCGTGGCGGCTATGGCGCCTGCCGACTTGACGATTCGGGTCACATTGGATCGTGGCGAGGCCGTAACTACTGTATGGACCACTGATTTTTCTTACGACTACGTCAAAATTAACGCCGAGTACCGTACCTAGACTGCGCGTAGCCCTATTGCCGCCGGCCTAGATGCCACCAATTTTGCTGGCACATAAGGCAATACAGCCCAAAGCTCGCCAAAAATACGCCAAACTGTGTAGCCGTAGCAACTTGGGCCGCATTCAGCGCGTAGCCCAGCAAAATTATAAAGCTGTGCAAAATAAGCGCTGCCAGTAGCGCGCGGCGCGGGCTAAGCCCCACCTGTTGCAGTAAGTGGTGCAGGTGGCCTCGGTCGGCACTGAAGGGCGAGCGGCCGCGAGCCATCCGGCGCACACTGACATAGACCATGTCGTATAGCGGGAGGGCAATAATAAATAGCGCGCTAACGGGTTCCAGGCCAGACGGCGCCTGTCGGCCCGCACTGATTCTCACCAGTGACAAGACCACAATAAAGCCCAGCAATTTGCTGCCGGCGTCACCCAGAAACGTTTTGGGGATGTGCTGACTCACGCCCAAATTTGACAGCAAAAATGCAAGGGTGGCGCCCAACACCACCATGGTGAGATGGCTGGGACCTATCCCCGTAATGACAGTCATGCCCACTAGCGAAAGCAGGGTTACGGCGGCTACTTGGCCGTCAATGCCATCGAGCATATTAAAGGCATTGATAACGCCAAAGAAGACAATAACAGTGAACGGAAAGGCCACACCAGGCGGCAGTTGAACATTACCCGTGCCCAGGAGATTGCCCAATGAGGTAATGTTGAGCCCTAGCGTTGCCGTAAACACGCCTGCAACGAATATCTCCGACAACACCCGGGGTAAAACCGGCAAGTTGAAACGATCATCGAGCACGCCAGAGACCGTTAAAAGCGTAATGCACACAATAAATGTGATGGCCGGTGTAACAAATTGGGGGTAGTCCACCGCTTGGTGGGTAGACAGCCACAACGTGGCTTTAAGGAGTAGCGTAAGGAAAATAGCTAGCCCGCCCACAAGCGGCACGGCACCGATGTGCTGCTTGCGTTCGTTGGGGCTGTCGATTAGCCCCAGTGAAGATGCGCCTTTGGCGAGCACCACCAGAAAGCCTAGCGTAGCTGCAAAGCCAAGCAGTGCTGCAGTGATCAAATCGCCATTCATAGACTAGTTGTTAGCCATCCATTGCTTATGTGCGAGACACGCCAAAGTGCGCTAGCGCCAGCTGTACCTGATGCACCAAGATGACATAGATCACAAACCCCCCCATAAACATGCCAAATTGGTGGTATTCGGGCATGTTGGTGTTGTGCACCAGCCACCCCAAATAACCAATGAATAGCTGTATAACCACAATAAGCGCCACGGTACGTCTGTCGCTTGCACCAGAGGCCTTAAGCAGGTGGTGCAAGTGGTTGAGGTCGGGTTTAAAAGGCGATTGACCCCGCGACAGCCGCCGCAATACCACATAGCCCAAATCATACAGGGGTAGGCCTATTACATAGAGCGCTGTAACTTTACTTAGGGTTGGTGTGCCCACTTGGCTGGTGGTCGTCGTTAGTAATAGGGCTACCATGGCAAAGCCCAATAGTTTACTGCCAGCATCGCCTAAAAATACCTTGGGTAACCGAGGGATAAGCTGCAAATTAGCGGCTAGAAAGGCCAGTAATGCACCTGCAAAGGTCATTCCAAACAAACCCGGTGGGTGGTTGCTCAAAAACCGGAATACCAACATGGCACACAAGGCCAAAGCGGGCAGCAACCCGTCGATGCCGTCTAGCATGTTGTAGGCATTGATAATGCCAACAATAACCAGCAGGCCGAGCCCGTAGCCCAGTGAATAGGGCACCGTTATAGGGCCATTACCCAGCAAATTACCAATGTCGGTAAAGTGTAAATGCAGCGTTTCTATAAGCAGCAGGGCTACCGCGAACTCGGCGAGTAGACGCACAAACACGCCCAACTGAAATCGATCGTCAAGGGCGCCGGTTACTACCAGTATGGTACAGCCCGTAATAAATACCATGACGGTTGCATCGCTGTTATAGCTAACAAGCGAGATGGGTAGCCCCACGGGCACACCAAGTGTGTAAAGGATCAGAGCAGTACACAGGGCTAAGTAGATGGCAATGCCACCCACCAATGGCGTGGGTGCTAGGTGCTGCTTGCGGGCAGAAGGGTAGTCGAGCAAACCAAGTTTAGGCGCCGCTTTTACCAATACCACCAGCGCGCCCAGGGTTACCCCAAAGCCAATGGCGGTTTGTTCCAGAATGGGCGCGTGTTCAATGGGCATAAGAGACTTTACGCTGCAAAACCAAGGTTGGTGCCTTTTCACGTTGTTATTACTACCGTCACAATTGTGCTTGCATTTTGCATAAAATGCACGGTCAAACGTTGCATTTTGAGACGGAAGTCACTGTTTTGTGAGAAAAATGGGTTAACACCTTGCCAAGGGTGTTTGAGCGCTTATTCGGCTGGTTATCTCTTACCCCGCCCTCTATCTGAGGGACACTCAGGCCGCTTTTGTGCAGAGCGCTACACGCGCGTTGTTGGTGGGTACGGGTTGCGTTCATTGACTGAACGCGCTAGCTTATTCAATGATAAAGCGCTCGCCAAGGTTGTCTTTCTGGCCATGACACGCTAGCTGCATTGGGAGGCAAGGCCCGCCCTGACAGGAAAACCCATCGGTATGACCGACGAACGACAACTCAAAACCTTGCGCCTGTTGGCCGACAACCCCGACCTCACTCAGCGCCAAATAGCCGACGCCTTAGGGGTGAGTTTGGGCGCGGCGAATTATTGCTTAAAGGCGCTGGTGGATAAGGGTTGGGTGAAGCTTGAGAACTTTCAGCGCAACCCCAACAAGCTGGGCTATTTGTATTTGCTCACACCCCAGGGTGTGGCTGCCAAGACTACACTCACGGCACGGTTTTTAAAGCGCAAACTGGCCGAGTACGAGCAGCTCAAGGCGGAGATAGAGCAGCTTGAGCGCGAGTCGGCGGCGTCTGGCCCAAGCGCCGAGGCCAGCTCGCTGTGAATGCCGTGGCGCCGCCCGTCTCTGGCGAAGCATCTTTTAACCGGGAGTTGAGCTGGTTGTTGGTGGCCACCAAGCCCCGCTGTGAGCTGCAGGCCAAAACCAATCTAGAGCGCCAAGACTACCGTGTTTGCCTGCCGACGCTGACCCTACGCAAGCGCAAACGTGGGGTGTGGCAGCAGGTAACCGAACCCATGTTCCCGAGTTATGTTTTTGTGGGCGTGGTTTTGGGCGCCCAAGACCTAGCACCCATTCGCTCTACAGTGGGTTGCATGCAGGTGGTGCGTTTTGGTGGGCAGCTTATCCCGTTGCCGGCCTCGGTAATGCACACCTTGTTAAGCTACGAGCACGCGCCC
>Ga0181565_10004833_pt1 | contig 10326 bp, 8 predicted proteins | sample 101ome_16_FD_129661 | JGI IMG/M metagenome (GOLD analysis project Ga0181565, IMG submission 129661) | Coastal salt marsh microbial communities from the Groves Creek Marsh, Skidaway Island, Georgia - 101401AT metaG (megahit assembly) | ecosystem: Environmental > Aquatic > Marine > Intertidal zone...
CGCGCCTCGACCGTCCGCCCTGGACTATCGATTGGTTCATCAGTTAAACGCCAGTTTTACCGGTGGGACAGCCGTGCGCTGGAAATCGCGAAATATAACGCTTCAGAACTTCGAACCCACCAATATCCGTGATGGGGTCAAACCCTGGGTGAATTTTAAGTTCAATCTTGGAAAGGGCGGGATCGTTTTCAAAGGTGATTCAAACCAATTCCCGGGGACCTGCGGGTGGGCTATCCCCTACTGGTACAAAAATTATGAACTTGCTCGCTGTGATATCACGATCAATATCGCCACCCATACGCTGGGGCGCTGCGGGTCCATTGTGAGCACGATCACGCATGAGGTAGGTCATTGTCTGGGCGTGCTCGCCCACACGACAAACGGAAGTTTGATGGACGCCAAGGCAAACGGGTCATCGGAAATTTCTGAAGATGTTCAGCGGATGCTCAACGCTTTATACGTAACCCCTCTCAATGCGCAGGTCAGCGCGGCCGGTACGGTAAGTGTCGCCAAGGAGCTTATCGATCGCGGAGAGCCCGTTCGCGGCAAAACAATCTTCATCATGCCCGAGGACAAATTACTGAACAGAGCTGACCAGAGTCTGGATCCGATCTCGCCCCGATAGCAGACACACCTGACCCTGATTTAGACGGGAACAGGCGTGTGATCGAATTCTTCTGAAGCCATAATGCGTTCGACCCCTCCGAGTTCAGCGATGCGCCTTGCCTGATCCGCTAACGCCGTTTGATTAGCGGCATCCGGGTCAACGATCCCTGTCAGGGCCCGGTGGCAGCGAGCCAGATCATCGGCATAAGAGGGATCTTCGGCGAGATCGTTCAATTCATCTGGGTCAGCGTCCAGATCAAAGAGCTCCGGTGCGTAACCCGGGTAATAGTTGTACTTCCAGCGCCCTGTTCTCAGCATGAACATACCCACGGGCGATCCGCCGTCATGGTACTCGGACAAAACCGCCCGATCCGCCAGCGGGCTGGCTGAAAGCGACGCCAGTGAAAGCCCCGGCCGTTCAATAGCATCGCTCTTGGCTCCCACGGTTTCCATGACTGTGGGATAAACATCAACCAACGAGGCAAGCGCATCGGTTTCGTGTCCCCTGGCAATATCAGGCCCGCTCACGATCATCGGAATACGGGCCGCTTCATCATAGGGCGTCATCTTGGTCCAGAGGCGTCGGTCTCCGTTGTGGTCGCCATGGTCACTGGTATAGATCAGCAAGGTATTGTCGGCCTGACCGGTTGCCTTCAGGGCCTCAATAACCTGTCCGACCTGGGCATCCAAAAAGCTGCACAGTCCGTAGTAAGACGCCCGGGCAATCTGACGGCTTCGCTCATCAAAAGCATCGTCGTAATTGAAATGACGGCGTAGGGTTCGCGTGACCGGATGCAACGGCAGCTCATCTGTCTCCGTAAACCGGGCATGATCCATCTTCTCGAGCGGGTAGAGCGCGTAGAACTCGGGCGGACAGACCAGCGGATAGTGCGGCCGCAACCAGGAGACGAATAGCGTCCAGGGTTTAGCTTCCGTTTGGCCACCCTTCTGGTGCAGCCAATCGCAGGCCGCACGCGTGACGCCCAGATCATATTCGGTGTAACGGTCATGACCGGGACCAATCTCACGCACGTAAGAAGACACGTCAAAAAATGCCTCATGATCACGAAGCAGGCCCTTGATCCAGCCTATGCCGTCGCGGATGTACATGGGCAGTATTTCCTTTTCAAAGCCGTTTTTCGTATCCGGCCCGCGGTAATGCAGCTTGCCAATGGCGTCGACGCTGTGACCCTGTGATATCAGGTGATGCCCCCAGCTTTTCGGCTCGCCCGCGTAAGCCTGTGCATTGGACCAGCAGCGGTTCTTGTGCACATACTGGCCCGTGGCCAGACTGGCGCGGGCCGGCACACAGATAGGTGAGGGGGTGTAGGCTTGAGTAAAGCGGGTGCCGGAAGCGGCTAGGGCATCCAAGTGAGGCGTTTTCACCAGCGCATGATCGGCACAGCCCAGGGCGTCGTGACGATGCTCATCGCTGAACAGAAGCAGAACGTTAGGCCGTCTGCTCACAGGCAACGAAACCGTCGTCAGTCTTCAAGCGCGTTCGGGTCGAGGCCCGACATCGCCATAGTCACCGCCCGGAAAATTGCGCGGCCCTTATTCATCGTCTCCTGCCATTCGTTGGCCGGGATCGAATCGGCCACAATACCGGCCCCTGCCTGAATATGCAGCTCACCGTCCGCAATCACCGCGGTACGAATAGCGATGGCCGTATCCATATTGCCGTTCCAGCCGATATAGCCTACGGCACCTGAATAAATCCCACGCCTGACCGGCTCCAGCTCATTAATAATCTCCATAGCCCGCACCTTCGGGGCGCCCGAGACCGTGCCGGCCGGAAAGGTGGCCCGCAGCACATCAATCGCGTCCAGGTCATCCTGCAGCTCGCCGGTGACGTTGGAAACAATATGCATCACGTGCGAGTAGCGCTCGACCTGCATTTTTGACGTGAGCTTTACGGTACCCGTCGTGGCGATACGCCCCACGTCGTTGCGACCCAGATCGACCAGCATCAGGTGCTCGGCGAGCTCCTTGGGATCAGAGATCAATTCCTGCTCGAGCGCTTTGTCTTCTTCATCGCTGCGGCCGCGACGGCGAGTGCCGGCGATAGGTCGCACGGTCACTTCACCGTCCTCGAGGCGCGCCAGAATCTCAGGCGACGAGCCGACGATCTGAAAATCATCGAGATCCAGAAAGTACATGTAGGGCGAGGGGTTTACTGTGCGAAGCGCTCGATACAGCGTCACCGGCTCGGCGTCAAAAGGGATGGAAAGGCGCTGGGAGAGTACCACCTGGAAAATATCGCCGCTTTGGATATATTCCTTACAGCGCTCAACGGCATCTTCAAAATCATCCCGCGCAAACGACGAGCGAAAATCGTTCTCGCGAACGAGACGCCCTACGGGCGTGCCGTGACTGACCGACAGCCCAGCGATCTGCTCCACCAGTTGATCCAGCCGTTCGCAGCCGGCGTTATAGGCATCGTCCGATTCCGGATCGGTGTGCACAATGATATGTAACCGCCCGCTCAGGTTATCAAAGACGACAATCTCGTCAGAGACCATCAGCACAATGTCGGGCGCGCCGATGGGATCGGGCAAGTCGTCCGCGCCAAGGTGCGGCTCAATAAAGCGCACCGTGTCGTAACTGAAGTAGCCAACGAGGCCGCCGTTAAATCGGGGCAAGCCCGCGATTTCAGGCACGTTGAACTGGCGATGGATACTCTGGATGGCCTGGAGCGGATCGTCTGTCTGCTGCCGATAGGTTTCCTGACCCTCCTGCTCAATCAGCAGCACGTCACCGGAGACCCGAATAACCGTGGCGCAAGGCAATCCAATAATCGAGTATCGGCCCCACTTCTCTCCTCCCTGAACGGACTCCAACAGGTAACTGTATGGTCCCTGGGCCATCTTGAGGTAAGCGCTGACCGGCGTATCAAGATCCGCGAGCACCTCGGTGTGAAGCGGGATGCGGTTGTACCCCGATTGGGCCAGACGATCGTATTCGGCGCGAGAGATCATGAGGGGTGAGTCTACGGCTTCAGTTGGATTCGTGGCACAACTGGGCGACGGTTCGGACGGGAGATTTCGGGCGACCGCGCAACCGACTATCCATCAGATCCACTTGGCGCAAGCAGGTTGGCAAGGTCGTCAAACGAGTCTAGCACGGCGTCTGCACCCCATGCCTCGATATCAAGGCCTTGATGATATCCATAACGAACCAACACCACCGGCATGTGGCAGGCTTTCGCCGCCGAAAAATCACTGATGGAATCACCCACCATCAGACACTGATCGGGGCGAACCTTCCACGTGTTGGCTACATACTCAAGCGGCATCGGATCCGGCTTTTTCTGCGCTAAGTCATCGCCGCTAACCACGGGATCAAAAAAATGCTCCAGACTGAGCGCCTTAAGCAGGGGCAGGGTAAAGGCCGACGGTTTATTGGTTACGCAGGCCAGGCGCTTTTTGGCACCGCGGAGCCTCTCGAGCGTCTCGCGCACACTCGGATAGGGTCGACTCTCAACACACACGTCTTGAAGATAGAACGCTTGAAAAAGCCGATAGGCTTTTTCAAGCAGGTCAGGATCGGCTTCACCATCAAACGAACCCGCAAGGGCCCGCTCGACGAGACGTTTCGCCCCATTGCCAATCCATTGCCGAGCAAGGGTTAATGAAACCGGCTCGCGATCGAGCGACCGCAGTACTCGATTGCAGGCACCGATAAGATCGGGCGCGGAATCCACCAGCGTCCCGTCCAGATCAAAAAGGAATCCCTGCGGCGAATGAAGCGCTGAACCAACCAGAAGAGAAAACCCGAAGACGTAATCAGCCGTCCGCCGCAGCCAACTGGCTTCGCATCTTGGCAATCACCGAATCGTAGCAATTCGGATCATCTTCTTTTGCGGCACCAAAAATAGCCGACCCGGCAACGAAGGTATCCGCGCCGGCTTCGCGAATGGCCGCAATGTTATCTATTTTGACGCCGCCATCAATCTCCAGACGGATGTCACGGCCTGATGCGTCGATCCGTTGACGCACCTTGCGTAGTTTCTCAAGCGAAGAGGGGATAAAGCTTTGGCCTCCAAAGCCCGGATTCACTGACATCAGCAGAATCATGTCGAGTTTGTCGATCACGTGTTCGAGATAGGTGAGCGGCGTGGCGGGATTAAAGACCAGGCCCGCCTTGCAGCCTTCAGACCGGATCAGCTGCAACGTTCGGTCAATGTGCGGACTCGCTTCCGGGTGAAAGGTGATGTAGGTCGCGCCAGCCGCGACAAAATCCGGGATGATGCGATCCACTGGCTCTATCATCAGATGCACATCGATCGGGGCCGAGACGCCATGCTTGCGCAGCGCTTCACACACCATTGGCCCGATCGTTAGGTTGGGCACAAAATGATTATCCATCACATCAAAGTGCACCCAGTCCGCGCCTGAGGCGAGCACCTGATCCACCTCCTCTCCCAACCGGGCAAAATTGGCAGAGAGAATCGACGGTGCGATCAGAGCCTCTTTCATCGTCAGATTGACCTCACCGGATAACAATAAAGAGGCCAGAGTTGCCACGCAGGATGTTCAAAAGCAGCATGCTGTCCCGCTCACTGATCGACTGCTCCACGTCCTTGAGGCCGTACACCGGTTGCTTGTTCACAGAGATGATCAGATCACCTTCGCGCAGTCCTGCCTGAAACGCTGGACTGCCTTGCTCCACCTGGGCCACGCGGACCCCTCGCTCGCCCTGCGTACCGTCCTGATCATCAATGTCCTCGAGGCGGACACCTTCTAAACGCGCGCTCAGTTTTAAGCCCTGACCCTGCGGCGGATCGATCGGCTTGAGCCGAATACGCAGCGTTGACTCTTTTTCATCTCGAATGAATCGGATGCTGACCTCTTCATCTGCCCGGTAAAGACCGATGGTATTGCGAAGGCCGCTCGCATCGGAAATCTCTCGATCATCCACCGCGATGATTACGTCTCCTTCTTTAAGGCCTGCCGCTTCAGCAGCAGTGTCTGGCATCACTTGGGAAATGACGGCGCCTTTCGTGGAGGAGATCCCAAGCGCCTCGGCAAGTTCCGGCGATAGATTTTGCGCAATGACACCGAGGCGACCCCGGCGGACTTCTCCGTACTCAATGATCTGACGCGTCAGCAGTTGCGCCATGTTGATGGGGATGGCAAATCCGATACCGATGTTGCCCCCGCCAGGAGCCAAGATAGCGGTGTTGATGCCGACGAGCTCGCCGCGCAGATTCACCAGCGCGCCCCCGGAGTTGCCTTGGTTGATCGAGGCATCGGTTTGAATAAAGTCTTCGTAATCCTCAATGTTGAGACCGGAGCGGCCGAGCGCGCTGACAATGCCGGATGTCGCGGTCTGTCCCAATCCAAAGGGGTTGCCGATGGCAACAACGAAATCACCAACACGAAGTTTGTCGGAGTCGCCGATCTCCACATGCTGAAGCGCTTCCGCGGGTATCTGGATAACGGCGATATCCGCATCGGCATCCTGACCCACCAGGGTTGCCTCCAGATCTCGGCCGTCGTTCAGGCGAACGCTGATCTGATCGGCGCCGGCAATCACATGGCTGTTGGTGATAACGTGCCCTTTATCCGCGTCGATGATGACCCCGGATCCCAAGCTGCTGACCCGACGCTCACGCGGCTGGCCTTGCGGTCCGCCGAAAAACTTTTCAAAGAACGGATCGTTCCGAAACGGGCTCTGCCGCTGCTCCGTGACACGGCTTTCCGTGTAGATATTCACGACGGCCGGCAGTACCCGTTCGAGCATCGGTGCCAGACTCGGCAAGGTCTCGCCGTCGACCGCCACCGGCAAGGAGGCGTGAGCGCTCCCGGGTGCCAAAGAAAAAAGAAGCAGCAAACCGCCTGTCAGGATCTGTCGAAACTTGTTCATCGCGTTACCGTCACCGCATGGGTAAAGAAAAGGGGCGCGCCGCGTTGCCGGGCGAGCGGGGGCGCAAATTATATCAACCGCGGTGAAGAATCCTTCAGGCGGCGTCGTTGGTCACCCCGTGCGGCACGTGGCCGGTCGCCACGTAACGACTGGCCGACTCAATATGCCCGGTTTGGTCATCAAAGAATATGTCAGCGCCGAATGTTCGCAGAAACTCACTTTTGTCCAGACCGCCCAGAAACACGGCTTCATCGATTCGCACATTCCACGCGCGTAAGGTTCGGATCACCCGCTCGTGGGCGGGCGCACTGCGGGCGGTGATCAAGGCGGTTCGGATAGGTGCTTCGTTGCGCGGCCAGCCCGCCTGCAATTCGTGCAGCGCGTGCAGAAACTTCCGAAACGGACCAGCGGTCATGGGAGTGGTTGCCATCTTTTTTTCAGAGGCCGCAAACGCCGCGAGCCCTTCGGTCTGATAAATCCGTTCGGAGTCATCCGCGAAGATCACGGCATCCCCATCAAAGGCGATACGCAGCTGCCCCTGCCGATAGGTATGTCGGCTGCTGGGTAGAATCGTCGCCGCCGCCACCTGCGACTGCAGCGCCTGCCGAACGTTCGCTGGATCGGCCGAGAGATACAGATCGGCGCTGAAAGGGGTGACGTAACGGAGGGGGCTATCTCCCCCGGAAAATGCCGCGCGCGTTATGTCCAGGTCATAGTGCGCGATCGAATTAAAGATCCTAAGGCCTGTGTCCGCGCTGTTGCGTGAAATCAACACCACCTCCACGCGCCGGCCCTCCGCATTTGGATCATTAAGAGCCAGAAATTTCTGTACCAGGGGAAACGCGACCCCGGGTTCCAGCAGATCGTCTTCATGCTCCACCTGATATCGGCAGTAGGCATCGACGCCTTCGTTGACGTACACCTCGTGACCTTTCTCAAGATCAAACAGGGCCCGCGAGGAAATAGCGACAACCAATGGTGCGCAACGCAAATCAATCATGAGGAAAGTCTAGCATTCGCTTTATCGACCGCGCCGGCGTATCCACGCTCGCGGGGCGCCGATCAGAAACCCGAAAAGGCATAGTCCAATCACCGGGCCATTTCCGGCTCGCGCAAAAAACGTAGTGCCTTGGGTAGGTTGCACACGCCCGCGCAGCACTGCCTCTACAAACTGACCGGCTTGCCCCGTGACCGTCCCGTCGTGGCGGATGATCGACGATAACCCGCTGTTGCTCGCGCGAATCATCGGTCGACCGGTTTCGAGCACCCGGGCCCGGGCCATCTGCAGCCGCTGATGCGGCGCCAGGGAGTCGCCGAACCAGGCGTCCTCGCTCAGGTTGACGAGCACGTGTGACGCGGACGCCGAACGACGGATCACGTCCGAAAAGGCATCCTCGTAACAAATACTGGCCCCCACCTTCGTGCCCGCGAGCGGCATCGCCGCTTGCTGTAAGGCGCCGGCCGAGAAATCAGACATGGGAATACGAAGGTAGTCCAACAGCCAGCGCAACAAAAAGGCCAGGGGCAAATACTCCCCAAAGGGCACCAGTTGATGCTTTCGGTAGGTGGTCTGCTCAGCGCCTATTCCCAGCGCCACGTTGTAATACGGCACACCCGCTCGAGCCTCATCGCGGTCCAAAAGGCCAATCACAAAATCGGCCGAGTGGGCCTTTAAGATGGGCAAATAGTCCAACGGGAGTTCGTCCTGGTAAAACGGCAGAGCGACCTCTGGCCAGACAATTAAATCCACATCGGTTAACGCCACGCTTTGGCGCTGAAAACGCTCGGCAATAGGCAGGGCCAGTCGCGCGTTCCATTTGTCGTTCAGCGGAATATTGTTCTGGATGACCGCCACCTGAATGGGTGGGCCCTCTGGCGTCACAAACTGAGGCACTCGCGCCAGCATTACCAGCGCCAGCAACAGGACCACAGCGGCGCCGGGCACCCAACGAGGTGCCGAGCGCTGAAAGACCAGGGTCAAAACAGCGCCAACGAGCAGCGCCCACCAAAGGCTCACGCCCAGCGTCCCGACAATCGGAAATAGTGAATCCAAAAAAGTGCCGACCTGGCTGTAACCAAGATACAGCCAGGGGAAACCGCTCAGGAGCACGCCACGAAGCCATTCACCGAGCACCCAGAGGATGGGCATGATCAGCATCCAGCGGATAGCCGGTTGACATTGGACGCACACCCCCTGGAGTCCGCCAGCCAAAGCCGGGTAGAGCGCCATGATGGCGCCGAAAACAGCGACGCAAATAACCGCCAAAGCCGGGGGCATGTTCCCGAAGGTATGCAGACTCACATACACCCACGAAATCCCAATCGCGAAACTGGCTAGCCCAAACACCCAGCCGGCAGCCACCGCCTGTTTCCAGGAGGACCGTTGCCAGACGAAAAACAGCACGCCGAGGCAAACCGGCGCGAGACCGTAAAAACCAAAGGGCGCAAACGCGAGGGGATACACAGCCCCCGCGACGGCAGCCAGCAGCATCGTTACAGGGCCGCTCAGCGCGCGCATGGCCGGGGCAAAAGCGACTTAGTCGTCGGCGTTCTGACGATTAATGCGGAGCAGGCGCGGACGCCGACTATCAGCACTTAACACCTCCGCCCGGAAGTCATCGAACTCGATCGTGTCGCCGCGCTTGGGCACTCGACCCAGCGCAGAGGTAATCAGACCACCCATCGTGTCGAATTCAAGCGGATCCAACTCGACATCAAACAGCCGGTTGAAACTTTCAACAGGCAACATCGCCTTGACAACGCAAAAATCCGCACCGCGCCTGAGCACCATCCCGGTGGCTCCATCGATATCGTGTTCGTCTTCGATATTGCCAACGATTTGCTCGAGCACATCTTCAATCGTGATAAGTCCCACCACGCTACCGTATTCATTCACAACAATCGCCATGTGGTTCCGGCTATCCCGAAACTCTTGCAACAGCACGTTAAGGCGCTTGCTCTCCGGGATGAAAACCGCCGGTCGCAGCACGGTCGCCCACGGCAGCGGGTCATGGTCCTCGAGGGGTTGCTGATGCAGCAAATCTTTAGCCAACAAGATGCCCACCACAGAATCCTTGTCGCCATCGGTGACCGGAAACCGGGAATGGGCCGACTCGGTGATGACCGGCAGCAGCTCTGAGGGTTTCTGACTGACATCAACGGTCACCATTTGTCCGCGCGACACCATCACCTGCTCTACCTGACGATCGGACACCTCCACCACTCGCCGCATCATTTCTAAGGTCTCGTCGTCCAGCAGTTCCGCATCGCGGGCCTCTTTCAGAATCTCAAAAAGACTCTCGCGTGACTGCGGTGCGCCGCCGATTAATTTCGCCAGTTTTCGGCCCCAGGCGACAGGTGCGGGAGATTTTCCGTTCACGATATCGCCTCGTCTCCCCGATAAGGATCTTGAATGCCCACAGCGGTGAGTACTTGGATCTCCAGGTCTTCCATCACCTTTGCATCCGCGGCTGTCTCGTGATCGAAGCCGTTCAGATGGAGCACGCCGTGTACGGTTAGGTGTCCGCAGTGATCCGAAATGGACTTGCCTTGCTCGGCCGCTTCTTTTTCCACCACCGGCATGCAAATCACCACGTCGCCCAGGATATCGATGGACGGCGGCAAACCCGGAGACGGCTCGAAGGGAAACGACAGCACGTTGGTTGGTCCTGAACGGCCACGAAACTGCTGGTTCAGCGAAGCCATCTCCGCTTCATCGACGAAGCGCACCGTCAGTAAAGACGAACGACGCCGAATGACGTCAAGCGCCTGCCCGACCCACTGATGAATATCCGCATCAGAAGGTTCACTCGCGTGACCACTGGCCCGTTGCACATCCACCCTGCCAACCAC
>Ga0181565_10004835_pt1 | contig 10323 bp, 8 predicted proteins | sample 101ome_16_FD_129661 | JGI IMG/M metagenome (GOLD analysis project Ga0181565, IMG submission 129661) | Coastal salt marsh microbial communities from the Groves Creek Marsh, Skidaway Island, Georgia - 101401AT metaG (megahit assembly) | ecosystem: Environmental > Aquatic > Marine > Intertidal zone...
AATCAGCGCTTCCACCCGCTCATCGGTATCGGCACTGGTGCCTACAGAGGCACCTACACGCAGACGACCCAAGCCGTCTTTACACGCCAAGGGAAAGCTTTCGGCTTTGTCGAAATCTTTAACCGTGATCATGCCGGTTAGGTCAAAGCGATCATTAACGACTAGGATTTTTTCAATGCGATGCTGGTGAAGCAGCCGCTGCACTTCGTCGGAACTGGCGCCCTCTTCTACCGTCACCAACCGCTCTTTCGGCGTCATGATGGCCGAGATCTGTTTGCTGTGATCGGTTTCAAAGCGAGTATCGCGCCGGGTGACAATGCCCACCAAGTCGCCACCTCGCAAGACCGGCAACCCTGAGATGCCATGGGCCCGGGTGAGCTCCAGAAGCTCGCCCAGCGTCGCACTTTCTTGGATGGTAATGGGGTCTTTCACCACACCACTTTCGTATTTTTTAACCCGACGCACTTGATCGGCCTGCTCGGCGACGGTCATATTCTTGTGAATGATGCCAATGCCGCCCTCTTGCGCCAGCGCGATGGCAAGACGCGCTTCGGTAACGGTATCCATGGCCGCCGACACCAAGGGGATGTTCATTCGAATATTGCGTGACAAACGGGTGACCAAGGAGACATCCTTGGCTGTGACTTCCGAATAGCCGGGCTGCAGCAAAACGTCGTCGAAGGTGAGTGCTTCTTGTGCGATACGCAGCATATTGGCCTCGTTTTGACCTAAGTCCACTAAACTTGTCATTATAGCGGCCTGCCCAAGTCTCGGTAAATAACAGTACCTGTCTAATGAGCGAATACGCCCCCAAAATTGCCGCATTTAGCGTGAGCGAGCTCAACCGGCAGGTCAAAATGCTGCTAGAGAGCCATTTCGACAGCGTGCGGGTGGAGGGTGAGATCGGTGATTTCACTGCGGCAAGTTCGGGGCATTGGTATTTCACGCTCAAGGATGCCGACGCCCAAGTACGCTGCGCCATGTTCCGAGGCGACAATCAACGGGTCAAAATCCGCCCATCCAAGGGCGACAGCGTCCGAATCAGGGCCCGGGTCTCGCTCTATCCTCAGCGGGGCGAATTCCAGCTGATTTGCCAGCACATGGAGGCTGCCGGCGAGGGAGCCCTGCAACGGGCGTTTGACGCACTCAAAGAGAAGCTCAAGGCCGAGGGCCTATTTGACCCAGGCCGAAAGCAGGTCATTGTGCCGGGCGTCAGACGGGTAGGTGTAATTACCTCGGCGAGCGGCGCCGTCATACACGATATTGTCACAACGTTGGCGCGTCGCAGCCCCTCTACCGCGGTGTACCTATTCCCCGTACCCGTCCAAGGTGCCGATGCCGCCCCAGCCATTTGCGAAGCCATTAGCCAGGCCAATAAGTTCCGTGTCGACGAGCAGGGATTGGATGTCTTGATTGTCGGTCGAGGTGGTGGATCACTCGAGGATCTATGGGCGTTTAACGAAGAATCAGTTGCGCGATCCATTGCCGATAGTGCCTTACCGGTGGTATCGGCTGTGGGCCACGAGGTGGATTTCACCATTGCCGATTTTGTTGCCGATCAGCGCGCCGCCACCCCTACGGCCGCGGCCGAGTTGGTCAGCCTCGATGAATACGAATGGCTGCAGCGTTTTGACAGTGCGGCCACTACACTGCGTCGCAGCATGCGCAATCGCCTTCGTCGCGAGAAGGACGCGCTTTCGCACTTAAAGGCGCGGTTGCGTCATCCCGGTCAACGGGTCAGTCAACGCCAGGGACAGCTTCGAGACTTACAGAGACAGCTAAAGGCTCAATTACACCGAAATGTAAGAGACAAACGATTAGCTTTGGAACAGCTCTCGCAGCGACTGCAGCGGCAGCAACCCGGACAGCAAGTGGTGAAACAGCGAGAACAACTTGCGCTACGGCATCGCCAGCTCAAAACAGCCATGCAACAACGGCTGCAGCGCGCCCGTCAGCTACTAGATCAGCAACATCGCTTAGTAACCACACTAGGCCCAGAAAATACCTTGCAGCGGGGCTATGCCATCGTCACTCGGGCTGAGGATAATGTACTGGTATCAAGCAGTGGTCACGTTAAACCCAAGGATGCGGTTACAGTTCGTCTGGCTCAGGGGCAGTTAACCGCTGAGGTGACCGCCACGGATCCCTGAGCGAAATGAGGCGTTGAGAGGTCAACTTGAGACACGGCATCCGTGTCTCGGATCGGGTCAGCTCAGCCGTGCCACATCACCGTGTCACGCGTCATGAGCAGCAGGTCGGCATGGTTTGCGTGGAATTCGACCGCGTCAGTGAGCGTGGCTAACTTCCCTGCCGAGCACTCTACCACCGCCTGGTATTCCAATGTCTGCGCATCGGCCCCCAATAGCGAGTCATCGCGCAAATCCAGCACCACGCGGTGCAGAACATTCTCACTGGCCAATTGACGACCCGCCGTAGCGGCTTCTTCAGCATCGGCATAGAACAAATAGGCACTGACCCCGCCCAGTGCGCCATCGCGCAATACCTGCTGCTTTACCCAAAGGCAGTGATTAAACGTAGGCTCAGCAAAGGTCTTGAGTTCATCCTCTATCATGATCTCGGCGCTCGCCGCATCCGCTTCGGTCTGCTCGGTAAATAACTCGGGGGCAAAGCCAAAAACAGCCAGTGCATCATAGGCATTGCTAGCGCGAACCAAGGGTGCCGGTGCCAGAGGCTCAGACTGAACATACAACTGGGTGTGTCGCCAACTCGGTTGCTCAGTTGCCAAGGCTCCGTGCTGCCGCCATCGAATCAAAAATTGCTCGCGGTCAAAATCAGGGTGGCGCTTTGCCAAGTAAATCATCTTCAACATGCAGGGTTCTCTGAGCAATCCATACAACGAACTGGCTAAACAACGATTTGGGCACACACAGTCTGAGCGCGCAACACGTCAACGTTGTGCACCCTGAGTGATAACGCCAACAGCCCTAGGCCGTTATCTGTGTCCCCCCAGTTTACCGACATTGGGCTAGCCACACAGCTGCGTGCTACCTGAAATAGTACGCGTCTGCATTACCGACCAACCCCTATTACCCCTTGCATTCTGCCTTTTGCCTTCCCGGTTTCGGCCTAGGCCGTCTGGTTTTCGGCTTCGGGCTTGGAGCTTGGTGCGCTACAACTACTGCAAGCACAAAAAACCCGCCAGCAGGCGGGTTTCAGAAGAGGTTTCTGATCAATACTTCGCGGGCAGTCGCGTATTGATAATGATATGGCGGCCCTCAAAGCGGATGTACTCGCCAATCGTTAAGTCTTTTAGGATACGCGCTACAGTCTCGCGCGAGGCGCCCACGCGATCCGCAATATCTTGCTGCGTCAGCTTCTCGGGAATGAACAAGGTGCCATCACCGCGCTCTTCCGACAGATCCATGAGCACATTCGCCACACGACCGTACACGTCTTGCAGCGCCAAGCTCTTCACATCGGCAGTCAATTTGCGAACACGGCCCGCCAAATTACTAATAAGTTGCCGGGCAATATTCGGCTTGTCGTCCAACACGCGGTTGAAGTCTTCCTTCATGACAATGCGGAACTCAGATTTTTCGACAGTGCGAACCGAGGCTGAACGAGTGGCGTCATCTAGCAAGGCCAGCTCACCAAAGTAATCGCCCGGGCCCAAGGTGTTCATAATGAACTCCTTGCCATTCTTGTCACTGCAATAGACTTTGACCTTGCCACTCTCGATAACGAACAACGAATCGGCGGGGTCATTCTCGTGGATTACCACCGTATTTTTCGCAAACGACCGGGTGCTGCTACTCGCTTCTAGAGCCTCTAGCTCGCCGTCGTTCAAACCGTGAAAAATTTCCACTTGATTTAGCATGAAAGTTCTGGCCTCGAACCGCTGACAATTTGCGGCATAGTACCTCAAAAAAACCTCATCCGACCAGCACCCAAGACATTTTTAAGCGCTAAATCAAAATAGCTGTAACAGGTATACTTAGATGACAGCACCGGGAGCTCGCCTGTGAATGCCATTGATGATCAATCCAGCGATTGGGCCAGTCGTGTACTGGCGAGCTTAGCGCCGCTGCGCGAGACGGCTGCACGGTCATCGGTCACGTTATCGGAGGTGGCTGCGGACGATCTAGCGGCCATCAATGACGCGGCAGCTCGGCTTACGGATATCATCGCGTTAAATAACAGCGAGGCTCGCCACGATCGGCTCAATCTTATCGGCGCCATAAAGGGCTATGCCGAAATGCTGTATGAAGACCGCGATCAACTGCACCCGGCCATTGTGACCAGCCTTGAGCCGTTACTGGCCGCGGTGCAAGCCCAAACAGCCACCGAGTCTCAGCAAGCCACCTTTAACAACTCTGACGAAGAGCCCGGTTTCATTCTGGCCGTGGATGACGCGCCAGAAAATCGCGATCTGATCTCGCGCTTGTTGGGCAAAGCTGGTCACACCGTTATCACCGCGGAATCGGGTCAAGAGGCGCTGGATCTTCTGGAAACCCAGGCAGTTGATATGGTGCTGCTCGACCTCATGATGCCCGGCATCGGCGGTGCCGAGGTGCTCACGTTCATGAAATCGGATGAACGCTTGCGGGCAACGCCCGTCATCATGATCAGTGGGCGACAAGATATGGATCAAATCGTGGCCTGTATACAAGCTGGCGCTGACGACTACCTGCTTAAGCCCTTCAATCCTGTTCTATTGCAAGCACGCATCTCGGCCGGCATAGAACGCAAGCGCTGGCATGACAGGGAAGAACGTTATCGCGAGCAGTTGGAACGCAGTGAGCGGTTTATTCGTGCCACCTTTGGACGCTATCTCTCCGACGATATTGTTAAAGAAATTCTGGAAAACCCCGAAGGACTCAAACTGGGCGGGGATTTGCGCGAAGTCACCATTATGATGTCTGATATTCGCGGCTTTACCTCGCTCAGTGAATCACTACCACCGGAGCAAGTGGTGGCCTTACTGAACCGCTATCTGGGCCGTATGACCGAAATTATTTTGGATTACCGCGGCACCATTGACGAGTTCCTTGGAGACGCGGTGCTCGCGGTATTCGGTGCACCACGTTCAGAAGGTAACGACGCACAAAGAGCGGCTGATTGTGCGCTGGCGATGCAAGCCGCCATGGCCGAAATTAACGCCGCCAACGTTGCCGATGGCTTACCCGAGCTTGAAATGGCCATTGCGCTCAACACAGGCAAAGTGGTGGCCGGTAATATTGGCTCAGAGCGTCGCTCAAAATACGGCTTTGTCGGTCACGAAATGAATGTCACCTCGCGCATTGAAGACGTGACGGGCGCGGGGGAAATACTCATATCCGACAACACTCGACAGCACTTATCTAAAGACTATGAGACCGGCGAGAGCCGCTCTGTATCGGCCAAAGGTATTGGAGAGCAGCTCGTGGTTTACCCCTTAATTGGGGGTGCCACATGACAACCCATGCGCCGTCCGACAATCGCTCAGGCCCGATCCTGCTGGTGGAAGATAACGAAGTAAACCGCGACATGCTCATTCGCCGGCTTAAACGCGCCGGGTTTGCGGTCATCTGGGCTGGAGATGGCGAAGAGGCGCTGGCTCAGATGCGTCAGCATCAACCCAGTCTGGTGCTCTTGGATATTAATCTCCCCATTAAAGATGGTTGGCAGACCTGTAAAGAAGCCCGCGAAGATGCTGATCTTCGCCATATCCCTATCGTGGCGCTAACCGCCCATGCCATGGACAGCGATCGCTTGGCGGCATTAGAGGCCGGGTTTGATGACTACGCCACCAAACCCATCGACTTCCCTGAACTCGTGGCCAAAATACAAGGCTTTCTAAACGCATGAATCGGCTCCTCAACGACATCAGGAATCGGAGCTTGAGCCTGCGGGCTCGCATGTATTTGTTTTCGGCGGCCATCCTCACCCTATTTGCCATTAACGTAGCCACCCACGTCTGGGGCAGTTTCGCCCGTAACGAGAGTTTGCTGGCATACCGCGACTCGGTCACGGCGACACAGCTATTAACCGAGCTGGGGCAAAGTCTCGAAGCCCACCGGCAGCGTGTGTTGGTATTAGCCACCTTGCGAGAAACCACCGACGACAGCCTGGGGCAAGAAGAACAGCAAGCAGCGGTTGAAGATTTAAACAGCATGGCTTCGCAATTACGTGGTCTTGGTGCTATCAGTGCCGAGGGCGCCGAAGACTACTACCGTAGACTGCACCAGAGTGCCAGCACCTTACTGGCAGACTGGCGGCAGTTCTATGACGACTACAACAGCACCACCAGAGAGATCGCCCTTGATACCGCTTCAGTCGCCTACGAGGACACACTGGAACGGCTAGAAGAACTTGACGGCCAACAGGAACGGCTAGCGGTGGAGCGTTCAGCGGCCATTGATGCAACCATTAGCCTTACTGATCGCATTACCGTTATCGGCTTTGTGACCACTATCGCCGTGACACTGTTTTTGGTGATAAGCCTAATAGCCAAGACCAACGCTAGGCTGCGCAGATTAAAAAAAGGCGCGCAGCGTTTCGGCTCAGGCGATCTCAGCCACCGAATCGAAACCCACCATGATGCCGGTGAGATTCTGGATCTGGCGCGAACCTTCAACGACATGTCCAGTAAGTTGCACTATGCCATTGAGGAAGTGCGCGCCGCACAGTCAGAGGCCGATGCAGCCAATGCGGCTAAGTCCATGTTCTTGGCTAACGTCAGCCACGAGCTGCGCACGCCGCTCAATGCCATCATTGGCTATAGCGAAATGCTGCAAGACGAGTTGGGCGACGGCAACCCCATTGATTCAGATCAGTTCCACCACGACTTAGGCACCATTATTTTGTCCGGCCGTCAGCTTTTGGCGCTGATCAATGACATTTTAGATCTAGCCAAGATTGAAACCGGCAAAATGCCCGTGGCGTTGGAGACCTTTCAGCCTGACGCCCTCATCTTTCAGGTGTGCGATGCCCTGGCCCCACTGGTTGCGCAAAACCACAACCAACTGGATCTGGACATAGACCGGGATAGCATGACAGAAATGTGCAGCGATCCTGCCAAGCTACAACAAATCGTCACTAACCTCTTCAGTAACGCCTGTAAGTTTACCGAGCACGGCACTATCGCCGTGCATGCTGCCATGGCCGACGGGGTACTGACGTTGGTGGTAGCAGACACCGGCATTGGTATGACGCCAGAGCAACAGGACAAAGTGTTTGAGGCTTTCGTACAGGCCGATGCGCAAACGAGCACACAATACGGCGGCACCGGTTTGGGCTTAGCTATCGTTAAGGATTTTTGCGAAATGCTAGGCGGCAATATTCAAGTAGAGAGCGCACCCGATGCCGGGTCGCGGTTTACCGTCCGTCTGCCTGCTGCCCCAGAGTCAGATCGCGCAAGCGCTTAAGGGCGTCCTCACGCTTCTCTAAGTCTTTGGTTAAGGCCTGATTAAGCGCCTCTAACGCATCGAGTTGACCCTCTAGCGTGCGCACCGCTGCCAAGGCCAGAATCATCACCTCTGCCCGCTCATCTACGCCCTCGGCAGCCGGCATTGCGTCAACGTCATTAGACTTGCTCAGCAAGGTCACAAACGCCAAACCCAAATCGGCTTCGCGTGCTGCTTGTGCGGTCTCGAGTGTTTTATGCCTCTGAAAGTAGTCGGCAGCTGCGCTGTAATCGCGGGCCGCCAGCGCTCTGACACCGCGATCGAAATAATTTTCATCGACCAAGGCTTGCGCTTCGCAATCGCAATTTAACATTTGAGATGGGGTGGGCAGGTTAAGCGCTACCGCTTGGGCGTCTTCAGAGGAGGTATTGGAGGGAGTCGCAGCGCAGCCAGATAATGTCAGCGCACCTACGAGCAGCCCTGTTTTTAAAGCGGCAATGCCTAAAGGTGCTCGTGGTGCTGGGATAACACTTTTTTCTAAGGCGACACTAGCGGTGATTGTTGTTGTCACGCCACTTCCCCGGGAACTTTTGCGGAGCATAGCACTGCCCCGCGCGGGGTCCAACTATTTACTCGGGTCGCATGTGCGGGAACAACAACACATCGCGAATGGAGGCGGCGTTGGTGAGCAGCATAACCAGTCGATCGATACCAATGCCCTCGCCCGCTGTAGGAGGCAAGCCGTATTCTAAAGCGCGCACATAGTCATGATCATAGTGCATGGCTTCGTCGTCACCGGCATCTTTCTCAGCCACCTGCGCGCGGAAGCGCTCAGCCTGATCTTCAGCGTCATTAAGCTCACTAAAGCCGTTAGCGATTTCACGACCTCCCACGAAAAATTCGAACCGGTCGGTGACAAAGGGATCGTCATCATTGCGCCGGGCCAAGGGCGAAACCTCGGTCGGGTAGGCGGTAATAAATGTTGGTTGCAACAGCTGATGCTCGGCGGTCGCCTCAAAAATTTCTATCTGGACCTTACCCAAGCCCCAACTTGGCTTGACTTCAATACCCAGTTTTTTAGCCACGGTAGAGGCTGCCGCCAAATCCTGTAAATCCGCTAGCGACAATTCAGGGTTGTACTTCAAGATCGCCTCTACCACGCTCAGGCGAGCAAAAGGCTTACCGAAATCGATATGCAAATCGCCATATGCCACCTCAGTGCTACCTAAAATGGCGTCACAAAGCGCCCGCAACAGCTCTTCGGTCAGGTTCATGGCATCGCGGTAATCGGCATACGCCCAATAGAACTCCAGCATGGTGAACTCAGGGTTGTGACGCGTAGATAAACCTTCATTGCGGAAGTTGCGATTGATTTCGTAAACCTTCTCAAAACCACCCACGGTCAAGCGCTTGAGATACAGCTCGGGCGCAATACGCAGGTACATGTCCATGTCGAGCGCATTGTGGTGTGTGATAAAGGGCTTGGCAGCTGCACCGCCGGGAATCGGATGCAGCATAGGCGTTTCCACTTCCATGAAGCCCCGCTCATCCAAAAAGCGGCGGATAAAACTGATAGCCGCCGAGCGTACACGAAACGTCTCTCGGCTCTCGGGATTGACTATAAGGTCCACATAACGCTGCCGGTAACGCATCTCCTGATCACTGAGACCGTGGTACTTATCCGGTAATGGACGCAGCGCTTTAGTTAATAAGCGTGCTTCTTCCATGTTGATGTACAAATCACCCTTACCACTGCGGTGTATGGGCCCGGTGGCGGCAACGATGTCGCCTAGATCCCAACTTTTGATTTGCTCAAGCTGATCCTCGCTTAACGCCTTACGATTGACGTAGAGCTGAATACTGTCAGTGCCATCTTGTAACAGTAAAAAAGCGCCGCGATTGCGCGTGAGCCGCCCAGCAACAGAGAACTGCTGATTGGCGGCTTCTAGACTTTCTTTATCGTGCTCAGCGAATTGGCTGTGCAGCTCAGACGCCGTTGCCGTTCGGCGAAAGTCGTTAGGGAAAGCGTTGCCTTGGGTTCGCAGCTCGGCGAGCTTGGCGCGGCGTTCGGCAATTAGCTTATTTTCGTCTGTGGCAACACTGCCATCGGAATCGGTCATGCCGGTCTCCGTCACAGGCCCTTTTTCAGGGACGCTTCAATGAACATATCTAACCCACCATCGAGCACCGCTTGGGTGTTACGGGTTTCGACATGGGTCCTCAAATCTTTTACGCGGGAATCATCTAACACATAAGAGCGTATCTGACTGCCCCAGCCAATATCGGCCTTGCTGTCTTCCATCGCTTGCTTCTCGGCACTGCGCTTGAGCATTTCCATTTCATAGAGCTTCGCGCGCAGCTGCTTCATGGCGAAATCTTTGTTTTGATGCTGGGAACGCTCAGTCTGGCAGCTGGTCACAATACCGGAGGGTTCGTGGGTGATCCGTACTGCCGAGTCGGTGGTGTTAACGTGCTGACCACCGGCGCCACTCGATCGATAGGTATCGATACGCAAATCGGCTGGATTGATTTCAATTTCGATGTTGTCATCGATTTCCGGCGAGACAAAAACTGACGCAAAGGACGTATGGCGCCGACCACCGCTATCAAAAGGCGACTTACGCACCAAACGGTGCACTCCGGTCTCTGTGCGCAACCAACCAAAGGCGTACTCGCCCTCGAACTGGATGGTAGCGCTCTTCAAACCCGCCACTTCACCGGCTGAGGCTTCCATTAGGGTAGCCTTGAACCCTTTGTCTTCACCCCAGCGCAAATACATACGCACCAACATTTCGGCCCAATCTTGAGCCTCAGTACCACCCGAACCCGCCTGCACGTCGAGGTAGGCGTTATTGGGGTCCATTTCGCCGGCAAACATCCGGCGGAACTCTAGGGTTTCGAGCTTGGTTATTAAATCGGCGAGATCAGCCGTGACCGCATCAACGGTATCTTGATCGTCCTCTTCGACGGCCATGTC
>Ga0181565_10004845_pt1 | contig 10314 bp, 9 predicted proteins | sample 101ome_16_FD_129661 | JGI IMG/M metagenome (GOLD analysis project Ga0181565, IMG submission 129661) | Coastal salt marsh microbial communities from the Groves Creek Marsh, Skidaway Island, Georgia - 101401AT metaG (megahit assembly) | ecosystem: Environmental > Aquatic > Marine > Intertidal zone...
CGCGGCGAGGGATCGCGCGGGGTGAGTCGAGGGGCGTGGTTCGCGGGCGCGGCGGAGAGTTTGGCGCGCGTGGGCGCCGTGGCGAGAGAGACGACGACGACGACGACGACGACGACGACGACGACGACGCGCGAGAAGGACGACGTCGCGGTCGGTCACGACGCGTCGTCGACGCGCGAGGCACTTTTGGGGACGAGCGCGACGTTCGCGTCATCGACCGCGACGCCGTCGCGCGACGTGCCCCCGCCGACGGACGCCGCCTCGGCCGAACGCGCGCGACGACTCGACGCCATGCGCGGCGCCGATCGTCTCGACGCCTCCTCGGACGTCCTCGCGCAGTGCGCCGACGTTCTCGAGCGCACGCAGGACGTCGGGGCGTCCGTTCTCGAGACGCTCGCCGCGCAGCGCGAGTCGCTGACGAGGAGCGGCGCCGCCGCGCGCGCGGCGTCGAAAAAAATGGACCAAAATCTCAAGGTGGTCAAGGGCATGAACAGTTGGACTCGCCTCGGGTGTTAGTTAGGGTGTGCGTCGTCTCGGCGTCTCGGCGCCGGTCGACTCTTTGTAATAGTGTGTACTCGCGCGCGAACGCGTCGTCTCGTCCGTCGTCGTCGTCCCCGAAACTCCCCGCGTCCCCACAATCACCCTCTCGCCTCGCGCGCGCGCGATGGCGAGTTTCATCGAGCGTCACGTGCGACGCGCGCGCATGGTCGTGCAGTTCGACCAAGCGCTCGTGGACGACGAACATCCGACGCCAGGTGCGCGACGACGCGAGATTGCGACGCGAGATGAGAATTGACTCTTCGTAACCGAATCAATCGTCTTCGCGTGCGGCGACGACGCGAGACGCGCGTCCATCGAGCGTCGAGACGTCTCGTCGCGCGGAGACACAGTCGCGCGATCGACTGACGCGATGTACTTCGACGACGCGCAGTGTACGCGACGCAAACGCTGGTGGAACTCACGAGGACGCTGGAGGGCGACTCGTTGCGAGACGCGTGCGAACATTTGACGACTCGTGCCGAACACAGAAGCGCGTACGTGAAGAAGAAGGCGCTGAAACTCATCGCCAAGTGTTGCGAAGGGTCGAGCGATCGTCGATTCGCGCGAGAGATGGCGAAGATTTCGGGACGGATTCGAGCGTTACAGGCGCACGCGGGACCGCCGCATCCCACCAAGGGCGACAGCGTGCACGCAGCGGTGCGAGAGGCGGCGAAAGAGGCGATGAGCGCCATATTTGGAAATCACAACGATGTCTCGTCGTCGCCGTCGACGACGTCGGTGATGAGCGGTGCTGGTCGCGCGGGTGGACGAATCGAGGGGTTCGGCGACGGCGACGCGGGCACGGTGGGCGGACGGTTGATGGAGCGAGAAACGTCCGGCGTACACTCGCGTTCGCACTCGTACGAGGAGTACGACACGTATAACGCGACATCCACGCCGTTACGGAAACCTGGAACGTTGGACGCGCCCTTGGAGGCGTCGTTAAATTCCACGCCGAAGTTGAACATTGATTCGGACGGGCCGACGAAGTGGAAACCGTTGCGACCACCCTCGCCGGTGAAAAAGCCAGAGCCCGCCAGAGCGACGGCGTCGGCCACGGCTGATTTGCTCTCTGATTTTGCGACGTCTGCGGCGAGTGCGTCGTCGCTTCCGGCTGCGCCGGCGGCGTCTCCTCCGCCGACCGCACCGACGTCGCGAGAACCGGAATTCGTTCTCCAAGGATCCGAGGAAAAGCGAGCCGTCGACAAACTCTGCACGCCGAGTGGCGTGCGGTTAGCACCAATAGATGACGACGTGCTCGATTTCTTACGTCACGGCGCGCGTTTGAACGCGCAAGGCGTGGTCATCGCGTTGTCGGAACGTTTAGTGACGTACGCGGACGGAGAGGAATGGCGCGGCGCGTACCGCGCGGCGTGCGTGTTAGAGGCGGCGGCGAAAGAGATGCGATCGGGCGCGTGGCTCGCCGACGTTTTTTTGAATTCGTCGGCGATGGATTTACTCGAGGCGATCACGAGCGACGCCACGGCGCAGGCGCAGCTGAAACAAAAGGCGACGGACGCCGTCGCCGCGTTGCATCGCGGCGGCGCACCGTCGACGGCGTCAACCACGCCGACGGTGGCGACGACAACATCGTCCGCACCGATGGACCTGTTATCGCAGCTCGGCGATCTGAGCGTCGCCGCGCCTCCGCCGGCGGCGGCGAGCGCCCCCGCGCCGACGGACCCGCTCGCCGACCTCTTCGCGCCGCCGCCGCCCTCGACCGCGGAGTACCACGCGCGTCCACCGAGCGCGTATGTCCCGCCCACCGCGCCCATGCGCGGTCCCGGACTCGCGGCGCTCGCCGAACTCCCGCCCACCGCTGAAGCCGACCGTCTCAAACAAACCAAAGCCTTCGATTTCGTCGGCGATCTCATGCGTTGAGACCGACCGCGTCGTCCATGTAACACGCAGACACACACACGCACGAACCGGTTCACGAACAACAAAAACAACACACACACTCATACGAATCACAAACTCGCTACGTCGTCGCGTCATCGAACGAATTTCCCCAACACGGGATACTTGCCCAAAAACTTGTCCCGCCACTCCCCCAACGTCTTCATCTCCTCCTCGCTCAACCCCTCCGTTCCGCGAGCCTCCTCCTCCTCGCTCACGTTGATCTTCATCGTCGCCAACGCCCGCGTCGCATCGCGTCCGTTGAGCGCCGCGTACGGACCACCGGGCCCGTAGAAATCGCGTCCCGTCGTCGTGTCAAAGACGAATCCATCGCACGCCATCGCGCACGCGTTCTCATCCGCCTCCACGCGCGCGCGCAACTGCGAGGGCGTGAACGTCACGTCCGGAATCGTCGGCGTCGTCATCGCGGGCGCCATGACGACGACGGCGAGACGCGCGCGCGAATCTCTGACGACGACGCGTCAGAGGTTGTTGGTCTTCATCGTCCCCGCCGCACGAATGGCGACGATTGGACGCGTCACGCGCGCGTGGGGGACGCGATCGACGCACGAACGCGTCCACTCGCGTCGTCGCGTCGTCTCGACGTCGTCGCGCGTCGAGCGCGCGCGTCGAACGCGCGTCGAATCTCATGATGATGACGATGGTGATGACGACACAGTCGACGCGTTCGACGACGCGGGGCGTGGACGTCGCGCGGTGCTCCTCGCCGGAATCGTCGCCGTCGTCTCCTCTTCGCCCTCGCTCGACGTCGACGCGGCGCCGCCGGTGATCGGGCTGTACGAGGACCCGTCGAGGGTCGGGGTGGGCGCGGCGAAGACGCGCGTCGACGCCGACGCGCTCCTCGAGACGTTGACGCGCGACGTCGCGGTGCGGCGATACTTTGTCACGGGGGATCTCACGGAGGAAATTTTCGCCAACGATTGTCGATTCATCGATCCCACGACGAACGTCGTCGGTCTGTCGAGGTATCTGCGAGCGTTGCGCGCGTTGTTCGATCCGGCGAGGTCCGACGTCGCGCTCGTCGGCGAGTTGCGACGCACGTCGCCGAACACGATCGAGGGTGATTATCGCGCGGAGGGGTACCTGAAACTTCCGTGGAATCCGCGCGTGCCTCCGTACGAGGGACACATCGTGTGGACGATTCATCCGGACGACGGGAGCGAGCGGGCGGGACTCATCGTGGAACAGCGACAGACGTGGAATATTAGCGGCGCCGAGGCGCTTCGCGAGACGTTTACGCCGTCGTGACGTAGCTTGTTTTTGTGTGTGTGTGTTTGTAAACGATATGATGAGAGTGTATGAGTACGCGTGATTTATCCATCGATATCCTTCTCACTCACATGTGTTTGTTTTTTAGCTACGGTACGGCGACGCGCGATCACACCAAGAGAGACGCCGTGTGGAGCTTGGAGCTCAGTTCGAGTTGCATCTTGGTCAGGTTGGTGAGGTACTGCACCATCATGACGTCCTCGATGCTTTCGCCGAAGACCTTGTCGAATTGCGCCTTCGTGAGTTGCGGCACGCTCTGTAAAGCCTCGGAGAGCGCGCGACCGACCTCGGCGTCGCCCGCGCGTCGGCCGCTCGCGACGTCGTCGACGTACGCCTGCGCGTCAGCCAACAACGCACCCAATTTACCCATCGTGTGTGCCAAACCGGCGACGTCGTCGTCCTGCTTGACCGAACTACCCGTTCGAAGCGACTCCACGCCCAGCTTGTTCGCTTGCTGGAGATCCACCTCGCACTCGATTTCGCTAAAGCGCACGCCGGCGGATCTGCTCTCGCCGCTCTCCCGATCCGTCGTCGCCAACACCGTCTCACCGACGCTCGCGCTCAGTATATCCCCGCCCTGTTCGACGCCAGAAAACTCTGCGTCCAACATCACGTGCACCGGCGTCCCACCCGCCGCATCCTTGGCGAAAAATTCGTGCACCACCGCCGTCACCTCCGGGCTCGCGTCGCCGGCGCTAAACCACCCGACGACGCGTTCCTCCGGATTCACCCGCGCGTGCAATCCGAGCATCGTCTTATGAAACTCGACATCCATCAACAACTCTCCATCGCGATCTTGACACGGAATCGCGTACGACGCGCGCGCGACGACCACCACGCGTCCGTCCGCGTCTGTCGACGCCGTCCCCAACAGCGCGCCGATCACTTTATCCACCGCTTCACCGCGTCGCACGTATCTGCGACGACGCGCACCGCGTCGACGTCGTCAGTCACACCATCACGAGTATCACCGTCGCATCGCGCGCGTTGAGTCACCGTCGCAACGCGCGCGTCGCTCGAGACGGTCGAGCCGCAATCGCTCGCGCGTCTAGGTTCGCGACGATCATCGCGCGCGCGCGTCGCGAGTCGTCACGCACCCGTCGCACACGCCGAGCACCACGGACGGGGTGACGATGATCTTCGAGATCGTCCCGGGGGCGCCGAGAGGGGCCATGACGTCGAGCCGAGGACGCGCGTCGACGTCTGCGGGGACGAATGGGAGTCCCTAGGCCCTAGGGCGGCGACGGCGAGACGCGCGTCGGTTCGAGTCGGTTCGAGTCGTCGGTTCGACGGTACGAGCGCGGTATCGGCGCGAAGAAACACGCGTGGGATGTACACGTATCGATGAAGGGGGCGGTGGGGGCGCGCGCGGCGTTCGAATGGATCATTATCTTACATGGCGCGACGCGGCGCGGCGTCGACGACGCGGCGCGACGAGGACGGAACCGTCTTCAGAATCGATTCACGCGTCTTCTTCACTTCACCTGTTCGACGATTTCGAGGCGAGCTTTTCGATGGCCCCGGCGAGAGACGCCGCCTGGAGCTTTGGGTTGAAGTAACGGTCGAAATCGGCTGGGACGATTTCGAACGCCTCGCAGAGGGCGCTTTTGCCTTTGACCAAGCGGTCGTGGAGCAAGTTTTGGAGATCGGAGCGCTCGACTTGGCTCAGTCGAGATTGCGCGCCGCTTCTCTGCCCCTTCACGGCCGGCGCTAAACCAAACGCTGGGTGATCTTCCGTCACCGCGGGCGCCGATGGCTTGAACTTGGAGGCGGCGAACTTGCCATCCTTGTCTCCCGACGCGGACGGGCGTCCGCGGCCGGCGCCGGCGCCGCGACCGCTCGGTTTCGTCGTCCCCATGGAATCCAACGCGGCGGCGGCGAGAGACGCCAAAGGATCATCGTCGTCGATGTCTTCGGTTTTGCGTTTTCTTCCACGCTTGGACGGACCCGGCGGGCGACCGCGACCGCGCGGCTTCGTTGGAATCGGGATGGGGACGTTCCACGCCGCCACGTCTTGGAGATCCTTCTTGGACGCGAGGCTGCCTCGAATCTTACCGGTGGGCGATAAGAATGCTTCGGCGTCGTCTTGTGCGTCCAAACGTTTCGCCGGTCGAGCCGGAGACCACGCGCCTCTCACGGCGGTGAGCACCTTTTCAGTCGCCCCCGCGTAGTCTCGCGTCGTCGTTCCGTCTCGTCGCACCATCACGTTCGACGTCGCCTTGGCGGGTACCTTTTCGGTATCTTTGGCATCATCATCGGCATCATCATCGGCATCATCATCGGCATCATCATAGTTCGCCTCATCCTTGACGGTCGCATCGACGGGCGTGTTGCTCAACAACACTTTCGCCGCGGATTCGTCCTTGCGCACGTCGACGGCGGCGGGAGTGTTCGCCGCCGGCGCAGCTTCGGGAGTTCCATCCGGTGAGCCTTCATCGACGTCACCATTGACGAGGTGTCTCTGGAGCGCCATCAACGAATCACTCGCGGACTCTGGGTCGTTGAACGATCCGCCGGTGCGACGTTCAATCGCGCGCATCGCGTGCTGCGCGGCTTGAGCGCGAATACGCGCCGCGTCGCTTCTATTTCTACGAGCCTTGTGATTAGCCTTCGAATACGCCTGCTGCAATCGTTTCGTCGTGTCGTCCAAATCAAGCACCGCGCATTCCTCCATCTTCCGCTTTTGATCCTCCAACTCCTCCACCGACTTCACCAAGAGTCTGTTTTGATCCCCCGGAGAGATGCCCGCCTGCACGTTGGTGATCAAGCGATCGAGCGATTTCATCTTACGAAACGGCCAACGCTTGATGCCGTACTTGCGACACTGTCTCTTGAGCACCGTCAAACCGACGCCGAGCTTGCGACACGCCGCCTCGGACGGAAGATGGAAACAACTCGACAATTCCTCCTGCGTGATGTCCGACGCGCTTCGATACTGTCGAACGCGACGATTCTCGCGCGACTGATTCGGAGGTTTTTTCGGTTTCACCACCACCTTGGCGTCATCCGCCGCGTCCTCACGCGCGCCCTCGCCCCCCCCGCCCGTCTCGACGTCGCCCTCGCTCGCCGTCGCCGCGTCCTCGCCGCCCGCCGCGTCCCCGCCGGCGCTCTCTCGCGCGCCGCGCGTCTCCTTGGTCCCATTCTCCGCCGCGCGCGCGCTCGCTACACCGACACCACCGTCACGCGCACCGTCGTACTCGCGCACATCGTCGCGTCCTCCTCTTTCTCCGCCTCCTCCGTCGTCGACGCCGTCGACGCCGTCCGCCGCCGCCGCTTCGTCCGCGTCGCCCGCGCGCATCGCTCGCGAGTCGCTCCGGTCGACGATCACACACACACGATCACACACACACGGACGAACACGAACGCACGAACACACGGACGATCGCGCGAACGATCACACGGACGCGCGCACCGATGAACCGACCGCCGACGTCTCGCCGCACCCAATAGACACCCTCCTTTATGACGAGTCACGACTCCTCAAACACCCCCCACACGCACCCCGTCGATCGAGCCAAGCCCTCGGACGGAATGAGCGATGGATGCGCGACCCCCGTGGATCGCGCGCGCGCGTCTCGTCGGAACCCCTCTCCTCGCGCGACGTCAACTCCTCGACGTCGCACAGAACGATCGCACGCGTGAAAATCCACCCGTCGAGTCGTCTCGATGACCGACACGACCGACGTCGACGCACCGCGCGCGCGAGATCACCCACGCGCGATCAACCCTCGATGGACGATTCGCGCGACGCGACGCGACGCGACGATCGAGATCGATGACGGGGCGAATCGACGTCGATGTCTGTCGACGCGCGTCCGCGCTCGACTCGGTCTCGCGACGGCGCGAACGAGTCGAGAAGAGACGACGAGAGACGACGAGAGACGACGAGAGACGTCGTCGCGCTCGCGGTCGCGTCGCGCACTCGCGAGACGAGTGAACGCGCGCGCGAATGAATGAATGAATGAACGAGCGAGCGGGCACCGCGGCACCGCGACGGGGTTTTGCGTGATCGCATTCGTGGTCGTCATCGTGATGGGCGTTCGGACGTCTTATGTACGCAAGTACGTGGACGCGCTCGATACACGTGGACGCGTGATACACGTTATAGACGTGTATGAGTATAAAGACCATAGAGTATGTATTACCCGTCCGAGTATGTATGTAAAGTGTGTGCGTCACGCCCGCGCGCGCGCCGATCGACGTCCTGTCTGTCGACGGCGCGTGCGAGTATTTAGTACCATCACACGGAGTACGATTCGGACGATCGGTACGTAGAGGAGTGGTGTGTGTGTCGATGTGTGTGTGTGTGTCCGTGTGCGTGTCCGTGTGTGTGTCCGTGTGCGCGAAGCGACCGGGGACGCGTCCTCGAGACCGCGCGCGTCGAGGCGCGAGGGCGAGGGGACTGCGGACGATCGAGCGCGGCGATGGCGGCGGTGGCGGTGCGTCGTCGCGCGTCGTCGATCGTCGGTCGGGCGGTGTCGAGGTCGACGTCGAGGTCGATGTCGGGCGCGACGGGCGCGGTGGGCGCGCGGCGGTGGATGCGCGCGGGCGGTGGTGACGGCGATGTAGGGGGGGAGGACGCGTGGACGGGGGCGCGGGCGCGGGGGGGGACGTCGTCGTCGGAGTCGGAGTCGGAGTCGCGGTGGGGTCGTGGCGCGGAGGGCGTCGCGGAGGATGACGGCGGCGACGGACGCGCGCGGTTTCGGTCGGAGCGCGCGAAGGCGAAGAGGCGTTTGCGCGCGTATAGGTTCGCGGAGGCGGGCGAGGAGGCGACGCGGGAGGAGGTGCGCGCGCGGGCGAGGCGCGCGCGCGGGAGGCGAGAGATTCGAGGTGGGTATTTCGACGGGTGGGAGGTGACGGGCGAGCGGCGGCGCGGGACGGCGGCGGCGACGGCGGCGTTCGCGTCGTCGTTCGCGTCGTCGTTCGGTGGACGACGAGGACGAGGACGCGCGAGTGATGAGGACGCGAGGAAGGAGGATGTCGAGCGCGCGTTTCGCGCGTACGCGTGGGCGCGTCTTCGGCGCGGCGGACGCCGTTCGGCGTTCGGCGGCGATTTTTTCGCCGCCGACGCCGCGTTTCGAGAGTTTTTCCGCGCCGAGCGAGGCGCGGGCGCGGGCGCGGGCGGCGACGGCGGCGACGCTCGCGCGCGGGCGGTGACCGCCGAGGGATTTTACGCGGGCGCCGCGTGTGAACACTGCGAGACGCTCGGTTTACGACCGAACGCCTTCGTCACGTGGGACGCGCTCAAAACCGCCCATCGCGAACAAGCCGTCAAGTGGCATCCCGATCGACACGCGAACGACAAGTCATCCGCCGAGATTCGATTCAAACGCGTGTACGACGCCTACGACGCTCTCATCGCGAGATCACCCACGCGTGAGGCGAGGTTCGAGTAGGTAGAGAAGTAGACCGGCGGAGCGCGCGCGCGCGCGTCCGACGGGCCGTGTACCATAGTACCATAGTAGAGCGCGGTAGACTCATTGTGCCCTCACATCGCGCGCATGACGACCACGACCACGACCACGACCACGACGACGACCACGACGCGACGACGCGCGCGCCTCGATTCGCGTCCGCGTCCGCCGCCGACGGAGTTGAAGATATTTTCTTCTGGACGGGTCACGACTCCCCAACGAGTCCCTCTCTCTGCGTTTTCAGTCTTACGCGTTTTGGTCAAATTTCAGTCTTACGCGTTTTGGTCAAAACGCGTGCACTTTTTAGCGTCCACCACTGGACGCGTGATCCTCGTAGTGTACGCCCGAGAACGCCGTGTCCCGAGACTTTGGCCGCGTCGTCTGGGCGGCACGCAGATCCTCGTCGGATTTCCATCGTCGGATGATGATTGCGCGCGGTCGACCGTCGTCGTCGGCGGCGCGTGCGGCACAACGCGCCGACGCGGGCGCGAACGGCGCGTCTCGATCGGTCTTCAGCGCGAGGCCGCGCGCGCGAGGACGACGCGACGACGCGACGCGAGGACCGACCGACCGATCGGAACACCGATCCAACCGTCGCGCGGTGTCGGACGTCGGCGCCGTGACTGCGACGATGCGCGCGAACGAACGCGCGGCGCGACGCGCGCGCGCGCGGACGCGTGAATGCGGACGCGCCGGCGTCGCGTGCGTCATCGCGTGCGTCGCGATGGCGTTGCGTCGAGCGACGGGCGCGCGCGCGTACACCGAAGCCCTCACCGGCGCCGGTTGGGGGGAAACGGTGGTGGTAAAAGATTGTAAGAAGGTGGCCAACTATGCCGGATCCAGTGAACTGGTATACGACATCACATTTCCCACGGAAATACTGATCTACGACGCGACATTCCCGGCGTGTCCGTCGAAGTGCTACAGCGAGCCCAGCGACCGGAAAACGGTCACCGGCGAGCAGACGTGGTGCACCGCTTACTGCGCTAACGCTGTAACGACGTTCGAACATAACAACTTGGGAAATTGCGCGAGATATACAACGAAGACTGTCACAAAGAAATGTCAGAAGAATCTGTGCCCATCACCGTCGCCGCCGCCGCCGTCGCCGCCGCCGCCGTCGCCGCCGCCACCCGGGATGTCGATCGCCCCCATCGTCACCGTCCATGAC
>Ga0181565_10004849_pt1 | contig 10311 bp, 3 predicted proteins | sample 101ome_16_FD_129661 | JGI IMG/M metagenome (GOLD analysis project Ga0181565, IMG submission 129661) | Coastal salt marsh microbial communities from the Groves Creek Marsh, Skidaway Island, Georgia - 101401AT metaG (megahit assembly) | ecosystem: Environmental > Aquatic > Marine > Intertidal zone...
ACTGAACCTAAACTAAGCAGTGATGGAAAAAGAGTAGTAGGCGGATTATAAGATGGCGATAGAAAGAAGAAGACCAGCAAGTGAAAGTTTTAATATTGGCTTAGGATCTGGTATCTATATGGCTAAGGTTATTAGTGTTATGGATCCTACTTTCATGGGTAAACTAAGAGTCACTTTGTTACAAACGCAAGGTAACACAATGGGTGATGATAATCAAACATATAACTTAACCTATGCTTCACCATTTTTTGGTCAAACACCTTTTCCTGCAATGGGAAAAAATAATAACGACTTCAATGATACACAAAAAAGTTATGGTATGTGGTTTGTTCCACCAGATGTTGGGGTTACAGTATTATGTGCATTTGTAGACGGAAACCCATCTCAAGGATATTGGTTTGCATGTGTTCCACCATCGTTTTCTAATCATATGGTGCCGGCGATAGCAGGTAGTAACCAGGTTGATCTTACTCCTGAAGATAAAGAAAAATATAATGTAGCAAGCGACCAGCCTTTGCCTGTAGGAGAAATTAATAAAAGAAAAAATACAGACGATCAAGAAAAAGATCCAGAAAAAATTAAAAAAGCACTTCATCCTATTGCTGAACATTTTTTAGAGCAAGGCACAGTTGAGGACGATGTTAGAGGAACTACAACTACAACTTCACGTAGACAAGTTCCTAATCCTGTATTTGGTGTAACTACACCAGGTCCGCTTGATTGGCGCTCTGGTTCAAAAAGGATGACCACAGGACCTGCAGACGGCCAATCACTTACCGGAGTTGCAGTAAGCAGATTAGGCGGAACACAGTTTGTAATAGATGACGGCGATGATAGATTCCAAAGAAAAACATCTGCATCTTCAGGCGGGAGAGATTATGCTGACGTGTTGGCTGGAGAATCAGGTGAACCAACTATTCCTTACAATGAATACACAAGATTAAGAACTAGAACAGGTCATCAATTACTTTTACATAATTCTGAAGATTTAATTTATATCGGAAACAGTAAAGGCACAGCATGGCTTGAACTTACTTCAAACGGAAAAATAGATATCTATGCAGCCGATAGTATCAGTATTCACAGTGAAAATGATCTTAATATTAAAGCAGACAGAGATGTTAATATAGAAGCAGGTAGAAACATTAATATGAAAGCGACTGCCGAATATGTTTCCCCTACAGAGTTACATAGAAGAGACGATGAAGGAAATCCTATTGCTAAAATTCAAGACGAAGCAGAATTAGAAGCAGGTCGTATTCAAATTGAAAGTGCATTTAATTTTAATTTGTTGATTGGAGCAAACGGTAGAATAGAAACAAGGAATTATGAAAACAGTGAAGGCCTATTAGTTGATGGTGATCTAGACATAAGCGTTATAGGATCCACTAGAGTAACAACAGGATACGGTATTGCTGCTCCGCATGATTATGAATTAAAAGTTCATGGAGATACATTAATCAAAACTACTGGAAACCTAGATTTGAATACAACGGGTAATAATGCATATACAGCAGGCGGAACAACTGATATTCTAAGTGGCGGAAACCATACAGAAACTGCACCACAAATACATATGAATGGACCACAGGCTAGAGAAGCAGAAGTTGCAATAGATAGTAATCGTATTTCGTCTCTATCAACACACCCAAATATTTTTACAGATTATAAACTAGTATGGAAAGATGGAAAATATTTGTCAGGTTCTATAAAATCTATAATGAAAAGGGTTCCTATGCACGAACCTTGGCCGCAACACGAAAACTTAGCGCCATCATTGCAAAATCAAACAAATACCGATAGAGAAGTTGGTGAGGAGGAATAGATGACAAAACTGTATAATCAAAAAAAGGTAGCAGAAAATACAGCAAGTGTAGGTAATCAAACTACTGCTACGTTTACATATAAAGGCTTTTCTTCTTCAGAAAAAGCAAAAGGATTTAAACTTTACGATATAGATCTTGTAAAGCAAGACATAATTAATCACTTTTACATTAGAAAGGGTGAAAAATTAGAAAATCCTACGTTTGGAACAGTTATATGGGATATGATTTATGAACCATTTACTGAAGATACAAAAAACATTATTTCAAAAGATGTAGAAGCCATTGTTAATTTTGACCCTAGAGTTAATGTTACTGCTGTTACTGTTGATTCTACTGAGTTTGGTATGAGAGTTGAGGTAGAGATGGTGTATTTGCCATTTAACATTAGTGAAAGGATGAGCTTTGATTTTGACAAAAATACAAACACAATTAACTAAGCAGTTTATGATTAGTGCTAAATATTACAAAGCAAGGAAAATTCAATGAGCACAACAGATAGACAAACAAATCTAATTCTTAACGAAGACTGGAAACGTATCTATCAGACCTTTAAAAATGCTGATTTTAAGTCGTATGACTTTGAAAATCTACGCAGGGTAATGATAACATATTTGCGTGAAAATTATCCTGAAGATTTTAATGATTACATTGAAAGTTCTGAATATTTGGCTCTTATAGATGCAATTGCGTTTCTAGGACAAAGTTTGTCTTTCAGAATAGATCTTGCAAGTAGAGAAAATTTTATTGAACTAGCAGAAAGAAAAGAAAGTGTTCTTAGAATTGCTAAGATGTTAAGTTACAATGCAAAGCGTAATGTTTCTGCTAATGGACTTTTAAAGTTTACAAGTGTAAGCACAACTGAAGATATTATTGATAGTAATGGTAGAAATTTAGCTCAGCAAACTGTAAGATGGAACGATCCTACTAATACAAATTGGGCAGAACAATTTACTTTAATATTAAATTCTGCTATGGCAGATAACGTAGAGTTTGGTAGAAGCGAAGGAAGTGATATCATACAAGGTATTCCTACCGAACAATATAGATTTAAAACAACAACAACAGATGTGCCATTGTTTACATATTCTAAAAATGTTGCAGGGCGTAATATGGCGTTTGAAATTGTTAGCACAGCGTTTAAAGATTCCGAATCAATTTATGAAGAAGCACCTGTGCCTGGTAATCAACTAGGATTTGTTTATAGACAGGACGGACAAGGTCCAGGAAGTGCAAACACAGGATTCTTTTTAAGATTTGTCCAAGGTAGTTTAGAGCTTGCAGATTTTACAATTACTGCACCTACTACTAATGAATCAGTTTCAGTAGAAGCACAAAATATTAATAATGATGATTTTTGGCTTTTCCAATTAAATGCAGCCGGCGGCCAAGAAAGTGAATGGACAAAAGTAAACACCTTAAATGGAAATAATATTGCATTTAACAGTTTATTCGGAAATGTAAAAAACATATATGCATTAAACACACAAGAAAATGATAAAGTAGAAATTATCTTTGCAGACGGTGTGTATGGAAATTTACCACAAGGACCTTTTAGAACTTTCTATAGAGTTAGTAATGGATTACAGTATTCTATTATACCAAGTGAAATGAAAGGTATTTCTATTAATATAAATTATGTCAACAAAGCAGGCATAGTTCATACTTTAACACTTGGCTTAGGTTTACAATATACAGTTACAACTGCAACTCCTACAGAGACTGTCGATCAAATTAGACAGAATGCCCCTGCACAATATTATACACAAAACAGAATGATTACAGGTGAAGATTATAACCTTGCACCTCTAAGCAGTTCACAAAATATTTTAAAAGTAAAAGCAGTAAACAGAACTTCAAGCGGTATATCTAGGAACTTTGATATTATAGATGCCAGCGGAAAATATAGTTCTATAAATGTGTTTGGTGATGATGGATACGTTTATAAAAAAGAAAGTGAAAAGTCTTTATCATTTAAATTTACAAACAGAACAGAAATTATTAATTTTATTAGAAACAACATAGAAGGTCTTTTCAGCGAAACAGATCTTTATAATTTTTATCTGACAAAGTTTGAAAGAGTTTTATTCAGTGAGCAGAATACAGTTTGGAAATCAGTAACAAATGATGTAAACGTAGGCACTGGATATTTTATTAATACTGTGGACGAAAGTTTATTGAAGGTTGGAACATATGCTACTAACAGTTTGAAATATATTAGTGTAGGTGCAAATATAAAATTTGTTGCACCGTCGGGCTATCATTTTATGCTCGATAAAAACAACGAGTTGATGGCAGGCGAAGCAGATCATCCAGGAAGTTCTACATATATTTGGACGAAAGTTCAATCAGTGGTAGGTGACGGAACTAACGCAGGTAGAGGAGAATTAACTACAGGTTTAGGACCTATTACATTTAATGATAATGTGCCTGACGGAGCAATTGCTGCAAGTATTGTGCCTAAGTTTATTAATGATTTAGACAACTCTCTAGAAAATGAAATGACAAACATTGCATTTGCTAATTTAAACTTTGGTTTGAGATACGATACTAACACAACTAGTTGGAAAATTATTCAAGCACAAAACTTGGATTTAATTAACACATTTAGTTTAGGTAAAGCAGGCGATACATCTAATGAAAATTTAGATGCATCATGGATCATTGCGTTTGTAAAAGATAATGATCAATACATTGTAAGAATCAGAACTATGGAATATATATTTGGTTCTACTGCACAAAATAGATTTTATTTTGATAAAAATGAAAGAGCATATAATAATTTAACAGGCAAGGTAGAAAGAGATCAAATAAAAGTTTTAGGAATAAATTCTAATAGTAGCAGTGCAGATGCACTTGGTAGAGATTATGCATTTGAAATATCAGACACTATAGAATATGATGACGGGTATGAAAGTGCAACAGAAATAAAAATTGGTTTTAGAGATAGTGATGTCGATGGTGTTGTAGACGATCCAGATTCATTTATTCAAGTTGTAGGTAACGACTTAGAATTAAATTATTTGTTTTTTGAAGAAACAAAAGATCAGTATGGAACTTCTATATTCAACCTTGTTGATACAAACACAACTCCATTTTTAATTTTTCAGAAAGAATCATTGGTAAACATAAATGACTATGATGACGGACAATTAATATACTTTTACGACAGCGCAGAAAATAAAGTTAAAAAAGTTGACAGAACTACAAATACACTCGTGTTACAAAGTCAGTATAGAGCAAATATAGGTAGAAACAATATTAAATTCCAATACACTCATGCAGCAAGCGAAGATAGACGTATAGATCCTAGTTTGACAAATATTATTGATCTATATATATTAACAAGATCGTATGATACATCATATAGAAATTATCTTGCAGGTGCAACTGCTATTGAACCAACTGCACCGACTACAGATTCTTTAAGAATTGATTTCGGATCAACTTTAAGTTCGATCAAATCAATTAGTGATGAAATAATTTATCAACCAGTAAAATATAAAGTATTGTTTGGTTCTAAAGCACCTAGCAACTTACAAGCACAGTTTAAAGTTGTAAAAAATCCTAATAAATCTATAAATGATAATAACTTAAAAGTTAGAATTGTAAATGCAATTAATACATTCTTTTCAATTCAGAATTGGGATTTTGGAGATAGGTTTTATCTAAGCGAATTGACAACATACATTCTTAATGTTGTAGCACCCGACGTGTCTAACTTTGTAATCTTACCAAGACAAACTAATCAAGTGTTTGGAACATTGTTTGAAATACAAAGCAAACCAGATGAAATTTTTGTAAGCAGTGCTACAGTTGATGATATAGAAATAGTAGCGAGTATCACTGCTGCTGAAGTGGGTAGTGTTACAGCGACATCTACTACAAATACAACTTCAAATTCTTCGAGCGTAACTTCAAGTAGTTCTAGTAGTTCTAGTAGTTCGAGTAGTTCTAGCAGCGGAGGTTCTAGTTACTAATGGCGGATAAAAAATATCCAGTAAGCGGTTTACCAATAAGAAAAAGTTCAGATTTCTTGCCACAGACTTTTAGGTCAGAAAGCAACGATAAATTCTTATCTGGCGTCTTTGACCCTATGGTCCAACCAGGAACTGTTGATAAACTAACAGGCTTCTTAGGAAGAAGATATGGCAAGACTTACAACGGTAAAGATGTATACCTAGACGATGATAATACACTTAGAAGTAGATATCAATTAGAACCAGGTGTTACAATTGAAAAAGATCAAAAGGTAGAAAAATTTTATGACTATCTTGATTTTAAAAACATTTTAACCTTTTTCGGAAACATAAACGAAAGAGATGATAACATCACATACCAAGAACATTATAGTTGGAATCCTCCTATTGACTGGGATAAATTTTTAAACTATAGAGAATATTATTGGTTACCTAGTGGTCCACCAACTATTAATATATTTGGTCAAACCCAAGATGTGCAAAGCACATATAAGGTCCGTCAAGGCACACAGTCTACATGGATCTTTACTCCAGATGCTGTAACAAATAATCCTATTATAACATTATATAGAGGACAAACTTATACTTTTGATATTAATAGTCCTGGAGAAGGATTTACTCTTAGAACAAATTATGATACAGGTAGTTTAACATACGATCCAAATAAAACTTATTTTCCAGGCGAGCTGGCTGTATTTGATGGCAAACTGTTTCGAGCCAAGGTTGAAATTTCACCTGCTGATGGTAGTAGTATTGATATTGATTCACAAGATTGGGAGTTAATAGATTCTACAGCATCTAATCAAAGTTTAGATTATAATCAAGGTGTAACTGGCAATGGTGTTGAAGTAGGAGAATTAACATTTACAGTTCCTTTAAATTCTCCAGACGTGCTATATTATCAAAGTAATATCGATCCTAATAGATTAGGAAGATTTTTAATTGCTGATATTGATTCCAATACATTCTTAGATGTTGAAAAAGACATTGTCGGAAAGAAAGATTACACAAGTTCCAACGGTATAAAATTATCGAATGGGATGTTATTAGAATTTACCGGAACAGTAGTGCCGGAAAAATATTCTACAGGAGTATGGCTTGTTGAAGGAGTTGGTAAAGAAATAGCATTGACTAATTTTTCCGATTTAGTTCCACCATCAATTGCATCAGATAGTCCAGAAATATTATTTGATAATCAAGGTTTTGATACACAGCCGTATGATGATGCTTCGCAGTATCCAGGAAATAAAGATTACCTTACAATAAACAGAGGTAGTAAAGATAGAAATCCTTGGTCTAGATACAACAGATGGTTTCATCGTTCTGTAATTGATCAAGCATACAAATTAAGAAACAGTGATTTTCCTGCTCCTGAAAATGCAAGAGCGAAACGTCCTATAATTGAATTCCATCCTAATATACAATTGTTTAATCATGGAATTATTGCAAAAGAAACAGTAGATTATGTTGATACATTTACACAAGATGTTTTTTCAACTATTGAAGGAAGTAGTGGTTATAGTATTGATGGAGAATTTTTGTTTGAAGGCGCAAGAATACTTGTAACAGCAGATACAGATAACTTAGCAAATAATAAAATCTATCAGGTGAAGTTTGTAACACACAACGGTGTAAGACAAATATCCTTAGTTGAAACACAAGATACTGATTCTATTAAAGGTGAATGTATTCTTGTTAGAAGAGGAACTACCAATGCAGGAAAAATGTATGATTTTGACGGAAGCATTTGGAGTCTTAGTCAAGAAAAAACTAAAATTAATCAATCTCCGTTATTCGATATTTTTGATGAAAATGATATAAGTTTATCAGATACTGAAACCTATCCAGTAAGTAATTTTATTGGTAATAAAATTATAAGTTACAAATTAGGCAATGGACCAAATGATTCAGAACTAGGTTTTCCTTTAACATACCTAAACATTAACAACGTAGGCGACATTGTATTTGACTGGAATATTGATAGTGACGTTTTCGAATATACAACAAACCAGCAAGTAGTTACAGATAAAATTAACACAGGATTTTATAAAATTAATGGCCTACTAGATAATGGTTGGTTGCAAACAGATAAAAAATATTTACAGCCTATAGTAGATACTTTTGTTTTTCAAGAAGCAAGTAGCACAGCAACTCTAAATACAGTTGAATGGGATAAGTTAACAAGCAACGCAAAAATTAATTTTTACTTAAATGGCCAACGTTTTACAGAGTCGTATACACGTTCTAGTAATGAGTTTACATGGAATAAGACTTTTAGTAAAGATGATGTTTTATATATTAAGATTGTAGATAACATAGAACCAGATCAAGGCTATTATGAAATACCTGTAGGCTTAGAAAAAAATCCTTTGAATGAATTAATGCAAACATTCACTTTAGGACAAGCAAGTGATCATGTTGTTACATCTTTAGAGTTTGATAGCAGGTTTGAAGGATCATTGCCAGGTAAGAGTAATCTACGCGATCTATCTGATTTTCAAAAACATGCAAAGAGATTTCTTAAACACAGTGGCTTGACTCCATCTGCTATTGCTATGCTTGTGGATAAAGAATATAACTTAATTAAATCTCTACAATTTGCTAAACAGCAATATTTAAATTACAAAGATAACTTTATTAAAAGAGCATCAGAAATTGACTTTATAGAGAACACAGCAGAGATGGTAGATCAAATAATAATTGAGCTATCTAAAACTAAAACAACAAAAAGTCCTTTTGCTGATTCAGACATGATAGGTAGCGGTGCATATTCATCTAACGAATATATTGTAGAAGATACCGGTATTAAAACATTTAGTCTATTAGAAAAATTCGACTTAGAAACTCTTAGCAGAAGAGCAGTATACATTTATAAAAACGGTCAACAATTGTTGTATGGTTCAGAGTATACTTTAAATTCTACTTTTGGTTATGTAGAACTATTAGTAGATTTACAAGAAGGTGATAAAATTTTAATTAACGAATATAATTCTACCGCAAGTAGTCATATGCCGCCTACTCCTACTGCAATGGGATTATACAAAAAGTATACACCTCAAAAGTTTTTAGATGACACGTATTTAGAACCACGAGAAGTTATTCAAGGCCATGACGGAAGTATTACACAAGCCTACGGAGATTTCCGTGATGATCTATTACTGGAACTTGAATATAGAATTTATAATAATATTAAAAATCCATATGATGAAACAGTTTTTGATATGGATAAAAACTTAGGTGGTTATTATAAATCAGGGTTATTCAGTAAAAATGAATTAGATGTTATCACAAATATGGATTTCCTAAAGTGGATAGCAAATACAAATATAGGTTATACACTTAATACATATCTCACAGAAAACGAACCTTTCACTTATACCTATTCTAATATGACTGGGCCTAACAAAGATGAAAACTTGCCTGGTTGGTGGAGAGGTGCTTATAATTATTATTACGACACTGATCGTCCTCATCGTTGTCCTTGGGAAATGTTAGGCTTTAGTGAAAAACCTAATTGGTGGGATGACGAATATGGTGAAGCACCTTATACAAGTGGCAACTTAATTCTATGGGAAGATTTAGAAGCAGGTATAATCAGACACGGAAGTAGACAAGGTATAAATGAAAGATATGCTAGACCTGGTTTGATGAGACATTTACCTGTAGATGCAGATGGGTTGTTAGTTGATCCTTTAACAAGTGGACTAGCAACAAACTTTACTTTTGTTAATAATAAAGGACCTTTTAAATTAGGTGATGTTTCCCCGGCTGAATATGCATACAGAAGTAGTGTAGAATATCCGTTTGCTGTTGTAATTGCACTGTGTCTACTACGTCCTTTTGAATATATTGTTGCAAATTTTGATAAATCACAAACTACAAGAAATGCTGTAAATCAAATTGTAGATAAAAATACAAAAGTGTTCATTACTAAAAATGAACTTAACTTTCCTGTAACAGGAAGCAAACAAGTAAGTGGATTAAGTTTTTATCTTGCATCGTATACCAAGTATTTAGGTAAATCAATTGATGATTTGCAAACCTTTGTTAAAAATATTAATGTAAGATTAACATCAAGACTTTCTGGTTTTGTTGATAAAGATCAACAAAAGTTTTTATTAGATAGCAAAAGCCCTGCATCTGCAAGTTCGAGTATATTTGTTCCGCCAGAAAATTATGATATTATTTTTAGTGCATCTGCACCAATAAGCAGTATTACATACAGCGGAGTAATAGTAGAAAAAGATGAGAAAGGGTGGGTGCTTAATGGTTATGATAGTCTAAATCCTTACTTTAAGTATTATGAACCTTATGTAGGTCAGAAAGACCCAACTATAACAGTTGGCGGCGTAAGTGAAACATTTGTTGTCTGGTCAGAAAATCAAACCTACAACAATGGTGCTATTGTAGAATATAGGAACGACTATTATAGAGCCAAAGAAACGCATACAAGCTCAGATACTTTTGAAACTAACAGATGGATGAAACTTCCTAATCTACCAATTAAA
>Ga0181565_10004851_pt1 | contig 10308 bp, 17 predicted proteins | sample 101ome_16_FD_129661 | JGI IMG/M metagenome (GOLD analysis project Ga0181565, IMG submission 129661) | Coastal salt marsh microbial communities from the Groves Creek Marsh, Skidaway Island, Georgia - 101401AT metaG (megahit assembly) | ecosystem: Environmental > Aquatic > Marine > Intertidal...
AAATATTAGATTCCTATAAGAGGGGAAGATAATGGATACAATAGCAATTTTAACACTAGGTATCATTGACATCGGCGTTACAGTAATGACTACAACAGCAGGTGTTGTAATATCATTGTTTAATTAAGAGGAGTAAAAAAATGGACGTAACAGAAATGTTTGATGTTAGAAAACAATTGAGACAAAAAGAGCAATCTTTTAATGTCAAGTTAACACGTAATCAGTTGGCAATAGTTGAATTTATTGCCAGTCGTGAAGGAACTACTATCAAAGATATAACAGAAGAAGATTATTTCAATGATCTAAGTTTAAGTACTGTTAAACGGTGCGTTGATAAGATTAAAGACAAAAAACTTGTTAAAATATTAAAACACGAAGATAAAAGAAACAAACCTATGATTCTAAGGAAACAGTTATGAACATAGATATATTATTTTTATTGGGTGTCATACCAATGGCTTTAGCGAGTGGGTATGTGTGGTATACATTACTAAAGGAAGAGAGATATGACGGATTTAGATCCAAAGTACGCAAAGCAACGAGAATACTATCAACGAAATAAAGAACGTATTGCCCAAAAGCAACGTGAATGGCGTCAAAAGAACAAGGATAAGTTGGCGATAAACAATCGTAGGTACAGGGAAAACAATGCAGATGTTGTCAAAGCACGTGCCAAAGCATACTACGAAGCAAATAAAGATGGTGTTGTAAAAGATTACAGAGAAAAGAATGTCGAAAAAGTTAGACAGAAGGCATTAGAATACTACTATCGTAATAAAGAAAAAATAAGTCTTAAACGGAAAGAAGCTTACCAACGTAAAAAACAACAAAACAAATTACCTGATTAGGTAAAATCATTTGTGCTAAAATAGCCTAAAAGGTCAAACAGCACCATAAAAAAAATCACTTTCAAATATAATATAGATTAACTTTATTAACAGGTTAATCTATGTTTAATACATTAAAAAAAATAAACCCATTCAAAAGTAAAACTAACTACAAAGAACTTTACGAAAAAGAGGTTAAACGTAGAGAGGAGTTAGAAGAAATCCATAGATACATTTGCAAACAAATGTCATCAGTTCTTGACGAAAGTAAACAAAAGTATCAGTTTTATAAGTTTAAAGATAACGAAGTTAAATGACAAAACACACACAACCCACTGATTACTATCAAGTACGTATGGATATAGATAATATACCCGTAGTCGAATCTTTCTTTAGTACTAATATACATGAAATGGAAAATCCACATATATATGGTATGACGTGGGATAAGGTACAAAAAACCTTACACAAACATTACAAAGATCTAAGTAATGTTTATTTGGACATCTCTAACGATTGGCTAACTAAAACCGAAGATGAATATTTTTTACCACCAGAAACAAATCAACAAATGGAATTATGGTAAACATAAAGACGGCAACTATAAAAGAAGACTTGTGTCAAACGTGTGTTAAAGCAAATGGTAATGGCTGTCCAATATGGCCACCAGCAAGAATCACATATAGTTGTGTAGAATATTTTAAAAAAGATAATAACGAACCTAAATTAAATTATGACAGAACAAAGTAATATAAGAGACTTAACAGCAGAACAAAAAGATTTTGCAATATATTTACCTGCAATGTGTAAACCATACATGACAGGTACAACTAAAGATCGTAGAGCGGCGGCATCAATGGGTGAGTCTTGGAAAATGGATTATTACAAACCTGGTGCTTTGTTTGAATACAAATGGATGTTATATAGTGCAGGACACGCTTCACTTGATGCTGATTCGGATTTAAAGTATGAATCAATGGTACACGAAAGAGATAGAAATAATACTTTTTTACTTGCTGACTCAGGTGGTTTCCAAATTGGTAAAGGACGTTGGAAAGGTAAATGGAATGATCCTAAAGATAAAGTTGCTGAAAAGATGCGTGAAAAAGTATTTGGGTGGTTGGATCGTGTAGGTGATTATTCAATGATTCTTGATATTCCGTCTTGGACATTTAGAGATCCTGAAGTAGCAGAAAAAGTAGGAATATATAGTTTTAATGATGCTATTACTGGTACTAAATTTAATAATGATTACTTTGTAGCTAACCAAACAAAAGACAGTATGTTTATGAACGTGTTACAAGGTAATACCGAAGATGAGGTACTATACTGGTATGAACAAGTAAAGAACTATCCATTTAGAGGTTGGGCTTTTGGTGGACAAGTTGCACGTGATTTAAAGATTATGTTGGATATTTTTGTTAGACTAACATATGATGGTTTATTGGAACGTGGTGAAAGAGATTGGGTACACGTACTTGGTGCAACTAGAATGCATTGGGGTGTAGCACTTACTAAGATTATGCGTGTTCTAAGAGAGAAAGTTAATCCAGATCTAACTATAAGTTTGGATTCAGCTTCACCTTTCTTAAGTACTGTAAATGCAGGAATCTATACAGGTGTTAATACGGAAGACCGTACACGTTGGAATATCTTTACTGAAAGAGCAGTAGACGATAAAAAGTATCGTGGTGATACGACTAATATTGCAGAAAAATACGAATACTTCTTACGTAATCCAGTTAGTGATCATCTTACTTTAGGTGATATTTGTTACACTGATGATGAACGTAAATCGTCATGGGATGTACAAAGTTATGTCTTTATTATGGCAAACAACATATGGCAACATATTAATGCAATTCAGGAAAGTAATAGACGTGCAGATGCTGGTTTTTACACAGCACCCCTTATTAATGAAAACTTTACAAGAGTAACAATTAATGATGTTGTGGATGAAATCTTTAGTAAAAATACTAAAGAGGATTCACTTGCTGTAGTTGAAAAACATGCTAACTTCTTGAGATCAATTCCTGTTGGTGGACAAACTAAAGTGTCTGCTACACCTATGTTTGAGAACTTATTCGAATACAGTTAATAGATAAATACACTAAATTAAACATTTAGAGTACTATGTCACTAGAATACAGAGATCTACTTAATAAGTTAGATACACTAAACAGAAAGCAAGAAGTAAAAGAGGGTTTCGAAAAGTGGTTTAAAACAGTTTTTGAAGCACCTACTAAAACTCAAACTAAATCAAAAGTTGATATTAATTTTGATCCCCAAACTGATCAACCTTTACAAAGTACAAGTAAAGAAAAACCATCAGTACAACGCAAAAAGAAAACTAATTTACGTATGCGTGGTGCGGCACCAATGCCTGATTTAGATCGTATAGAACGTACAATCGGTAAAGCAGACACAGACGATGATTTAGGTGACTTAGATGCCCCACAACTTGGTTATGACGATACTCCAGCAAATGCTTTAGGGTATGAGCCTGAACCAACAACAGATCTTGCTACTATATCGACAGACTTAGCAAACATTCCAACAGAAGTAGCACAACGTGTACACAATGTTGAATGGCACGATATGATGGATTTACCAGGAAACATGAAACAAGTTATCCGTAATATGGGTCGTAGAGTGTTTGCGGCATTTGGCGAACAAGACTTTGAAGACATTGATGTTATTAGTTCATTTACAAACTCGGACGAAGATTTGGATGTTGTTGCTGGACTTGTTAGACAACACGGAATTCCAGTTGTTAATAATGACAAAATAGATTTTGGCGATACAATTCCTGGATATGTAGCAACTTCAAGTGTTTACGCATTTGGAAATCAATATTATATGTTTGTTAAAGATGACTTCGGAGAATATGTTTATGTGTGGGATAATACAGATACACAGAAACTACAACATATGGAACCTGGAAGTAAAAAGGATAATGTTCCACAATTAGAGAGTGCGGATTTACGTAATGCAGTGGCTCACTGGCACAACTACAATACTAAACCACCTAAGTCATACAAGGGTTATACATATGATGTTGAAGCAAACGAGGAAGAAGATAATTTTAGAGTATTCCATATAATCAAAGATAGTAGTGGTAAAGAGGTTTCAACAAATCCAAAAGTCATACAAAAGGTTGGACCTTATAGATTTCCAACACAAGATGAATTTAATCAGGCAGTCGAAGAACTAATTAATGCAGGAAATTAAACTTAATCCAGTTGAACTAGGACACGTTGTTAGTAGTGTTGAACCTAGTGTCGACGCATATAATTTTGCTACTTTAGTTAATCGTTTCATTGAAATGAGACGTAAGTTAGCAATGAATGATCAAGAGTTTGTTGATGGTGTACTTACAGATATACAACAATATTTACAATCACGTAAAGTGGATCAAACACATTTCAAAGTAACAGACTTTGATGGAATGAACATATATATTAAGGTGTTATCAAATGAGTTGGGTAAACAACAAGACTTATTTGGAAAACAGTCAATTTTACCAATTTTACGAAATGCAGGGTTAAGATAACCACAAACTAGGTTATAATAACTGTATGTCACAATTAAATATAAATCTAAACAAAACAGCAAGTGATCTTATTCATAATGGTGCTACAGAGTATCCAAAAGGACAAGATTCATTTTATGTAAGAGTAGTCGAAGCGGTAAAAGATGGGTATTTTTTATTACGCATTGTTGATGAAAAATCGTATGATACTATATCGTTAAAATTACGTGGTAGTATCAATAAATTAACTGGAAAACGCGAAACAAGTACTTTATGGTTATCTTCATCTAAAAATACGCGAAATTTGTTAAAAATTGATCATTTAGTTGCAGATACATCATGGTTAGCAGAAAGAACGTTAAATGGCGATATTCTTGTTCATACGGACACACATATTACTGATATAAACAAAGTAGATCCTATTTTTGTAGTAAATGTAAAGAAAACAAACAAAACATTCGAACACAACGAATTGTTTGAAATTGTATAAATTTAATTTAATCTCCAAATCCCCTTAATTGGGGATTTTTTATCTTATTTGTGTTATAATATAATAAAACAAAACAAAAGGAGATAAAAATGTATAGTAACAATCAGTATGTATATACATATGAAATTACTGTTAAAGGTGTACATTATCCAATAAAGTTAACCATACAAGCTACGAGTTCAATGAATGCTAGAAATATTATTGAATCACAATATGGTCAAGATAGTATTTTGATTGGACCGATCCAAAAGTAGTAAAACGGTATAAACCGTACTAAATAAGTTTGTGGGTTGTGTAATAATAACCTACAAACTTTTTTATCTCTAAGTTTTAGTATGGTTTATGTAGATAGTATCAATATAAAACAAAGAAGACTAGCATACGAAGTTGTGAGTCATTGTTACAACCAACTTTTAAACCAGTATAATGATATAGATATACTTGTAACTGTAAAAACAAACTTAGACGACGCAGTTGATGGTTGGTGTCAACAAAACAGCAGCGATGATTACGAAATAGAAGTTGAACGTAACTTAAACGATGAATACTTCATCAAAACTATCTGTCACGAAATGGTTCACGTCAAACAAGGTGTTAAAGGCGAATTAATCAATGGTACTACTTGGCGAGGCAAGGAATACAGCAACGAACAACCGTGGGAAATAGAAGCATATCAGTTAGAGAAAAAACTTTATAACAGTTTTGTTACTAAAGGTTAAACACATGATAAATTAATATCATATTGTTATATAATATTTTCATGATAAATGACAATACCGAATATAACAATGCAGTAGACAAGATCATACAGAAAACTTGTGGCCTAAGCATTAAAGAGCAATTGGATGCTGGTGAATTCCAAGGTTTACCTCTGAACTTTGAACTTGTTATGGATTTTTACCCAGAAGTATATAGTATTAGAGACGATGAATAAACAACGATTTACCATCATAGGATTAGGTTTTGTAGGTAGTGCAGTCTATAATGCTATGAAGGATGCATATTATTTAAATGTTATTGATCCTAAAAAAGGGGACAACGACACACCCGACAAATATGACAATGTAGATGGTTTTATCATTTGTGTTCCAACACCTGAAGGGAAAAACGGGCATTGTGATGATCATTTAGTAACTGACTATATCGAACGTATACGTTTACAAAGTCACAAACCAATATTAATTAAATCTACAACAGATATTGATACATTAAGAAAAATTACGGAGAACGATGTAACATTCAGTCCGGAATTTTTAGTAGCCGCTAATGCCAACGAAGACTTTGCCAATCAAGACTTTGCTGTATTTGGCGGAGACAATGGACGCTTTTGGTACAATGTATTAAACAGCGTATGTAATATCAAACAAGTAAGATTTACTGACATTGTTACTGCTGGCTTTGTTAAGTACACAATCAACAGTTTTTTAGCCACTAAAGTAGTATTCTTTAACGAACTACACAATCTTTATACTCAATATACCAATAATAATTCGTTTGATCATTTAACTGAATTAGTTAGTTTAGATGATCGTATTGGTAATTCACATATGCAAGTACCAGGTCCTGACGGTGAATTTGGATTTGGGGGTGCTTGTTTTCCAAAAGACACTAAAGCATTTAGTAAATTTGCAACAGATCTTAGTAAATTAGAACTACTAGAGTCAACTATAGAAATCAACAAGAACTTACGTTAAAATTACATAAATACAACATATTTAAGTAAAAACGTAAGATTATGAGAGCAATAGAATTTATATTCGAAGCCAAAGGTGATAAGATATTAAGACCAAATCAATGGGCAAAACAAAAACCTCTAATAATAAAAGGTTTAGAAAAAGACAAAAGTCAATCTTTAAAAGACGTAGATCCAGAAAACGAGGAGCAATTAGTAGCAGTTGCCAAAAATCTTATTCAAATAGATCCAACAGCACAAGGTTCATACGAACTTGCTATTATCAAATGGTGGAGCAATGGTGAATTTGTTTACGACGAAGATAAACAAGATATTCGCGATATGCTTCAAAAGTACGATATTTTAAAACGTAAGAAAAAACTTGGTATACATAGTAACATCATGAAATATACCAAGGATGCTATTACTAATGCTGTCACAGACATCCTTATTAAAGATAGAGCACAGCAAGCGGCAATACAACGAGAATTAGACAAAAAAGCTGGTATTGTTCGAACAGGTATGGACCTTGATCGTGGTGAATTAATATACGAAAAAGGAAACTTTAAAGTTTATATTCCACACAATGCAGAACAGGCTAGAAATGCTTGTAAAATGCCAAAAAATGCCACTTATGGTAATGAAGTTAAATGGTCTAAAGACTTTAGTGGTACAACTTGGTGTACTCATCAAGCAAATATGTTTAATAACTATAATAGCCAAGGTCCAATGTATGCAATATATGTAAACGATGGTGAGCCATCGAATATGAGAGCATTCCAGTTACATATACCTTCTGGACAGTTTAAGAAAGAGAACGATACTGATTTAGAAGACAATGACATTGCATTTTTGTCAACAGTTCCTGGATATACTGAATTCTTAAATAAACTTATATACAGCGAATACGGCAAATACTTTGAGAAATAAGTATGACATTAAATTTATACGATTACCACACAGATCCAACACAACTGTTGTATTATGACAGAGTGGAATTTATTCATAATGACTTGTTTTTTAGAAACAATGATGGAAATATTGTTGTACCTGGTGATTTAGATTTAGCATTTACAGAAATCACTGAACTACCAGATGGATTAAAAGCAGATAGATTAAAAGTCGGTGGACGTTTGAATTTACGTCGTACAAAAATCACCCAACTACCTGATGGATTAGAAGTGGGTAGTGATTTGGATTTAGAAAGTACAAAAATCACCCAACTACCAACAGGATTAAAAGTGGGTCGAAATTTGGATTTAGGAATGACAAAAATCACCCAACTACCTGCTGACTTGGAAGTTGGTGGAGGTTTGAATTTAGGTTTTACAAAAATCACCCGACTACCAGATGGATTGAAAGTCAGTGGTTTTTTGGATTTACGTCGTACACCAATTACCCAACTACCAGATGGATTGAAAGTCAGTGGAGATTTGAATTTACGATTTACACCAATTACTGAACTACCAACAGGATTAAAAGTCGGAGGACGTTTGGATTTAGAAAGTACAAAAATCACCCAACTACCTGATGGATTAGAAGTCGGTGGAGATTTGAATTTACAAGGTACAAAAATTACCCGACTACCTGATAACTTGAAAGTAGGTGGTTTTTTGGGTTTAAAAGGTACACCAATTACCCAACTACCAGATGGATTAGAAGTGGGTGGTAGTTTGATTTTATTAGGTACACCAATCACCCACCTACCAAAGGGATTGAAAGTCAGTGGAGATTTGGATTTAAGTTATTCAAAAATCACTGAACTACCAGATGACTTAGAAGTGGGTGGTAATTTGGATTTACGTCATACACCAATCACCGAACTAACAACAGGATTGAAAGTCAGTGGAGATTTGTGGTTAAATAAAGTAAAAATCACCCAACTACCTGATGGATTAGAAGTCGGTGGATATTTGGATTTACGTGATACACCAATCACCCAATTACCTGCTGGGTTAAAAGTCGGAAGAAGTTTGGATTTAAGTTATTCAAAAATCACTCACCTACCAGATGACTTAGAAGTAGGTGATAGTTTGTTTATAGATAATACACCAATCACCCAACTACCAGATAACTTAGAAGTGGGTGGTGAAATAATAGGGTTCAGGAGATAATTTTCGAGAAATAAGGTATGGAATTAAATTTATTAAACTTACATACAAATCCAGAACAGTTAGATTTCTATAAGAAACTTTTACATTCTGGAAATATTAAAGATTACATTGCTAATAATGGTGTTGCTTCATTAAGAGGTAAACGTGTATTCAGTTTGGCAACTGGTAAACCATTAAAAGGCCAACAATATACTGCTGAAACGGGTGTAAAGCCAATAGGAATTGTAGAAGAAGGGGATACACTTTATTGTTATCAAATGGATCTTGAAACATCTATGATTGATGGTAAAACAAATATCAAAAACATTGTAGCAACAGAAGATTTATTAGTCGATTACTTACCAGCATTAGAGGGTAAAAACATTACAGTAGATGGTACTATTAAGTTTAAAAATAAACGTTTGTATAGTGAGCGTGTTAAAGTCGGTAAGTTACACGCTAACAAAGTTGAGTTAGGCACTAACATATATAACATAATTGATTCAGATGAAGTATTAATTGGCGGAAATAGATTAGTAAGTCCTGAACATATTATTAATAAGTTTATTGATGATGGAGAGGCAAAAGGATTATCTACAATGGATTATCAAGGTAAAGTAACAACCAGTGATGATGTTTATCGTAATAATCCACATCTACCGAGTTTAATAAGAAATGACGATGGATCATTTACACTTCCAGGTACACATACAGTAGAAGGTTCAAGTTGGAGCAACCAACCATATTTTCCACCTAATTTAACTATCGAAAACTTAATAATTAATGGTAATATAGAACAAGACACATTTAAAGAAAACACAAATATAACAGGACAACTTTATGTAACTAAGGAGGCGAATCAAGTTAGTGATAATATGTACGTCTTTACATATAACGGCCAACCTGTCAGATTACTAGATAAAAATGCTTGGATTGATATGCTTGAAAATCCAGGACAGTCTGTATATGCATTGTTCACAGATCAATATTACGGAGACAATGATAAAAAATATAGAGGTATCGTTGATCTAAACTCGATTTACAACTTTGAAGAATCTGGAAAACAAACAGATGTTTACAGCAAAGAGTATGTTTTAAACGAAAACTTTACGGATATACCATTAGTTGAATACAATAGAAAGTTTTCCACTGCAAAAGATACAAAAATAACAGTAAACGGAAATTTAGATACAAACAACATTAATCCAGGTAGTCCACCAACAAGTTTGGAAGTAAATGGACAGATTAAATTAGTAACACAACTAATAAGATATATGGACTATCTTAAAGTCGATGACGAGTACTATGATATTTCTTCTATTAATAATTTGGAAGGATTTAGTAGTCTATCAGGATATCAAGTCACTAAAGAAGACTTTCCAGATAACTGGTAGTTATGGCATTCAACTTTTACAAATACCACACAGACCCAACACAACTGTTGTGTTGGATCTGTGTGGTATTTGTAAAAGTCGAATGCCATAACTACCAGTTGTCTGGAAAGTCTTCTTTAGTAACTTGATATCCTGATAGACTTTCAAATCCTTCTAAATTATTAATAGAAGAAATGTCGTAGTATTCGTCATCAACTTTGAGATAGTCCATATATCTTATTAGTTGTGTTACTAATTTAATCTGTCCATTTACTTCCAAACTTGTTGGTGGACTACCTGGATTAATGTTGTTTGTATCTA
>Ga0181565_10004853_pt1 | contig 10306 bp, 12 predicted proteins | sample 101ome_16_FD_129661 | JGI IMG/M metagenome (GOLD analysis project Ga0181565, IMG submission 129661) | Coastal salt marsh microbial communities from the Groves Creek Marsh, Skidaway Island, Georgia - 101401AT metaG (megahit assembly) | ecosystem: Environmental > Aquatic > Marine > Intertidal...
CTTTAATCGTGCATCGTTATTGGACAAATACTTGTCGTTAACAGATTCGAATTATATAAATGACAATATAAATAATATAGTTGCTGCGAACTGTGAGCATTGTTCGTCTTCTTCAAAAACATTTTTACACAATGATAGTATAGCATACTGTAATGATTGTTTTGCTGTATATCATTTATTAACTGACAATGAAAAGCCTTCGTATAAAGATCCTCCAAAGGAGATTAGTTATTTTTCATACAAACGAATAAATCATTATCAAGAATGGTTAAATCAAATACAAGGTAAAGAAACTACAGACATACCTGAAGAAGTTTTTGATCGAATCATGTTAGAACTGAAGAAACAACGCATTTATAATACCAAAGACCTAAGCAGAAATAAGATTAAAGAAATTTTGAAAAAACTCAAAATCAACAAATATTATGAACACATTCCATACATCTTAAATCGTATAACTGGTATACCGAACCCTAATCTGACCCCTGAATTAGAGGAAAAGTTGCGTAATATGTTCAAAGAGATCCAAGTTCCCTTTTTAAAACATTCACCATTAATCCGAAAGAACTTTCTGTCATATTCGTACGTGATTCATAAATTCATTCAATTACTGGACAAACCAGAATACTTGAAACATTTTCCTTTGTTGAAAAGTAGAGAAAAATTACATCAGCAGGAAGAAATATGGAAAAAGATTTGCTTGGATTTAAATTGGACCTTTATACGAAGTATCTAGGCACTTGGAAGCACAGGCATATTTCCTGGAGAGGGGAAACCCACTAAGTTGGCACCAATGCCTAAACCAGCGCCAGATCTCGCGCTCACACCGAGACTAGGGCTGAATAAATCTAATAAGCTGAAGGTTGCTGCAGCGATAAAACCGATTAAAGCAACATCTTCAAATGACATCTTTTTATTGGGCAGGAGAAATGCAGCAGTCGACACAACCAAGCCTTCCATGATGTACTTTAATACTCTAATGAACACTTCCATAAAATCGAACGTGTAAGCCATTGATATTTATTTATATGAATATATTTTATTTATTAATTCATTCAAACAATTACTTAAAAATAATGCTAATGTATTTCTCAAATGATTCCAACAAGAGAAAAAGATTACTTGGATACTGATTCTAAGATTCGTGGTCAAAACTTTACTTGTGTATCATTTTTATCCCCCGAGGAACTGATTAAGAAGAAGGAACATTTCTACTTGGAAAAGTTTTTGACTAGTTTTTCAAAATCTCTTTCGGAACTGTTCAATGAATTTGAAGAACAATATCCAGAAAAGTTAGATCAAATACGAATCTTCAAAGAAAATAACGAACTTTATTTTAAACCTAGTGAAATTCATACTCATTTTAAATCATTCGTTTCGTCTGCTGGAGACAAACTTGATCATGAATTCAATTCAGAAAATAACTTTCAGACCAATGTGCGAGGGTTAAAAATCAGAGGAACCTATGATACATTAGAAGAAGCACAACAACGTGCAGATATTTTGCGTAAAATGGATCAACAAAAATTTAACATCTATATTGCCGAGGTTGGATGCTGGGTTCCATGGAATCCCAATCCAGATGAAGTTGGTGACCAAGAGTTTGCAGAAACTCAACTGAATACGCTTATGAAGAGTTATTTAGAAAATACAGAGAACAAGAATGCTTTGTTCATGGATCGCAAAGATGAACTCATGAAAAAGATTGAAGAAGACAATCAGAAAACGATTACAAGCAACGTAATTCTTACCGAAGATGAAGATAAAAATGATGAAGAACAAGATACGGTAACAACGGAAGGGATAGAGAAAAAAGATCCTTGGTTGTCTAGCAAGGAAGACACGAAAGAGATATAAAACTGTATTAAAAAGTATGTAAATAAAAAAGAATGAAAAGTATTGTTTTTATTATATTTATCATAGGAATCATCATGATCATTGACGGAACGTATCGAGACGAGATTGATAAATATAAAAATGAAAAGAAAATCGTATACAAGTTTGTTCCTAGAGCAATGTATGATGACGTATTTATTGCTGGAACAAAAGAACCGTTGTATAGTTCTATATTTGATGATTCGTTTTCACATCGTGGATTGGGAATGTATTAATAAGAATTCAAATTCATGATGATGAACTTTTCTTTTTCACATTTATCGATGGTTTTTTCTTTCTAAATACAGAGGGATCATAGTCGTCTTCTCTATCGTCTTCGTCTTCATTGTTACCCATTCTTTTACTCATTTCCCAGAATTGTCTGTTGCATATGGTAAAAGGTGCGTGGTTTGCTGCTTTATACCAAAATACATTATCTTCAAGTTTGTTGCTTTTCGTTGTATTGTCTATCACAAGACACTCATAATTTTCAGTACATTGATCCATCACCTGACAAAAGATTTCGAAGTTTTGAAACATTCCTGCATAGTTGTCGTATATTCGTTTCCTATTTGCTACGATATTTTCACGAAGTATAAAAATATAATCTATATTAGTTCTTAGATTTGGAGGTATTCCCAGTGGGTATTGCATAGATATAACAAAGAACATTTTTAAGTGACGACCGTTCATAAACAATGCCCTTACATTTTTTTCCTTAGTCCAAGACGAATCGTATAAGCAATCATCGAGTATGAGAAACGCTCGAGGGTCTATTTGTGAAGAACCATATTTATGAACTTCCTTCTTTATATTTTTCAATAGGGATTGTTGTCTTTTGACTACATTATCTATAATTGTAGAACGATATTCATCATGAATGAACATTTTAGGAATAAACTCTCCAAAGAATCCGTTCGCAGCTTCTGTTCCAGATATGACAGTTCCGACTTGAAAAGAGTTATTGTAGTATAAAAGATCTTTTATCAAGAACGATTTCCCTGTATTTCGTTTACCTATCATTACGACAACTTTATCATCAGTAATCGTTGAAATATCGAATTTTCGTAATTCTAATTTCATTGTTAATAGCACAAAAGATTATTTTCAGTATCATCAAAACGGAGGATCTCCAATTTTGATGTTGTTGTAAACATTAGTGTTATCCTTAGTATCTGATATCAAAATGAACATCATATATGAAATTAAGAAAATGATGATAAATATAATGATGGACTGATAGTGATCTGGTTTTGTTTCAGATTGTTTTGATTCTTTTTTTGAATGGTGCATATATGTAGTAATACACGCTGCAATCGTTAAAGCTATCAATATACCTTTGTATTCCATTTATTGTACATAAAGATTAAATATGCAAGAAACGGAACGTGATACTAACTCTGTGATTTGAGTAACAAATATTTTTTAAGTTTGTCTCTAGAAAGTTTAGAATCCAATCTGTTCGTGGATAAATCTATCCCGAGTAAACGTTTGACTTTATCTGAGTTCTTTCTTTTTAAAATTTTTGTTTTAAAATCTACAATTTTTATTGATTGATTTTTAATTTTATTTGGTGAGTCGTTCGCGTCCACCACCGCCACAGAATCTTCCTGAGTCTCTGCGAGCACCTCTTGGGTGTCAACTTCTTTTGCGTCTTCCTGAGTCTCTGCGAGCACCTCTTGGGTGTCAACTTCTTTTGCGTCTTCCTGAGTCTCTGCGAGCACCTCTTGGGTGTCAACGGCTGTTGGGTCTTCCTGAGTCTCTGAGAGCACCTCTTGGGTGTCAACGGCTGTTGGGTCTTCCTGAGTCTCTGCGAGCACCTCTTGGGTGTCAACGGCTGTTGGGTCTTCCTGAGTCTCTGAGAGCACCTCTTGGGTGTCAACGGCTGTTGCGTCTTCATGAGTCTCTGAGAGCACCTCTTGGGTGTCAACGGCTGTTGGGTCTTCTTGAGTCTCTGCGAGCACCTCTTGGGTGTCAACGGCTGTTGGGTCTTCTTGAGTCTCTGCGAGCACCTCTTGGGTGTGTTTATAGATATTTGTGTGGACATGGTCATCACTTGAGTTATCTACCTCACACAAACTTTGCGAATTGTCGTTTGACGATAATTCAAGGTTGTCGTTCGTTTCTCCACATTCATTGGTTTTGTTTGAATTCATAGTTTCGACAATTTCATTTTGATTGTTACATTCATTTGGTTGATTTATTTCAAGTACTGTGTCGTTCAACGATCTTGAAGTCATATCTTCACGAGTGGTATCCGTTGTCGTAGGTTTATCCAGAAAGTTTTTCAACATATCTTTATAAGGAAGTTCTAGACGAAGCGTTTCCAAAATCATGGCGGATATAATTTCATGGATTTCGAGCATGTTTTCCTTCAATTCATCTCTAGAAACCTTTTGAAAAAACAGTTTAGGTTTTTTCCAAAATTCCCTAGCAATGTTGATGTAACATTTATGAATGAATTCTGGACTGTGTGGAATTACTAAATCAATTTTAGAGTTCTCACGATGTTTCACCATCCGTTTTGCAAGAGATAAAAAAGCGGCCTCTATCAAATCATCAATCCAATTACACCGTGTTGTTATTTTAAATCTTTCATATTCATTTTCAATAATTTTGGAATTCCAATTCGGAATGGATTCTAAGGCCTCTTGAAACTCTCGCAAAATGTATTTCTTGTTTTTCGATTTTGAAACCGTTGTATCATAAATCGCCTTGAATCCTTGAAAAAAAATTGGTTTACAACGTGAAATGAGTTCACTTGAATATTCGTCCATTTATTTAATCAAAAAATTTTTAATCGTGATAAAAAAACGACCTTCTCAAATTGCATTCAATATAGATTGGGAATACGGATTTTTTATTGTACTCTCCATAATAACTGGATCAAGACGATTGTTTTCTAAATATTGTTCTTTGTCTTGGGTAACAACCATGTTTGTTTTAGTAGGTGGTTCTTGATACACCTTGGAAACAAAATTGAAGTTTATGTTACTAGGATCCTTCATTTGTGTCAATACTACGTTCTCTGTACCACTTGTTCTTTTCAACCCAGTCTGTGTTGGTTCTGGTTTGATAAGAGTGTTTTGTTTAGTGTTATTTATGATTGCATTGTATATATCGTCGTACGATTTCATTTCATCCATACCCGAAAGACTTCCATAATAATCGTTGTCTGATGTAATTTGTTTGTTTGTTATCTTCGCATTAAAGTTTGCATTTTTGTATCCATCTTCGTTTGCTTGATCCGCATTTCCAATATATTCATTATCAGACGTTATTTGTTTGTTTGTTATTTTCGCATCGTGTTGATTCGTAAGATGACCATCTCCCCGCGCTATACCAGACACGTATCCTATATCATCGTTATCAATAGTAGTCTCTTTAATTGTTGTACGTGCAATATCATTAGGGTCGTATATGGTTTGTTTGTGATGCCCTTTAAGATTCATTGTTGTATTTTCTGAACGAAGTGTTTCGCGAACAGTGCGTTTGGCAATTTCTTTGGGATCATATACAATGGTTTTTTTTCTAAAGGGACGAATGTTTCCTGTGTGTGAATCATGGATCATAGTCTCTTTTATGGTCGTTCTTGCTACATCGTTTGGATCGTATACTGTAATTTTTTCATTTCCTTTGAAATTTCCTGTGCGTGTGTCATGAATTGCAGTCTCTTTCAGAGTGGTTTTAGCAACATCATTTGGATCATGTATGGTTTGTTTTTTAGGATGAGTTGTTTGCATTGAACCGAATTCTCGTCCGTTCTTTACAAAATGTTCTTTGTTTGTTCGTTTGAGAGAGTCTGTTAGAGGTGCAATCATCGATTTCACGTAAGATGTTAAATTACCTTCATATGTTTTGGTGGATGTGATGTCACGTTCGTTATTGTAAACTAATATGTTTGTTTTACCATAATCATCATTTTTATTATGTTTCACGTTAGTTTTTCCATTTCGATTACCAAACGTATTTAGTATTTTCTTAAACGGTTCACGTACTGGTGCAAATTTTGTTTCACCTCGATTTTGATAAGGAATTCCTTGATATTCTGTAGATGTGCAAGTTCGGGTTGTATCTTTAACTTCAACAACAGGATGTTGTTTTGGTTTTGTGTAGGCACCAGTTGTTTTAAAAAGGTCTTTATCTGTTTTTTCATAATAAGTGTCGACTCTATTTTTTTCCATTTTTCCAATCTTACCGTTTTTCTTTTCCTTTACACCGTCGATGACTCTTCCTTCATAGGTTATCTGAGGTTTATTTGCAACTCGTAATTCGTCAACAGTATTGTAGAGTTGAATTTCATCACGAAATGCATCATGATGGAACCCACCAGACGGTTTTGAAGGGTCTGTGGTTTTACTGCCTTGTCCAACACGTATTTGTTCGGCTGGTAACACGTTGTTCATTATTTTTGGCTGTTCTATCCTGTTGAATTGCTCTTGATATCCCATATCCACAGGTGTAAATCGTGTTGTAGTGATGTCATTGAATCGATTTTCTTCGTTATGTTCAATATCAACGGCAATGTCCCGAACACCTGTGTGTGCATGCAGACGCGAATTGTTTGCAAATACATCTGTGTTTTGCTTAATACTTCCACCGAAAAACGGAACCATATTGTTATGAGTGAAGTCACCTATACGACTGTCTGTTAACGAACTATAAAAACTCATTATTATGTTTTACTAATATATAAAAAATTGATTTAGATACAAAACGTAAAAGGGTATTTAGTTCAATATAAAATCATATATTGATATGCACAGACGTATTACGGAATGTGGAATCATTCTTCTAAACAAAACACTTGAATCTGTGTTGGTGATTTTTCAAAACGAGTCATTGAAATGGGGTTTACCGAAAGGACACATGGAACCTTACGAATTGAAGTACAAATTATATTTCGATTGTGCTCGTAGAGAGTTGTTGGAAGAGACAGGTATTATGATAAGTACCCAGAAATATAAAAAATACGGAACTTTGTTACTAGGGAACAAACTATTTTATGTCTTGCAACTTATGCGTGATGTTTACCCGCGAAAACCATTAGATTCTACCGAAATTGGGGATGTCCAATGGTTGCCAATAAAAAATATTGGTTTATTTATAGAACGATATAATTGTAACGTCACATTACGTGATTTTTTAAGCAGTTTAACTACAACTTGCTGATTTCACAACAAGAACGCCAGTGAATGAAAGGAACGTTTTCTTCATCGATGTATTCATTTTTAAATCCTTCTTCTTTATCTGTTATACATGTATTGTCATCAAAAGGTAATACGGGGTCTTTATCTTTTATAGTCGGTAAACAAGGACGATGATTGTCCTTGACTATAGTTTTATTCTGAATATTTGTTTCGAATGGAATTAATGCTTTGTCTTGTGGATTAGAACATAACCATTCCCATCGATTCCATCCTGTCCCTCGTAACGTACAAGGCGGGTTACTTATTTTTGTTTCTTCACTTGCTAAGAATGTATTGTCACAATCTTTCAGAAATGCGTTTTCGCAATATTCTGGATCTATAGTTCTTTTCGATGGACATTCAGATAGTTTCATGTTTAACCCAAGAAGTTCAGAGTGAACATCCACTTGTAATTTGTTTTTACACATTCCGATATTCTTTTTATCGAGTCGGATGTGTGGTGAAGTATGAAAACAGTTTTCACCACAATCATTTTTTGGTGTATTTAACATGTATCTACCTACATCTTCAGATTCTTGTAAATCCTTAGTGTACGCACACGAATCGTACGGTAGTTTTGTAAAACTCATTTATTATTTACAACATTTTTATCCACATCTATCTATCTTCATGTGCGATTGTGTAGGAACTTGAGCGTAGTCAAACATTTTGCATGTGTCAAGATGTTTTGGTGTTGTGTCAATGATTGGATGTTGAACAGGTTTGATATACTCACTTGAAGTAATGTTCTTGTTCATGGATGGTTTATACTTATATTCTGAACAACGTGTGGATGGAAAAGTCTGTCCACGCAAATTGTTCTCCAAGTCAACCAAGTTTCCAGTGATGTGTGATACATTAGTACCACCCACAATACCGAAATCTACTCTACATTTGCCTTCGTGTTCATATTTGATTGGGTCAAGCGAGTAATTAATAGGAGCCACACTTTGATACAACGATTGTTTGTATGAACAAGGATCGTATGATAATCGATTAGAACTCATTTATTTATAACCTAATATTTTAATTACTACATTGTTTCTTAGACCAAGCAACACCGTCAAACATATATCCGTTTTTATTGAGAAAATCAGATTGTTTTAAAGTATCTCGCGTTGCGTCACCACCTCTAGTCCATGATTCAATAATGTTTGAAGGATTTTGAATAGAATCTTTCAGACAAGGAATCATTGGAATAAACGAATCAATGTGATGACCTTGACATTCTTCAACATTGTATGTGTTCTCACCTTGCTGGAGCTTGCTCTCAATTTCTGGATGAGTATCTCCTCTCGCTAAATTAGGAATGGCTGTGAACGTTCTTGTAATTAACTGATTGCGCGTTCTGTCAGATGTTGAGTCTTGGGTTCGGATCTTTGAGTCCAGATCCACCAAACACCCAGTTGTCACACCATAACCTTCGCGAATGTTCATGTGGTTATTCGTTGAAAAATCTTGTAATGTTTTAACCTTTGTCTCACACGCATCTTTATCTTTTAAATTCGTTTTATACGTGTTTAACAACATATAATCTACGATTGATTTGTTCTGAGTATTCACTGTGTTAATGTTACACTCATCTGAACCGATACGATTTGTCCGATCAAAGAAGGACATTGCTCTTTATATAATTTCAAGAAAAATATTTGCACTCTTTCGTATTTCCTTCTTTACACGTTTTATCAGGAAGAGGATAAAAGAATTTCAACAAATCGTCTTGGTCAGTAGGAATCGATGTATTGGGCATGGTCACGAATTGTCTTCTTGAGTTTGTTGTATCGAACATAAAGTTATCACTTGTCGAGACAACATTCTCGTTAAAGTACTTGTCGACGTAATTATTGACTTTACTAATATCACATGCTTTTGAACGCATCGGGTTTTCAACGTATTCGTTCATCAATACATTCATGAAAGGATTATCTTTTGTTGGTTTTGTACATCCTTGTTCCCGTCTATGTTTTTTCTTTTTTTTAACTTCAAACTCTTCGGAATGTCCGATGACATCATGAATTACGTATGTAACGATTCCAACAACTGCTGAAATGATCATTGAACTCGATTTATTCGTGAACAAATACAATAATATTCCTACATAGATAGATAATTTGAAGATTGCATTCAGCTTTTCAATTTCGTTCATTGAAGAAGCTGGAATGAAGTCGAACAAATTTTCAATCTGTAAAAAAAGAGTTAAATCCTCGTACCATATTTTCATTCTTTATATATAACCATATTCATTTTTTTGAAGAAACTTTCTTTTTCAATCTATTCTTCACCGGTGTCGACGGATTATATTCTATAGTACTTTGAGGAGTTGTGCTTGTGTCTGGCGAAGCTGTGAAACCTCCCAGTCCATGTTGTTGACTCATAAGATTCATCATTTGTGACATCATGTCAGAACCTAACCCATTATCCATTCCCATCATTCCTGAAGAGTTCATTTTGCCCATGATACCAATCGCTTCACTCATCAGTTCACTTTGATTGATCTCACCGTTTTGCATCTTTTCTGATATTTTGGATCCTACAGATTGTATGATGTTTCCTAAAACTTCCTGGTTATCGCCTCCCATAATTTTGTTGATATCAAATCCTCCTTCATCCATATTCCCCAAGTTCAAATCGGAGATGTTTATACTTTCAGATATTTCTTTAGCGAGGTTTCCAATTTTACTGTTCTTTAACATATCTATATCAAGAAAATCATTATTGATTTGCACATCCGAATCTGTAATTTCAAACACCTCGCTTCGATTCTCCAAAATCTTTCGCAACACTTTACTAATATCATCATCTACGATACCTTCGCTATCTAACATACTTTCGAATTCTTCAATGGACAATTGTTTCTTGTCCAATCTTCCTATAATTCGTATGCTAGCATTCAAAAGAATAGTCTTTTTTTCTTCATCCATTGAATCTTTTTTTAAGAAAGCCATTAACAACAATATTAACATATAGTATCGAAAGGTGTTTTTATCTGTGTCATCATCTTTGATTGCCTTCACGATGATATCATTGATAGTGATTTCCTTAAACAACATTACATTCAAAACATCCACATTATCTATTATGTCAGAATCACTGAATAAACATGTTTCAATGCTGTTATTCATATTTATTATAAACTCGTCAATGTATTCATCTGATTTCTTATCGAATACTCTATAATGAGATTTAACAATATTGCGAAATGATATATCTTTTTTCTTAAGGTCTTTCAATAGGTTTAGATA
>Ga0181565_10004856_pt1 | contig 10302 bp, 7 predicted proteins | sample 101ome_16_FD_129661 | JGI IMG/M metagenome (GOLD analysis project Ga0181565, IMG submission 129661) | Coastal salt marsh microbial communities from the Groves Creek Marsh, Skidaway Island, Georgia - 101401AT metaG (megahit assembly) | ecosystem: Environmental > Aquatic > Marine > Intertidal zone...
GTAAGATTTCAACTCTAGCCTCATAAGTTGAAGGAGTTAACAAGGCATAACCTAGACCAATAAATGTGATAACGGCAGTTATCACAACAATTAATACCTTCTCTTTCCAAAGGGATTTAATTAACTCAAAGAGATCAATCTCATTATCCATTTGTTCTGCTTTTTTCCTTGCCATATGCCTATTTGAGAGTCATTTTAAATGACTAAAATTATACCTTATATTTAATAGGGCTATAATATACAAATGGATTTTAAGACCGACATCTGGTATCTCGTTAAGACCAAAACTAAAATGGAGGAGGCAGCTGAGGCGAACCTCACTAACCAAGGCATTGAATATTTCCTACCGAGATTCACCTGTGGCAAGCGAGAGGGTAAAGTCATATTCCCAGGGTATATTTTTATCAAGCCTAAAACGGGAGATACCTACCAGTCCATTCGATCAACGAGAGGTGTTGGTGATTTTATTCGCTTCGAGATGATATTTGCCAATGCAAGCGATGAAACGATTGATGATCTAAAAAAAATGGTTGGTGTTATGAATGATCGAATTAATCAGACTAATCTTCATCAAAATGGAGAAGAGGTCCTTATCAAATCAGGTCCCTTTAAGGATTTCAATGGAATATTTGAGAAGTATAATGCAGACAATTCAGTGGTCGTTTTAATAAATTTTTTAAGGCAACAGCAGCGAGTAAAGATAAAAGCGGAGATGATTGCTTAGTCAAATAATCCAATAATCCCTCATCACACCTCTTCCCCTTAAGGCTGACCATTATGCAAATTCTTTTCCTGTTGTTTTACCTATGTTCAACCGCATAGCAACCCTTCGGCAGAGCCGGAGCATTATGAAATACAATAAATTTTCTTGACCAGACGCTAGATTGGTAAAAAGCCTCTACCCTTTCCCTCTCTCGAAAAGTTTGCACATTTATAAAGTCGCTACCTATCAATGCATGACTCTCATACAAATAAATCCACGGCAGTCTCAACAATCCAGAAACTCACCGGGTGCACATATGAAAAACGGGAAGTTAAATATTTAAAACCTGATAGCTTGTGGAATAAATGATTATCTCAATCCAGTGCCTTTGAATCAGATTCCAATGCAATGAGATATTTTAAGATCTTGGTAAGAAAGTCTAAGTATTTACTAGGTCCTTAAATATCGGCAGAAAATTCTTCGCTAAGTTTGATCTGTTATATTTTTTAGCTGCGCTTATACAATTAACTCTCTTTTCAGAGATGATTTGCTTATCCTTTACTAGGATCAATATTTTGGAAGTTAAGTCTTCCATATTCTCTGATATAAAACATACCCCGACATCTTCGCTCTCAATAATATCCGCAGATTCTCCCTGTACTCCATGCAAAATTGGAACACCCATAGCTATGCTTTCAAAAATCTTAGAGGGAATGACACTTTTAAAAAGTGGTGTGTTCTTAAGGTGAGTGATTGAAAAATCTAAAATAGACCAAAAATCTACCACTTCATCTTTGGAGACAGTATCTATAAAGACAACATTAGAAATACCCTTATTAAGCGCATAATCCTGTACTTGTTTTTTACTGGCACCATCGCCCAAAAAAATGAATTTGATTTTTAAGTCTGGATATTCTATCTCAATTTTCTCAGCTGAATCAATAATGGTTTCTAGATGATGAGCAAGACCATGAGTGCCTATATAACCGAGAACAAAAAAATCATTTAAATTTAATTGATTGATAAGAGTTTCACTCTTCGGCCTTGGAGTAAATCTTGAAGAATCAACGCCATTAGTAATCACAAAAATTTTATTTGAATCGATGCCTTTATCAGCCAAGTATTTTTTAAATGAATTTGTAACACAGATAATTGCGTTTGCTTTTCTATAGAGGAATATCTCTATTTTTTGCAGAAAATTAATGACTTTGGAACCCTTAATAGCCCCAACAGTTTTAATTGACTCTGGCCAAATATCCCTCAACTCAAATACCCATGGCTTTCTTTTAAAAAAACCAACTAAATATGCTGCACAAACCGTAAAAAATTGCGGTGAAGTACCAATAACAACATCTACTTTCTTTACAAAAAAGGATGCAATAACGGCACTTATCATAAAACTAATAAAGTCTAAAATCCGTTTAAAAAATCCCTCATTCGCTGTGATATAGGTCCATACTCTAATGACCTTGATACCATCAATGATCTCTGTTTGCCAAAGCTTATTTTTGTACCCTGTAAAAACTTTTCCTTTTGGGAAGTTGGGTGCACAAGTAATAATTGTTACCTCTTCGCCAGAACTAACCCATTCTCGAGAATGCTCATAGGTTCTCGATGCTGGTGCATTTACTTCTGGTGGAAAATTATCTGTTAGAAAAAGAATATGCAAAATACTACTTCTTCAGAACTCCAATTATTAGAATTCTCATATTTTTCAATAAGCCAAATTTATTAACAAGTCGTTCATATAAAAAACCAAACAAATATGTTAAAGATAATATTCTCAAATACTCTGGTCGCCCCTCAATCAAAGAAATTGAATTAATTTTGAACCCTGTGGCATTTGCAATAATTTTTATATCTTTCTCCGAGTTGATTAAATACCTAGTTGGGAAAGTATCTTTAGATTTTCTTCCCCTAATACGGTTGTAAAACTGATGAAATTTATGAGGAGTAAGTCTTGCAATCAAAGTCATGTAATGATATTTATTTGGTGTTTTAAATAGTAAAAGCCCGCCATTTTTAAGTACTCTATATATTTCCTCGAAGACCTCTTGAGGTTGTTCGATATGTTCGAAAACGTTATCGCAGAAAACTATATCAAAAAAATTATCAGGCACAGGAATAGAAGCAGCATCGCCAACTATACCTTTATCCAAAAAGGGGTTTGTTTCAACTCTGTGATCAAGGTCTATGCCTATAACTACCTCTACCTTGTCTTTAAAATTCATGTCATCCAATATTCCTGCACCTGCCCCTACATCTAATATCGTCATAGATGGAGTTAATAATGACTCGATTTTTTCTCTAAAAAGTTTGTCATCCCAATTGTTTGTATATTGGGGGTAAAAAGATTTATCAAGGTAATGTATAAGATTCATTAATAATTTTCTGTTAGTCCTACAAAATCTAAAATTTCTAGATTGGCTATATTCACTGTTTGAAAGTACTTGACAAATGCAGTATGTTTTACAAGAACAACAACTAAATCTTTATCTGAAATTTCATCCAGAGTGATTAGTTCACCTTGATATGACTTTAAATTCGGCTCTACAGCGGCAACATTATAATTTTGCATCTTAAGTGCCTCAAAAATATTTAACGCTGGCGACTCCCTGAGATCATCAATATCAGGTTTAAAAGCCAATCCGAGACAAGCAACTTTAGGCTTGATATTTTTTTTAGCGTTAATATCTGCGATAGCAATCTTTATTTTTTCGATAACCCAGTTTGTCTTAAAATCATTTATCTCTCTTGATGTTCGAATAAGTCTCGAGTTCTTCTCATCACGGGAAACTATGAACCATGGATCAACTGCTATACAGTGACCTCCAACACCAGTTCCTGGTTGAAGAATATTAACCCTGGGATGTTTATTTGCAAGTTGTATTAGCTCCCATACGTTTATTCCTTCTTTGTCACATATCATGGATAACTCATTGGCAAATGCAATACTTACATCTCTTGAGCTGTTTTCGACAAGCTTACACATTTCTGCAGTTTTTGCATTGGTCTCTAAAACTTCACCTTTAACAAAAGTTCGATAAAAATCACTGGCTAATCTCGTTGAATTCTTATCAATGCCGCCAACTATTCTGTCATTTTCAACTAGCTCTTTCATAATTTGCCCAGGGAGAACCCTTTCGGGACAGTAGGCAAAATTTATACTATCAATGTCCACTCCAGAATCTTTAATACATTTTTGAACTGCTTCAGTGGTTCCAACTGGTGAGGTAGATTCTATAATTATCAAATCACCTTTTTTTAAATGCTTTGAAATGCTCTTTGCCGCTTGTATAACATAATCAATATTCGGTTTAGGAGTTCCAGTAGTTTTGTGAAATGGTGTTGGCACGCAAATCATATAAACATCTGATACCTGCACATTGGTATATGCCTTCAAGTTTTCAGACTCTATAGCTTCTTTGACAGCAATGTCAAGAGCAGGCTCAACAATATGAATGCGCCCCTGGTTAATTGTTTGAACTGTTTCTTGCTGAATATCAACACCAGATACCTTAAACCCAGAATTTGCAAGAAGGGCGGCTGTTGGTAGGCCAATATATCCAAGCCCAATCACACAAATAGATTTATTTTTCATATTGTTCATAGATCTTTCAAAAACTCTTTTATCTTTATGGAAGCCAGGCCATCGCCATATGGATTGTTCGCTTTTGACATTTCTTCATATAAAGATTTGTTATTAATGAGACTAGATACTGAATTAATAATTTTGGTAGTCTTGGATCCGACTAACATAACTGTTCCAGCATCTAAAGCTTCTGGTCTCTCTGTAGTATCCCGCATCACTAATACAGGCTTTCCCAAACCTGGTGCCTCTTCTTGAATTCCACCACTATCAGTTAATATGATATAGCAATGATTTAAGAGCCAAATAAAAGGTTCATAATCGAGGGGCTCTAAAAGATGGACATTTTCTATTCCACCCAAAATCTCAAGGACTGGTTTCTGGACTTTTGGGTTCATATGAACAGGATATACAAAGTGAAAATGTGGGAATTTCGTCGATAACTCTTTTATAGATTGACATATTTCAATAAATCCTTTACCAAAGTTTTCTCTTCTATGTCCGGTTATTAGTAAAGATGTCTCATTCTCAAAATTAAAAGGAAGTATCTTTTTTAGTAACTTATTTATTCTAATCCTATGATTTGAATAATTTTTGATTTTTTTCATCGTATACTGAAGTGCATCAATCACGGTATTTCCAGTCACTAAAATATTATTCTTGTTTACCCCTTCAGTCAATAAATTATCTCTACTGGCCTTTGTAGGAGCGAAATGATATTTAGTAATCTTTGAAACTATCTGTCGATTCAATTCTTCAGGGAATGGTGCATAAATATCATTAGTTCTTAGTCCCGCCTCAACATGCCCAACATCTATGTCTTTATAAAAACAAGATAATGCGGTTGCTAATGCAGTAGTTGTGTCTCCATGAACTAAAACAATATCAGGTTTGTTTTCATCAAGTATTTTTTTCATGCCAAGCATTACAGAGGATGTAATATCAGTTAGATCCTGACCTGGCTTCATAAGGTTGAGGTCAATATCAGGTGAAATATTAAATATCTGGAGCACTTGATCAAGCATCTCTCGGTGTTGCGCTGTCACACAAACATGAACATCAAATATCTTTGGCTCCGCCTTTAAACTATGAACCAGTGGTGCCATTTTTATGGCTTCTGGTCTAGTCCCAAAAACTATTAAGATTCTTTTTCTCACTTTTTATTCCTATTGAAGCAAACTAACTTTGAGTTCTGACTTGCTATTAACCAAGTCTATAGCCAGGCATTTTGTTTCTTTTCTTATTCCAAACTCTGGAGAATAAAAACTATCTTTGATAGACATATTGCCATTTAATATATCCACCTTTATTTTTTTTCCGCAATACAACTGAATAAAACATTTTGAGTCAGAATTTCTCAATAACTTTATAGATGGGTGAAGATGAAAGTTTGCTGTTGCATTGTTGAATCGACCTTGGATTTGATCTTTAATGATTATTTCATCATTTTTAAAAATCCAATTTCTTGTGTGAGTAGGTTTACCCTTTAATCTATGATAGCCATTATGAGAACAATAAATCATAACTCTCTCTTGGTTTTCCTTAATTTTGAGGTCGAATGGATATGCCCGTCTGGCAACTCTAAAACTACTCCAAACTTCTGAAGAGTTTTCATTATTGATAACAACGGTATTATGAGCGGCAGTACTCCTCTCATAATCCCTAACCTCACCAGACTCATATAACGATACACCACCATTAACAAAAACTCTTTCTTCAAATAATGACAACTCGAAAGAAAGAGTGTCCGCATGTCCATGCCCTGGAAGATAATCTGGGCCAATCTTACCGACATCCAAGAATGCCGAGATATTTTTTTTCTTGATGGAAATAAACCCAGTCTCAGAATAATTTTGAACCCCTTTGATGGTCTTAGGGATTTTTATATTAAGACTATTTGCGTATGAAAAAATTTTTCTAGGTGATGATGCAATATTTAAAGCCGCATCATTAAAAAAAGAAATTTCTTTATCTGGATGCGACATTCCATCAATCCAAGACAGCATTTTTTGAGCAAAAATCTTCCATAAATTAATATCTTTTTTTTGAATCAAGCCAGGATAAAAGTCTGTAATGTGAATTAAATCCAACAAATCTTCGAGAAAGATAGAGTGATACATTGTACTTCTTTCAAAATTACCACCGTCATCCAGAACCTGCTCTTTTAACTCTTTTGAAATAATCTCTAAACCTTTCTTTAGCCACCTAGATGCAATATCTCCTGTAAAAAACAGGCCTGCAAAAACTAAAGCTTTTGCATTACTAAAAAGATGATTACCAAGTATGTGATACTCTATGCGATGGTCCAAATAATTTATTTGTTGGGCAATACTATTGACGCCCTTTTCTGAAATTTTATTGCCTTTGATATGCCATTTAATCCAATTTACAGTTCTAAGTGAAATTGGGTATGGTTCCCACCCTACGCCGTATGAGGGTGGATTTTCAGTAATCCAATTTTCCATCAAATTATGATGAGACTTTCTTTTTCTTTCAAAATTAGGAGCGTGAAAAAAATCAAAATAATGTTGGTTATATCTCCATAATTTAGAAGGATTATCTTCTGATGTATTAGCTGAATCATTCCAGCCAACAACAGATATAGAAAAAGTTTTATTAAGAAATTTGAAACTATTCTTATTCTGAATAACACTCTTAGATAAAAAAAGAGGTCTTGCTTTTGTTATTTTTCTAATCTTTGGAAAATCAATTATTTCTTTTGGTCTATTTAATAATTTGTATTTAATTCTAAAAAAAATTTGTTGCCATTTTAGAAAACGGATAGTATGAAAATATTTGAGAAAAAACAACAAACTATTATTTTGCCAGATCAATTGAAATTCTACTTACTTCAAGTATTTCATCAAAAGAGATAGGCGCTTCGGAATTTTTTGAAATTGATTCAACAAATGCCAGGGCACAAGCCTTTTGACCTTTGTCCTGTTTTCTTAAGTTCATCTTTTTAAAGCCAGGCCAGCCATATCCAGTCATTTTTCGATAGTTATCTAACTGAATTACACTGTGCTGAGCAAAAACCTCTAATCGCTCTTTTGGAAATGACTTGGAGCCATTAGCAAAGTAATTTACTGTTCCAATTGAACCATCTCCAAACTCCAAGGAGATGCTAATAGTGTCTTTAGTATTATTATTCAAGCTCACCTTGCTATAGCTAGTTATTGGTGATGCCGCAAGAAAACGAAGTAGATCAATAAAGTGACATGCCTCGCCTATTATTCGACCGCCGCCGACTTCAAGATCCTGAGTCCAGTGATCTTCAGGAATGGGGCCTGCGTTAACCGTCATTAGAAAAGCTTTGGGACCAGAAACAGATGTAAGTAAACCCTTCAGTCTTTGAATTTGAGGAGCAAAACGACGATTAAATCCAACCATAACTATAGGTTTTATTTCCGATTGTGAATAGAAGGACTCAATACTATCTAATTCACTATGGGTCAGACACAATGGCTTTTCGACAAAAACATGCTTACTCGATTTAATCGCTTGCAATACAAATTTAGCATGACTGTCATGGCGAGTAGTAATCACTACTGCATTTGTTTTATCTTCAGTGAAAACACTCTCGCTATCTGTTGTTGTTTTATAAAAACCATACTTTTTGGCAGCATGGATACCACTTACTCCTGCACTTGAGACTACAGAATATAAAACTGCCTTGGCATCTCTAAATGCAGGAATTAAAACCGCTGTTGCGTAATTTCCAGAACCAACAAAACTGACGATCGGCTTTGTATCTCTTTCGGGAATATTAGTTTTAAGATTAACCGATCTTGAATCTTGCGTAATCTCGATACCAGTATATTCAAGCAAAATCCCCAAGGAAGGTGATGCAGAAGCCACTAGTTCATATGCTTTTTCCGCCTCACCTATACCATATCTATGAGAGATTAGTGGCTTTACATTTAAGCGACCATCCGACATCATGTCTAATACCGCTTCGAAATTTCGTTGCTCGGTCCATCTTACAAAACCTACTGGATAATCCTGTCCTTTCTCTTCATAATTTGGATCATAACGCCCTGGTCCGTATGAAGCAGAGACTTGAAAGGTTAATTCTTTCTTAAAGAAATCATCCCGCGACAGCTCAAGCCCAGTGACTCCAACAAGTACTATTCGCCCACGCTTACGACACATAAGTGCGGCTTGATGCATTGGCTCATTACTTTTACTTGCTGCAGTAATAATAACTGCATCAACTCCTCGACCGCGAGAATATTGTTCGGCAATTTTGACAGGATCTTGGCTAGATGATAGATCCACGACTTCTGCGCCAAACTTTTTTGCTAAATCCAACTTTTCAGAGTCGAAATCAATACCTAAAACCCGGCATCCATTAGCACGAAGTAACTGAACTGTCATTAAACCAATTAAACCCAAACCTGTTACGACAATCGTTTCACCCAAAGTAGGGTTAACTAAACGAATACCCTGAAGCGCAATCGCCCCAAGTACCGTGAAAGATGCTTCCTCATCGGGGACATTCTCTGGCACTTTAGCGCAAAGATTTACAGGCACACTTATGACTTCAGCATGCTTGCCATTACTAATAACCCTATCACCATTAGAATAACCTGTTACACCGAAACCTACTTCAACTACACGACCAACATTGCAATAACCTAGAGGTAAAGGTTGATCTATTTTGTTGAATACAGTTTCGATAGTTGGCTTTAAACCATCGGTTCTTATTTTGTCCAAGACCATACGCACCTTATCGGGTTGCTGTCGAGCTTTGTTAATCCAACTGGCTTTTCCAAACTCAACCAACATACGCTCGGTACCAGCGGAAACTAAGGTATTAGAGGTCTGAATCAGTAACTGACCACGGTCTACTCTAGGGACGGGGATATCGCCAATTTCGGTAATACCAGTTTTAAGTGATTGTAGAATTTGTTTCATTTTATTTTTTAGTTAACTTAAAATTTTTCTTATCTATCTTTTCTGAATACATATCTGCAATTGATAAAGACAGTGAAGAAGATAAATATTCGATAAAGTCTGGCTGTGGAGAGTTTTGAAGAGGTGCTAGAGATGCTTCTTTGTGACCAACATCTTTTCTGATAGATTTCTTGAAATAATATTTCCTGTCTTTTGTAAGTATTTCAATTTCTTTAAAATTTTTAATATTCCCTATACTTTTATCAGAGTTCCAGTATATAAACTCCTCAACACCATTTCTTGGCTCACAATTTGCAGAAAACAATAAATTAATTAATCTATCACCTTCTCTTAATGAAACACATAAGTCATCCATATGTCCAGCAGTCAAAGCAACGTGAATATTTAATTTATCTTTTGTAGCAAAAAAAAGCCTCAAAGATAAGTCAACCCAATGAGTTAAGTTACCTTGTACTCTTGACCCTTGACTACTATCTCGATACCAATGATCAGGCGCAAGAAAATGTCCATTTATAATCATACTTACAGAAAACGTTTTACCAATGTTGGCTAACATACTTCGAAAATGACTAGTATGTGGTCTATTAAAACCGCTAAATAACTCTATATTTTTTTGCATGGTTTTTTTAAAAAGCAGCTCTTGATCTTTGTTTACAAATAAAGGTTTTTCCACATATATTCTTCTGAATACATTTGAAGCATTAAAAGCATATTCAGCATGGGTGTTATGGTCGGATGCAATATATACGATATCACCGTAAAACTTCTCTGCTTCCTTTATCTTAGCTATTGAAGGAAAAAATTCACAATTAAGGACCTTCCTTGCAATGAGTTTTGCCTTGTCAGATGGGTCAACTATAAAACTAATTTTTCTCTTTGCGCTTAAACATAAGAAGAAAGCGATTGATGTGAAACCATGATTGCCCAATCCAATAATCCCAATTCTTTGAGATCTATCTTTTCCAATGGAATATAAAATTCTGAGAATAAGCATTGGAATTTTGCCATTTAATCTATAAAGTGACTTGGATAAAGTTCTCAGTAGACCATACAATAAAATGTATCTAAAGAATTTCTTATACATATCGAGTAA
>Ga0181565_10004859_pt1 | contig 10299 bp, 7 predicted proteins | sample 101ome_16_FD_129661 | JGI IMG/M metagenome (GOLD analysis project Ga0181565, IMG submission 129661) | Coastal salt marsh microbial communities from the Groves Creek Marsh, Skidaway Island, Georgia - 101401AT metaG (megahit assembly) | ecosystem: Environmental > Aquatic > Marine > Intertidal zone...
CTACTGGGAAGTGGGCGGCACCTCCGCCGAGGCACTTGAGGCCGCCGCCAACGGTGGTCCGGCAGTCGCGGGACATCATTCACCCCTGTTCAAGATTGAACCGGAACCTGCTGTGCGCATGGGTGTGGATTCCACGGTACGCGCCATGATGGAGTTGATGCCGCAACGGTAGGAGCAAGAGTCGAGGTCGGCATAGCCCCAAAGGGGCGTTTGCCGACATTTTACCCGCGCTAATTGATGGAGGTTCAACGTCGGGAAACGGCGCTTCGCGCCTATCCCGACCTACAACACCATGAAAATTCGTTAAAACCCAACGTGTCGTTCCTTGTACCTTGTACCTTGTCCCTTGCTCCTTGCTCCTTGTCCCTTGCTCCTCCCGGCTCCGCCGGGCATCGCAAACTAGTGATAACCTCCCCACCTTGATACCATAGCCCGCCATGTCGCTAGCCGCACAATTCCAACAGACCCGGCAGTTCAGCGAGTCCCTCTGTTCTCCGCTATCCGTTGAAGACTACAACACGCAGGTCATCGATTACGCCAGCCCGCCGAAATGGCACCTGGCGCACACCACCTGGTTCTTCGAGGAAATGATCCTCAAGAAATACGCCGATACCTATCGCGAATTCGATCCGCAGTTCGGCTTCCTGTTCAACAGTTACTACAACCATGTCGGTGAACGCCTGGCCCGGGGTGCACGCGGGGACATCAGCGTGCCGCGCGTGGACAAGGTGCTGGCCTACCGGCAATACATCAATGAGCACATGCTCACCCTGCTGGAAAACGATCCTCCCGTTGAAGCGCTATCACTGGCTACCCTCGGCATCAATCACGAGCAACAGCACCAGGAACTGTTCCTGACTGATCTGAAATATGCCCTTGGCCGTAACCCCTTGTACCCGCCCTATGGGCAGGGCACCAACCTCGTCAATGACACCAATACCTCACACGGCACTGTCAATATGGATGAAGGACTGTACAAGATAGGCCACCAGGGTGACAGTTTTCATTTCGACAATGAGACCCAGGTACACAAGGTCTACCTCAATGCCTACAGTATCGACAAGGCGCTGGTGACCAATGGTGAGTACATCGAGTTCATGGATGCTGGCGGTTATGACACCTTTCATTACTGGCTCGACGATGGCTGGCATTACCTGAAGGACAATGACATCAACGCACCACTGTACTGGCAGAAAATAGATGGCCGCTGGCATTACTACACCCTGGCGGGTCTTGAGCCGGTCAACCCCGATGCCCTGTTGAGCCATGTTTCCTATTACGAGGCCAATGCCTTTGCAAGCTGGAAAGGCAGGCGCCTGCCCACGGAGTTTGAATGGGAGGCGGCCAGTGACCAACTGGACTGGGGCAAACGCTGGGAGTGGACAAATTCCGCCTACCTGCCCTATCCGGGCTTTACCATCAGTAAGGATGCGGTTGGTGAATACAACGGCAAATTCATGATCAACCAGATGGTGTTACGTGGTGCCTCGGTAGCGACACCTGAAAATCACAGCCGCAAAACCTACCGCAACTTTTTCCATCCCCACCTGCAATGGCAGTTCTCAGGGATCAGGCTGGCCGCATAAAAAATGAGCCCTCATGATTGAACAGTTCAAACAGGATGTTGAAGAAGGCCTGAGCGCGCCGCAAAAATCATTGCCGTCACAATATTTCTACGATGCCCGCGGTGACGAGCTGTTCCAGCAGATCATGGCCATGCCGGAATATTATGTGACCGACGCCGAAGACGAGATTTTCAAAAAGCGCACGGCGGATTTGATCGCCGCACTCGATGTGGATACCGACAGCTATTTTGAAATCATTGAACTGGGGGCGGGCGATGGCAAGAAATCCAAGAAGCTGCTCAAGCAACTGCAGAAAAAAGGCTATCAGTTTACCTATCAACCGGTAGATATTTCCCAGAACATCCTGGACCAACTGGAAGACAGCCTGAAGGCGGAAATCCCGGAACTTGATACCAAAACAACACAGGCCCTGTATTTTGACGCCCTGGCCGCCATGAAGGACACGCCACACAAGATCATTGTCATGTTCCTGGGCTCCAACATAGGCAACCTGGACGATAGCGAGGCGGCGGAGTTTATCTACCAGCTCGGGGCCAACTTCAAACCGGATGATTTGCTGCTCCTGGGCGTTGACCTGAAAAAATCCCGTGATATAGTGCTGCCCGCCTACAATGATGCTGCCGGTATTACCGCCAGTTTCAATCTCAATCTGCTGGCACGTATCAACCGCGAACTGGGCGCAAATTTCGTCCTGGAGAATTTCCAGCACTGCCCCGAGTATGACGAGGAGGAAGGCATTGCCTACAGTTACCTTGTCTCTACGGTAGACCAGTCAGTATTGATCAAGAGCCTGGGCAGGGAATTCAGTTTCAGTGCCGGAGAAAAAATCCATACGGAAATTTCACGCAAGTATGACGAACCTACCCTGAAGAAGATCATTGCCGGCACCGATTTCATGCTGGGCAATCGTATCACCGATTCCAAAGGCTACTTTGCCAACTACATCCTGAAACGACGTTAAAAACAACCTCTATAAGAACTGCATCTACAAGCTTTTAAACACATTGAACAAACACAACAATCACATCGTCATGCCGATACTGGGCGCCCGTGCCACTGATTTTTACCAGGGCGAACTGGAGCGGCAGAGTCAAATATCAGAATCGGCGGACCTCCCCCTGCTCCTGCTGGAAACGGATTTCGAGCGTATCAACGCCAACTTGCCGGACAAGTACAAAGTACTGACTCCCCTGGTGGGCTGTCTGCTGAGACACATGGAAGAAACGGGTGCACCAGTTTACCTGATTCCCAATATCACCCTGCACGCCGCCGTGGCCCGAATAGAGCTGGATGAGCAGACACTGCACAGGATCATCAACCCGATAGACTGCGGTATTACTCACTTGAAAGCGCAGGAAATTGAGGAGATCACGCTGGTCGGCACACGCCATACCATGCAATCGGACCAGCTTGCCGGGTTTTTCGAGAGCCGGGGAATCACCGTGAAATTCCCGGAAACAGATGACATCAGCGCGCTGGATGCACTCCGCCTGCAGGTTTTTGAAGAAGGTTTTTCAAAGGGGGCAAAAAAGGAAATGGACAAGATATTGTCCCGTTATGACAACCCGGTACTGGCGTGCACCGAACTGTCGATACTCAATCGCGAGTCACAATTCATCGACCTGGCGCGATTGCAGATTGCCGCCGCACTCAAGCGGCTCTAGTCCGCTTTACTCATCAGTACCCGGATGAGTTCTCAGGCAACCACTTCCACACCTTTCCAGAAGGCCACATGATCCCTGATCTGGCTGGCAGCCTCGTAGGGCTCCAGGTAACTCCAGGCAGCATCCTCGTTGCTCTGCCCGTCCACGGTGACGGTAAAGTAACTGGCATGCCCCTTCAAGGGACAAAAGGTCGTGGTATCAGAGGGCGAAAAGAGCTCGGACTTCAGTGCGCTTTTCGGAAAATAATGATTGTTTTCAACGATGACCGTGTCATCGCTTTCGGCAATTACGGCTCCATTCCAGATGGCTTTCATGGTTTGTTACCTCGTTGGTATGGTTAAAGAAAAACAACCGTGAGCTTGCCGGAGATGACCTGAGGCCATTTCCGGCCTACACAGTACTCGCCCGGCGAAATAACAATGTCGTGACCAGCCCGGCCAGGGCGAATCCCCATACTACGCCAAACACATACTGGTGACCGGCTGCACCGGGATTATTGTCAATCAGGTAACCCATCAACGGGCCCATGAAGATATCCGGGGTAAAACCGATAAAGGACACTACACCGACGGCGCTGCCGGTCCACAGTGCCGGCACACCGGCATCACCGAAGATGGCAAAATACAGCCCGTGCAGCGCGTAGATACCGGCACTGGTCGTGGCAATGACCAGGACCAGGAGCAGTGGCAAGCCGGGAATAATCATGCCCGTTGCAATCACCATACTACCCGCCATCACGAGGGCAAAGCTTGCCACCAGCATGACTGGTCCGTTGAACCGGTCAGCCAGCAGTCCTGCACAGACAGCCGCAAGCGGCCGCATCCAGAATGAGATCGTGCCAATCTGCGCCGCCTCCACTTCGTTATAACCAAAGGCATCGCGTGCATACAGGGAGAAATCATCCGTGCTTTTGTAGGCCACGTAGGCACACAGCACGATGACCGCATGGCACCAGACCGTTTTCATGACCATGACCTGTTTTAAACCGTCCAGGCTGATGCCGCCATCGGCAATCGTGTCAGCTTTTGGAGTCGGCGGCACAAACAACCAGACCAGCAAAGCAGAAAACACGTTCATACCGGCAAAGCCCTGGATGATTCTTCCGAGAGCAACGCTACGCTCATCGAAAGTAGCCGTTTCCACCTGGGCCGGCAACATGGCGGCAAACACCAGTACGGAAAGCGAGGATATCACCGCAGCAAATAGACCTCGGCCGCCATCCAGCAGGCCAAAGGTCCTGCCCTGGTGAATGCTGCCCAGCTCCCGGGTGGTTTTGATCAGTGCCCCCCAGAACAGGAAGATCGTGGTCAGACCCCAGAAAGCATAGAGCGCGGTCAGCACACCGATGGCGGGAATCGTGGCCATGAGGATGCCGCCCAGCGACGTGGCCAGCAGGGCTGACACTATGAGATTGCGTGCAGAAAACCGGTCAGCCAGCGGACCACCGGCAAAGTAGGACACCATGGCCACAATGCCGTAGAGAGAAAAGGCGGTACCCAGTTGCAGGTTGGTGATGCCAAAAACATCAAGAAAGGTAGGACGGAATATACGGGACAGGACAAAGGGCAGCAGGAAAATGGCTTCACCGGCAATCACCAGTGCACCCAGGGCAATGTAAGTCGAAATACCTGCTTTGGTTTCGCTATTGCCCTGGATGGAAGTGATAAGTGCCTACCCTTGTTCCATTATTTTGTACCGTAGGCCGGAAATGGCCCAAAGGCCATCTCCGGCAAATCAATTCACCCTAAATCGGCGTTGTCTAAAAATGCTGTGTAATCGTCACCGCTCAACACAGGTAAAACTGTCCGCACTGTTGATATCCCCACGCCCGTTATAACGCGGCCATGCCGGGTAATGACACACCGGACGTGTGCGTCCGGCGGTGTCAGCATTTTCATCAATAGCTTGCAGCGTCCCCGGTGCCTGGCCGTTTTCCACCCAGTCTTCCAGGGCATCCAGGCTCGAGAGGCGGGCATTGAACACACCGGTCACATGGCCCATGCCGGGAATGGTGTAAAACTTCACGAAGTCGCCGAGCCCCTCATCGTAACGGTTCTGCAAACGCTCCCAGTACTGAATGGAGCTGTACACGGGAATGTAGTCATCGACACGGCCGTGAAAATAGATGAGCTTGCCGCCGTTGTCGCGAAAGCGATCGAGATTGACGCTGTTGGCACTGATCAGTTCCACCAGTTCGCCAATGCGGCCGGCATACTGCGCCGGATCAAACTCGTTCATGGTATCCAGGGTCAGGTCCTGGGCAATGGCATAGCGCGGCGTGGCATCACCGGGACCATACTGCAGTGCCTGGGTCGGACCCTCGGCACCCAGGTTGGGACCGCCACCATCAAAGAATGTGGAACCTTCAAAGGGCGTCCACTTGGGAAAGATGGAAGTGAGCTCATCATCGGCAAAGACACTGAAGCCCAGGTCGTATTCCTCATCAAAGACGTTCAACGCTTCGATCTGCGCATCGGACAGGCAGCGATCGCTGGTATCGGCACCATTGTCACAGCGAACCGGGTTGCTGGAATCCAGCTTGCGGAAATCCTGTGTTTCTTCCAGGCAGGCACTGACATTACTGATGATGCCGTCCTCGGCGCGGTCGAGATCATCACAGACCGCATAGATCGCATCGACAAAATTGGTGATCTTGGCCGGGCTGATCCAGCTGTCACCGTCATTGGCCAACAGGGCCCGGGCATATTTATTGGCGGAGAGATGCAGCATCACCACGTTATGGGCGGGATAGCCGGCCACCGCGCCATGGTAGTCATCCGGGTAGCGCTGGATGGCATCAAAAGCCTCATGCCCACCCTGCGAGCCGCCAATGAAATAGTTGTACTGCGACGCCGTGCCGTAACGGGCCTGCACCAGGTGCATGGCCACGTCATGGGTTTTCTTGATCTGTTCATGGCCGTAGTTGCGCAGCGCTTCCTCGTAGAGAAAGAAGCTGCCGTCAAAACCCGGCAGGCGCGACTTGTGACCCGAGTCGCTGCCCAGCGTGACATAACCGCGTGCCAGCGGCGTGGGTTCGGAAGAAGGCTGCTTGGCATAACGGCCCAGGCCGGTGACCACCCTGCCATTAAAACCACCGCCGCCCAGTTGCAGGGACTTGCCGTTCCAGTTGCTGGGCAGGTTCACCTGGAATTCGATATCCGGTGCGTTGTAGGTCACCGGGTGGATATTGCCCATGACCTTGCAGAACTCCCCGTTCTGGTTGTCTCGCGCATTGGCACGCATGAACTCGGTAGCAAATATGGTCGCCCCGGTGGTTTCCAGGCCAATGGCAGAAGCCGGCACAGACAAACCGTTGAGGGCTGCGCAGGCATCAGCAGCCGACAGGGAGGCCAGTTTCGGCCGCCAGGGATTGTCAGCGCCCTGGGCATGGGCAGCCGCACTGAAGGTCAGTGCGGCAAGAGGCAAGAGACAAGAGGCAAGGCCTAAGCGTCTGGCATGATTAGCAATTCCGGTAGTTCTGGTCATCGGGTTCCCCTTGATTTCTTGTTATGAAGAGCAGGCAGCAATTATTCCCCTATTTCCCGCCCTCTTGCAAATGTGTCGCAAAGCCCCAATATCTGTAAGAGGGCGATGTGTTATACTTCGCCACCCTGTTGAAATACAGGGGTAGTTTTAGCGTACACAGCATTACACAACATCAGATGTGTTTTTTACTGGGGGTGATTTGGATTCGACGCCGGTACCAAAACCATGGGTGCATGTCGAGAGGGTATAGACTCTCGTAAAACAATCTATGCAACTTTTATAGTTGCCAACGACGATACGTACGCTCTAGCCGCTTAAAGACCTTAAGTTAGGCTAGCGATTGCCATCGGGATGCCTGTAAACCGGTGTTTTGCAATTGTCATATAGAACAGGACCGACTCGAAAGCGCGTTCACCGCCTAGCGTCTAAACATTTAGTGAACTCGCCCTAAACACCCTGCCGGTCGGGTCGTGATGGGCTAACTCAATAGATTTGGCTAAGCATGTAGAGCCCTCGGCAGAGGACTGACGGACGCGGGTTCAACTCCCGCCGCCTCCACCAAATAAACAAACCCCGGCTTGCCGGGGTTATTTGTTTGGCCGAAAGGCCATGGAATGAAATCTTTATACACGCGCATACTCCGGAAGACTATCTAGTTTCAAATGGCTTTGACCCTTTGATTTGCCGCCCACCAGCGCCCCGCGATGGTCGCCAGGAATGGATCAGGGACCGAGCGACTGACTAACACAACAACCAACATCAAGGACGATGGAGCCGAAAGGATCGCAGGGGAATGTTCGTGCCCGGTTCCATGACGAGTGAGTTTCATGAGCAAATCGGTGAATTCAAGGGGCTCTAAAGGCCGATTGAAAGCGATTTCCAGGCAGGATAGTCAGGTAATGGCAACATTTCAGCCAGTAACCTGAATGTGGATTACCTGGGACCACCCGTTTATTCTTCCTATTAGTATGCCGGATGGATTTTCAGCACAGATGGTTTATAGTCCGGTTTTACTTATATTTCCTACAAGCGGCTCCAGGCAATGACGGGTAATTCCAGTCTTCATAATATCCAGGCTTTACGTGCGATTGCTGCTGTGATGGTCATGTTATTGCACGCTGCTGGTCGGGCCAATTCTCTGGACTATAATTCCTGGGCACAACCGTTTTTGTATTTTGGTTTTGCCGGCGTCGATATATTTTTTGTTATCAGCGGACTGGTGATGACTCTGAGCATGTACAACCATCTTGGTGACAGGAGTTATGCTCTCAGATTTCTCCAGAGGCGCGCCACACGTATTTACAGTAATTACTGGGTAATTCTGTTACTCAAATTCATGTGTATTTATCTGGGATGGAATGCCCTGCGTGGCGATGTGGAAATATTTAACTCCGTTACCCTGCTTACCCGGAATCAAACCAGTCTAGCTATTACTGTAGCCTGGACGCTGGTATTTGAATTATTTTTTTATCTGATATTTACCTTTACAATTTTTTTTCCAAAAAAACTCTTCATCTACATCCTTTCTGTGTGGGCCGCAATCATTCTCATTTCCAACCTGACTTTCATCGAGCATTCTAACCAGATGCCATTCGTCCACTACTTTTATTTGTCGCCATTGCATCTGGAATTTATTGCTGGTTGTTTCATCGGCCTGTTGGTAATCAGGAAATTTGCGGTTTTTCCAAGAATGATTTTTCTGCTGGGAACAACACTGATGATTGTTGTTGCTTATACAACCAGGGCGGAGCCCCTGGTTGAAATCAAGGACTTCTTTATGAGGGCAGTGTGTTATGGCGGCAGCGCTGCACTCATATTATATGGAGCTACCAGTATGGAACTGAACAAATCCTTTCTATTTCCCGAATGGATAAACCGGTTTGGTGACGCTTCCTATACCATTTATCTTGTTCATGGCATTTTTCTGCAGGCAGCTGCGGTGCTTATCTATCGACCCTTCCTGAGCGGAACCGAAAACTTTCTATTACAGCAAGGCTTCCTGGTATTTATTGTGATGCTTGTTCTGGCTTATAGCCTTGTACATTACCGCTTTATCGAAAAGCCCTTATTAAACTGGTGCAACGCAAAATTTCAACCACTGTACACACCCAGATCATAGCAACCCTGAACTAAAAAAGATCACTATCACCCATGGTAAAATAAAAACTGTCCCTGATTTCATCAACAGAAAATCGCTCGCTGAAGAACGTCAAACAAAGATCCAGTTCCTGAGCCTGCCGATTTACAGCAAAGCCTTGCGCACACAGTGACTGTTTCCACCAATCCGGCGACTGTGAGCACCAACCCATCAGTCGACCTTCATTATTGAGCTGGCTCACCGTTTCTCTGGTATTCAATAGTAATTGTTCTGCATGAGCCGGAAGCACCAGGGCATCGACAAATAAAATGTCATTGCCCTGCTGCCTGATAACAGACCAGCCCACGATTTTTGCTGATTTTCTAAGCACAATATATTGGTATTGATGATCGGGATGTTCATCGTAGCGCCACTTCAGGTATTGAGAATCCCGTGTGAGAAGCATCGGATAATGTGCTTTGGCCTGCTCGAACAGTGAATCGGCCCAGCCCCCTGACCGACTGGTAATTTCTGATTGGTAGCCTGATAAATTTTTTACCATCCTGGCCCACCAGGGCCTGGCGACACGGGCACAAGGACAACTGAATTCATACACAGGGGCTATGACTTCGTAAGCAAGAATATTTTTGCCCAGTTTCTGAATGCGGCCGGTATTGAAGCCGTAAAAAAAATCAATTTTCCCCTCACACCAGAGCTTATGGAAAAGACGTACCACTCTGCCTAGCAGACTGGTTTTGCCACGCCCAACGCCGCGTTTGGAAGGCATGGTAAAGGTATCACCCACATGCAGGGTACTTTCAGCATTTCCATTAATCGTCAGAGAAACGGGATAAGCGGCATAATGGGCTGCAAGATCCGAACCTTCCCAGGCCGAGCTTATAAAGGGGCCGCCCTGAGGGTTATCAAGATACTTCCATTGCCAGTGGGCCATCGTGCGATTCTGATTAAAGACCGCGTTGAAAAGAGGCAAAATGCTGACTTCATCTCCCGGTTCATAATCCCGAATTGAAATTTGTCCCTTCCTTAAGGCCCAGTATTCATATCCGCGAATTTCTTCACTGAAGCCCTCACTCCTGTGCTGCCATTGAGAAGTTAACGCTTCCAGTTGATCGCCATACAATGCGCTAAAATTTTTCTGTTTATCCTGTAATGCACCGAGAACTACTGCAAAGGTTGGCGAAACCTGCTCATCTAGTCGCTCGTGACCCAGGACAATAAAGCCATTTCTGGCAAGTTGCTCTTCTATCTCAGGAGACTGGTGAGTATCAAATCCAGATGCATTTTTTTTCATTAGCATTTTGCGGATTACCCGGACCTCAATGCGCTTTTTTACGGATTTGACGCTCTGCTTAAAGACGAAGGCCTGCTTATCCTGTGTGATGAAGTGCTTTACAGGAAAAACAATGCATCTGGATTTGATACTCACCAGTCTCCTGAGATAGAAGAGCAACTTGCCAGAAATGGC
>Ga0181565_10004868_pt1 | contig 10287 bp, 9 predicted proteins | sample 101ome_16_FD_129661 | JGI IMG/M metagenome (GOLD analysis project Ga0181565, IMG submission 129661) | Coastal salt marsh microbial communities from the Groves Creek Marsh, Skidaway Island, Georgia - 101401AT metaG (megahit assembly) | ecosystem: Environmental > Aquatic > Marine > Intertidal zone...
AAAAGATACTCTTTTCGTTACTGTTTCCCAAAGCGGGGAAACAGCAGATACTCTAGAAGCGCTAAAAAATGCCAAAAGACAAAATCCAAATTCTCACACTTTGACTATTTGCAACTCAGCAGAATCAAGTCTCACAAGGGAGTCGGAAATAGTTTTTTTAACGCATGCTGGTCCAGAAATCGGAGTGGCTTCTACTAAGGCCTTTACCACTCAACTTGTCTCTCTAGCTTTAATGACTGTTTCTATTGGAAAAATTAAAAAAACAATCGACTTTGATCAAGAAAAAATTATCGCAAATGGCCTCAATAGACTTCCAGGACTTATTGAAGACGCCCTTAAACATGAATCTAATATCAAAGCAATTGCTGAAGAATTTGACGATAAATTTAATGCCTTGTTTCTTGGTAGAGGAACAATGCATGCCATTGCATTGGAAGGAGCGTTAAAACTTAAGGAAATTAGCTATATTCACGCAGAAGCTTTTCCAGCTGGTGAATTGAAACATGGCCCAATTGCACTTGTAGACAGAAATACGCCAGTAATTGTTGTTGCTCCGAAAGATGAACTACTAGATAAATTAATTTCAAATCTTCAAGAAGTGAAATCCAGAGGTTCACTGATGTATGTTTTCAAAGATGAGTTAGCAGATATAATGCTCGAAGATAATATGAAAATAATTCCTATTACAAAAGGCTTGGGGAGAATAACCGGACCAATAATATTTTCAATACCTTTGCAGCTATTAAGTTATCACGTTGCTCTCTTAAAAGGTTGCGATATCGATCAACCAAGAAATTTAGCAAAATCTGTAACAGTTGAGTAACAATATTCTTAAGTTATTGATTTTTATTTAATTTAACTATTATTTATTTTCTTTACAATTTTTATAAAAAGAGTATATTCCAAAATTAACCAATAAAAATTTTTTGGTTAATTTTTTTATTTTTTTTGTGGAGACAAAAATGAATACAGATGATTATGATTATGATGAATTTGAAGATGATGACGATGAAAAAGATTATGATGAATTTGAAGATGACTGGTATTGAGTAGAAGTATATGGCTTTAAATTTTTGAAATTTAAAGCCTATCTTTAAAAAAGCAACCAAAAAAAATTTATTCTGGATAATTTACAATGACGGAAACATATTTACAGAAGCTAGATAAAAAGTTTTACAGTTTCTATCAGCAAAAACCATTTCCTTATGTCGTTATAGATAATTTTCTACCAACAAAACTTTTTAAATCTGCAGTTAAAGAACTTGGAGAAAATATTTCTACAACTGAGGATATAACACTTAATGACTCAACAACTAGGAATAAGAAAACTTATACAGTAAACAAATCACATCCAATAATAGAGGAAATTGTAAATCTTTTATCTAGTAAACCACTTATTAGAATATTAGAGAAACATACAGGCATAGAGGGAATAATTCCTTTGAAAGATTTTAATGTGAATGAAACTGGTCTGAGATTCCTGCACGAAATGGAAGGTGGGGGGTTTTTAGGCTCTCATGTCGATCATATTAATATTGGTGATAATATACACTTCCTGAATTCAATTTTATATCTGACAACAAATGAAATAATTGGGCACGGGGGTCTAACTTATTTACACAATAAATTTGGCACGAAGAAAATTGTTGGGATAGAGCCAAAGCCTAATAGGCTTATAATATTTTTTCATTCATCAGAATCTTTTCATTCTGTTTCTAAATTAAGTGTAAAAAGCCCATTAAGACATACTATATATATGGACTACTATACTAATAAGAAAACTCTTAGGAAAAATTTAAAAAGTATTAGGACTTCTTATCAACCAAAATTTTGGAAACACAGAACAACTTTTGTTCCCTTAAATTTTTCTGATTATTGGACAATCCGACAGTATCTAAAATATTTTTTAAAAAAATACTTTACCAGCTTATAACTTTGTCAAATAATTATTCCTAAATCCTTGGCAAATTCACAATTAGCCTTTATGAAGCCCTTGACACTTCCAGTATCGTATCTAAAGCCATTGAACTTAAGAGCAATTACTTTTCCTTGCATAGCTAAAATATTCAACGCATCAGTTAACTGAATCTCTCCTTTGGAGTCTGCATGAATCATTTTTAGTGCAGGAAAAATTTCTTTAGTTAAGACATATCTGCCAATTATTGCCAAATTAGAAGGCGAATCAAATCTTTCTGGCTTCTCAACTAATTTTTTAACATGAAAAAGATTATTGTTGTCATCAAGCGAGTCGCCTGAAATAATCCCATATTTTTTTGTGTCTTCAATAGGAATCTCTTCAATAGCAATAATGCAGTGACTTGGATATTCATTGGAGATTTGGATTAGTTGTTTAGTTACAGTAAGATTCTTTCCAACACATAAATCATCCGGAAGAATTACAACAAAACTTTCCTCTTTGTCCAAAAATTTTTCAGCCATGCTGATCGCATGCCCCAAACCCAACATTTCTTTTTGCTCAATAAAAGAAAATTCTGATTTTTCAATCAGATTGTTCAACTCTTGAAGCTCATAATTACTTTGAGTAAACTTAGAACAATAATTTAGACTACTAGAAAAATAATCCCTAATTGGCTGCTTATCTTTATTTATTATCAGACCAAAATTAGTTATTTCAGAGTCAATCGCCTCTTCAACAGCATAATGAATAAGAGGTTTATTTAATATTGGTAACATTTCTTTGGGTATAGCGCTTGTAATAGGCAGAAATCGAGTTCCGCATCCAGCAACAGGAAAAATGCATTTTTTAGGTTTTGTCATTTGCTGCCAAAATATTCTTTAATATAATTTTTCCTTTTTCTACGCCTGGCTGATCATAAGTATTTATTTGAAGAAATTTACCAATACAGGATACTAAAATTTGAAATTCAAACATTAATCCAGAAATACTTAATTCATCAACAGAATCAATTGTGATAACATCAATTGGTATGTCTTTTTCCTCAATTACAGATTGAATAGTTGCATCAGCTTGATAATTTAAAATTGAACTAAATGATAAGTTATCAAGGTAATCTATATCAAAAATAGCAAAATCATCTGAATCTTTGATATTTTCTGTCTTATCATCTAGGTTGTTAATTTTTATAAATGTTACCGTCTTGTCTCTTACACCGTCAATTATAAGTTGAAGAAAGCTGTGTTGATCTTGTGGTCCAATGAGTCCAATTGGCGTCAATGCCTGCCTAGTGCCATTGATATTTATTTTACCGAGGCTCTCAGCCCAAAGTTGTATATACCACTTATTGAAATATTCTAATGACGAAGAGTATGAAAATACCACATTTACATTAAACCTCAATTTGTTCTCAACATAAAACCGAGCTTTATTAAGGATGGCATCTCTAGACTTTTTATCATTAAAAAAGCTTTCATTTAAAGATCTGGCTCCCTGCAGTAATTTGTCAATATCTATACCAACGATGCTCAATGGCACAAGTCCTACAGCGCTAAAAACAGAAAATCTCCCGCCAACATTCTCAGGCATATGAAAAACTCTTATATTCTTTTCTTTGCCAAGTTTTGATAAAGCACTAGTTGATTCAGATATAAAAGTGAAAGAATCCTTGGACAAAGGAAAACTTTTGCTAATAAGCCTCAAAAGTGTGATTGTTTCTATAGTATTACCAGACTTTGAGATGGCAATAAAATGGGTATTGTGAAAATTAAGACCTTTTAAACAATAACTAACTTTTAGTGGGTCTATGGTGTCTAAAAAAATCAGTTTTTTTTCAAAATTACGAACTGGTAGAAGGAATTTATATATAGCTTTAGCACCCAATGAAGAGCCGCCAATTCCTAATACCACAATATTTTCTTGAGAAATACTAAGGGCATAATCTTTAATTTCTTTTGTATCCTGGTATGGCAATGAGAAGTACCCAACCGTTTTAAACTCTTCCTTTAAAAGACTGAAGATTTGTTCATTAGATTTGATTTGATAAAAGTTTTTATAGTATCGCATTCTATTTATAAACTTTGAAAAAGAGTTGGCTCTAATTTTACTTGTCTAGAGGATTGGAAATCGACTTTTGCCATTTCCAGGAGCTTTCACACATATATTCAAGATTGTATTGGGCACTCCAATTTAAAACTTTTTTAGCATATGATACATCTGCGAAGCAGCATGCTACATCACCCTCTCTTCTCTCAGTGATGTCAAAATTAATTTTACATTTTGAGACTTTTTCATACTCCCTAACCAACTCTAGTACAGAATAACCTTTTCCAGTTCCAAGATTAATTATTTCCAATTTGAACCCATTCTTCAAAATATCAAAGGCCTTGACATGACCCTTCGCTAGATCCTCAACATGAATATAGTCTCTAATGCCTGTTCCATCATCTGTTTCATAGTCTCCGCCAAATATTTTAAGTCTTTCAATTTTTCCTGCTGCAACCATAGAAACTATTGGCATTAAATTTGTAGGCATGCCATTCGGCTGCTCTCCAATTAATCCACTGTGATGAGATCCGACAGGATTAAAATATCTCAAAATACCAATACCCCATGAATTATCTGATTGGTATAAGTCTTTCAAAATATCTTCAATAATTAACTTTGAGCGACCGTAGGGATTAATTACTGATAATGATGCATTTTCCTTAATTGGCAATTCTTTGGGATTTCCATATACTGTGGCAGAAGAGCTAAAAATAATTTTTTTACATTGATGATACTTCATAACATCCAAAAGAGTTAAGGTTCCAGATATGTTATTCAAATAGTATTCAATAGGCTTCTGGACAGATTCTCCGACTGCCTTAGAACCCGCAAAATGCAAAACCCCTTCAATATCATATGAATTAAAAACCCTCATAAGATCTCTACGATTTCTGACGTCATAAGGAAAGAAAAGCACTTTCTTCCCAATGATTCTTTGAATATTGCTGATAGATTTCTTTGACGAATTAGACAAATTATCAATTACGATAATATTATGGCCTTTTTTTGCAAGCTCCACAACAGTATGTGATCCAATATAACCAGCACCACCAGTAACCAAAATCATCTATTCTTCTCCTTAAAACTCATTGAGTAAACTTTAATTGAGGCTTGAAACCAGGAACAATTTTTTTAAGAATATCTCTTGCCTTAGATGAGTCATTTTTTTGTAAAGCATATTTGAGTTGTAATAGAAGATTTTCTAAAGTTTGCCAATTATAAAAATCCTCATGAGCCATCATAATTAATTCATTCTCTGTTGATGTGACATTATTTCCAATTAATAATTCTTCATATAATTTTTCCCCAGGTCTTAGCCCTATTATTTTTATTTCAATATCCCCATTTGGGTTTTGGTCATCTAAGATTTCTAGTCCACTTAGATGAACCATCTTCCTAGCAAGATCGAAAATTTTTACTGGCTCCCCCATATCCAAAACAAACACTTCCCCACCTTTAGCAGATGCGCCAGACTGAATTACAAGCTCAACTGCTTCAGATACCATCATGAAATATCTAATAACATCTTTATCAGTTAAAGTAATCGGGCCTCCATTAGATATCTGTTCAAGGAAAAGTGGTATGACTGACCCACTAGACCCAAGAACGTTTCCAAACCTAACCATTGTAAAAATAGTTTTTGTTTGAATATTCGCATAGGCTTGAAGAATTTGTTCAGCACATCTTTTGCTAGCACCCATTATATTTGTAGGTCTGACAGCTTTATCTGAAGACACTAAAACAAATGTCTCTACGCTGCATTCAACAGCAGCTTCAACAATTGACAAAGTTCCAAACACATTATTATCTATGCCTTCAATAATATTTTCTTCAACTATAGGTACATGTTTATAAGCTGCAGCATGATATATTGTGTTGATCTCAAACTTTTTTATGGTTTTAATTAATCTATCCTTGTTCCTAATATCCCCAATAACTGGAAAGATATTTTTTCCTGATGTTGCTCTATCAAGTTTGTATAAAGCAATTTCACTCATATCAAGCATAACAAGACTCTTAGGACAAAGAAGGGAGATTTGTCTAGATAATTCTGAACCAATTGATCCTCCTGCACCAGTCACTAAAACATTTTTTTCTGAAATATTCTTTGAAAGTAAAGTTTCATTTACTGTTGCTTTTTTTCTCCCAAGTAGATCTCCTAAACTTACTTTCCTTGTATCAGAAATATCAACTCTTCCAGCAGCTAATTCACTTAGATTCGGCAATGTTCTAACAATAACATTTTGATGTTCAATTGATAATGTCAATTTTTTCTTTTCATTTTTTGAAATGGACGGAATAGCTATGTATACCTCTTTAATTGCAAATTTCTGAATTAGTGTATTTACATCTCCGAATTCAAATACATTAATTCCGTTGATCTTTGCTCCAATTAAATCTTGATTATTATCTATAAACCCAGTTATTCTATATTTTTGCGAAAATTCAAGAGCAGCTGCTAATTCTATTCCAGCATTACCCGCACCAAATATTAGAATATTTATTTTAGATTTATTCCTTGAAAAAATTTCATTAGACGTGAAATTGATAACCATCCACCTATATAAGAACCGTGCCCCAACTAACATTGCGAAAACAAGAAAAGTATTTATAAATATTACTGAACGAGGGATACCCTCAATCACCAACATAAAACTTAAAATTCCCCAAATTAACGAATAAAGTATTACAGCTTTGAGAGTTTGCCAAATAGACTCAAAACCAAAATATCTAATCACGGCCTTGTACAGACCGAAAGATGCAAAAACAGGAATAGATATTAAAGGTGAGATAACTAATAGCCAAAAAATTTCATTTTCAGGAAAATACCAGTGCCCAAGTCGAATGGAGAAAGACAAAAAAAGTGCGATTTCTGTGAAAAAAATATCGACAAGAATACTAAATAGTCTTTTAACTTTTCTATTTCTATTATTTAAAAAACTAATCAATGTGCTATTCCATTCCGTTTAATGACATTGAAAATTGTCAAAACAAGGATTTTTGTATCCAAAAAAAATGATTTATTATTTGAATAATATAGATCCAACTTTACCTTTTCCTCGACAGATAATTCATCTCTACCGTTTATTTGTGCCCATCCTGTGATCCCAGGTATTAGTTCAATTACACCATTTTTTTCACGCAAAGCAATAAGATCATGCTGATTAAAAAGTGCTGGCCGTGGGCCAACAAAACTCATATCGCCGACTATGATAGAAAATAATTGAGGCAACTCATCAAGGCTTGTTCTTCTCAGAAACCTGCCAATAGGAGTGTAATATTTCTCTGGATGGCTTAATAGATGTGTAGCAATTTCAGGAGTTTGAAGAGACATGGTCCTAAATTTAGGCATTTTAAATTCTTTACTATTCTTTCCAATTCTAGTTGACCAATATATTCCTGGGCCTTTAGAAGTGATTTTTACCAAAAAAAATATTGTCGTAATTGGTATTAATAGAACAACTAATATGAGCAAAGAAAAAAATAAATCAAAGATTCTTTTCATGAAATATATTTTTCAAAAATTTCAACTATACAATTCAGCCCCGCACAGACTTTTCATAACCATATGTCCAAATACGGCCTGCATATCTTCACATATCTGCATATCAAAGGATTTAATCCAAACATGATGATTTGATATCGTTTTTAGCCTGCCTCCATCATAGCCACATATTGCTAGAGTGTCTACGTTCATTTTATTGGCTGTTAATGTTGCCTTAATGACATTTTCAGAGTTCCCACTTCCACTCAATGTTATTAATAAATCTCCCTCATTAAGCAGATTTTTTACCTGCTCCGAGAAAACTTCATCATATGACAAGTCATTTGAGTACGCTGTGATTAAACCGACATTATCTGACAAACAAATTCCATTAAATTTTATTTTTGTGTGAGTGTAGACCATCTTATTCCAATCTGTTATGAAATGAGATGCTGCAACAGCACTTCCTCCATTTCCACATACTGCAACACGATTTCCATTATTAATGGTTTTTCTAATAAGATTGATTGCATTCTGAATGTCCTGAACATTCAAACTTTTAGCTACAATGTTGTGTTGATTAATATAATTTTCAATCGTAAATTCCATCTTAAAAATTCTCTAATTATCTGAAAAAACTACTTTGCTCCCATCTTTATCAAATTTCAGGTCAATAGTATTAAGTTCTTTTAACTCCTCTTTTATATATTTATGTTTATCTTTTCTAGCAATAAACATAAGAAAACCCCCATTGCCTGCGCCAAGCAATTTTCCACCAAGCGCTCCTGACTTTACCCCTCTTTCATACCAGTTGTCAATTTCATGATCACTAATACCTTTACTTAATTGTTTCTTTAATTTCCAGTTTGCATCTAAGAGCTCACCAATAGATTCTATATTGCCTTTCTCTATAGCAGCTTTAAAATCATAGACTAAATCAACCATCTGCTTCATAATTGATCTGTAATTTGTTTTTTTTAAGTTCTCTGATTGTTGATTTAAGATATCGGAGGCTCTTCTTGTTCTTCCAGAGTAAAAAACAAGTATTGATTGTTCTAAACTTTTAAGTACACTCTCTTCACAATTGATTTTTTTAACTTCTACAGTCTCGTCTGATCTAAACTCATAAAGATTCAAACCTCCAAAAGCTGCAGCATATTGATCCTGCTTACCTATATTTTCTCCACATAGGTTAATTTCAACAAAGCATGCAAGTTTTGCTAAATCATCCTTAGATGTTTCTTGTCCTTGGAATTTTTTAAGCGCATGGATTAATGCCACTGAATAAGAACTTGATGATCCTAAACCAGAACCCTGAGAGGGAATATCTGAGATAGATGTAATTTCAATTCCACCTTTTATTCCAAAATGCCCTAGAGTGTTTCTAACTATAGGATGTTCGATATCAGAGCATATTAACTTGTTTTCTGTCTTAGAGTAACTTAAGCGAATAGAATCATCAAATTTCTTATTCACTGTTAAATACATAAATTTATTTATAGTGGTAGAAATTACTGCGCCATGAGCATCTCTATAGTATGATTGCATATCACTACCTCCGCCAAAAAAACTCATTCTTAATGGTGTTCTAACCAATATCATTCTTTCTTAATTTTTCAGAATAAATTTCACGGCATCCAAAAGATTATCTTTTTGGTATGTTGGCTTGATATCCCTCATAACAGCATAATCCAAACCATTTTTCCTAACTAAGATGCTTTTCAAATGGGTTTTACTTGCTGCAATGATATCTCTTTCGCTATCTCCAATTAGCCATGAATCCGTAAATTCGATATTTAAATCTTTCTTGGCTTCTTCAAGCATGCCAATATCTGGCTTTCTGCAAAAGCAATTTATTTTCAAAACTTCAATTTCACCATCAAATCCTTGCTCAGGATGATGAGGACAAAAATAAATTCTATCTAAATATGCCCCGTCAATCCCCAAAAGAGTTTCCATTTTTCTATGAATTTCATTCAAACCTTCAATGCTCAACTCACCTCGTGCAATAACCGGCTGATTTGTAACTATAACTGCTAAATAACCACTCTGGTTAATTAAAGAAATAGCTTCAGACACTCCCTTCAGTAACTGAAAGTTATTGATATTAGAAAGATGACCTATTTCTCGATTTATCACTCCATCCCTGTCTAGAAATATCGCTCTTCTAGAATTAGCTTTATTAAGCATATTTACTTTTCCACTTTGAATATCTTTCTCAACATTGCTTAACCTTCTTGGCGTTCCAACATCTTTAATATATTCTGTAGAAATATATCCATAGACTCTATTGCTTTTAATTATATTTGGGAAAATATCTTTAGCTATATCAAATTTTTCTTTTGCAATATTAACATTAAGGAGGGTATTTTTTTGAAAAATATATACAGCTGCATTAACTAAGTTTGATCTCCAATTATTATCATGAGGATAAGGATGAATTTTGATAATTCTCTGTTGATCGTCAATCTCCACTAAATCAGAGTCCATTGGATGATCATTTGGGTGGATAAAGATGGAAGCATCAGCATTATTTTTGTCGTGAAAATCAATAAAACTTGAAAAATTTATTTCAAAATATGTATCAGCGTATATAACCACAAACCTTTCATCAAGAGAGTTAAGAGCATCAATCAATGCGCCCCCAGTTCCCCTGGGGGAATCCTCTATTAGATACTCAAACTCTATATCATCATATTCGCTATTTTCACAAAAATCTACAATTAAATTTGACTGATATGAAAGTAAAAGTGTAATTTTTCTAAAGTTATATTTTCTGCAAGAATCAATTATGTAGCCCAATAATGGCTTTTTATTTACATTTACTAGGGGTTTTGGG
>Ga0181565_10004871_pt1 | contig 10286 bp, 9 predicted proteins | sample 101ome_16_FD_129661 | JGI IMG/M metagenome (GOLD analysis project Ga0181565, IMG submission 129661) | Coastal salt marsh microbial communities from the Groves Creek Marsh, Skidaway Island, Georgia - 101401AT metaG (megahit assembly) | ecosystem: Environmental > Aquatic > Marine > Intertidal zone...
CTTACAACTTATAACTCAATAATAAAAGAACGAATAAAACTCTCCAATAGACCCGCAAGAATCTTACTCTTTCTCACCGCTCATACTTCTAGCAAGTTCTGTGTCGGCTTTTCCCCAATTACTGGCAGCCTGTATTACTACCTTCAAAAGGTAGCCATTTATGGATCAAAAAAGACCGTTTAAAACTAAACCACCCACTTGTAATAAATCATCAGGATGGACGTGTTATATTTTTCATTCCAAATGGAAAAAAAGTTTTAGTCGGTACAACCGAGGTTGAAGCAACGAATGATGCTAATAACGACTTAATATCAACTGAAGAACTACAGTATTTATTGCAGGTAACAAATGAATACTTCCCAGCAGCCAAAATAGACAAAACAGACATTCTCAGTTCTTTTTCTGGAGTGAGACCACTTATAAAAGATGATCGCTCGAAAAACAGCAATAAAGGGAAAACGGCAAGAACTCATAAAACATATCAAATAGGAAAAAATATTTTCGTTATTGCAGGCGGGAAATATACAACCTTCAGAGTAATGGGACAAGAAATTACAAAAAACATTCTTGATCAAAAACAAATGTCCTACTCATCACTAAAATCGCTTGCTCCCCTTCGCGTGTCTTCAATTGTAAAAGATCCTAAAAATTGGCAACCGAATGAAGAAGATATCTTAAAAATCATTGATCAAGAAATGGCAAAAACAGCTGAGGACATTATATATCGACGCATCGGAATCCACTCTGAGAGCGAATGGAATTTAATATACCCAAATTACCCATACTCAAAAGTATTAGAAATAATACATCGTTTACAAAGCCCCTAATTTGTTTTGATCATTATATGAATACCGTATTTTCCGATCAAAAATATGAGTAAGAGAAAATAAACCAGAAAATGAAATCAAAGAAAGTAGTAGTGAATAACCAAAAAACAATAATCTCATGCTTTGGGCCCGCTTAATCACTTTAGACATTAAAATATTTAACTCTCTGGTATTTAATTTTATTTCCTTTTTTATACTTTCAATTATATCTACATCATTAGTATTTACAGCCCCTTTCCCAAACCTATTTGGATAAAACTTAGATTTTGAGTTTTCTGAAATTAGCTTTGACCCTAAAACTATTTTTTGAATTTCAAGATTTTTAATTTTTTTTAGAAACAAGTCCCTGTTATCTTTAATACCTATATTTTTATCTAGTAAGTTAATAAACTTTCTAGATAAAGAAGAAGGAAAATTATCATTGCCCGGTACTCTTCCAAAAAATATAGTGATTAGACTTGAGAAAATAATCTGCATTCCCGTTTTTCGTAAATCTTGATCATTGTTTTTATTAGCTAAAAATATATCCTTGTCTCCAATTAAAACAACTCTACCATCATTTAACTTGCTCATAATTTCTAAGCTAATATTAAAAGAATTGAGGTTCGAATTTACAATATTAAAAGATTCTAAATTTGAAAGGGCAACCTCTGCACTATTAGACTCTGATATTTGAAACTCCCCGCCTTTCAGTTTTATTAAAGTATTGTAGCGATAATTCTCTCTGTATTTTTTTATAATTTCAAAGTGAGTAGGAAAGAAAAACACCCCTCCGTTATTTTTACCAGTAAAAACTCCTGAAAAAAATTTGTCGCAGCTTATTTTATTACAACGGGAAAAAGATGATGGATCACGATATATAAAATCATCGATAATTTGATAATTATTATCGTCAGCAGCAGGAATAATTGCCTGCCCTAAATTATTCTTTACTCCAAGTAATTTTAGAAACCTTCTTGATTTTGAAACACTTTTTTTCAGGAAATCCTCTTGTCCCCTTTCAACAAAAAAATTGTCTGTGATAAAAATTATTTTTCCACCACTTTCAAAATACTTAAAAAGCCTATCATAAAAATCTTCACTATACATCTCACTGTCAACAATAATCACTGCATCAAAGTTATCCAAATTATCCATTTTATTAGTGTGAACAGAAATAACATCAAAGCCAAAAACTTCTTCCAACTTTTTATACATGGCAGTTTTGCTGCCATTTTCATTAATCCAGACAGGCCCTAAAGAAGATAATCCTACCTTATATTTTTTTTGAAATTGGTTTATGAGAAAATTTTTAAACAAACCTGAGAAGTCACTCTGAGACAAGCCTAAAAATGAGGTGGATTTTATCCCATTAGAACTTTTCATAAAAAAGTAATAGTCATCCTTAGGGGTAGAGATTTCATGCTGTTGGGTGGACTTAATGACTTGATTTGTAAACTTACTACCATCGATTACTTGATATCCTTTGATTACCCCTTTTTCAGTAAGATAACTTAAAGCAATTCTTGCATTATAATAATTTTCAAACTCTGAAATAAGCAATCCAAACTTGCCAAAAATCCTCTCTCTTGAAAAGTAAACTTCAACTCTCTGCAATTCAATTCGTTCATCCAACTGCGGAATTTTTGGAATTAAATGACTAATTTTTTTCACATGATTCTCTATAAAAAATTTTGTAGAGAGAGAAGACAAAAGAAAGAAAACTGATAAAAAGCTAAATATAAATAAATTATTACGCCGAGGAAAAAACACAAATGAAAACAGAGCACTCAGCAAGACGAATAAAAAAGGAATAAGGTAAGATAAATAATTATATTCAAGAAAGGAAAATGAAAAGCTATAGGGAAACAAAATTGTTAATAGACCGAGAAAAAAATTTGAAATTGGTAAAAATCCAACAAGTAAAGAAGGTAACTTCCAGATTAAGAGTGAAGCTATTAAACCCAAGATGTAACGGAAACGACCGCTGGAAAATTGCCCCGAAAAAATAATAAAAAGACTGCAGTAACTAAGAAACAACAACCTGCTTAGATAGTACTGAACCAAAAAATCAATTCTATATTCTAAATAAAAATTTATTATAACAGTTGGCAACAAACATAAAGTTAAAAAAATAACATTAACAAAAAAGCTGCTAACAAATGACTCAAGCTTAAAAAAACTATCTAATCGGCCAGAGTGATTCCATTTTTTGGCCATTATCACATGCCATTTTTCACTAACAATTGAAATTGTAAAAAAAGTCGGGATAATTAAAGATATAATATCTAAAACTGAACTTAACTTTGTCATCGCAGAAAGAGGGGCTTCAAAGATATTATGGGGAAGTAAAATTAAAAATATCTGTAAGAAAAACACACCACAAAACATAATTAAAATATTTTTAAGCTGACTTAATTGCAGTAATGTTCGATTTAATGCCGATCCGAATAAATTAACTAACACGCTATAACTCCAAGTTTTCGGAAACACTATTATAGCTCGTCACCTCTACTTTATCTTCTTGTAGGTCTATCAACGAGTGACAAATGTTTTTATATATATCAGGGAAATGAGTCGCAATAAAAACAACCCTTTTACTTGATATCATTTTGACATAGCTCAACCATTGCGCCCTGAATTTGCTATCCAGGCTCGACTCTGGTTCATCAAATAAAACAATAGGCATATCGAGCAGCTCAGCTTCAATGATTATTAACCTTTTTTTTTCACCATCTGATAAATTTGAAATTTTTGTTTTTAACTGCTTACCAAATTTCCAAAGGTTGATGAGCTCAACAATTTTTTTTCTATCCAGGTTAAAAAGATGCTCAATATAATTAAAATATTCTGATACTTTTAAATTGAAACGTTCGTAATCATTAACGGCAGTATAAGCAATCGGTAAGTAACCTGGATCAACATTTTTTCCCAACCAAAAAAAGGTGCCTGATGATACACTCTGCTTAGAGCATAGAGACTTAAAAAATAAGGTTTTACCCTCTCCATTATTTCCAGTGATAATGTTTAAAGAATTTGAAGAGATCTTTAGGTTAAAAACAGGAGATTTTTGACGGCCAATTTTGTATTGAAAGTTTTCTATCTCAAGCATAAAATCCTCATTTTTTGTATAATGCTACAAGGAATTTAGCGGAAGCTCAAAAAATAAACAAAAATTACTTTTAATTTGATGTAGAACAATTTCCCTAGGCTGATCAATCAGTTGTATGTATCGGGAATAAACGTGATCAATACTTTTGTCTAAATCATCTGTCTCAAGCAAAACATTGCCGATTTCGAGGCCAGACAACTGTCGAAAAATTTTGGAGTTCTCCCTCCATAAAGATTGACCGACACCGATATAGTGGCCTATTTCAGTCAGTTTATTAGTCATTATTTTATTGCCATTAAAGTCATGAAATAAACATGACCGAGTGTATTTATATTTTTTAAAACAACCTAAGATATCATCTAACGCGGAAACGCAGTGAATAATTAATGGTAAATTCACTTCATTAGCGAAATTGACAATTTGAGAAAAAATATTCAGCTGCTCTTTAAGCGGAATGCCTCTTTTTCGGTCAAGGCCAACCTCTCCGAGAGCAACTATTTTTAAATCTCTCCGGCTACTCAAATAATTGAATGCATTAATAAATTCATTCATGCTGAAATCAGAAAGATCCCATGGATGGGCCGAAAGACTAACTAATTGATTGAGCTCAATATCTTTTAGTTGATACATTTCCTTGTAATTCACATTATAAACGGAACGTGGCCCAGGTTTATGAGAGTGTGCATTGTAGAGGTCCTTAATTTTACTCTCCAATAATTTTTTGAATCATGTAACCAGAAGCCATCATGCCAAAAATGGCGGTCGTGTGGGTGCAAGAACCGATGCTAGAATGGCAATCTAACTTTTTTGGTGCATCTCCAAAAGCTTCAAAAGCAATTCCACCATCAGGATGTGGAAAACGAGTTTGCTCAGGAGAAAAAACGCACATAATTTTCATTTTCTTTTTTCCCTTTGGGTATCCAAAATCTTGTCTAAGTTTTTTTCGAACTCGAAAAAGTAGCTTATCTTTATAGGTTTCACCTAAGTCACCTAGCCTAATCATCGATGGGTCAATTTTACCACCAGCTCCTCCAGAAACAATGAAAGGAACTCCATTTTTTTTACACGTTTGAATGAATAATATTTTATTTTTTAGACGATCAATACCGTCAAATGCGAAGGTAAATTTTCTTGAAAATACCTCATTCACCGTCTCATCATTAAAAAAATCTTCAATTATATTAACTTTGCAATCAGGATTAATATCGCTAAATCTCTCTTGCAGCACCTTCACTTTAGATTTACCAACGGTGCTATTTAGTGCCAGTAGTTGCCGGTTAATGTTTGTCACACAGACGCTATCGGGATCAACAAGAGTTAACTCTCCAACACCACTTCTGACAAGTGATTCCGCAGTCCATGAACCAACACCGCCGAGTCCAATAACTAAAACATGAGCATTTTTTAATTTTTCAAAGCCATTTTTACCGCACAGCCTTTCAATACCTGCAAACTGAAATTTTTCCACATTTTCTCCTACCAGCGATAAGATAAACCAACTTGAAATCTGGGACCTGAAATATTTTTGGTAAAATCATCTTCATTGTTTTCAACGACATAAAATTCTCCTCGTTGATAGTAATCAAAAAGCATTTTTAACCCGAAACCATTATATGCATAATATTTTAGTCCAAAACCAACACTAAAAAAGTTTGAACTCCCCTCGAAGTCTTTTGGAGTTTCCTCACTGTTTAAGGTTTTAATTGTGATAACATCACTGACTAATCCAATACCATAAGCAACACTTAAATGACCAATGACCTTGCCAAAGCTATTTGGCGTGTTGAATAAATGGTAATTTACCCCAATACCAATTTCTCGAGCAGACGCCGTTGACTGAGAGCCCTCAAGCGCCTGAACGTTTTTACTTGAATTAAAAAACTGTGCATGGATAGAGATATTATTAATCCAGTTACTCATCGAAGTGAAGTATTTTTCAAAACCAAGAGAAAGGTCAATACTCGTATTATCACCGGAATTACTGACTTGGTCGCCGAGAGTTGAAGTACTCCCAAGGCCAGTGAAGTGAATCATTCCCCAAACCTCAAGGTTTCTTTTGGCAAACATTCCTGAATTAACGATAACATTACTCGCATCTTCCATCTCACTTAATTCTTTTTTCTCACTATCGCTAAGTTCAACACTTGGATCGTCATAAGCATCCGGAGCCAGTGGAACAAGAGAATTTTCAGGAGAATCATTTTTAGTAATCATTTTAGTATTGTCTTGAGTAAGTTTTACCGGTGTCGAGATCTTCAGGTTAACCACTCTTTCTAAAATAATTTCTTCAGGCTTACTTAAAGAATAAATTGACCATACTGAACGGCTTGGAGAGACTTTAACGACAACCCCTCTGGCAATTACTCCCGATTCGATAAAAAACTTAGCATGATCGCCCTCTGCGAGACCATCTTCTAGCCCACGATTTATTAAAACTGTTTTCTTTGAAGAAGATGTCCTCAAAATACGAAGAGTTAATTTTTCATCTACCTCTAATGCTCTTAAGGCCATGGGTAAACTTAATAATAAAAAAATTAAAATGACCCTCATGTTTTACTCCTAAAAATATATTCCTAATCCCATTACAATTTTTAAATCAGCCGCATAAAAATTTGATTTAATGTCATCAAATAATTCTCTTGAATTGTAAAAAGAGTGATTATCCGCAATTAGAGATAAACTCCACCCAAGACCCATCCGTGGAAGCACGTCCATCTCATCACCAGCTCGAAACCGATATTTTACTCCTGCTTGAAAACTAGGAAGACTTAACTGGTAATAATTATATTCTTGGCTTAAGTTAATCGATCTAACCAATGCATTTCCAACTTTGCCACCAACGCCAACATACCAATTTAACTTTCCCACAGCAGAAGGAAAATCCGCTAAATAATAATTAAGCATTAACCTACCGGCAAATTCATAAGTATACGCGTTTAAATTCTCACCAACTTCATACTGGCCACTTGTTGTTTCAAACCCAAACTCAATGGAAAAAAAACGCAGTAAATGACTAGCTTTCATTACATGCCACTCGTAACCTGCGTAAAGACTCTTGTTTCCACTTTGGTAATTTGGATCAGCGTCCGTTGTATTTCGATTAACGGAAAATGATAAACGCAATAAAAACTCATGTGCTGGCTTATGATGGGCCACTAGGTTTTGTCTTTGGTGAAACTCATCTAAACCATGAGAGATGAAATACCGTCGCAACTCAAGATCAGACAGTCCACTAGGCCACAATGGGTCATCCAAGCGCTTCGCATTTTGCTTGTTTTCAATAACTTTATTATTAAGACCTCTTGTTGCCATATTATATTCTTGAAAAGAATTATTGATGGTTGAAGGATCCTCAACTAAGTCCCTGTTGTCTACTGAAACATCAGAATATAGGTCAATGATACCATTTTCAAAATTGCTGACTTTTGCAAATGAGCTCTTCGATAAATTCATCATTTCAGCTTTACTAATTTCCCTATCCTTAAGCTTGGTCAGCCTACTATCTGTCCGTCTCTTCAGTAATTTAATATTGGCATATTTATTAAACTCATCAATGTATCTAGAGCCCTGCTCTACTGGTCTATCGATAACTTCTAAGTTCACAGCATTGCTAATCTTTCCTTTTGAACCATAAAACGAGTTCTCACTTTCATCTTCCTCATCTAAATCAACCAGCTTCCCATTTTTGAATCGATCTGCTAGCCAAACGGGAAACGAATGATTGCCATGAATATTTCTGATGCTGTCGCGTTCACTAATGATAATTTTCCCCATAATGTTGTTAGGAATATGTCCACGAAGGGTATTACTTTTAGTGATAAGAATAAAATTTTGATCGGTTGACTCTAAGTTTAGTGGATTCTTTAAAAACCAAATGGAGTTTTGAGGACTTGCCTTTATACACTTTGCTTCGCTTAAAAATGCGATTTCAGCTTTTTCAATAGGGCCTTCGCTTAAGAAGAGTGCACCAAATTCTCCCTCCCTAATATTTTTAAGACTTCCATTTTTAATGACAATGGTTTTACCAGTCTTCGAAACAGACTGAATCTGAATAATATTATCCATCGCATAAATACATAAGCTATTGATAAATAGTAAAAAAAATAGAAGAAATCGGGACATCCTTATCCAACCTGCAATTGCCTTCACTAAACTTATCAATATTTTACCACATAAAAAATTTCTAGCATCATAACGCACCGAAAAAAGGGGCTTAAATTGCCAATTTTATTTAAGTCCAAGTCTTGAACAAGTGCATTAAAGGCTTTATAAGATTAAGGTTATCTTTTTACGAAAAAATAAGGAATGTCATGGCCAGAAAAAAGAATATCCGTTTTTACAAATATAAGTGCTCCATCACTGGCGAGCAATTTAAAGTGACTTCTCAGGCTAAAAACCCTGATGAACTATTAAGTGTAAAAGCTTGGTATGAACTTAATAGTGACAAAGATGACAGACCGGAAGTTGTAAAAAGAGAACTCGAAATCAATGGTGAACTGGAAGTTAACTTTGATGACATGGAAGACGAAGAACTTAACTAGTCTCACGCAATTTTAATTAAAAAAGGAACTAATTATGGAAACAAGAAAAGTAGTCATTATTGGATCTGGACCTGCAGGGCACACAGCTGCATTGTACACGGCAAGAGCGAACCTAAGTCCTTTAATACTTGAAGGCCATGAACCTGGTGGACAATTAACAACGACTACTGACGTCGAAAATTTTCCAGGCTTTCCAGATGGTATCACTGGCCCAGAGCTAATGGACCGAATGAAAAAACAGGCTCAAAGATTTGAAGCTGAATACCGTCAAGAAACTGTGACGAATATCGATACATCAAAAAGACCTTTTAAATTAACTTGTGAAAGTGGATTAGAATTATCAGCTGAAACGGTAATTATTTCAACAGGTGCTTCAGCAAAATATCTTGGCTTACCCAACGAAATGAGCCTGATAGGAAAAGGTGTTAGTGCATGCGCAACTTGTGACGGCTTTTTCTATCGTGACAAAATTGTCCATGTTGTCGGCGGAGGCGATACTGCAATGGAAGAAGCAAATTTCCTAACAAAGTTTGCTTCAAAAGTTTATATTATCCATCGTAGAGATACGCTTAGAGCGTCAAAACCAATGCAGCAAAGAGCATTTGATAATCCTAAAATTGAGTTTGTTTGGGACTCAGGCGTTGAAGAAATCCTATTTGATGAATCCGGCGTAACAGGAATTAAGGTAAAAAACCTTAAAACAAATGAGATCACCGAAAGAAAAACAGACGGTTTCTTTCTTGGAATTGGTCACACTCCAAACACTTCCTTTCTAAATGGCCAGATTGAACTAGATGATCACCATTTTATAAAAACTAAAAATGGCGGCCCTGAAACAAATGTACCAGGCATTTTTGCCTGTGGTGATGTTCAAGATAGCTACTATAGACAAGCTATTTCAGCTGCGGGAAGTGGGTGCATGGCCGCGATCCGAGCGGAACGGTTTCTATCAGAATAAAAGACAAAAACACTCGGTCTGAGTAGTTTTATTCTCTTTTGACAAAACGTTTCAAATTCTCAAAAATATCTTAACGCCCCAAGGAAAAGGGGCGTTTTTATACCAAGGATGGAATAAATGGAGATATTTTCACAATCACTTCAACGACTTCGTGCGTTTTTAGACTTACAGTTCAAAGGTCTAAATTTAATGCCCATAGTGGTCAAAAATCAGCAACTAGATGAAGTACTGATCGACGAGTTTAATGAAATTATAGAATGGTTAAATGTTCACTTAGAAGTAAAGTTTCTTAAAATCTCCCTTAATTTACAAGAGACATCAATCCCAAACTTTTTAAATGAAGAGCAATATTTAGCCTATCGCTCAAAATGTAAAAAATTCTTTGATCGTCTAAGGCGCTTACCACAAATTGTCATCATTGACTTTAATGGTCACTTTGAAAATATCTGGTGTGAATTTATCTATCATGGAAATTACGTTCTTACTCATTCTGAGACAACTTTCGACTGGAATCACTTACAGCGGGGAATACTACCTGTTTCCTCTCTTACCTTTGAGCAATCAACAGAGATAAAAAATATCATTTTAACTTCACAAAAATATAAAGGAAAAACACTGTCTGAAAAAATCAAATTTCTGACAGTGTATGAAAATGATGAGCAGAGAAAATCATTATTAGGTCAAGTTAAACATAATATTTTTCATTCCTCCCCATCCGGGATTATTCAACTAAAACATGCTTTTAGTTCTAATCATCAAGAACATTTTGAAAAAATTATCCATTACTCACATTTAAGTAGTGACTGGATAGATGGTAAGGAAAAATTTTCTTCGGTTCATGAAATGAAAGACTTATTAGCAAGATCTAA
>Ga0181565_10004872_pt1 | contig 10286 bp, 6 predicted proteins | sample 101ome_16_FD_129661 | JGI IMG/M metagenome (GOLD analysis project Ga0181565, IMG submission 129661) | Coastal salt marsh microbial communities from the Groves Creek Marsh, Skidaway Island, Georgia - 101401AT metaG (megahit assembly) | ecosystem: Environmental > Aquatic > Marine > Intertidal zone...
CGCGCCAGCCATGTCTTCGATGAATTCGGCTGAATTAGCAGCTCAACTCTCTCATCCCAATGGTTGGAGCCGGAGTGTTGCCCAGAGGTTGCTTGTCGAGCGCCGCGACGCTTCCATCGTCCCCACCTTGAATGCGATGGTTACCAACAACAGGCAACCATACGCCCAGCTCCATGCACTTTGGACCTTGGATGGGATGGGCGGCGCCGAGTGGTCCGTCATCGAAACCGCACTCAATGCAACATCCCCCAAGGTAAGGTCTGCAGCCATCCGCGTTGCCGAGGCCCACCTGGCTGGTTCTCTTGGGCCGGCAGTACTGGAGCGCCTGATCAGCCATCAGTTCGATCTCCCTGAAGTTCAGCTGCAGCTGGCTTTGACTCTAGGTCAAAGCAATGATCCCAAGGCACTTGAGGCTATGGCCGGCATGCTCTCTCGGCACCATGAACACCCTTACCTGCCAAGTGCCATCCTTTCGGGTCTGCATGGGCGGGAAGCGGATATGTTGGACTTGTTAGTCACACAAGGATCATGGTGGAGACCAGAGAGCCTGGTCACGAGCGCACCCATTTACAGCGAGTTGGCCCAATGCGTCATGCGATCCAGAGCAAGTCATCCTCTGATTCAAGTGTTTGCCTCCATGAATGCCTTGGATACGACTCACCAAAAGGCACTGCTTGAAGGGCTCAGAGCTGGTGCCTTCAAGAAATCTCAGGGGAAATGGGTCCTTGCTGGAGACCCCATCGAACTTCCCTCTTCGCTACCAGAACTGCTGACATTGGCCAGCTCCAAGGATCAGGAAGTGGCTGAACTTGCGGTAATGCTGGCCGATGCTTTCATTTGGCCGGGCAAAGCCAACACCCTGATCAAGTTGACCAAGGCCGAACCCCTCACTCAGGTGCAACAGGAGCGGTTTGAGGCAGGCAAGGCGCTTTACACTTTCACTTGTGGTGCATGCCACCAGCCTCATGGCATGGGACAGGAAGGTTTAGCACCTCCCCTGAAGGATTCGGACTGGGCCACGGGATCTGAGCAAAACATGATCCGTATCGCTTTACATGGATTGCAGGGACCAATCGAAGTGCTGGGCAAACAGTGGGAACTGATGATGCCAGGTTTGGCCACGGCCCTGGACGATGATCAGATTGCCTCTATTTTGACTTACGTGCGCCGAGAGTGGGGTCACACTGCGACTCCTATTGATCCTAACGAAGTCAAGGCGATCCGCGACCTTTACCCAGGCCGAGAGGATCTTTGGACGGTTAAGGATCTAAGCCAGATTCCCTAACATGTTCGAACTGAAGGGAAAAACAGCCCTGGTCACTGGCGCGGGTTCAGGCATCGGCGCAGCGATTGCTCAGCTCTTTGCTCGGGCGGGTGCCTTTGTCGCTGTGATCGACAAGCAAGCCGAGCATGCGCACACGGTGGCATCCTCATTGAAGGATGAAAACTTGTTGGCCTCGGATCATTGCCTTGATGTGACCCACCCCGAATCATGTCAGGCCATGGTGGAGGCATTTCAAAACACTCATGGAAAGATTGACCTACTTGTCAACAACGCAGGCATTGGTCATGTCGGCACATTGATGGAAACCACTGGAGAGGACCTGGATCGCATGTATGCCACCAACGTTCGAGGTGTCTTCAACATGGCCAAGGCTGTCCTCCCAGACATGATTGGCGCCGGTAAGGGCAACATCATCAACCTGGCATCCATCGGTGGGGTGGTGGCTGTCCGAGACCGCCTTGCCTATTGCACGACCAAGTTTGCGGTCGTGGGCCTCACCAAATGCATTGCACTGGATCATGCCAGCGAAGGGATTCGATGCAATTGCATCTGCCCTGGCAGGGTCGAAACGCCCTTCGTGAAGGCAAGGCTGGCTGAATACCCTGACCCTGAAGCAGCCTACCGCGAGATGGCCTCCACTCAAGCCTTGGGCAGGATGGCTCAACCAGAGGAAATCGCCTCAGCAGCCCTCTACCTTGCCAGTGATGCTTCCGCTTTCATCACCGGGACCGACTTTGTCATAGACGGCGGATGGAGTGCCGGCAAATGAGCTGGGTGCCGGCTTTTTTCTATTGGATCATCCCACTTGAGAGACCCGATCTCAGAACATGGCACAACCCCTTATTGATGGCTTGGAGGAGACATCACTTTATGTTTAAGCTCCCCCACTGACGGCATGGAAGAAACCCTGACACTCACCGAACAAAGACACTTCAAGCTGAACCAGCTCAAAGAGAAGGGTCTGAATCCCTTCACCAATAAATTCAGCCCATCGGAAACCTGCCAGGCGGCACGAGATGCCTACCAGGAGGGCCGACAGGTTAAATTGGCTGGACGCATTACCGCTCATCGTGTGATGGGCAAAAGCCAGTTTCTCGATATCCGGGATGGAAGCGGTAAGATACAGATTTATGGTCAGAAACAGCAATTGGGTGAGGAATCATTTGCCTTGCTCAAGTCACTGGACATGGCCGATTTCATTGGCATTGAGGGGGAGATGTTCACCACCAAAATGGGTGAAATCTCCGTCAAGATCAGTGGATTCATACTTCTCTGTAAGGCGCTCAGACCGCCTCCCGAAAAGTGGCATGGGCTTGAGGATACAGAAATTCGCTACCGCCAGCGCTACCTGGATCTCATGGCCAACCATGATGTACGGGATGTGTTTCTGAAACGCAGCCAGATCATCAGGGAAATCCGAAACTACCTTCACCAACAAGCCTATGTGGAGGTGGAAACCCCTATGATGCAACCCATCCCGGGAGGAGCAGCCGCTCAACCGTTTGTCACCCATCACAATGCGCTGAATTGCCAGTTTTTCATGCGTATTGCTCTGGAGCTTTACCTCAAGCGCTTATTGGTCGGGGGCATCGATCGAGTTTTTGAGATCGGAAAAAACTTCCGTAACGAGGGAATCTCTCGGCGCCATAACCCCGAATTCACGATGCTTGAGGCCTATCAGGCCTATGGTGATTACCAAAGCATGATGGATTTGGTTCAGGGCATGATCACCCACGTAGCCAATAAAGTCCTCGGCACCCTCATCATCGAGCACCGGAATCGTGAGGGGGAGGTCACACGAACCATTGACCTGACACCTCCTTGGCGCACCGTCACCTACAAATCTCTGATTTGTGATAAGGCAGGGGCAGATTGGTTTGAACTCACCCCTGCCACACGTCGGGAAAAGGCCATTGAACTCGGGGCAGAAATCCAACCTGAGGATGAGGATTTCGAGGTCACCAACGCCATTTTCGAGAAATTCATCGAACCGACCCTGATTCAGCCCACTTTTGTCACCCACCTTCCAAAGGAGCTGGTGCCCTTGGCCAAGCTCAGTCCGGAAGACCCCGACACGGTGGAAGTCTTTGAATGCTGTATCAACGGCCAGGAGATAGCCCCGGCTTACACCGAACAAAATGATCCCATCGTCCAGAGAGAAAGGCTCGAGCAGCAAGCCGGTGGTGAACAACAAAAACTGGATGAGGACTTCCTCCTGGCTCTGGAACATGGCATGCCTCCAGCAGGGGGCATGGGTATGGGGATCGATCGTCTTTGCATGATGTTATTGGGGCAGGAATCCATTCGAGACGTCCTGTTATTCCCACAGATGAAGCCTCGACAACGCCAGGAATCAGCCCCTGAGGATTCGGCTCAGGCCCAGACCAAAGAGGCCCAATCTTAAGCCCACACCAGCCTCCGGAACTTCGGGGAAGACTTCAGCAATAAAATGTCAGCCTAGGGGTGACATGACCCCGATTTGGATGAGGTAGGCTTCCTGTTCTTCAAGTAAGCCCAGGGGCTCGATCACTTTCATGCCATGCCATGATTGTAATGTCCTAGGGGTGTTTGAAGGACCTGCGGTTTCCATGAATCGGGCGGCAGAAAGCTGGTTGCGGCTCAAAAGGGTATCATCCATCCGTGCTCCACAGAAATCACATCCCTCAAGATCGGCATCACTCAGCAAAGCACCTCTCAGATCGGCCTGATCAAACCGCGAAAAGGTCAGGTTAGCACCTCTCAGGTCCACCCCTTTCAGGCATGCTCCAGTAAAGTCACACAGCTTGAGCTGAAGACCTCGAAGATTCCGACTAGCGGGATTCCAACCGCGAAAATCACCTCGGACAATCACTTTTGGCCCCTCCTTGCCGTGACGGTAAGTTTCGAAGTCTTCCAGTAATCGGAAAGCCTGACATTCAGCCTCTGAAGTGAAACCGAGTGCATCGAGACGTTCTTCGTGCCAGGGTCTTCCCTCTTGATGATATCCTGTGGTCCGTTCCCAAAATCCAAGACGATTGTCTTTGAGAAACTGAAGTGAGATCACCCATTTGAGGCTCTTATAAAAATAGCGGTTTGGAAAAACCGTCCGCATGGGAAAACCGTGTTCGGGTGCCAATGGCTTACCATCCTCCTTGTAGACAAGCCAACCGTCCTCCAAAGCCAGGGCAAGGGAGGTCGAGGTGTCGTGATTTCGAGACGATGAGGCTGCAAAACGAACAAATCGAGTATCAGCAGGAATCCCCCCAGGCAGCCCCTCCAACAAGGTGGCCAAACGCACCCCCTCAAAGCACGTATCACGTCGACTCCAGCCCGTGACACAATGAATGTCACACACCAATTCCTCCGAAGGCAAGGCAAGCACTTGGTCATAGCCTATGGCCCCAATAGGCGTCTCCTCATGCAGTATGCTCAGTCGCCATTGTTCTGGGTCCAGGGTGTTCGGGCAGGAGGCACGCTCCCCAACCACTGGAAATCTGGTCGTCCAGACTTGGCCCGGTGGAAGACGGTTTGGTTTATCCAGATCCTTGGCCATTGGGAGAGCATTTGCTGTCTTCCCTCGCTCTGTCAATCCTTGAGCCAGTCTCTCATTGAGACCAAGACTCGGCGCAAAGAATAAGTCAAATACCTCATTCAGTTGATCCAGTTTCAAGGAGGGACGGGGCCACCTCAAACACAAGACGAAACAACGCGCTGGGATGACTGGCTGGAACCTGAATCCACTGCAGGGATGAACCCATGACTGGTTGGACTTCTCCTTGGTCTACCCAATGCCAATTACCTGCCTCATCCAGTTGCCATTGGCTTAGTTTGACCCCGACATGCCTAATTGCTGAGCTCCAGAGCAATCGGAAGGAATGGGTTCCAACAGGTTGGATCTTCAGTGATGGGATCGGGCCCATGATGGGTTGAACCCACTCTGATACCCGATCATCGAGCGTGGGATCATGGGTTGAACTGATAAGCTCGATGCGATGATTTTCATACCCATAGGTTGGGGTCTGCAACTGGCGGCTCAGGATCAGGGTCTGACCAGGAGCAAGACTTGGAATGTAGCTTGTGATCAGGTTACCGAAACGCTCATTAGTCACTCCAGGTGGAGGCTGTTCCTCGTGCATGGTGGTAGCTGGCAACTGGTGATGGATCACAACTTCTTTCGCCATGGATGGACCGTGGTTGATCACCCTGATTTCATGATATCGAGGCTGCTGCCAGCGGGCTTGCTCAGGCCACTCGACTTGTAGACTTAGATCTGCCGAGTCGCTGACTTCGAAGGGTTGAGGGGTCAGAGCCTCGCCCGCAGCAGACACCACCTTAACAGGACCACTGCTTGCATTCTCGGGGACCGTCCACCTGATGGTATCGCCCGATAGGAGCTGGAAGGGTAGCGAGCGATCTGCCAACCAGACGGCATCAACCTCAGTAAAACCAGAGCCACTCAAGGTCACCACGCTACCGGGCGGTCCCAAAGTGGGGACCATGGACTGGATCCATGGCAGTAGACCGAGGGAAGCACTTGAGTAGATCATCCCCCCTGGCGTCGTGATCCCCAAAGAGCCAGAACGAGCCTCAGCTGGCACCACAAAAGTCACGCTCAGATTGTCCAACTCAGTCGGTTCTATCACCAAGTCTCCCCATCGAAGGGCTATCAAGTCCTTAAAATGCCTACCCTGAATGGTCACGACCTCACCCACCCTTGCCTTGGCTGGCACAATGGCGTCAATCATCGGGGGTAGGTAAAAAGGTTGATCGGAATGGACGACTCCCCCTGAGTGGAATAGATCAATCGTCCCTGAGGTAGCCCCCCGAGGAATGGTCACCTGCATCTGGGTATCAGCCACTCGTTCAAAGGTGGCGTCCAGACCAGCTACCTGAACCGCATTGACCCGCTGAAATTCTCTACCTTGCAGGGTAACCACAGTGAGTGCCGATCCCTTGAGGGGTGAAAAGGATTCAATCACAGGCTGCCAAGGCAGGATTTCAAATAAGGGCGTGGCAGCCCCCCTGCCCTCAAGTGTCTCGACCACCACTTGGACCTTGCCTGGTGGTAAGTCCGGGATTTGAACATGCAACTGGGTGTCTGCGACTGATTCGAATGCGGCCAGAAGCCCCCCCAAGGTGACCGACTGCACCTCAGACAATTGACGCCCTTCGATGATGAGGGTCGTGCCCACAAAGCCTCTTTGGGGTTCCAGCCGATCCAACACGGGACCAGGCTTCCTGACAGTCAGCTCAAAGTTTGTGTGAACCACTCCTTGATCTGTCTGGAGGGAAAGCTGACCAGAGGCCAGATCTTGAGGGATTTCCAGGTGTATCTGGGTGGGAGAGACCACCTCAGGAGAAAGCATCTGATCTCCGACGAAGACCGCACGAACCTGATCCAAATGAACTCCCTCAAGGGTGACCCTTTCACCCATTCCGACTTCGAGAGGATCCATTGCCCCCACAAAAGGACCCTTGCCAAGCACCAGGAAGGGGGACTCGCTACCACCCTCCCCTGCTCCCGATACCAAACGTAGTAAACCTGAAGTCGCCCCTTCGGGTACACGCACCATAATCTGGGTATCAGCCACCACGCTGAACGAAGCACTCACCTCTGGAGCAAACCAAATGTTTGACACCCCATTGAGACGCCTTCCCCGAAGGGAAACCAATGCACCAGGACTAGCCTGCTTAGGCTCAAAATCAGTCACCAAAGGCTCGGGCCCAACAAGCTTCAATGATGTGTCCGAGACTGCTAGGCCAGCTGGGCTCTCCACTCGGATCAAGCCTGATTGGGATGCATCATTCAGTTGGAACTGAACCTGGGTATCTGCCAAGATAACGAAGCGAGTGGGTTGATCTCCCACCCATAAGGAGTGAATGCTTCCGAGATTGAGACCTTCCAATAGGATGCTGTCACCGGCGCTCCCCAGCTCTGGTTCAAAATGGATGATCGCGGGCGCCACCTGAAAGATTTCCTGACTGATCACAAAGCCTCTTTCCAGATGAATCGTGATCAGGCCAGAGGTGGCACCGGTTGGGATGACGGCTCGCAAGCGCTGGTCTGAAATGATTTCAAAAGCAGCCTGCATCACGCCAAAGCGCACGCCACTAGTCTGCAAAAGCCCCGAGCCGGTGATTTCAACCAACTCTCCTGGGCGACCTTTGATTTGAGAAAGACCCCCGATCCGTGCGCTCACCAACTGAGCCCAGGGGTGATGGATCCATAGCATGCATGCAACAAGCGCCAGTCCCAATCGCAATCCAGGTCGGCCTGGCAACACGATACCCTTGGGCTGGAGCTGAATCATGCAGGATGTGTGGATGAACTTCGGGCTCTAGATTCCCGCCTCAGCGTTCCCAGCTTCGGCAGCTTTGCGTCGCTCCTGAAGGAAGGCGCGAAACACCTGCAATTCTTCTTCTCCGTATAGGGTGTGCTCCTTGGGAAAGACCTTCCATTCCATCTGGTAACCAGCCTGGCGACATTGATCAACCTGCTGCTTGACTGGCTCGTGCGCGATGAGCGGGTCTCGACTGCCATGAGTCAGTAAAAACCGATGATCTCGAGCATGCGGCTGAGCCTCATTGAGCAAACTCTCAGGCCGGTGAATGAACCCGGACACACCGATCAACCCGGCCAGGGGGCGGGAAAAACGCATGCCCGTCTCAAGGGTCATCACGCAACCCTGAGAAAAGCCAAACACAAACAAGTCCGTTGAATTCACCCCTTCGGCCTGAAGAAAAGCTTCTAAGGTCTCAAAAAGGAGCAGACGACTGCGGACAATACCCTCTTCATGATCACCTTGAATATCAAACCAGGAGTAGCCACCGAAATAAGGATCCGGTGCGTTCACCATCAGGTAATTCAGCCATGGTAGCTTCATTTGATCGGGCATCCACTGATAGCCATCCATGCTATCACCCAGACCGTGCAGGACGACCATCCAAAAAGGAGAATCTTTTTCAGTGGCTCGAATCAGGTTTGTTGTCAGACCCATACCAGCAATGTAAGGGGCATTCCTTGCGCCTGCGAATCTTAATTGGGAACTTTGGTTGGGCAGGTTCCTTCCCAATCAGGCCACTTAGGTGCCCCACAAAGTAGGAGTCCCATCATCTGTGTCCCCTTCTTGGTTAGCTTGTCTCAGGCCAAAAGGGATGACACAACCCTTGCCTGACGTGTGACCGATGTCAGCCGCATATCGGCCCCGTGATGGCGGTAAGTCAGCCTCTCATGATCCAAGCCCATGAGATGCAATAACGTCGCTTGGAAATCGTTTACATGAACTGGATCCTGAATGGGAGACCAACCCAAATCATCGGTTTGCCCATGTGTGTAGCCTCCCCTCACACCAGCACCAGCCATGAAAAGACTGAAGGCACTGGGATGATGATCTCGCCCCGTGACACCACTGCGCCCCACTCGATTTTCCCCCAGCGGAGTCCGCCCGAATTCTCCAGCACAGACCACCAAGGTTTCGTCCAGGAGACCTCGTTCCTTGAGGTCACCAATGAGAGCAGCGATAGGTTGATCGATGCAGGCAGCATTGTAGGCCAATTCGGCATCGAGGTTGGAATGATGATCCCATGAAGCGAAGATCAGATTCACAAAACGGACACCACGCTCTACCAGTCGACGGGCCAGCAGACAATTGGTGGCAAAGGAGGCAAAGTGCTGACCACTACCCACCCTTCCTGAACGTTTCACGGGTTCTGGACGGTCCACGCCGTAGGTCTCTAGCAAGGCTGGAGATTCGCTGGACAGGTCCACCAATTCGGGTGCAGCCATCTGCATGCGGAAAGCCAGCTCATAATTGGCGATTCGACTCAGAATCTCTGGGTCTCCCTTGGCCTGCCAGGCCAAACCATTGATCGCGCCAATGGTGTCCAGGAGTTCACGATCCAGGACCCTAGACGCACCTTCCGGACGCTCCAGATTGAGGATGGGAGCCCCCTGATTCCCAAACAATACCCCCGCATGCTCCGAAGGTAAGAACCCATGCTGCCAGAGGGTGGCGCCACCACTGGATCCCCTGCCAGAGGTCAGGACGACGTAGCTAGGCAAATCCTTGTTCTCACTGCCCAAGCCATAGGAGATCCAGGACCCCATGCTAGGTAAACCAAATTGAGCCTGGCCGCATTGCATCATCAGTTGACCTGGATGATGATTGAACTGATCGGTATGCATGCTTTGTACCATGCAAAGATCATCGGCTCGACTCCCAAGCTTTGGCAGGAGATCTGAAAGCCATAATCCACTTTGACCATGCCGCGTGAAAGTTCGACTTGAACCCATCAATCGGGCCGATTCCTTTTGCAAAAAAGCAAATCGAGCACCCTGACTTAGGGATTCAGGAAGCGGTTGCCCATGATAAGCATTGAGCACTGGCTTGTAATCGAACAAATCAAGCTGGGAGGGTGCCCCTGCCATAAAGATAAAGATACAGCTCTTGGCTTTTGCGGGAATATGGGGAGACAAACCATTGGAGGCCACCCCAGGACGGGTCAAGAGTTCATCGGCTAGCAGGCGATTGAAGGCTACCCCACCCAACCCGCTAGCGCTGGAAAGCAGAAAAGCTCGGCGATGAATGGAATCAGCATGGGTAGGCTTTTTCATAACCAGTAGGCAGTGGAGGCTGTGGGTTCAAATTTATTCACGCGTGAGGAAGGCATCCAGGTTGATCATCGCCCGAGCCAGCGGCACCCAGGCGGCGATGGCAGTGGCTTGCGCTTCGGTCCATTCGCCTTTGGCGGTGAAGGTCGCTTTTGGTTCAGGTAGGGTGCTGAGATGGTCACGGCTGAATTGTAGAAGACCCAACATCCGTTGGGTCTCCTGGGTGGAGGCTGCACGGCCAAGCCCCATTTCAAACAACCGCTCGATTCGCTCTTGGTCAGAGAGCCCTTCTCCCAGAGCAACAAGGCGGGCGGCCACTCCATGAGATGCCTCGACAAAAACTTCGTTATTGAGGAGGGCTAGGGCCTGGAGTGCGTTATTGGAGGAGGGTCTCAGGGCGCTGGAAGCCGA
>Ga0181565_10004889_pt1 | contig 10267 bp, 9 predicted proteins | sample 101ome_16_FD_129661 | JGI IMG/M metagenome (GOLD analysis project Ga0181565, IMG submission 129661) | Coastal salt marsh microbial communities from the Groves Creek Marsh, Skidaway Island, Georgia - 101401AT metaG (megahit assembly) | ecosystem: Environmental > Aquatic > Marine > Intertidal zone...
CAGGTTTTATATGAATATGTTCGAGAACCAAAACAATGGACGCTTGAGAGGATAGATAATACAAAAGGACATAATAAAGGTAATTTAATGATAGCATGTTTGGGTTGTAATTTAGGTAGGAGAACAATGCATCAAGAAAGATATGTATTTACAAAACAATTGAATCTCGTGAAAAAGAATAATGAACAAATTGATATATAAACATACTAATATGTTATTCAATGGCAGATTTTACAAATAACATCGAGAACATCCACCGACAAATATATGATAGATTAGACTATTTCTATAAAACGAATAAAATACCTCATTTAATATTTCATGGTGAGTCAGGTTCAGGAAAACGGCATATAGTAGACAGTTTTATACAAAAGATATATAATTCAGATAGACACAAGATAAAACAAAACGTGATGTTGGTAAATTGTGCTCATGGTAAAGGAATAAAATTTATACGAGAAGAGTTAAAATTTTTTGCGAAATCTAATATTCAACAAGATGCGGGTTCGTCATTTAAGACGATAATATTAATTAATGCCGATTTTTTGACAATAGACGCACAATCAGCATTACGTCGATGCATCGAATTATTTAGCTACAACACACGTTTTTTTATAATAGTAGAGAACAAACATAAATTATTAAACCCAATATTATCTAGATTTTGCGAAATATATGTTCCCGAATACACAGAGAACAATACGATTGAAAACTTACATCAACATTTTATACAAACCAAATTAAACATCAATAATATATCAAGTGAGTGGATAAGTAGTAATTTAAAAGATGTAGATATGGAAGAGAGTATGGAAGTAATGAATTTTGCGGAAAGGTTTTATCAAGAAGGATTTTCATGTTTTGACTTTATAGAATGGATTAAAACGTCAAACGAGTTTGACAATAAAAAAAAGAATGAATTAATTATGTGTTTTAACACAATAAAATCAGAATTTCGAAGTGAAAAGTTGTTGTTATTGTATCTATTAGATTATTTGTATTTACGTTCAAACCCTAGTTTAAAAAGTGTCTTCACAATATAATTAGATGGACGATTTTGTTCTTTCGAATTTACAAGAATCTAGAAATGAATGGTGTAGTCGTTTAGTTAGCATCTTCACACCTTTAATTTTAGGGGGTATAAAATCAATATTTAACGAATCTTGGAAGATATGTGTTGATAATGATGAGCCGAACAAATATTTAATGACATTTCAGAATTTGTTATCAAGAATTCCAAAATGGAATAATGAGATAATTGAAGATGAGCGAAAGCGAATTATCGAACGAAGTGGATGCAATTATTTAGAAGATTTGATAACTTGCGTCCATATTATTCAATTAAAGGTACTTACGTGTATTCGAGTCGGCAATAAACAGAAAAAAATAGATATATCTATACCCAAATTGGATAACTTTATACACAAGGTATATATTAATGTAGCTCGTAAGGTGTATTCCAATGTATATTTATTTGATAAAAATGTAAGTCCACTTCAAATACAAAAGAATAATCGTGAACTAGAGAACATTATACAAGAATGTATACTCATTTCGATACGTGAAAGTATTCCAACAGAGGCAATTATTCGTGCGTATATGGATGAATCTGTAGAGCATGAGGAGGAAGTAATAATCGAGGATGTTGAAGATGATGAAGTACAGAATGAAGAACCGGTTCAACCTAGTATTCAAGTACAATCAGATAAAGACGAAGATATTGTACCAGCAGTAGTACCGGCTATAAAAAATGTAGATGATGAAGCTGTAGTAACAAAGTTGTCATTTAACGATATGGATGCGGTATTAGATGAAGAAGACAACTTTAAAACAATAGAAGCACCGAAATCGATAGAACGTTTAGAAGAAATAAGCACAGAGAGAGCGATGCAGAGGCATTTTGAAGAGGATTCAGATGATGAACGAATTACAATATCAACTCAGCCAGTAGATTTACATGAGTTTGATGAATTAGGCTCGATGCCAATGAATCACAAAGATGAGGTAACATTGGATGGGGTAGAAGAATTATATTGATTTAGGCACATTCGTCCAATTTAAAATATAAAAATGACAAAAATAATATATTATTGATGGAAAAAGCACTTATTTTATCAGTATTCATAACTATAATGTATTTTTTTCTCAAGTTGGTTGATATGAAATATATTAGTAAGGAATGGAAACCAATGAAGACTGTTATACGAGATTCTGTATTAATATTAGTCAGCAGTACAATCACAGTATTGATATATTTTTTAACAAATGGCAGGATGAATGATTTTTTCAATGTGTTAACAGACAATAAAACACTAAAACCATCTGCTACAGAAATATTCACTGGAGAACCAGGTTTCTAAAAAACATAAGTAAAAAAATTGAAAAACTATAAATACGTTACAATTATATAAACAAGCATATAATTGTAATAATCATGAACTCAAAAGTGAATATGAAGTCGTTTATGAGCCAGTTTAAGGTAAGTGGTATTTCATCATTGGATAAATTAAACGAGGGACATTTAGAACTGATTTTAAAACAAGCGAATGATGCGTATTATAATTCAGAATCATTCATGACGGATAATGAATATGATATTATTAAAGAATATTTCGAAGCGAAATTTCCAAATAATCCATTATTAAAAACAATTGGTGCCCCAATTCATAAGAACAAAGTGCGTTTACCATATTTTATGCCATCAATGGATAAAATAAAGCCAGATACGAATGCGTTAGAATTATGGATGAATAAATACAAAGAACCCTATTTAGTATCATGCAAATTAGATGGTGTTAGTGGGTTATATGTATACAAAGATGGTAAACAAAGCTTATATACACGTGGAGATGGTACAATCGGACAAGATATATCACATCTATTACCAATATTAGATTTACCTACTAAAAATGATGTAGTAGTTCGCGGTGAATTTATAATATCTAAAAATATATTTGATAGAAAATACAAAACAACGTTTGCGAATGCTAGAAATTTAGTTTCTGGCATCATTAATAGCAAGACAATAGATTCAAAAACATATGATTTAGATTTTGTTGTGTATGAATTAATTGAACCATATGTAAGACCAAGCGACCAGTTACATACATTAACAAATATTGGTGAATTAAATACGAAGGGGTTTAACGTAGTACAACACGCTTTGTTTTCATCAATAAACAACGACATATTATCACAATTATTGATAGATTGGAGAACCAATTATAAATATGAAATAGATGGAATTATAGTAACAAGTAATACACTTGCCAACCGAAGCAATAAAAATCCAGAACATTCGTTTGCCTTTAAGATGGTGTTATCCGAACAAATTGCGGAAGCAAAGGTCTTGGATATATTGTGGACTCCTAGTAAAAGTGGTTATTTAAAACCTAGAGTACGCATAGAACCCGTCAACATAGGAGGCGTAAAAATCGAATATGCTACAGGGTTTAATGCTAATTTTATAGAATCAAATAAAATCGGTGTAGGAGCAATCATTGAAATCATTCGAAGTGGTGATGTGATACCACATATTAAATCAGTACCCGTACAAGCAGAAGAGGCGTTAATGCCGGATATACCGTATTATTGGACGGATACTCATATAGATATAATTGTAAATAATGTAGATGATAATATTACAGTTAGAGAAAAAAACATAACTGCGTTCTTTGTAACCTTAGAGGTAGATGGATTATCATCTGGTAATATAAAACGAATAATGAACGCAGGATTTAATACCATACAAAAAATTATTTACATGACGAAGGACGATTTTATGTTAGTAGACGGGTTTCAAATGAAAACAGCAAATAAAATATATAATGGAATACGAGAAAAAATACAAAAAGCGTCGTTATTAGATATAATGGTTGCGTCAAACAAATTTGGTCGGGGTATTGGCAGACGTAAATTGGAACCAATAATAGAGAAATTCCCAGACTTACTTACAAATAATAATACAAAGGAAGAAATGTACGGTTTATTACGAACAGTAGACGGTATAGGGGTAGAAAACGCAAGAAGTATAGTTGATAATATTGAGAACTTTATCCTATTTCTAAAAGAGTTAGGATTAACCTATAAATTGGAATATACCGAAGAACTAAAAACAGATACACGCGTTGTGGATACAACTCACATACTAAATGGAAAGAATATAGTAATGACAAAGGTAAGAGATGCCGGAATTATAGCGGCGATTGAAGAATATGGTGGAAAATTAGAGAACAATGTAACAAAAAACACATTCGTATTAATAACAAAAAGTCATGATGATACTTCATCCAAAACAAAAAAAGCACAAGAACTAGGAATATCAATATTAACACCAGATGAATTCAATGCGAAGTATTTGTAATTATCGAATCATTTTGTGTGGGTATGTTGAATAAATTGATAAATTATTAGAAAAACGGACATGACGTTTTGATAAATATGCATATGGTAGTAGAGCAACACATGTATAATTCATGTTATACGCGAAACATCGTATACAACAATACATTTTTGTAATATAGTGATATAAAAATGTATTTTTTTGTTCGCAATTTAAGAGTACACAGGAAGAGTGTTAATGTCGATTAAGTTTTCTATATCTTCCTTATCATATAAAAATTGCTTAAAAAATGGAAATTCTAATTGTGATTGGGGAGTATGTTGATGTACGGTTCTCGCGATCATTTTGTATAATTTAAAATCTGGATAACGCTCATCACCATTTGCTTTGTATAGAATATTTTTTTTAGTGTCATCTAAACACCATCTATATACAGTTTGTTGTAATTCATCATATAATGAAATGTCTAAATCATCAGAAATAATAAAGTCATAAATAGAACAACCTAATCTACATAAATCAAAGCTCATGTTCGGTTCTAACCGAGGTTTTTTGTCATTGAAAAAGGGTTCACAGTTATATTGTGTATCAGCATCTCCACCTGGTCCAAAACTATCCGAACAATACGTAACACCATTAAAACGATATATACTGCGACCAAAATCAATTATTTTATAAATCTTACCATATGTAGGTACTTTATAAATGCATTTTTCATATTTGTAATATAAATATGGGATGTCGGTATGAATATACATAATATTATTTGTATGTAAATCATTGTGTGTAAAAAAATACATTTTTTGAAATATGATAAGTGACATAATAACTTGAAATAAAGCACTAGCAGCAGTATCAACATCAATAGTCTGACTATTAAATAATTCATCCAATGTTCCATCACATTTTTCAAGACAAATCATTTGAATTGGGAAATTTTTAATATATGCGTATTGGTTATCATTATTGTCATTAATACTTGAAATATCATCATCAGTTTCCCAGTCATCATCAATATCACGAATATTATCATCTTCATCATCCTCATTACTATTAGAATCAGATGTATTTGCGATAGAACTATTATCATCAGTATCATCATTAATTAAAATATTATCTGTATGTGTGATATCACTAACACGTTCAATATTTTGTGTATCAAGTGAATGGTCGTAAATTAAGCAAGTTTCACTATTTTCAATTTCAGTATCGGGAATAAGCGTATTTATAGAAATAGCACTAATATTATGATTCGTTTTAGAAATACATAATTTAGATTTTCTATTTCTGGATTGATTACACGATTGGTTAATATTCACATTTTCTAGTGTATATAACCTATTTAAATTTTCATTAAAAAAATCAGAAGAAACTAAGTAATCAATATCATCTGAAACGTTAAATTTAAATTCGTGCTGAATACCAATAAATGAATCATAGAAATCCAAACAATTTATAACTTTATGATTATGAAGTGTCATACTATTGATATAACAAAAAAAAGCATCGACATATGAACAATTATGCATATTATCAATTTTTGGAAGAACAGTGTATTGTTTGTCAGTACAAATTTTTTCAGGATATGGTAAATTATTCAGAATATTAGAATGTTTTTCATATTTACCAACCATGTAATGCAATGGATCAAGAAGTGGTGAATATTTAATAAAAATATTACGTTTAATTATTTCATTCGAACTATTAGAAACAGTATCATTGGTGAGAAAGTGATATGGCTGATTTAGAAGAACATGATTATAATTCTTACTAGAAAGTGTAAATATCTCATTATAAATCGGATTATATTTCTGTAATTTATCTACTTTAAATGGATTGTATGTATGATTGTCATGATTCAAATAATTAACATAATCATCTTCTAATGCGGTTATATCAATTAAAGGTGATTTATAGTACCCAATTTTAAATTTTTCTTGAACTGATGATATATATTTGTTCATATTAATAGTTGACACAATTGTTTAATATATTTTCATGCAATAATACAAATTGAATAGTATTCTCGTTCATTATAGTTTATTAAAATATATCTGTATTCTATTGTTGGAATGACTTTAGAATTAAAAAAATTTAATATGCGCGAAATTACATTTAAACCAAATGAGAATAAAGGACCAGTCATTGTAATGATCGGAAGGCGTGATACTGGTAAATCCTTTTTAGTAAGAGATTTATTATTTTATCACCAAGATATTCCTGTTGGGACTGTAATGTCAGGAACAGAGGCCGGCAATGGATTTTATTCAGCACATGTTCCAAAGTTATTTATACATGAAGAATACAATACAACTCTTATAGAGAATATATTAAGACGTCAAAAGACAGTATTAAAACAAGTAAATAAAGAAATAGAACAACATAAAAAGACGTCAATAGATCCGCGAGCATTTGTGATATTGGATGATTGTTTATACGATCAATCATGGACGCGTGATAAAATGATGAGATTGTTATTTATGAATGGTCGGCATTGGAAAATTATGTTGATTATTACTATGCAGTATCCATTAGGTATTCCTCCAAATCTAAGAACCAATATAGATTATGTATTTATATTACGTGAGCCATATTTGACAAATCGTAAAAGAATATGGGAGAATTATGCAAGTATGTTTCCAACATTAGAATCATTTTGTGGCGTAATGGACCAAACAACTGAGAATTATGAATGTTTGGTTATAAACAATAACGCAAAGTCTAATAAATTAAACGACCAAATATTTTGGTATAAAGCAGAGAATCACCCAGATTTTAGATTAGGAGCAAAAGAATTTTGGGATTTATCAAAGAGTATGGGTTCAGACGACGAAGACGATGCGTATGACCCAAATAAAGCAAAAAAAAATAAAGCACCCCAAATTAATGTGAAAAAAAGTAAATGGTAGAAAAAATATAGTTAGATAATATTTTATTACCTATATTTTTTAGTTATATTATGGGTCATACATACTTTCATCCTCCTCAATGTCATCATCAGAATCGAATAAAGTAAGATTGTCACATTGACATTCATATTCACAAATACATTCACCATCTGGTTCACAATGACATTCGAATTCGTAACCACATTCACATGTAGATATAGGTATTATACTATAACTAATACTGTGATCGTTATTTTGAATAGAGTTTATAATCTCTTCTATTCTAGCAGTATCTATTGAATCAACATCTAAACTTACAGAAGATATATTGTTACTTATATCTATATTGTTACTTATATCTACATTGTTATTTATATCTACATTGTTACTTATATCTACATTGTTACTTATATCTACATTGTTACTTATATCTACATTGTTGTTTAATACAAATCTATTGACTACAGGTTGTTCTCGTACTAATTTTTTATCCGTGTGACCTCCAATCGTAATAAATGATACATATTTCTTATTCTTTATAATTGAAATAAATTTGCGTCCAAAACCAGGCGTACTTTTAAGAATTTCATGTATTCTTTTGCGTACACACATATAATTATAACTGCGTCTACTAGTATCATGCGAATATTTATAATGAAGATAGTTAACTAAGACACCTTTGAATGTATCAAATAAAATCGATTCAGGAAATTCTGGGTCAATTTTAATTCGTTTGAATGGTGCTAGCATATCATAAATGTACTCAACAATTTCATCCTTGTCTTCATTTTTCACAAATTGGTTAATATATATATTACGTATAAGAACTTGATTATTAATTTTAAATTTGTCAATATCAAAGTTAGACAGAAAATATGCGTATATTACATCAGGAACAGTAATAAAAACGTCTTTCATTTGGAAATACATATTATATAAATCTGCATTCAAAAATGTTACACCGCTATATGGATTTTTGGGTAAAAGGGGTTCAGAGTAGAACTGTGGTGAATTGCAAATAGCGGTAGTTATGATTCGAGAAAGGTCTTGTAGTGTAAACAAATAAATACATTTATTTTCATAGTGAATATATACATTTTTTTGTTTAACTGAAATAGGCGTTAAAAACATGTCATGATTTACAATCATTTTAGATTTTATTTTTTTAATAAACGCAACAAATCGGTTTAAAGCCCAAAAAGTTCGCTGAATATTATTAAAAAAACATAGAAATGATTCACGTTCAATATCAGTTATGAAAATAGTATTTGTATAATATGTTTTTAATCCTTCAAATTTAGATTTACCAGAAAAAATAAAAATAGTTTTATTAAAATTAGCACGTTCGACACCAGAATAATGTTTGAATATATGACTTACATATTTATTAGTATCAAATTCCGAAATATTGGATGGTGTAAGTGTATCTTTTAAACAAACATCTCGTATAAGAAATTTATGTCCGATATAGGAAAATGCGTTCATTATATTCTATTATTTATAGAATAAAATGTTTATATTGATTATAAAATGTTATTAGCTATATGAAATTTATGGTTTATCATCAGTATTTTCAGTATTTTCTGTATTTTTTAGTTCGTCAATCAAATTAGCAGAATTAATTTCACGTGATTCGAAATCAACTGTTTCCATAACACCAGTCAAATTGCCCTTCTCATCAATAGATTGTGTAAGAACATTCCCACTTGACTTAGCCTTTTCAATATTCTCCATAATTGCCTTTTTCTTTGTTTCACGGACACGTTCCTCAAATTCTTTCTTGGCGAGTGCTTCATTCTTTACTTTTTCTGAGTGAAGTGCGTTCAACTCTGCTTCCATATGTTCTACACGACCAGTCTTATAAGCATCTGGATCCCATGGAATCCATACACCAACAGGACCTACATAAATATCATGACTAGGGTCACCCTCACGAAGTTTCTTACATTTTTCCTCTGCCTCACCTTGAGTGTTATATACACCTCTAATTTTAAGTCCACGAACTGATGTTTGGAAAGCATGTTCGCGATTAAATTGTTCGTTAAGCTTATCCTCTTGTTTATCCAAGAAATTTTTATAATCGTCGTCAATACCACTTGCCTTTAACTTATCATTCTCTTCCTTAACAAAATCATTGAAATCATTAATCAAGAGGTCCACCTTGATATTATGTTTATATGCTATAAAATGAATAAACTCAAAATACCTTTCCATAGATTTTGAGAATTCCCAATTCTTAATAAATTGGTTGAAAAGGTAAACCTCACGCTTTTTAAGAATTTTTTCAGGTGAAACGAATGACATGCAAGCGAATTTTTGTCCGGCAATCGGAGGGTCTTCATCACACAAATCAACATATTTAGGATTTGCGGTTCCATCGGAATTCATTTTTTTCTCATATCCAGACATTTTTAGGAATATATACTGTATATCAATCACTATTTAAGTGTTTTCACTATTTAATAATATATCGCTATTATTTTTTTGTTGTAATATAATATAAACGTAAATGTTTGACTTCAACGAGTTAATTAAGCGTGCTATTAAGTACTTGATCGAGGGTTTGGTTGTGGCTCTTGCCGCATTCGCAATCCCCAAGAAACAACTGAACATTGAGGAGATTATCATCATCGCTTTAACTGCGGCTGCTACCTTCAGCATCCTGGATGTGTTTATCCCTGCAATGGCTACTTCTGCACGTGGTGGTGCTGGTTTCGGTATTGGTGCTAACTTGGTGGGTGGTCTTAAGGTTGTGTAAATAAAGTAAACATAATTTTTATTTGAATATTATTACGTAATAAATAATATTCAAAACACTAGTATAAAAAAAAGATTACATATATGTAATAATGGAAACACCAAATATAGAAGAGTTGTATAACGAGATACATAATTTGCGGTCACAAGTTCAACTATTAAAAAGCCAACTAGAAAAATATACAAATAATGATAGACATAAACGATACTATAATAACAATAAAGATAAGATTAAGCAGAACGCAAGACGATATATTGAAAAGTTAAAAGATGAAAATCC